>Ga0265296_1001521_pt1 | contig 26453 bp, 17 predicted proteins | sample MunlanPumphouse1_FD_189073 | JGI IMG/M metagenome (GOLD analysis project Ga0265296, IMG submission 189073) | Groundwater microbial communities from a municipal landfill in Southern Ontario, Canada - Pumphouse #1 | ecosystem: Environmental > Aquatic > Deep subsurface > Groundwater | place... | reverse complement strand
CTACCAATGTGTTACCAAGAATGAAGCGTTCGATCCGAACAAGGTCGGTCTTGGAACAGCAAATCTTACTTGACATGATGATAGATGTCTGACCCCTTCCGTGTTTTATCAATCATCCGAGCATTTTATCCGCTTCTTGACAGCTCTCTACCCCTTTCTCATAATAGTTCCGCTAGCACTCTTAGCCTAAGACTGCTAAGATGCGGTTATTATTCTTAAGTCGAATACCCTATGAACCTTCGACCTTTGGGAGATCATATTATTGTAAAGTCCATCTCTGCTGAGGAAACATCTCTGGCAGGGATTATTATTCCCGATACCGTAAGCAAAGAACGCTCTGAGCGAGGAGAGGTGATTGCGGTCGGTCCTGGAAAAATCATGGAAAACGGACAACGCAGCGCCATGGAAGTGAAGATTGGCGATAAAGTCATGTTTAAAAAATACGCCCCCGACGAGATTAAACTCGGCGATGAAGAATATCTGGTCATCCGTATGGAAGATGTGATGGCCGTTTTAGAAGGATAATTATCAAAGACTATGGCAAAACAAATCATGTATAGCGAGGAAACACGCGCGGCGCTCAAGCGCGGTGTGGATCAACTCGCCAATGCGGTTAAAGTCACTCTGGGTCCCAAGGGCCGCAATGTGATTTTGGATCGCGGGTACGGCGCACCCATTATCACAAAAGATGGTGTCACCGTGGCCAAGGAAATCGAATTGGAAAATAAGTTTGAAAACTTGGGTGCGGAACTTGTCAAAGAAGTCGCCAGCAAAACCAATGATGTGGCAGGGGACGGTACAACCACCGCAACCATTTTAGCTCAAGCCTTGATTGCCGAAGGATTGCGCAATGTGACTGCCGGCACAAATCCTCAAGCGATTCGTCGCGGACTGGAAAAAGGGACCGAAGCGATCGTCAAAGAAATTAAAGAAAAGATCGCCACGCCTATCAAAGGCGGAGAAATTGAAAAAGTTGCTTCCATCTCAGCCAATGATGCCGAGATCGGCGCCAAGATTGCGGAAGCCATGGCAAAGGTGGGAGACAATGGGGTGATCACCGTGGAAGAATCTCAATCCTTTGGTGTGGAAGTCGAAGTGGTGGAAGGCATGCAATTTGATCGCGGATATGCTTCGCCCTATATGATTACCAATCCGGATCGTATGGAGGCGGAATATCAAGATGCCTATATTTTGATCACGGACAAAAAAATCAATTCCGTTCAGGATATTCTTCCGGTCCTTGAAAAAGTCGCTCAAGCCGGCAAAAAAGAATTGGTGATTATTTGTGATGAACTTGACGGGGAAGCCATGGCGACCTTGGTTGTCAATAAACTGCGCGGTACGTTTAACACATTGGCGATCAAAGCTCCCGGGTTTGGTGATCGTAAGAGGGCTGTGCTCGAGGATATCGCCGTTCTCACAGGTGGAAAGGTGATTTCCGAAGAAGTCGGTTTAAAGCTTGATACGGCAACCATTGGGGATCTTGGTCAGGCGCACAAAGTCGTTTCCACCAAGGATCACACCACGATTGTGGATGGTCATGGAGAAAAGAAAGCGATTGAAGATCGTGTGGCGCAATTGCGTCAACAACTCAAACAAACCGATTCTGATTTTGAAAAAGAAAAAATTCAGGAGCGTATCGCTAAATTGTCCGGCGGCGTTGCGGTCATTAAAGTGGGCGCGGCAACCGAGACGGAAATGAAAGAAAGAAAAGATCGCATTACCGATGCCGTTGAGGCCACCAAGGCGGCTGTGGAAGAAGGAGTCGTCCCCGGCGGCGGTGTCGCATTTTTGCGCGCATTGTCCGCACTCGAACATGTCCAGGTGGATGGTGATGAACGCGTGGGACTTTCGATTTTACGTCGTGCCTTGGAGGAACCGCTTCGCATGATTGCGGAAAATGCGGGTAAAGACGGTGCCGTGGTTGTCGAAAAAGTCAAAGAAAACAAAGAAGGGTTTGGATACAATGCGGCCACGGATGTGTATGAAGATTTAACTCTTGCCGGCATTATCGATCCGGCAAAGGTGACACGCAGTGCGCTTCAAAACGCGGTATCCATCGCTGTGATGATCATCACAACTGAAGCGGCTGTCACCGAGATTCCAAAGAAAGAAGAATCTGCTCCTTCCGGCATGGGAGGCGGTATGCACATGGGGATGTAAAATAAAAAGCACCCGAGTCGTCTCGGGTGTTTCGTTATCAAAAGAGTTTCTGTTGACCCTCGCGTTTGGGAGGAGAAGGGATGGGTCTCGTAGGAGGAAAGAGCGGACGGAAATGTTTCTCACAGCGATTGATCTCCGTTTGCAGTTGGATGGTCAACAGACTGTTTGGAGGAAGTTCGTTGAGGAGTTCTTGAGCCTGTCGAAGGATGGACTCACAACGTTTTTGATCTGCCTCGAGGATCAATCGACCGACTTCCTCCGCAATCGCTTGATACCAGGCTTTTGTAAATGTTTCGCCATCAACTCCGATCAAAGAAACATCATTATTTTTCAAAGCCTCCACCATCATGCTCTCTTTGACTCCATGAGGAAGGGAGGCCAAAGCAAGATGATGTCGGACAATCGAAAGGGCATAGAGTTTCCACTTTTCTTGCGCAAGATCCCAGTAGAATCGCGCGTGATCCAAGTGGCCATCGACACGCATCCGTTCCAATTCTTCCGGCGTGCTTTCAAGTTCTTCCGGTTGTACCCCATGGGTATGGAGACATTCACAGATAACTTCCCACGCAAAGATATTGGGATGCCTGCGGCACACAGCCAACTGTCGCCGTGCGACATCAAGCGCGAAAGATTTACGTAAGAGGGCGATCTGCTCTTTGGTTTTCCCAATCGCCGTCCAGTCAACTTCGGCCAGTGAGAGCCATCGTTCCGCCGAGTTTAACAAAGAAAGAGAACGTGTCTCCATCGCTTGTTTAAACATTCTGCGGGCAATCACCACCATTTGTTCCGGCGGATAATCTTGTTTTTTGGAAGTCCCATGATTCATGTATCACCTCAAAAGAACTGATTCCTTTGTAGCGCAAAAGAGTTTTTTACACAATCCTTATTTAAGAAATTTCCAATGTCCAATTTCTAATTTCTAATGAAGGAAGGAATATTTTGAATATTGCCGTTAGGCTCCAACATTAGACATTAGAAATTAGGAATTAGAAATTTTTTCCCCCAACAGCAAACCCTGTTCATTACGCCCCCGTTTTGCTATTCTAAAGGCAATTATTCTTAGCGATTTTCTATGGAAACCATGCAAAACAACCCCATGCCTCAAGCGGCGAATCCGCAAGATGCGGAAGACAATAAAGTAATCGCCGCTCTTGGGTATCTCGGTTTTCTTTGTCTCCTCCCCCTTCTTCTTAAAAAAGACAGCCCGTTTGCTCAACATCATGGCAAACAAGGATTGGTTCTTTTGATTGCTTGGTTGATTTTGTGGTTTGTGAATATCCTTCCCTTTTTAGGTCAGGTTTTGTGGGCCCTAGGATCTGTTGGCATTTTGATTCTTATCTTGCTTGGTATCGTCAATGCGCTTAACGGCAATATGTGGGAAATGCCCGTCCTTGGTAAGTACGCGAAAGATATCAAACTTTAATTCATCCCTCCGAAGCCCCGTCTGACGGGACGAAGGGGGGTTTAGTCCGGATTTCTCCGGTCGTCGCAGTATGAAAGAACTTTTGTCTCGGATCCAAGATCTGCACGAGCGCACCTCCCGCACCTGGGGGTTACTTTGACCTGGATACCGTAGAAATCCAGATCAAAACATTGGAAACGCAAATGGAAAGCGTGGATTTTTGGTCTAAACAAGATCAAGCGCGCAAGGTTTCCAAACAAGTGGCGGATTTGCGCGGTGAACTTCAGACCTGGAAAGATTTTCTTTCCGAAGTGGAAAGTTTGGAAGAGATGACCCAGATGGCGATCAAAGAAGGAGAAGAAGATTTACACGACGAAATTACCACCAAGGTGGAAGATTTGGAAAAACGTTTTGCTTCCATGGAATTTGCCACGCTTTTTTCCGGTCCCTATGACGCCTTTGGCGCGATCGTTTCCATGCATGCCGGCTCGGGAGGAACCGAGGCCAATGATTGGTCCATGATGCTTTATCGTATGCTCGCTCGTTTTGCCGAAAAGAAAGGATGGACCTTGGAAGTGTTGAGTGAGTCGCGCGGGGAAGAAGTCGGACTCAAAAGCATTACCTTTCGTGTGGAAGGACGTTATGCCTACGGATACTTAAAGTCTGAAGCCGGAGTTCATCGACTGGTGCGCATCTCTCCGTTTGATGCGGAAAAAATGCGGCACACCACTTTTGCTTTAATCGAAGTTATCCCCGAGTTTGAAGAATTGCCCGAAATGGAAATCGATTCAAAAAATTTACGCATTGATACCTACATGTCCGGCGGTCATGGAGGACAGAGCGTGAACACGACCTATTCCGCCGTGCGTATTGTGCATATCCCAACCAAAATCACGGTTACGTGTCAAAACGAGCGTTCTCAACAACAAAACAAAGAAACAGCCATGCGGATTCTCAAGTCTCGTTTGTATCAGATCCAGCTTGAAGATCAACGCAAAGAAAAGCAAAAGTTGCGAGGCGAGTATCAAAGCGCAGAGTGGGGGAATCAAATTCGTTCGTATGTTTTGCAACCCTATAAATTGGTGAAGGATCATCGAACGGAACATGAGACGCAAGATCCGCAAGCGGTTTTGGATGGAGATCTTGAGCCGTTTATGGAAGCTTACTTGCGTAAAGAGTTGGGAGATTCCGATCGTTTTTCAAAAGCGAATCAAGAAAGTTCATAAACATTTATGTCTCTCTTTTCTCGTACATCTTCAGAATCTTCTCGTCATGAAAACGATGGACCCTCCGCCAGAGGCGGATCCGCCTTTGGAGGACTGCCTTCGCAGGGGTTGCGAAGTGGGGAGGTAAAAGCTCGCCCCTCTGCCATCCCCGCGGAGGCGGGGATCCATTGTACTTCAGTCTTCCTTTCCGAAGCTTTCATGGATTCTTCTTTTTTTCGTACGCGTGATGCTCTCCCCGAACAATATCGGGAAACATTTGATGAACTGCGGAGTGGGATTCTCGCTTTCTGCAAAGAGTTTCAGATTCCCGTTGAATCTCTTTCCAACACAGAAACTTTTGAGGCCGCTTTGCGTTCTAAAAATATTCTTCCAAAAAGAATGGCAGAAGTCGTTTTGCTTTTTGAGCGTCTCGAATATCTGATCGCCAATAAGGAACCTCTTGAAGTAGAATCCGAAGCACTCAAAGAAGTGGAACCTCTCTATCACCTTACGGAACAATACAACAACCAAGTTTCCCTTCTTGAACGTGCAGGCATTTTGGAAGAGGGAGCAATTATTGGTATTGATGGTAACAAGTACCCCATTCCCACGCTCGAACAAATTGCTCAAAGACTTTTTGAACGAGAGAAAGATCTTTCTACTAAACGTGATCAAGGCTTTACCAAACTTCTTCTCGTTCCTTTTGGCATGAGCCTTGATGCTCTCCGAGAAACCCTCAAACAATTTCTTCTTTTCTACAAACAAAAATATCCTGCTTTTGATTTGGATATCAATAAGCCTCTCGATACTTTGGAAGAATGGTACAAAGGAGCAGACACAGAGGATCCTTCAAAGATTGTCTATAATCCTCATTCTTTTGATGATCATCATCAAGGTCAAACTAAGGCTGATATTCTCGAAGCACAAACGGATAACCCAGGAGATTCTTTCCCCGGCTGGAGAGTTCATCTCTTTCAACCTTCAGATCCTGCAAATCTCCATTCCCCAGGTTTTGCTTCCATTCCTCGACAAGGCCAAGGACACACTCATGGAGAAGAACTTCCCCGTCCTTCCCTTGGAGCAGGGAAGTCTCTCATTGAATATTTTTCCCTTCTTGAAGAAGCCCGAGACGATCCAACCTCTCCTTACCACAGCGAATTCGGTTTGACTCCTGAAGATTGGGTTCTCGCCTTTATGACGCACCTTGAGGAAACAGGGAAACCTTTGGATAACTATCAAAACTGGGCAGAGAGCACGTCCTATCTTATAGGAGCTTATTTTCTTTCTTCTGCTCTTGTGCCCTTCGCGTACTGGGACCGTGGTTTTCAACAGGCACGTTTGGCCGGGTTCGATTCTAGTTCTCGAGGCACGAACGCTGGCTTGCGTTCCTCGGTGATCGTTTAAATTTGATTTTTTATGTCTCTCTTTTCTCGCCCAACTCTAGAATCATCCCATCCTTCTAAAAGCGAGGAGTCTCCCTCGACTTCTTTTTCCGAAGCCATTTTAGATTCCGCCGTCCGTACTCGCGCTTCTCTCCCTGAACAATATCAGGAAACATTCGATGAACTGCGGAGTGGGATTCTCGCTTTCTGCAAAGAGTTTCAGATTCCCGTTGAATCTCTTTCCAACACAGAAACTTTTGAGGCCGCTTTGCGTTCTAAAAATATTCTGCCAAAAAGAATGGCAGAAGTGGTTTTGCTTTTTCAATCTCTCGAATATCTGATCGCCAATAAGGAACCGATCAAAGAAGATCACACCGAAGCTCTGGAATATGCGGACAGACTTTTTCATCTTAGAGAACAATACGCCGCTCAAGTTTCTCTTTTGGAACGTACCGGCATTCTCAGAGACGGTGCGATCATGGGCGCTGATGTAAAGAGATACCTTATTCCTTCTCTCGAAGAAATAGCCGAGCGTCTGTATTCCTCGGAGCGTCGTAGCATGTTTGAAACCAAACAGGACCAGAAATTTACCAAGCTTCTTTTGGTACCGTTTGGGATGAGTATTGATATCCTCATTATTCTTTTCAGAGAATTTTTGAGAGATTATAAAAAAAGTCATCCAAATTTTTTTGGCCCCGAGCCAAAACCTCCTCGCAGGTGGGATCCATTGAGTATATCAACCGGTTATAAGGGAGCTGATGGAGGTGGTCACTCGGAATGGGTTTATTTTCCGGAGTCTTTTGATCAAGAGAATCATGGAGGAAAAACCAAAGAGGAAATTTTATCCGCTTCCAAACAAGGTTGGAGAGTTCTTTTGCTTCAAGCCCCTGCGGATAGTGATCAAGGGATTCGTTTTATTCCCAAGAAAGGGAATGGAAGTATTGAGGGAGAAGAAATTCCCCGCCCTGATCTGGAAGCTTACGGAACGTTCAATCTCTATCTCACGATTCTTCAGAAAACGAAAAATGATCCGACATCGTCTTATTATGGTGAATCCGGTATGACTCCGGAAGATTGGATGATGGCGTTTATGACCCATCTTGAAGAAACAGAACAACCTCTTGATAACCTGTCCACCGTGAAAGAAAGCGGATCTTGTCTTGTGGGAGTTTACGCACCGGATACGCGTTTTATTCCAGCAGCCAGTTGGGATAATGAATTCAGGCATGTCGAGTTAAATGGAGTAGAATCTAGTGACCAATGGAAGACAAAATGGATGGGGGTACGATTTGTCGTCGAGATTTAGCATTATTATATTTTTTATGGCTTCTCCTTCTTCAGAAATTCCACATGCTCACGGACAAGAGAGGATGACCTCTCCCATCTCTTTGGAAACGGCCTTTATGTCTGCCTCTGATGTCCGTGCTTCTCTTCCGGAGCAATATCAAGCGAAGTTTGATGAACTGCGCGAGGGCATTCTTTCTTTTTGTCATGAGTTTGGGATTCCCGTCGAGGTGTTGAAGAGTAAAGAAGTCTTGAGGACATATTTGATTTCCCCGAAGATTTCCGCTCAAAGGATGCAAGAGGTTTTCTCACTCTTTGAATGTCTTGAATATCTGGTGACCAACAGAGAGCCTTTGAAAAATAAAATTCCCGAAACGCTTGCGGAAGTGGAAACTTTTTTTAATGTGAGAGAACAATGCGAAGTTCAAAGAGAACTTTTAGAACAAATAGGCATTCTCAAAAATGGGTTTATCAGAGGAATAGACGGGATGGAGTATCAATGTCCGGATGCGGATTACGTGACCCAGCTTCTTTTTGAACAACGAGAAACTCTTTTTACAAAATATGAACAAGGATTTTCACGTCTTCTTTTAGTTCCTTTTGTCGCGGGTCTTGATGGGCTTTTTTCTGCGTTTGAGCAATTCCTTCTTGACTACAAAAAAACACATCCTGATTTTGTTTTGAACAAGAACCCCTTTGTTGCGCGGTCGGAATACCATCGAGCCGATAGGATTCCCAGCGATCTTGTGTATGATCCAAAATCTTTTGATCTGAAAAATCATCAGGGAAGAACAAAACTCGAGGTCGTCGAAGATCAATTTGACGCGGCTGAAGGACAAGCTCGAAATTCCACGGCAGGTTGGAGGATTCTTTTACTTCAAGCCCCTCTTGATAATACTCCCGGGTTTCGTGCCATTCCGGGAAGATGGCAAGGGAAAACACAAGGTCAAAAAATTCCTCGTCCTGACCTTGATGCCGGCAGATCTCCCAAAGCCTATCTTTCTGTTCTTGAAAAAGCGAAAGATGATCCAAATGCTCCTTACTATGGGGAATCCGGTATGACGCCAGAGGATTGGGTGATGGCATTTATGACGCATTTGATGGAAACAGGAGAACCGCTTGATGACTCGTTTAGAAATGGGGAGAGCGCTTGCTATTTGTTGGGAACTTTTTATCATTCATCAGAATATAGTTTAACGGAAAAGTGGCCGGCTGTTTTAGGGGCAGAATGGGCAGGGGAGGTTGAACAAGCGCGTTTGGGATCAAATAATTGTGATCAAGCCGTATCTATCATGGGTTGTCGCTTTGTGATTGTTATTTAATTTTTTTATGTCTCTCTTTTCTTCTTCAAATCCAGATTCTTCCCCTTCTTCTCACAAAAATGAGCACCCTTCTTTTTCCGAAGCCGTTTTAGATTCTTCTTCCCGTACGCGTGATTCCATCCCCGAACAATATCGGGAAACGTTTAATGAACTCCGTGACGGTATTCTCGTTTTCTGCAAAGAGTTTCAGATTCCCGTTGAATCTCTTTCCAACACAGAAACTTTCGAGGCCGCTTTGCGTTCCAAAAAAATTCCTCCAAAAAGAATGGCGGAAGCAGTGTTATTATTTCAACGTCTCGAATATCTGATCGCAAACAAGGAGCCGCTGAAAGAAGATCACACGGAAGCTCTGGAATATGCGGACAGACTTTTTCATCTTACCGAACAATACACGGCCCAAGTTTCTCTTTTGGAACGCGCGGGGATTCTTAAAGACGGCGGAATCACGGGGATAGATGGAAACAACTATCCCATCCCATCTCTCGAAGAAATTGCCGAGCGTCTCTATTCTCCCGAGCGTCGAGAACTTTTTGAAATCAAACAAGATCAGAAATTTATCAAACTTCTTTTGGTGCCGTTTGGAATGAGTTTGGACGAATTGATTGAGATATTCAAACAATTTCTAAAAATCTATAAAAATACTCATTCTGATTTTGATCTGGTTGTTGATACGCCTTTTTTCATTTTGCCGGTCAATCAAGAATATTTTCAGGAAGCCGATATTGGAAATTCTCCAAAACTTCTCTACAATCCTCAACCTTGTAAAAATTGGAAACATCCAGGAAAAACAAAACTTCAAATTATTGAAGATCAATCGGTTGGTCATGATTTTGCTCCGGGATGGAAGGTTCTCTTTCTTCAAGCTTCTCATCAGAGCACCCGAGGATTTCGTTCTATTCCAAGACAAGGAAAGGGTCGGCGGGAGGGGGGAGAAATTTCTCGTCCCGATGTGGAGGCAGATAAAAATCCGGAAGAATATCTTTCTTTATTTTTAGAAGCTCAGAGAGATCCAAGATCTCCTTATCACGGTGAATCCGGCATGACTCCTGAAGACTGGATTCTTGCTTTTATGACTCACCTCGAAGAAACAGGAAAACCTTTGGATAGTGGTATCAGTTATTTGGGGGATTACACTTTCCTTATAGGATCTTTTTTTGAGTCTTCCGGCGATTATTTCAGTGCATATTGGGATCAAGATAAAAAACAAGCACGTTTAGACAAGAGTTCATATACTTTTCGGAGAGGAGGAATCGGTGTGCGTTCCTCGGTGATTGTTTAATTTTTTTATGTCTCTCTTTTCTTCTTCAAATCCAGATTCTTCCCCTTCTTCTCACAAAAATGAGCACCCTTCTTTTTCCGAAGCCGTTTTAGATTCTTCTTCCCGTACGCGTGATGCTCTCCCCGAACAATATCGGGAAACATTTGATGAACTGCGGAGTGGGATTCTCGCGTTCTGCAAAGAATTTCAGATTCCCGTTGAATCTCTTTCAAGTGTAGAAACTTTTGAGACTTCTTTGCGTTCTCATCACATTCCTCCAAAAAGAATGGGAGAAGTCGTCTTATTCTTCCAACGTCTCGAATATTTGATCGCCCACAAGGAACCGATCAAAGAAAATTATGCAGAAGCTCTGGAATATGCGGACAAGCTTTTTCATCTCACCGAGCAATACACGGCTCAAGTTTCTCTTTTGGAACGCGCGGGGATTCTTAAAGACGGTGGAATCACGGGGATTGACGGAAATCATTATCCCATCCCAACTCTCGAAGAAATTGCCGAACGTCTCTATTCTCCCGAGCGTCGAGAAATGTTTGAAATCAAACAGGATCAGAAATTTATCAAACTTCTTTTGGTACCGTTTGGGATGAGCCTGAATGAACTTATCGATACGTTTAGGAATTTTCTTTTGGCATGTAAAAAAAACAATCAAAGTTTTGGTCGCAAATATAAGGATAAATGGAACATATCCGATGTGGTCGAATGGGATCCTTTGTTTGTGTCATTAACCGTTTACATGGACGCCGATACCGGTGATGCGCCAAAATTCGTTTATTTTCCAAAGTCTTTTGATGAAAAAAATCATGGGGGAAAAACAAAAGCCGAAATATTGTCTACTTCTAAACAAGGCTGGAGAGTCCTTCTTCTTCAAGCTCCTTTTGACGGTGATCAAGGGATTCGTCTTATTCCAAGAGCGGGGGAAGGAGAGACTCAAGGAAAAATAATTCCCCGTCCTGACCTGGAAGGTTTGAGTTTTATAGATGACTATTTTTCTCTTCTTCAGGAGGCCAGAGACGACCCGACTTCTCCTTATCATGGGGAATCAGGCATGACGCCGGAGGATTGGCTGTTGGCGTTCATGACCCATCTTATGGAAACCGAACAACCGCTAGACAACAGTCAAGAAGGGGCAAGAAGTGAAGTTTGTCTTGTGGGAGCGACGATTCCTTCTTGGCATATTATTCCATTAGCTTATTGGGATCGTGAATTTGCTCATGTGAGTTTAGAGGGAAGTCGGATAGAAGACAATCATCCTTTTTTTAAGGGTTCCCGTTTTGTTGTCGAGGTTTGATTTTTACTTTTATTTTTTTCACTCATTATTTTTTATGCCTCAAAAATATAAGACAGCGCTGGTGACCGGGGGAGCGGGGTTTATCGGCTCTCATATTGTGGATGCCCTCATTCGTCGGCATATTAAAGTGTATGTGGTGGATGATCTTTCTCGCGGGTTCACAAAAAATGTGAATCCCAATGCGCACTTCACGAAGATTTCCATTTTAAATCCGCAAATACCAAAGCTCATGGAAAAGATCGCGCCCGATGTCGTGTTTCATTGCGCGGCGCAGATTGATGTGCGTAAGGCTGTGGCAGATCCCCCTTTTGACGCGGAAGCGAATATCTTGGGTACGCTCAAAATTGCTCATCTTGCCGGAAAAGTCGGAGTCAAAAAATTTATTTTTTGCTCCACGGGTGGCGCGATGTATTCGGACACGGTTCGTCCTCCTCACAGTGAAAAAGTTCCCGCCGATCCCATCTCCCCCTATGGCATCGCCAAGCGATCCGCGGAGATGTATCTCTATTTTGAACACATGGTGCATGGCATGCCGTTTGTGGCTCTGCGTTATTCCAATGTCTATGGGCCGCGACAGCGGTTTGACGGGGAAGCGGGAGTGATCGCAATTTTTGGAAAAAAGATGATGGAAGGAAAACAAGTGGTGATCAACGGGGAAGGAAAACAAACGCGAGATTATGTGTATGTGGATGATGTGGTGCGATCAAATATTCTTGCCATGACGCGTTCGGTGAGCGGAATCTACAATATCGGCACAGGGGTAGAGACAAACGTGAACACGCTTTTTAGGAAGATCAAAAAGATTACACAATCGTCCATGCCCGAGCGCCATGGCGCGGCATGCTCCGGCGAGGTGATGCGTTCCGCTCTTGATTGTCGTAAAGCGAAAAAAGAATTGGGATGGGTGCCGCAAGTTTCTTTGGATGAAGGGCTGAAGAAAACCATGGCATGGTTGCAGACACGTGAGTAAATAAGGAATTTCCAATTTCCAATTCCTAATTTCTCATGAAGGAGGATAATATTTATTTTGATGTCGCCGTAAGGCACCAACATTAGAAATTGGAAATTTTTGTTTATGCCCCACATCACCCAAGCACAATGGAAAGAAGCGGTCGCGGTATTAAAACAAGGCGGGGTGATTCTTTGTCCGACCGAGACAGCCTACGGACTTGTTGCAGATGCCACAAATAAAAAAGCGACCAAGCGCGTGCGAAATTTGAAAGAAAGACCAGAAGAAAAATCGTTTCCGCTGATTGTTGCAAGCCTTGCCATGGCCAAACGGTATGCCTTATTTTCTCCACAGCTTTTGATACTCGCAAAACGTTATTGGCCCGGGCCTCTCACCATGGTTGTTCCCGCACGTTCCCGTTTGGAATTGTCACCGGATGTCATTTCTCATGGCACGATAGCGATTCGCGTTTCTTCCAATCCCATTGCTCGATCCCTCTCTCGTCGTCTCAACGCTCCCGTGGTGGGCACTTCGGCTAACCATTCCGGTGATCCTAACTCCTATACAGTGGAAGAGGCGCTTGCGTCATTGGGAAAGAATGTTGATGACTGTCTTGATGGTGGTCGTCTGCGTCCGCGCAAGCCCTCGACGATGATCAAAGAAGAACAAACAGGAGTGACGATTTTAAGACAAGGAGATCTCAAAATTCCCAAAACCTATGTGGCCAAAAGCGAAAAAAAGTTTCAGTCAAAACTTTCTCAAAGACAAGCATGTTCTTGCCAAGATTATTGAGGCTGCGGAGATTCAAAAAGGGGAGAGCGTGTTGGAAATAGGTCCGGGGACAGGAGAACTCACGCAAGCATTGGTAGATGCGGGAGCGCGCGTGTTGGCAGTGGAATTGGATGCGGATTTGATTCCTCTCCTTACGAAACGGTTTGGAACAACCATCAATCTTGTGGAAGGAGATCTGTTTCGGGTGATCCCCGCAGGACCTTTCGTGCAAATAAAAACATTGACAGACACGGTGATGTTAGAAGAGGGAAAGTATAAAATCGTGGCCAATATTCCTTACGCGATCACCTCTCCCATTTTGGAAAGATTTTTATCCGTCTCCCCTCGGCCATCCTGTTTGGTTTTGACGATTCAGCGCGAGGTGGCGGATCGGCTCATGGCGAAACCTCCGGACATGAGTTTGCTTTCCGTGATGTGTCAGCTTTATGCGGAGTGTCATCGCGTGGCAAAAGTTTCCAAAGGCGCTTTTGTTCCGGTTCCAAAAGTTGATTCTGCCGTAATACGGCTGGATCTATTGCAAGATCGTCAGCCGGAGCAGATAGAGCCGGTGATAGCGCTTGCCAAACAAGGATTTTCCGCTCGTCGGAAGCAATTGCATCATAATCTTCACGGATGGCAGGGAATGACTTCAATACAAACAAAGGAAGCCCTTGTTCAAATAGGATTAGATTCTCGTGTACGTGCGGAAAATCTGACACCACAGCAGTGGATGGATTTATACGCAGGATTATTGAATTTGTAGCAAATTTCACTTTTTTCCTGCTATCCCGAGGAACAAAGTGACGAGGGATCCCCTTCATTGTAAAGTTTTCCTTTCTTTAACGGGATCCCTCACGTTGTTCGGGATGGCAGGTAAAAGTAAGTGATCGAATTGTTATAAATCTGAACGGGAAAAGAAAAGTGACTTATAACAAGTTTCTTCCTTTGAAACCTGTGCAAAACTTTTCCAAAACTTCTGGGGTTACCGGAGGTTTTTTGTTATACTGGTAGCGCAAGCAATCCTATGTGATATCAGCAAAAAAATCGCCTAGGATGCGGATATGCCAAAGAGACTTTATTCGGATCAGCCGCGTAGCGAACTTTCCGCTGAGCAGAAGGTTGGTTTTTTGTTATTGATGATATTGGGAGTGGGAGGATTGGTGCTCGGGTTTCGTTCCATGCATTCCAGTTTATATCGTCCGTTTGAAGAGCAGGTGATGCAGTATGCCGGACAAGATTTTTTAACATCCAGTCAGGCGGAAGAAAAACAAAAAGAAGAACAAAAAAAAGTGGATACCGATGGAGACACGCTGAGCGATTATGACGAGCTCTACGTGTTTAAGACAAGTCCCTATCTTTCTGACACAGACTCCGATGGGTATAGCGATGATGTGGAAGTTTTTTCCAGCAATGATCCCAATTGTCCGATGGGATCGGATTGCTCGGCCGCTTCTGCCGAAGCCGCAGCCGACGGAACGGTGGATACGACCGCGATGCTCGAAGGAGTGGGAGTGGACGTCGATCAAGTGGAGTCTTTGCAGACCAAAGAGGAGATCATGGCGTATTTTACCAACATGACCACCGAGCAAATTCGTCAGATGTTGGTTGATTCCGGTGTGCCGCAAGAAAAAGTGGATACTCTGAGTGATGAGGAAATCAAAAGTCTTTTTGATTCCTCTCTTGCCGAGGCGGTCGCCTCCGGAGCGCTGGATCAAACACAAACTCAAACAACGGAATAATGTATGTCTTTCTTTTTGCCAGAGAAAAAAAGAATTGTGGAAAAATGTATTGCCTCCGTGCTTCTCATGGTTTTTGTTTGTGTCGGGTTTGTCGGGGTAGCAAATGCGCAAATGACACTTGCTCAGTATGAGAGTGAGGTAGCGACAGAAATAGCTGCCGGCGCTATTCCGGGTAATCTTCCAAACGCACCGGAGTTTGCGGCAAAGGCCATGGAAACAACGGATGAAAAAATCATTCAACCCACGATCCAAGTGGCGCTGTTAAGTGCTCTTCTTAATTTGGGAACGTTTGTCATTGATCGTTTGGCCTATGATGCGGCCATGGCTGTGGCAACCGGCGGGGAAGGACAAACCTTACTTATTTGGGATAAGTCTGCCGTTGATAATTGGAAAGAGTTTGGACTGGATATTGCCGGAGAAGCGATCGGATCACTTTCCGAACTCACCGGATCGGTATTGGATATCAAGTTTAATCTTTGTACACCGACCGATCCTTTGGTTCTTCTTGCCTTGCAACTTTCCATCAAACAAGCCTATCAGCCCGAGGAACCGAAATGTGATTTTCGTGATATCCAAAAAAATTGGAGCTCTTTTATTGCTTCCACCGTATCGAAATATGCGACAAGCGAAGGGATTACCCAGACCGTCCTGCAAACATTCGCAGAAGGATTGAGGCCGGGAAACAATGAACTAAGCGCGGCGATCGGACTTAATTTGCAGGTGCATGAGCAAGTGCTTCAAGCAAAATGGACCAATTTTTTCACCCAAAATTCACAAGACGGATTTCAAGACGTCCGAGATTTTTTGACAGGAACAACCAAAACTCCGGCGTCGACGTTGCAAACACAATTCAATCAGGCGGTCGTGGAAGCGGATCAGAAAAAAACCGAGGTGAACATGCAGGCCGTGATACAAAATTCGCATCTTATTTCCGGTCTTTTCATGCAAGCGGCCAGCGTCTTTACCAACACGCTTCTTTCCCAACTCCTCAATAAAATCTATACGGGGTTATTTGATATCGAACCCACGGAGATTGATTTATCCGATTACGAAGGGATCTCGGTGGGGAGTATGGAAAATGCGGAACAAAGTTTTTCGGATATTATCACCACCAATCCCATTTCTGTCACGCAATATAATGCGCTCAGCGAATTTGTGGTTTGTCCCAGCGGCGGAGTCACCAATCGTAATATCAACAACTGCGTCATGGACGCGAATTTTGCGGCAGCCATCGCACGCGGTGAGACTTCGGGAGGAGCTTCTCTTACGGTCCAAGAGGCCATTGATGAAGGGCTCTTGCGCGGGGACTGGCCGTTGATTCCATCATCAGATTTGGCTCGTAATCAAGATCCTTATTGCTACACCTATGGCTATTGCTACGGGAACCTCGTCAAGATGCGTAAGGCACGGATCATTCCTGTGGGGTGGGAAATGGCGGCCGAACGTAACAGCACAAACCCGGTTACCCTTCAACAAATTGTGGATGGGTTTGATGAGTGTGATGCCAATGGAAATATTGATGCCGATACCCACAAATGGTGTCATCTCGTTGATCCCAACTGGGTGATTACCTATCCGGACACGCAGTGTCGCGCCACGGCCATGGGAGAAATTTTGGCAACATCATTGTCCGCGGGGCGATCGAGTTCTTGTGTGGATACCCCAAGCTGTATTGAAGAAAACGGGGAAGGGCAATGTATTGGCGGGTATGGCTATTGTGTGCGTGAAAAAAATGCCTGGCAGTTCCGCGGGGAAGATTGTCCGGCGCAGTATGCCACTTGTCTTTCGTTTACCGAAAATTATTCCGGAGAAAAAGTAAACTATCTTTTGAACACGGCGGATTTCAGCGTGTGTGATGAACAAAATGCGGGATGCCAGTGGTCTCGCACGAATAAATACTACAACGATGGAGGCACCCTCACCGATACCGGTGATGATTCTTACGATTGGCTTGGACCCAATGAAACGTTTGAGACAGCCGCTAGGACGGCCGTCATGCAATACAACGGGACTTCACGGTCAGACCATCCCATTACTTACATTTCAGATTCAGGAGCGACCTATTCCTACAATCGGTATGCGTATGAAGATCGGATGTATGTAAATCATCAGGTGGAAACATGTACGCAGGAAGATGCGGGTTGCGGAGAGTTTTACGAAATTGAAAATGGTCTCACCTTGAACGTGATCCAAAATCCAAGTTTTGAGGATGATGAAGATGATGACAATGTTCCGGATTCTTGGAGTATTGAAGGTTCGACTTCTGCCATCACTTATTCCGAGGACGCGGGAGGAGCAAAATATGGGGAGGATTACGCGTGGATAGGTGGAACGGATTTAACTCTTTTGGTACAGCAAGGCATCACCCTTTCTCCAAATGCCTTTTATACCTTCAATTTTTATGCCAAAACAGAAGCAACAACAGCGTTGATGGGTGCTTACTTGCTTTTGTCTGATGAGGAGGGGGACTCAATAGATCTTTCCGGTCGGTCATACGCAGGGGACTGTATCACCGTCGCTGGTCTACCGGGAATGCTTAGTATCAATGAGACCATTGCAAATACAAGCGATTGGACCCGTTATACTTGTACATTTACAACAGGCAATGAAACAGCCTATGCAACAATCAAGATTATAGGCGGGGGGCCGGATGCAAGTACCGGTGTTCTTTTCGACGGCATTCAGCTTGAGTATGGTGAGGATACCAGTGAGTATGTCGAAGGGTATAACGACAACACACTTACTTCTTCCTATTTGATCGCTCCTCCGGAATATCTGGGATGTACAGGTGAGGAGACTGATCCCGCGGAGTGCGATCAATATTCCCAAGTTTGCGCGGCACAAGAAGCGGGTTGTTTATTGTACACACCTGAAGATGGGGATCCTGATGTTCCGGCCATTCTTTCCTCCGGAGACGAATGTCCGCAAGAGTGTGCCGGTTATACCACGTATAAACAAGAATCGACACTATACGATAGTGAGGAGTTTCCTTTGTATTTTATTGCCGACCGTTCGATGGCGTGTACCGAGCAATATGTAGGTTGTGAAAGCTTTACCAATTTAAGTGCGGTGGCAACAGGCGGAGAGAGTACGGAATCCTATACTTATTTGCGCCCTTGTCTGACCGAAGACATGGCCGATGGAACAACGACCAAAGAATCTTCCACCTTTTTTACCTGGGAGGGATCAGATGTTGAAGGATATCAATTGCGCACGTGGCAACTTCTTGAGTCCAATGCGATTGATGCATCCACATTAACGTTTACAAATTCCGGGGAAACCGAGGCGGATGTGGGTCAAGCGCCGTGTACACAGTGGGATGTCACCTCAGAAACAACCATTGCCTGTGATGATCTGACCGGATCACATCTTGTTGATATTGCAAATGATGATACCTGCGATCAACATCAAGACATTTTTGAAAATCCCGATTGTCGTGAATTTTTCGACAATGAAGGAAAAGTTCATTATCGCTTGTGGTCGGAAACGATTTCAATTTCCGACGCCTGCATTGCTTATCGCCTTGATAACGCGCAGGAGCAAGACTGCGAAGATTCGGGCGGTTATTGGACAACCGCCGGCGCTTGCCGTTATTTCGGTGATGCGGGAGAGAGCATACAGTGTCCTGTCTCTTCTGTAGGATGTCGCGCCTATACCGGTGGGGCTGGACGCAACGCCTCCACGGTTTTTAACGATACGTTTGAAGATGGCGATGTGGCCGGGTATAAAATAACACGCGTTACGGCATCCCTTAGCAATGAATCTGTGGCCACTGACGGTCACTCGCTCAAAGTCGCTGTTCCTTCAGGCGCCACAACCGGTTACATCAGCACGATTCAATCCTATGCCGTGCCGGCTACACCGGATACCCTCTTTGATTCTACCAATACCGCGACCTGTACGGCCGGATCGATTGTAAACGCCACTTGTGAAATTGATGCGGATGGTGATGGAACAAAAGAATGTTTTGTGGAAGAAGCGGATAATTCCTGCGGAACCTTGGATGATGCGCTTGTGGAAGGCAAAACCTTTGTCTTGAGTTTTTGGGCCAAAGGAAACGGCGATCTCTCTGTCGAATTGATAGAGCGAGGGGGAAGTGGAACCGCGCATGATTTTGTCGATGACACGGATGCGGTCGCAGACGCCATTACTTTGGATAGCGGGTGGCAGTTGTATGAATTAGGACCGCTTGATACCACCGACTTTACCAATTTCGATGACAGTGCCATTTTAAGGTGGAGTTCAACCGCAGGAGTCACGTTCTATCTTGATAACATTCAACTCAAACAAGTGGAGGAGAATATCACTCTTATCAAAGATTCTTGGGTCGTTCCTTCGACCTGTGATCAAACACCCGGCGGCATTGATTCGGATCAATACTATTTGGGGTGTGAAGCCTATACCGACAGTGAAGGAACCTATGTTTATGCTTATCAATTTTCCAGTCTTTGCAGTGAGGACAAGGTCGGTTGTAAGGCATTTTATGATACACAAAGCAGTGACTCAGAATACACCCAGGTTTTTAACGCCCGTTGTGAAAATCATGCTTCAGGAAACCCCGCTTCTCCAGCCATCGTCGTTGCCATCACAAATTGTACGGTAGACACCGTGACTTATTGCTCCATTGCCACTGGACGTTCGTATTGTCTGTTTGATTGGGACGGGGCATTACCAACCAGTCTTCCATCTGACTCTACCATGAGTGTGGTTTTGGGACCTGAAGCCGTGGTCGTGAGTAATGACATTCCTCGGTATTTGATTGAAAACGATACGATGCTGTGTTCGGAGGCTGCGGTGGGATGTGAAGAATTGGGACTCCCAACCTATTCGCAAGATAAGACCGAGGTGACAGCGTTTACCAGTGTCTATTTCATCAATGATCCGGAAAGTTATGGAGATATTTTATCTGATGACGCAGCACTTTTCTGTGAGGCGTGGACCAGTACGGATCAAGAATCTTATTATTTCAAAGACCCCGTAGATCAAACGTGTACGTACGAAACCGGGGTCAATATCAACGGAACAAATTATTCCGGTTGGTTTAGATCAGAGACCGAGGAACCTTGTTATTGGACTGACACAAATAACGACAGCATTTTTACACTGGGAACGGATACGGCGTATTTGATCGCCGGCACGCAGGCGGGCATTTGGCGAAATGGCGATGCAGATTACACCGGATGGGTAGGCGAGTGCACATCCACCTATGATTTGTGTTCCGAGTTTATTGATCCCATTGATGTGGCGGCCGGATTATACGAGGACGGCATGTCTTATTACTATATTGACGACGAACAACTGGATGAAAGCACCTTGCAAGATAGTGAGCGTTGCAACGGACAGGTGAGTCAAAAAGAAGGCTGTGCGCTTTTCTTGAACACCACGGACTCTGAAATAAGTTATAACGCTTCGGCAAGTTATATCGCCTCTGCGCATGCGGATGAGTTTTTCGCCGATGAAGCGGATTCTCTGCAAAATCCCATTGATTGTGAAGTGTCCGGCGGAGATGAAGTTACCGCGACGGATGGGACAACCTATCATTTGTGCGCGAGGAGATGCTTCTATTCAGCCGAGTCAGGCGATGCAATTGAGTCACCCATGGCACAACACTATGATCCTTTCAGACCCATTTCCACGAACCTTTATTTTGAACGATCTTGTTATGTTGATGATGATTGTATCGATCTTTTGACAAGTAACGGGGAAACCGTGAGTGGATCTTGTGTGGATGTGGAAGAAAAATATTGTGAGGGAGGTCGCACAGAGTGTCCAGCTGTTTTGCCTGGTGCTGGTGGAGGGGAACCGGTTTTTGGAGGCGATTATTATTTAGTTAATGACACCAATACCATTTTGAAAGTGAATCGTGATCGCGCGTGCGCGGCGTGGTTGTCTTGTTCGAGCAGCCAGGTCAGTTGGGATGAAACATCCTCGACCTATCAAACCATTTGTAATGATGTTTCCCTTTGCTCCAGTTATACCGCGCAAGGAGATACCAGTTTTTGCGATGAATATCTTTCAACCAATCCGGATGTATTGACTCCCGCAACGTACGCTTCGCGAGACACTTCTTGGAACGGATGGGACTATTCAGGCTATGCGATTCCACAGCAGATGCCTATTGAATATTACGGTCAGTACGATATCGCTCCGACCAAGTGGTGCGAAAATACGAACGGAACCTTGTATATTCCGACCGATCATACGGGAGACCCATTTTATCCTTGTCAGGAGACCAGCGATTGCTTATCTACGGATGTGACTGTGACCTGTGAACAAGCGGACGATGAGTATTATCTTTCTTATGTTGCCGGCACGTGTGATACCGATACGGTTGGGATGGGAGGGAGTTGTTATGTGGGATCTTGCACGGATGACGGTTCGGCTTGTGCGGCGGATGATGAGTGTGACGGGAGCGAATGTATCGTGGGGTATTGTCAGCTTGCTTCAACAACAGACTGCACGATAGACGATGACTGCGATGGTATTCGTGTGGGACTTATCGACACGCCTGTGTGTGATCCTATACAACGCGTGTGTGTGGATACGGTTGGGGATGATGGTGCCTCTTGTGTGGCAACACCGGGTTGCGCCGCGTGGACTTCGGGGGCGAGGTGTCGTCTTGCAAGTGGTTCGTATCGAGGAACCTGTTGGAATGACGCTTGTTTAACCGATATTCGCGACAGCAGCGGTGACGGCATTCCCGATCCGTTTGATCCTTCCGGTTCCCAACAAAAAGAATGCCGCGGTTATCCTGAATCCACTTCCCCTTATCCTGCTTCTTTGGAAGTGGGCATTGTGGAGATGTGGAAGGATAGTGATGGAACATCAGGAACCGATCCCGGCGGTCTTGATTCTCAACCTTACACCTTGGCATATGGATTCCAGTCCGTGGATGTGTGCGCCCCCGTATACGTCAACGGAGTCGCTCAAGCAACCGATGATTGCACATGCTCTTACAAAAAAGCATCCTACGGAGAGGGAGCGGCAATACGGTATTACCCGCTCAATTACAATGGAGGAGATACCTTACCCGGCATTTGTTTAAGTGGAGAAAATGCGGGGATGTATTGTGATGATGATGTTACATGTGGAGATGCAACGACTCCCGGAATTTGTTCCAAGCGTTCTCAATTTGATACCTACTACGGCTGGGACGGTTATTGTTTGGAAAAAGATACTTCCATTCAAATTTTCGGCAGTTCCGAGGAAGAGAATCAAGCATGTTTGACTTGGTTCCCGGTGGATCAACTGGTGGGTTCCACAGATCTCTACGGCAAGTACACCGAGGCCGGATATGATGACGGAGAAACCTATTATTGCGCCGGAGTGGAAGGGATGTACGAGATAGCGACAGGAGGAGAGATAGTGACACCTTTGGATTTATGTGATTTTGGTATGGATTGTCCCACAGGCTCTTTTGCTATAATGCAAAATACTTGCAGCTCATGTGGCGTTGATGATGAAGATGTCTGTAGCCATTATTTTTGTGTGCCTAAGTTTGCTCACACATCTACCGGAGTTGAATGCGTACCTCCAAACCCTAGCACCTATTATGATTATGGTGGAGTTGCGATGTACTCTGTGACTGAAGATTCCTTTGGTGAACTTTTAAGCGAGTATGGAACTTGTACTTCCCTACCTTTGTATTATTGGGAAATGGAGGACATGTTAGGAGGTGAATTAATGATAGCATTTCGTTATGGTGGTTCTAATTTATTTAATTTTAATGTTGTTCCCGCTTGTACGGTTGTTGTGCAGGTGGATCAGGAAGAAGGGGCTAGTTTGGATAAAAATAAGGCTTGGACAAACCGTGACTGGTTGGAGGCAACATCTTCTTACGTTATTCAATCAGGGGCAGGGACCTATGAAGATTATTTAGAATATAACGTAGACGCGCTTCCAACAATTTACGGTCGTGTGTATCGGACTCTTGATGAGTTTGACGTGGGAGAGGTTGTGACAGCTTTATATTGTGAAGAAACTGGGAGAGATGAAAGTGGAGTGAAGCTTATTTCCATGCCAACAGTCGGAGGAAGTTGCGATAGTGGTTCACTATCAGATGATGAAGGAAGGGATGCCAGGTCTTACAACTATTATAATATGCCTTTTATAAGTGAGTATGGTTATACTAGAGATGAGACTTATGAAGATCCAACGTCGGTTAGCGATGCCGGCCTCTTTGTTTGTGACGAAGGTGCTGAGGATGATGATTGCAATCTCGGGATAACATGTGATAGTAATGGCTTTTGCGTGGGCGGAATAAGAGATGGGTTACCATGTTCTGATAATTCAGAATGTAAATTATTGAGATGTCTATACCTAAGGGAAGGTGGTGTTTCGGGTTACTCATGTGGATATCAGCATTATTTAGATATACCAGGAGCTGGAACGACATCAAATTTAGAAAGGTTGAAACAGATTTTTGCCGAGTCGTATAATGTTTATTATTACGACCAAGATATAGACGTCAGCACTCCTCTTGCTGATATGTTTACAACAACCGGACTGGGAGATTATGTGGATTTTCAAACGGCGGAAAGCGGAAGATGGGAAAGCACGGCAGAAGGATATATTTGGGATAATTCGCGAGACGGAGCGACAACCTATATTACGGAGACACCTTCGGCTCCGACGGTGATATCCGTGGGAGAATGTTCCGGATCCGAGTGTGAAGAAGGAGAGCCGGATGCGTTTAGTATCAATGAACAAGACAATGGCACGGTGACGAGCATAGGAGGGGATTTGCATGTGACGGTGAGATTCTATACGTATGCGGACCCGGATCAAATGCCGATTCGCAAGATTTTGGTGGATTGGGCAGATGATGAAACCGGGTTTGGGACCTATAGCGGTTCCACATCAGACGATAATTTTTATCGAAATCACCGCGGGGTGGAAGATATTCAAAATCCGGTGAGTCAATGCACCTCTTTGGGAGGAAGTAGCGAGGAGGCCGGTGTAGCATATAACTGGGGACTCTATTCCGATGCTTGTGACAACAGTTATCTTTCCTTTGCCCATGATTATGTGTGCTCCGAAGGGATTGCCGCCGGCTTGAATGATTGCGAAGCCGATGAGTCTGGAAATATCACCAACTCACCATGTCGAAATGTTGACGGCAACTGTCTCTTCCGCCCGCGAGTGTTTGTGCAAGATAACTGGGGCTGGTGCACGGGCGTGTGCGATGGTGATTATGCAGGGCTAGATGACACTCCGGGATGTTATGAAGATGAAGATATTATGCACGGAGGCATAAACGAATGTGATTGGGGAAATTGTCCGGGAGGTACATATTGCGCAAGTCCAGAAATAGATCCATGGGTCTACTTTAACGGAGAGGTTGTGGTGGAGCCGTAAAAAAGGATTTCAAAAAACGATCGGAACAACCCGGTCGTTTTTGGTATTATTTTTGACAACCTCGGCAACCCCCTCTATCTCCCCCTTGGAAAGGGGGAGGATTGGTTCGATCCCCCTCCTTTCCAAGGAGGGGTGAGGGGTGGTTGCCGGAGATGGGGTAAAGCAAGGATCCCCCTTCGCCAAGGCTTCGGGGGATTTTGATGTTTTATTTTCTTGATAGAGGAGGAAAACAAAAAAAGCTCGGCAGGATGCCAAGCTTCGTTCCCTTAATGGGCGCGTTGCCAATCTTCGGCAGTAATGACCTCGCCGTCGACTTCCCACTTTTCGAAGTGGAGAATCTCAAGGTCTTCCTGCAGATAGCCACACCATCGGTAGCCTCCGGTCCAGTCGTAGGAGTAACCGGTCATGGGGATACCAGCGACAGGCAGACCTTGCATTGCCACGTAATCATGGCCAAGGCCAGGAATCTCATCACCAGATCGGATCTCGGTGTAGACGTAGAACTCGTCTCCGCTTTCCTCGCTGATGTAGCGAGTCGGATCGGCGACCTTCACACCATAGGCGTAGTCCTGCGACCAGTCATAGGCGAAGGTTGCGTCAACGTCGATCTCGGAGAGAGTCTTGGTCCAACCGATCATCCAGAAGGTGGGGTCGTCGGCCGCGATGGTCCAGGTACCGGTTTTCTCGACCTCGATCTGGCAGGGAGCCTGGCAGGAGAACTTGTCATTTCCCTTCGATACCGCGACCGTGGGCGAACCCTCGATCGGCGCGAAGTCAAAGGTGACCTTGTAGCCGGGGATGATGTCCGTGTCCTCGGTATCTCCGGTCTCATCGGTGTCGATCACCCCAGTCTCCTGAGAGTCGTCCAGAACTTCACCGCCCACACACCCCACGCTCATGGCGAGGGGCAGGAGGGCGAACAGCGCGTAGGTCGTACGCATGATGCACCTCATGTTGCCCCAGATGTTTGCACATCGGGGAGAGTGGGCTTGCCAAGACCGGATGATTCCGACCAAGACGTACCCATGGAAGGAGCAATGATCCTTTGGGGATCAGATGTCCGTCTGTTTACGGAAATCAGACCAACATTTAACCCTCAAAAAAATCGCCCGAGGAAGGGCGTATTTCTACTCCTCCCTACAACTTCATGGGAACACAAATCAGCCTAATAGTCAACCACATTTTATCAACATGGTCAAGCCATCAGAACCATTTTTTGGCCAATTTTAGCCTCTATCCATTGACAAAACTCAAAAAATGTGGCAGAGTATGATGTTCCAAAGGCGCAACCAATCATCACCCCGTGCCGATTCAAGGAGGAACATCGTGGAAAATTTCGTTGCCTCGCTTGTGTTTCAACCCTTCGGTATCATCGCGTGTCTTACCCAACTCGCGATTACATTTCTAGGGCTTCCCCATCAGATTTATACCACTTACAAATCGAAACAAGCGAACACCGTCAGTCTTCCTCTTTTCCTCTTGTGTTGGCTCGGGAGTTCGTCTTGTGCCATGCACTTTGGCACCGAGGCCTGGGATATCTATTTGTTTCTTCCGCAGATCCCAGCGATCATTTTCGGCGGCATCATCATCTGGCAGATCTTCCACTACCGCCGTTCCTCCCATGCTACTTCCCTCAAGAAGTAGCTTTTTCGTTTAGAGAAACAAAAAAGGGTGATGGACACCCTCCGTGCGATGTTGTCTTGATCAGCACTTGCAGTCGCAACTGCAGTCGGCACAGTCACAGCAGTCACAGCAGTCAGAGGACTGCTGGTCAGCTGAAGTATGACTTACCGCTTCATCGTGGCTTATGGGTTTAGCTTCCTCCCGATCACCCTTGAGAGAAAGAACGAGTTTCTCGGCGTTCATGGACGTACCTCCTGGTGTGGACCAATGAATTCTCCTGGATCGAAATGAGTCCAGAGGAAAGGACAACCCCCAATACATTTTCCCCAATAATGACAGTTTTTGCAACTCTCATGGGGATATTTCCAAAGAGCAGTTCTGAAGGTTCCATGTATCCCTTCTGATCCATACCACACTTCAGCAAAGTTTTTCGCATCAGTTATTTGTCGTTCTTCTACATTAAAAAGTTGATGTCCTACGAAATGAGTACATGGCAGTACATTGCCATTCGGTTCGAAAACCAGTCCAGAACCATAGTAAATATGGCAATGCGTGTCATTACTAGGGGAATATATAAAATCTGCCACCTAAAAAACGTTCTTTCGGTGTGAGTTAAGCCATAATTCTGTCATGGTTGGTGCGTAGCTAATAACTGCCACCAAATCTATGCCAAAATTGTTGCTTTGTCC
>Ga0265296_1001520_pt1 | contig 26466 bp, 20 predicted proteins | sample MunlanPumphouse1_FD_189073 | JGI IMG/M metagenome (GOLD analysis project Ga0265296, IMG submission 189073) | Groundwater microbial communities from a municipal landfill in Southern Ontario, Canada - Pumphouse #1 | ecosystem: Environmental > Aquatic > Deep subsurface > Groundwater | place... | reverse complement strand
GCAAATGCTTCTTCTGATGTATTTAAAAAATCGGATATCATTTTCAAAGGAGATAATACCTCTTGGGCTAAATTTGCTAATACACTTAAATTAAGGTTGGTATTGCGTGCAGGCAGTAAAGCGGCGTTTGCAAATAAGACGATAGATCCTATTGGTGTAATTACAGATGATGTGATTGTACAACCTGGATTTACTAAAATTGCGGGAAAACAGAATCCAATGTGGAATACCTGGGCATATGGTGCTGATGGTGCTGCTGTAGGTACATGGGGAACGCAATTTATCCCTACACCATTTGTAATGGCTTTTTTTGATGGATCTAAATTAAGTGATGAAGCACGTGCGAACTTGTTTTTTGCCAATGGTATTTCAACAAACGTAAACCAGTTGGGAAATACAAACAATCCGCCAGTGGGAATCTCTCCTTCTGCTTGGGTTATGAAACCAGCCTCAGGAACAATCAGTGCAACAAACTATAGAGGTTATGGTGTTATTAAAGGACCATCTGCAGGTCAACCTTTAATGCTTGGTGCAGAAGGTAATTTTCTTGGTGCAGAAGCTGTCGTTGAAGGATTACTTTCAGGTGATGCGAAAACATTTTTTGAAAACGGAATTAAAGCTTCTTTCACTTATTTAAATAAAAATGAGTCCGATGTTGTATCAAATGGTGCAAATGCGGCTACTTATTTGACAAGTTACGTGTCTGCCAATGCAGGTAAATACCTGGCAGACTGGTCTGCAGCACAAACAAAAGACCAAAAATTAGAGGCTATTGTGACACAGAAATATATAGCAATGAACTTCTTATTTGGGCACGAGGCGTATAATGAATACCGTAGAATTGGTTATCCGAAAATTGCAGGTGGAAATGTGATTGGTAATGGTAAGTTGAACTTTATTTCTACTGAGTCACGCTCGACCGCTCCTGATAAAAATCTTGCTAGGCTACCTTATCCAGCAAGTGAGTTCAGTTATAACGGTGCAAATATCCCGACGGTGAATAAATACACTGATAAATTGTTTTGGGCAAAATAAATTGATTTGAAATGAAAAAGATTATAAATTATATTTCGGTACTGTTGTTACCGTTTATGTTCACAAGTTGTTTGAAGGATGATGCAATCATCGGTCCCGATGCAGGTGGGAATGTTGAAAATATCATCGAGTTTAAAAACTTTGTAGCGCCATCTTCGGGGACATCTAGTAAATATCCGCTGTATATTCAGGCTTTTGATATGGTTCCAACAACGGATTTTGCAATTCCTGTTCAAATAGCAGGGGTGTATAATCCGAAAGCGGATGTTAAAGTTACACTAGAATTGGATAATAGTATAATTACTGCTTATAATGCACAGAATGGATCGAAATATCAACCGTTGCAAACAGCGAATTATACTGTTTCAACTTACGAGATTACAATTCCAAAAGGTCAAAAAATTGGAAACTTAAACATCAAGTTTTTTCCTGAAAAATTCGATTTTAAAGAAAGCTATGCTTTGGGATTAAAAATCAAATCTGTAAGTGAGGGGACAATCTCTGGTAATTTTGGAGCAATAGTCTTAGGTGTTGTACCGAAAAACTTATATGACGGTGTTTACACCGTTGAAAAAGGGCTTGTACAACGTTATACTGGCGGTGCTTTAAATATTGGTGATGCATTGAACGGAAGTTTGGCTGGTAATCCAAAGGTTACGCTTAAATCAATAGATGGAAACACTGTCGAAATTACAAATATGAGATGGGCAGGTGGTACTTCTGGTATTGCTGGTATCGACAACTTGCGGGCGACAATTAACCCTGCTACTAATGAAGTCACTATGTTTGCTTTAGGTGCACCGACATTAAGAAATATTGCGGGGAAGGTCAATAAATATGATCCTGCAACAAAAACATTTACATTAAATTTTGACTGGGCACAAACAACGAATAAGAGAGAAATTCTTGATCTTCAGATCAAATTTGATTCTCCTAGACCATAGTGCTACAAATTTCACATAGAAAAGGTCGTCTGAAAAGACGACCTTTTCTATGTGAAATTATTTTCTTTAGTGGTGCCTTAGTCTATGTTTTTATGTAATAATTACCTATATTTAGTTAACAATCTCTAGAACTTATATTATGAAATTATTAGGTACCTTATGCTTTCTGGCTTTGTCCATAAGTCTATATGGCCAGAATAACCCAGCCCGTCCTAAAGAGGGCGATGAGCAGTTCGCAGCGAAATTGAATAAGCAATTAAAATTATCGAATTCCGAAATACAACGTGATATTTCGGGCGAAGTAGTTCTTGATTTTCGTGTCAACGAACATGGGAAAATTGATTCAATTGATATCGTTCGGGATTTGGGCGATAAAATTTCACTCCGCTTGATCGATATTCTTAAACGATCGGGGGATTGGGAACCTGCTAAGAAGAATGGATCACCAGTAGCTTCGTGGGTTCGTTTTCCTTACAAAGTATTAAGCTTGAGAGAATCTGCTAGTTCGTCGCTGCTAGTAAAGGCAGAACCAATTGAAGGCATGTCTACTTTCATTGAAAAATTCTATAAAAATTTCCAATATCCACCTGAAGCACTGAAAGCAGGCTTGTCTGGTGATTATGAGTTAAATTTTATTGTGAAAGAAGATGGGAAAATTACTGGTGTTAAATTAAAAGATGATCCTGGTTATGGCGTATTAACGAGTGCGCAACGTGCACTTAACAGAGCAGGTAAATGGAAACCAGCAACCCAAAACGGGGAGGCTGTAAAGTCTTCTGTTGTTGTTCCATTCAAATTGAATTTGAAAGAATTCAGAACACATATTTAATTAGATCAAAAAGGAATTTTTATGTAATATAGAGGTAGCAAGTATTTTGCTACCTCTATATTTTTTCACCAAACTGAAGCACATATCCATTATTATCATAAATAGCAAACTCAAGCATGCCCTATTCGAAAGTTTCTATTTCATAACATATTTTGACATTATCTTTCAAACTTTCCCATAAATTATCAACATCAGCTATGTTAAAATAAAGGGACCCTGTAAATTGTGCTGTTTCAAAAGCAATGCTTTCAACAGGATGCGAAAACATGATTTCGATGGTTCCACTTCGCAGTAGAGCCCAGTTCAATGCTTCGTTTTTTTCAACACATGTAAACCCGAGTTTTTCAGTATAGAACTGAATAGTTTGATCTAAGTTTTTTGTATATAATATTGGATTTAAGCTTTTGTAGTTCATCTTTATTTGCCTTTGATTGTTTTGAACTATTGTTTTGTCTTTTTGATAGTAGTTATGTGTTTTTTTTATATTGTTATCGATTGTAATGATAGTTTTATGATGAAAAACACAAAATATTACAGTATTTATTGTTACTTCATGAAAAAAATATTTACTTTTTTGGATTAAGGTGAGTTGTTTGTGTAATTGTTTGGTATTTAGTATTTTTTGTGTCGTTTTTTGTGTGAAATACTATGATTTATATCGTTTGTTTTCCAGTTTTTTAATTCTATTTCTAACTTCTTGTTGCATCTTTAAAAGATTGTTTTATCTTTGCTTTTAACAAAACCTTAACATTTCATGTCTGGTTTTGCACACTAACTGTATTAGCCTGTTGGGCTCATCACTTTTGAAAAACATATATTAAAAGTTTCTTCGGTGCTTTTATCGTATTTAGTTAGATAAACTACTTATTTAAACAAACATAAACATATGAAACACAAACTACTCAGTTTTTTCGTGGGGAGTATGATCCTGTCGTCTGTTGCTTTTGCGCAAGAGAAGAAGATTAGCGGTCGTGTAACTGGCGCTGATGGGAAACCGTTGGTAGGAGTTACAATTGCCGTTCAAGGATCAAACATTGCTACTCAAACAGATGCAAATGGAAAATATTCTTTATCAGTTTCAGTTGGTAAAATGATGGTTTTTAGATCTGTCGGTCATTCTGATAAAACTGTAATCGTTAAAGAAGGACAATCATTATTCAATGTGTCTTTAGAGGATCAGAATACGGCATTAGATGAGGTCGTTGTAGTCGCTTATGGTACTGCTAAGAAAGAATCTGTAACGGGATCCGTAACCTCTGTTTCTGCAAAAGATATCGAAAAGAGACCTGTTACCAATGCATTTGCAGCTTTAGAGGGATCTGCTGCTGGTATTCAACTGAACAATACTTCTGGTATGCCAGGCGCAGAACCTAGTATACGGATACGTGGATTTTCATCATTGAATGGATCTAACAACCCGCTTTATGTCGTGGACGGTGTACCTTTTGGTGGCAATATCTCCGATATCAACCCCAATGATGTGGAAAGTATTTCAGTTTTAAAAGATGCTTCATCATCTGCACTTTATGGAAGTCGGGCTAGTAATGGGGTAATTATTATTACCACCAAGAAGGGTAAGGCTGGCCGTTCTCAGGTTAATATCTCAACAGACCAGGGTTTCTACTCGAGAGGTATTGCCGAATACGATCGCGTGAATGATAGGCAATTTATGGAAGCCATGTGGCAGGGATATAGAAATAGTTTACTAACTAACAATTCGGCATCCTATCCAACAGTTCAATCTGCAAATGATGAAGCTACAAAATCTTTGGTGAGCAATTATTTGAAATTAAACATCTATGATAAGGCTGATGATAAACTATTTGATTCCAATGGAAAACTTGTCTCTGATGCCCAAATTAAAAGTGGATATGCAGACGATTTGGACTGGTTTAAAGAAGTAGACCGTGTGGGACACCGTCAAAATTATAACATTGATGGAACTACCGCTACGGATAAAGCAAAGGTTTTTTATTCGACAGGATACCTAGACGAGAAAGGATACATTAAAAATTCGGGTTTAAAAAGATTTACTGGACGATTAAATGCCGAACTTCAAGCTAAAGATTGGTTCAAATATGGCTTTAACTTAGCAGGTTCACATCAGATCTCAAATCAAATTAGCGGTTCTACTGACGATGCCAGTTCATTTGTTAATCCGTATAACTATGCAAGATCGATAGCACCAATTTATCCAATTCATTTGCATAACGCAGACGGATCTTATGCATTGGACGAGGCCGGAAAAATACAGTATGATAACGGTGAATCTACAAGATTGCAATATGTCGGAAGACATACCATTTGGGAAAATGAATTAAACAAAGACCAAACAGTTCGTAATACAGTAAATGGTAGAGGCTTTCTTGAGTTTAAGTTTCTTAAGGATTTTACTTTAACGCTAAACGGTGATCTTAATCTTCGCAATTCGGAACGTCGTACGTATAATAACGCAATAATAGGTGATGGTGCCGGTCAGGGTAGAGCGGCTAGGAATATTTATCGCTACAAAAACTATACAGTTCAACAATTATTGACTTGGAACAAAGATTTTGGCTTACACCATCTGGACTTATTGGCAGGACATGAGAATTATTCTGACAACTGGAGTTATCTATATGGCTATAAAACAGATGAAATTTTTGAAGGCCAAACTGATATGGTAAATTTCACCAAAATTACGTCGCTGTATGACTATCAGGAAGATTATCGTGTAGAAAGTTTCTTGTCTCGCGCTCGTTATAATTACGCGGGTAAATATTTTGCGGAAGCATCTTTTAGAAGAGATGGTTCATCTCGATTCAGCCCAGACAATCGTTGGGGGAATTTTTGGTCATTAGGTGGTAGCTGGAGTGTATCTAAAGAGGATTTCTTTAAAGATATGCTGAATACTGTTAATGAGTTAAAGGTGAGAGCATCTTACGGTGAAGTAGGTAATGATGAAAGTGCAAGTAAGTATTCTTATTTATCCTTATATGAGTTAAGCCAAAATGCGAATGCAGGGGCGGTCTTTAAAAACCAAAATCCTTCACCTGACTTAATTTGGGAAACCTCTAGTTCGTTCTCTGCGGCAGTAGAAGCCCGATTATTTAAACGAGCAAATTTAAGCTTTGAATACTTTAACAAGCAGTCTCAAAACTTGATTTTTGATTTTAATCTTCCATTGTCTGCTGGAGCAACATCATCTTCAAGTGCAGTTTCAACAGTAACAAGGAATATTGGTTCAATGTCAAATAGGGGCTTCGAGTTAACTTTTGATGTAGACGTGTTAAAAGGTGATGGATGGAGATGGAATGTTGGTGCGAATGCGACTTGGTTGACAAATAAAATATTATCACTACCTGAAGAAAATAGGGAGAACGGAATTGTAACTGGTAATTTCAAATGGGTTGAAGGCGGAAGCCGTTATGACTTCTGGTTGTTTAAGTATGCGGGTGTAGATCAGATGACTGGTCGTTCACTTTACCTGGCAGACACAGAGCGTTTTAATGTGAATGGTTCTGCCCCAGGAAAAGCAGAGATCCCTACAGCGGAACTTGTTGAAATTAATGGAAAATACTACGTTACTAATGCTTCTAGCTATGGTCTAAGGGGCTGGTCCGGATCGGTTATTCCTAAAATGAATGGAAGTTTCAATACCAGCTTTGAGTATAAAAACTTCAGCTTCTCAGCGTTATTCACTTACGCTATCGGTGGTAAAGTATACGATTCTTCCTATGCTAGTTTAATGGCCATGTCCGGTACGCCAAGTGCGCTACACACGGATATCATGAAATCGTGGAACGGTATTCCAGATGGAATGACAGCCTCCTCGGCGGATAGGTTGGATGTAAACGGTATTCCTTCTATCAACTTTTCTCAAAGTAGTATGAATAATTATGCTACTAGTGACCGTTTCTTAACTGATGGATCATATTTGGTTATCAAGAATATTGCGGTGGGTTATAGTTTGCCAAAAAAATTGGTTAGTAAAATAGATTTGTCTTCCGTGAGAGTTGTTGCTGGAATTGAAAACTTGTCTACAATGACAAAACGTAAAGGAATGAACCCGCAACAGCAATGGAATGGTACCAGCACAAATGCTTGGGTTACTCCACGTACAATTTCTTTTGGTGTAAAAATTGGATTATAAGAAATCAAACAATGAAAAATAATAAATATATAAAAGTATTGTTAGCAGGAATGATTCTTGTTTCTTCTTGCAAAAAAGACTATCTAAATACAAGTCCTACAGATTCCGTTGAGCTTTCTAAAGTATTTGAGACGACAAAAAATGCTGAAGTAGCCGTTAACGGTTTGGCAAAAATGATGACCCAACAGTATTTAGGTAGCCAAGGCTTTAATGGAGAGGGGACAATCAAAATGTACTATGGGAACTATCCTGGAAACAATTTTTTTGTCAACTTAAGTGGCTGGGCAGACATTATTAATGCAAATTATAATCAAAACTTAACAAGTATTTACCTGTATTATCCTTGGTTTTATTACTACAAGATCATTGGTAACGCAAATCAAATTGTCGAAAATATTGATGCTGCGGATGGAAACTTAGCCGACAAACAATTTATAAAAGCGCAAGCATTGACTTACCGTGCTTACAGTTACATGATGCTAGCTCAGATCTATGGCAATAGATGGAGTGATTCCAATAATGGACAGACAAGTGGATTGGTGTTAAGAAAAGATGTGTCAACAGGAGACATGCCTTTATCTACCTTGGGCCAGACTTATGATTTGATCTATACGGATTTGAATGATGCCATTTCATTATATGAATCTTCAAAATTAGTTCGTAATGCAAATAAAAATTACGAAGTAAACAAAGATGTTGCTTACGCTGTTTATGCTCGAGCAGCTTTGAATAAACAGGATTATGTCAATGCTGAGAAATATGCTGTTTTGGCACGAGCTAATTATGAATTGATGAATAATGCAGAGTATAAAAGCGGCTTTGCAAATCCAAATAGAGAGTGGATTTGGAGTAGTTACGGTGCGTCTGATGAAACGTTATATTTCTATTCATTTCAATCGTATATTGCTTATAACTCGTCGGCAAGTGCTGTTAGAACAGCGCCTAAATGTATCAGTAGAGAATTATTCGATAAAATTCCTTCAACAGATATTAGAAGAGATCTTTTCTTAGATCCAAAAGGCGAAGCGTACACAACAGCTACTGGATTGGCCGGAGCGACGATGAAGGCTAGGGCTTTTGCTACATTTCCAGATTTACAGTCTAATGCAGTGCCTTACGCTTACATGAACTTTAAGTTCAAAGCGAATGATCTACCGGGTGTTGGAAACTTAAATCACTTTAGGGCTTCCGAGATGTATCTCATTGAAGCTGAAGCTAAATTTTTCCAAAATAAAGCAGCAAGTGAAGTTCAAGGTGTTCTTAACGCATTAAACGCAACTTCAGGAAGAGATGTGAAATATGTTTGTACAAAAACAGGTACAGATCTACTTAATGAAATTAAACTTTATCGCGCGGTTGAACTATGGGGCGAAGGATTCGATTGGTTTGATATGAAACGTTGGGGAGATACTATTGTGAGAAGAAATAACGCAAACGGGGGTAATTTCCTTACATCTTTAGCTGTTACAATTAATCCACAAGATAAAAATAAGTGGACTTGGTCTATCCCTCTTCGCGAAAGCGATTATAATAAGGGTTTGGAATAATTCAACGTATAAATCAATAGGATTAAAAGGCCGGTACAATTTGTATCGGCCTTTTTATTCTAAAGAGACCTCTAGATTTCGAGAGTTCTCATTTTGAGAAAACGATCTCCAAGGGGATATATTACTAAATCGTTAATTTTATGTATATAAATTAATAGACTAACAATTTATTAATATTAACTTAATATTGAGAATCTATTTTTACGCCGTTGAAAGATGATGGGATAGAAGATGGAAAAATGATTCTATTCGTATCATACCATCACAAGCGAAAAAGATAATTTATTTAAAATTCTCATGAAAAAAGCACTTTTACTCTTAGCCCTGATAGGTCCTGTCGTAGCGCTTGCGCAAAATAATAATGCGCCCTCCAGCTATGATCCACATGATATCAAGATTACGGGGTACCTTCAGACACAGTTTCAGAAAGCGCAATCTCCCGGAATTACTTCCTTTTCGGGGGGGGATTTTTCAAAGAATTCGGATAACAGATTTATGATCCGCAGGGGACGTCTTAAAATTGACCGCGTGGATACGTACTCCAGTATTGTCTTTCAATTGGACGCTACTCAAGACGGTGTACAACTGATGGATGCCTTTATTCAATTGCGTCACCCAAGTCAAAAAGGCCTAAGTTTAACGGCGGGTCTTTTCAATAGACCTTTTGGATACTCTATTGTGTACTCATCCGGCTATCGTGATTTTCCGGAACGGGCACGTGTATTCCAGACGTTGATGCCACGCGAACGTGATCTTGGAGGGATGGTAAGCTATCACCCTGGCGGTAAAGCTAAATTCTTAAACTTAGATTTAGCCTTGGTTAATGGTAGTGGCCATTCGGCTAAAGATTATGATTCCAAAAAAGATCTGATCGGTAATCTTGCTTTTAAATTTGATAGCCTAGCGGATAAAAAACTTCATTTGGGATTTGGTGGTTCGTTCTATAAAGGTTCGGTTCGTAATGATACGAAAACTTATTATACGCCCAATAGCAATGGTTATACAGCACTTACCAGCGACGAGAATGAAGGCAGGGCGATCGGTCGGAATTATTATGGCGCCAATTTACAGTTGGAATTTGATAGTAGCTTGGGAAAGTCCAGCTTTAAAACAGAATATGTTGCTGGTGATCAGCCAGGGGTAGCGGGTGGTGCCGATATCAAAGGGCCTTACGCAAGCAGAAGTTTTACGACCCAACCGACAACAGACCTTTATCAACGAAAATTTAACGGATATTATCTTTGGTTTACGCAAGAGATTGCTAAGACCGGTATAACTGCGCTGTTAGCGTATGACGTCTATGATCCAAATACTAAAGCAAGTGGCATGACAATCGGCATGCCCGATAATTTTACGGCCGACGGAGATGTTAAGTTTAGTACGCTGGGCTATGGTCTTGCATATCAGATTAACAATAGGATAAAATTGACCGTATATAATGAGCATGTAACAAACGAAACCACAAGTTTACCAAACTTTTCTGCTGATTTGAAAGATAATGTCTTCACAACAAGACTGCTTTATCGTTGGTAAGTTGGTTCGGGGCTAAGGTTTTATCGCAATGATCGGAGTTGATCGAAAGGATTCGTATTCGTGTGACTAATGCATTAGGGGGCGCGATTTAATTTAGATGCTGCGAGGGGATTAGATATTTTTCCGAATCCGGCTCAGGGATGATGCGGTAATCCCTAAATAGGATGCTAACATGGCTAATGGAACACGATTGGCCAAACCAGGGTAAAGCTTTAAGAACAGGAGGTAACGGTCTTTGGCATCGAGATTCATCATGGTATTTGCCGTTTTTAGCTTACTTTCCACTACAAAACCATAAAGTTTGGCCATTAACAATGGCCAAACTTCAATTTCCTTTTCAAGGAGCGTAAAATTGTCAAAATCAAGGCTCCAGATCTCGGTATCTGTGAGGGATTCTATATAGTCATTGGACGGTGTTCGATCCAAGAAGCTCTGAAGATCTCCAATAAAACGACCTTCATAAATAAAATAACGTGTAAAATCATCGCCTTTACTATTGTAATAGAGCGAACGGAATACCCCCGATTCCACAAAAGCAATGCTATTGTTTACTTTACCGCAGGCGACAAAATAGCTTGACTTTGGAATACTTTTTTTTTCGAATGCCTGTCGAATTAAGTTCTCTTCTCGCAAATCGAGCTGTCCAAATTTTCGGATGTATTCCAGTAATTGCTCCATGTTACCTTTATATTACTTTGCTAAGTTAATCAATTCTTCACGTTGAGGTCCTGTTGAAAGATACTTTATGGGAACTTGTAACTCTTCTTCTAAAAATGAGATAAATGCACCCAAGGTTTCTGGAAGTAAGTTTGCCTGCTTGATATTAGAGAAATCGGTATTCCAACCTTTTAAAGATTTCCAGATCGGTTTAATTTCTTGTTCAGCGGATTGAGGAAATGCTAAGGAAATTTTTTGTTCATCTATTTCATAATGTGTACAGACGGGAATCTCAGCCATTTCGTTTAAGATGTCGGCTTTCGTAAGAACAAGCTGAGTGACTCCATTTAACATGATGGCATATTTTAATGCTGGAAGATCCAGCCAGCCGACACGACGGGGACGCTTGGTATTGGAACCGAATTCAGCTCCTTTTTCCCGTAAATCATTGGCAGCTTGTCCTGTGATCTCGGTTGGGAAAATGCCATTACCCACACGCGTGCAATAGGCTTTTGTAACACCATAAATTTTGTCCACCAGTTTAGGCGACACACCCAAGCTTACACAGGCTGCGGAGGCAATCGTATTTGATGAGGTCACATAAGGATAACTTCCATGGTCGATGTCAAGCAGGGTTGCCTGCGCACCTTCCGCCAATACCTTCTTGCCATCTCGGATTGCCTTGTTCAGAAAGATTTCAGTATCTATAATTGGTACCTGTTTTAAAGAAGCGCATCCTTGAATAAAATCGTGGTAGAGCTCTTCGAATGCAGGCATTTCTTGTCCGAGAAGCTGTAGTTCATTGTATTGACGATTTAAAATTTGATATACGTCCGTATTAAAACTATCCGAGTGAATATCACCAACACGAAGGTTCTGTCTTAGGATTTTATTGGAATAGCTTGGCGCAATTCCATTTTTGGTCGTTCCTATTGTACGGTACAATGGGGACTGTTCCATATAGATATCCCAATAGCGATGGGTCGGTAAAACGAGATGCGCTTTTTGGGATATCAAAATCCTATTGAAGAGATCTTGATCTGGCATAATGTGTGCTAGTTCTTCGATTTCCGCTTTGAATGCTAATGGGTCAACCACCACACCGGTGCCAATAATGTTTTTGACATGCGACGAAAAGATGCCCGACGGAAGTAGTTTAAGCGTAACTTTGTTACCTTGATAATAAATACTATGTCCGGCATTCGCGCCGCCATTAAATCGAGCGATAATGTCATAGTCGCTTCCGATCAGATCAATGAATTTTCCTTTACCTTCGTCTCCCCATTGGAGCCCAATTAGAATGTCCATATTGCGTTTGTCTTGAATTTATGGTCAAAGCTAGGGCTTGCAAAGCGGAGGACAATTGCCATTTGGCAAAAAGTGCTCCTCATTATCATTTGGCCAGCAGTATTACTGAATTTGAATTGCGCTTAAGCTTGTTTGTGTCCCAACTGTTGTATTTTTTGTAGCCATTTATTCCGTTTAATAGGATCGGAAGTTTTGATAATTCCGATATAGGTGACTTTCACCGGCGATATTCCACAAAATTGAAGGGTGGATCTTTTTAGTTGATTAACACTTGGTCTGCCGTAAACTAATGCATAATACCAACTTGGTTGATCGAGTGTTGTAATAATTCGGGCAGATTTTCCTTTTAGCAATTTGTCCCAAAAAAGAGAATTTTCGCGGTATTGAAAGGCCCGTCCAGGTAGAAATAGTCTATCGATAAAGCCCTTCATCAAGGCAGGAAGACCACCCCACCAAACGGGATGTATCCAGACCAAATGATCGGCCCACAAGATGTCCTCCCAGGCAAGAAGTAGGTCCTGCTCAAGTTCTGTCCGTTTACGATAACCAAATTCAAGGTTTGGATTGAAGTCCAGGTCAATAATATGGATTGTTCGTACTGTAGCTCCGGACGCTACCGCAGCTTCTTGATAAGTATTTGCAATGCCAAAATTGAAGGATTCCCGATTCGGGTGACCATTGATAATCAGTATTTTTTTCTGCATGATGTCGTATTACATCACAAAAGTAGCGATAGAACCACCGTCTTTATAGGACAAATGTCTAAAAAGAAATTTCGCTACGAATACGACTTAAATGACGTTGTGTAATGCCCAAATAGGATGCAAGATATTGTAAAGGAAGTTGTTGGATAAACTCAGGATGATCTTTGAGTAAATTGGCATAACGTTGTGATGCGGTTTCTTTTTGCAATTGAAAGACGCGCTTTTCAAGCTCAAGATATTGTTCCTCGGCAATCATTTTAAGGTACTTTGTCCATTTTAGGCTATTTATAGCGAGTGTATCAATGGTGTTTTTTTTGATCGTCCATAGTTCGGCAGGGGTGATGGCCTGCATGGTCTCCGTACTCGGCCCGCCTGTAATAAAGGAGGAGTAGGCCGCTATCCGAGTATTGGGAAAGCGGAAACAATAGGTAATATCTTCCTTGTTTGCACTGCTATAATAAGAACGGAAGATCCCTGATTGTATAAAAGCAACCTCATGACAAGGTTGATTCTCTTTAACAAAAAAGTCGTTTTTGTTCAGCTTTCTGTATTCAAAAAGCTGAACAATCTGATTGATCTCTTCTTCCTCAAACAGACGCAAAGACCGAAAATATGCTGCTATCATGAAGTCCAAACTTAGAAAAATTGCGGTGTTCATGCAAAATAAATTCGATGTGATTCAATCGACGCAATGTTTAGTTGCCGATTGAGCAATAGGTGGATTTTTAATTCGCATCGATTAGAATCGCCAATTGCAGGCACATATGATCGGAGCGATTGCTCCAAGCATGATTCGTGCCACGCTGAATCACAATATCGCCGGCCTGTAAAAGCGTTTCTTCTGTGTCTGTAATCAGGTAAATCTCCCCTGAAAGAATAACGATGTAATCTAAACTTGCTGTCTGATGCATAAGGGGATGAGGGGTGCCAATCGCTGTTTCTATGCCAAGTTCCCGATCGGGGGGGATCTGTACATAGCGGAAGTACGTGCCATTTTTGATGACTTGGGGTATAGCAGTGTTTTCTATGGGATGCTCTTTCTCAAACTTGGCCGGCATTTGACTGGTTTGCCAGATATCGGAAATAACGAGATTGGGATAGTGCTCCGATACATTATCGACCAATGCATCCGCTTCGATAAAGGATTTGCCGGCACGTATGCCTGTCACGATTCGTCTAGGTATAGTTCTCATTGATTTTGTATAATTAATTTATTGCCTTGAGTCTGGTTGTTTTTCAACATTAGATGCCCTTTTTCTATTGTTTCGGGGTTCAGTTTACCAATAAGATAAATAGGGGCGGATTGAATAATTTCTTGCTCAATATTGTGTCTGATCCGATCCAGCCCATTTTTGAAATAGGTATAATTTAGTCTTTGCGCGTGGATGAAGTTGGATATATTGATGATCTGTGCGGCCGAACTAAATAGTTGGTCTCTTGCTGCCGCGGTCGTAAAATGTGTGATGTCGATATAAGTTCCATAGGGCTTTAATACTGCGGCGGCAACTTCCGAGAGATGCTGACCCACCGCATCGATAGCGACATCAATACCCTGCTGATTACTTCTACGCTTGATTATTTCCGTTAAATTCTCTTTTCGATAATTGATGATGCTGTCTTTTTGCAGTCCTAGTTGGTGTAATTTTTCAATACTGTTCATACTTCCTGCAGTTGCCACAATATTTTTAATGCCGTTAGCCAGGAGTAATTTTAATACAAAAAGCCCTACGCCCCCGGACGCGCCGGTTAGGAAAATATGGTCTTGCGGATTAATTGTTGCTCTGTCGAAAACCTGTAATGCGGTGATGCCAGCGGTAGGAAGTGCTGCTGCTTGCTCAAAAGAAATATTTTTTGGCTTAGGGGCAATGAGGCCAGCTGGTAACTGAATGTATGCTGCATAGGTCCCGTTGCTGCCCATGCTACCACAGGCAAAAAACACTTCATATCCAATTGCATATTCACTTACTTCTGAACCTTTATCTGTAATAATTCCTGCCCCTTCTCTACCAAGTATCGGTGAATATAAATAACGTCGTTCAAATTCATTTTCACGCATTTGGTAGTCTATGGGATTGATTGCGGAAGCTATTATTTTAATTTTCACCTCGTTGGGCTTCAATGGAGGAAGGTCAACGTTGGCATTTATCAATTGATTGTCTTTATTTAATATAACGGCGTTCATAACTCTATCTATTTTAAGGGATGAAAAATCAAATTGAAAATAATTTACACTGCATCCATAGATTTTACATCTTATATAGTTGTTATGACAAATCTACCTTTCGTTTGCTATATATTTGTTGGTAGTTAACAAGTGGTAACTAGTTGTTAGAAATCAATATGGGACAAGTTTTGGACGGAAATCAAATGCGGGAGGCGAGTTGTACAGAAGAATTGCGCGCTATGCGTGACGCGCTGGATATTTTGGGCGGAAAATGGAAATTGATGATATTGCGTTATTTGGCTAATCGGGAGTCGCAGGAAATCTATTTCAAAAAAATGGAACGGGAGATTCAGGGAATTTCTGCAAAAGTGTTGACGAAAGAACTTCGAGACCTTGAATTAAACTTGTTAGTCGCCCGCCAGCCCAGCGAAGACCCCGTAAAAGTGTTTTATAAAATTACGGCCTATGGTAAAAGTGTATTCCCCGTCACCGAATCTCTGGTCAGTTGGGGTTTGGAATACCGAGAGAAAGTGAAACAGGAACTCGCTGTACTAGCGAAATAACAATTTATTCCGATTGAAGAATTAACTTTTTGATCAGTGAAATCTGACCAAGGTGATAATAGCTATGTTCGATTACACCTTCGATATTTCTGAGGTAAGATCCATACTTTTTATCAATAAATGGCTGATCGAATAGGTTTTCTTCAAATTGGGCAATGCCGTCGGCAAATGTTGCTGCGTTTTTTAGGAATCGATCTACTAGCGCATTCCAATCGGCTTTGGATCGGATAGGCGGGATATCAAAGCTGTATTTATCGCTGATTTCTAATTTTCCATGCTCAAATGCCATAAGTAATCCCTCGAGGTAATAATTGATATGATAGGTTAGGGCAGCAATAGAATTCAGATTACTTATTTTGAATATGGCCTGTTCCCAGGTCGTGTCCAATAGTTGTTCCTGATAGTTGGTATTGGCAATCCAACGTCCATTCAAAAAAACTTCGCGAAGTCTGTCTGCAAGAAATATACGTCTTTCCATTTTGTGTTAAAATTTTCCAATGATTAGTTTTTTCCTGCCCTTTGCCTTTATTTACACGTTACAGCTATAGGAAGAATTGGTATTGGTTTTCTAAGTCCAATTTACATACAATTTTCCTATTCTTCATCTTTGGTTAATCTCTTGTTAATAAGACTTTCCTTTTTTTGTATAAAGTCATTGTTACCAAGATATCATGTTTGCACTAACCGGAAAAGATCTAAGAAATGTTTGGGACCAATTTGTGAAAGAGGAGTGTGAAGAATCATTTTATACGTTATATAAACATTATTACCACTATCTTTCTTATTTGGGGCTAAAAAAGAAAATGTCGGTACAGCGTGTTCAGGATAGCGTGAATGATGTGTTTCTACATCTATGGGAGAAAAAGTCCAGCAATTGTCAGATACGTAATCATCATAATTACATTATTACGGTTTTCTTTCAAAAACTTTTCCGCAAGGAATCACTACAGCTGACAGATTTGGATTTTGTAGAAGAAATCCATGATCCGTCAATCCATCACTCTGTTGAAGAACAACATATCCGTGCGGTAACAACAAATACCGTCACACAGTTGGTTGAGGAGCATATGGAGCAATTAGGGAAAAAACAACGACTGGTGATTTACCAACGATTTTTTTTGGATCTTTCTTATCAGGAAATCGCTGATGCCAATCAGGTTTCGATCCATACGATCTATAATACCATTTATAAATCTCTAGAAAAAATAAAAAATAATCTTTCTAGTGAACAAGAAATCTTTCTTAAAGTTGCCGTAGGGCTACTTTCTTCATTTTTGTTGATTTTTTCTTAAAAACGAGTAGTGAAAAAATGACCCTGCCCACTCTATTGTATAAATTACGATTAGAGTAGTATGAACGAACTTAATTTGCAAGCGTTATTATTGGACGAATCTTTTGTGAACTATTGTAAGGGAACAAATAAAGAAGATATCGAAAAATGGGAAAAATGGTTACAAAAATATCCTGAACATAAAGCGTCCATAACGGAGTTGCAGGAAACCATTGTGGCAATGGGACATTATGCGGGCGAACTATCCGTTCAAACAAACTATGAGCGTTTGCAGTCTCAAATAAAAAAGCGCGCTAACCAGCACAGCTTTACAGAAATTGGCATGGCTGTCTGGTTAAAAATTGCGGCACTCTTAGTCGTCGTTGGCGCTATCTCACTGTTTCTATTTAAACAACAGCTTGCTGAAGAACAGCCAAAAAACGTACAGCATATCGGTGTTCCGGGAAAGGATGATGCCTTATTGACACTAAAAGATGGCTCCGTTGTTTCCTTAGCTGATATAAAGAATGGAAGTGTTGTTGCACTTCAGGGCGGGGTAGAAATACAAAAGAACAACGATGGTGAATTGGTGTATAAGGCTGTTGAAAAGGAACGGATCGCCAGTACAGCAATGAATAAAATTGCGACGAATAGGGGAAATCAATATCAAATTATATTGCCAGATGGATCGAAAGCTTTCCTCAATGCAAATTCAACTCTGACATATCCTTTGAAATTTAGTGAAAACGAACGGCATGTGCATATGACCGGAGAGGTTTACTTTGAAATTGCAAAAATTGAGACGGGAATGGGAGGGGGAAAACGAATTCCTTTTTACGTGGAGACAGCAAATCAAAAAATAGAAGTTCTTGGTACGCATTTCAATGTCAACGCATATGATGACGAACCTTATACAACAACAACTTTATTGGAGGGAAGTGTACGCGTTAATTCGAAAAAAAGGAATGAATCGGTGCTCTTAAAACCAGGACAGCGGGCCTTGTTAAGTGAAGCCCTGCATGTAGAAAATATCGATATTTCTCAGGAAGTAGCTTGGATAAATGGAGACTTTGTTTTTAAAGGAGAGGAATTGGTAAGTCTGTTGCGTAAAGTTTCAAGATGGTACAACGTGGATGTAGCATGTCCGGAACGACTTGAGAAGTTGAAATTTGATGGTATGGTGTCGCGTTCTCAACCGCTATCTACCATTATTGATATGTTGCAAACAACAGGAAAAGTAAAATTAACGCTAAATGGAAGGAGGCTTATTGTGATAGATTGACCTATCTAATTTTTACGATAAGCCGGATAAAAACAACCAAAGGTGCTGGTAACACCTTTGGTCAATGTGTTAAGCTTATCGATCATGTTGCGATTCAATGATCATCAAATAATATTAACAACAACAAATATATGAGTTTTTATCAATGCATGCGTGTTATGAAAATCACCATGGTATTTTTAACTTGTTTGTTGGTGAAAGTCAGTGCGTTTACTTACGGTCAACGTATTACACTTAACAAACAAAATAGTCATATCCCAGCTATATTAAAAGAAATAAGGCAGCAGAGCGGTTATGATTTTTTTTACGATAATGGGCTCTTTAATCGAGCAAAACCCGTTAATGTCAATCTAAACAATGCAACTGTTGAAGAAGCATTGAATATATGTTTTGCAGGACAACCGTTCGGTTATGTTGTGAAAAATAAACTGGTTGTTGTTACGGCGCTTCGGACTGCGCTGGAAAAGTCCGCCGATGTATTGCAGCAGCGCTTGGCTGGTCGAGTCATTGATCAACAGACAAAAAGGACATTGGCCAGTGTTTCAATCCGTGTTAAAGGGACATCTGGAGGAACGAATTCTGATGCAAATGGAAATTTTTCGTTATCGATTTCTAAAATCCCCACTGTTCTCGTTCTTTCCTATCTAGGCTATCAGACTAAGGAAATTGAAATTAATGATGTGAAGGAGAACCTTGTCATTGGGTTGAGCCCTCTTGCCACAGCATTGGAAGAGGTCACCGTCCAGGCAAGGCGTAAAGTGAACACTGAAACAGCTGTACTAGAAGAACGTAAACGCGCTTCTATTGTACAGGATGCTATTTCGGCCGAATTGATTGAGCGTACGGCCAGTATCACGACTACACAGGCATTACAGCGTGTTACTGGTGTTACGGTGACTGATGATAAATATGTTGCGATAAGAGGGCTAGGTGATCGATCTGTGATCGGTCAGTTGAATGGCGTAAGATTGGCTTCTTCTGATCCTGACCGTAGCGCCATCCCATTGGATCTTGTTCCGGCTTCCTTATTGGATAATATTACCGTTTATAAAACAGTAACACCAGATAAACCTGCCGATGCTGCTTCGGGTATCGTTGAGCTCAAAACGAAATCTGTACCTGAGAAAATGACATTTGAGCTTATCGCTCAAACCGGGCTCAATTCGAACATTGGTTTGGGAGGAAATTACAACAGCTTTTGGAACAGTGAGATGGGATTATTGGGAACACGAATCAATAAAAAAGACCTTTCCTCGGATTTTCTAAATCTTGCAACGCAATATCCCAATGGATTAAGTTCCATCCAGGATATGATTGCCAATAGCAACTATAGCCCATCAGGATACCAGGAGGTAAATCGGGTTAATACGATTATGAAAGGGTTTGATCCCGTTATGACAACTCGATACCGCCGTGCGCCGATGAATCAACTTTACTCGGCAACATTCGGTAATAGTTATGATGTTTTTGGAAAGCATAAATTGGGACTTGTTGTCGGAGGGAATTATTATAGAAGAACCGCTGATATTTATCAGGGCGAACTGACCCAGTATAGCATCTATCAAGGGGTAGTAACCGGTAACCCTGATATTTTTAGTTTTAGGAATATCCCTAATTATATTACACCGAATAGTCTTTTTATGGGGAAGTATCAAACTTATCGTGAAAATACAGGAACCGAAACACTAAACTATGGTACACTTGTAGGGGTCACCTACCGCTTTAATCCGCAGCATGAGATCAGTATGCAATATTTGGGAAGCTGGGGAGGAGAATCTATCGCAACAAATTTAAACGGGCGCTATGAGTATTCGGGCTTGCCTGGCGAAGTCAGAAGTACTATACACTCGCTTAAGCAGACTTTCCGTAATCTGAATACCTTTAACCTGCAGGGCGAACATAAGTTTTTGAAAAATGAGTTGTCGCCTCGTTTGAGTTATAATGTTGCAACGTCAAAGTCCACACAGAATGATCCGGATTTTAGATTTGCAAGTCTTGTAGACTACAAACCTCGGGGTGGGGGATGGTATCGACGTCCCATTATAGGTGAGCAGGCTCATTTTGATGACTATGTATATTCTGAACATCTCTATGCACTTACATCGGGCTATGTAAACGGATTTGGAAATTATGGTATTATTCAAGCTGAACCTAATGGTCGGAGATGGAGAAATTTGAACGAAGATAATTTTAATGCAAAAGCTGATCTGAGTTTTCCTTTTAGGCTATTTGGTGAAAAACAGTTGTTTAAAACGGGGTTCAATTATTTATTTAGGGATCGTAAATTTACAGAAAACCAGCTGTTTCTGCCAGGTTCAAATTTTACTGGCAATAAGACCATTCCTTTATATGACGTCCAAGGCAATTTAGACCGTTTGGTAAGCAATGAAATTGTAGGTGTTGTATTACCAAAAGCGGGACAGGGTGAAGGTATGATGCCAGTAGGTGGATTTCTATACAATAGCCAAAAATCGCCAAATAACTACAAAGGTTATTTTGAAACCAATGCATTATATGGTATGCTGGATCTCAAGATAGCTGAACGATTCCGCATGGCTGGAGGAGTTCGGTTTGAGATGACAAATATTGGTTCGGCAGTGGATACTGCTAATGTATTTTTAGACCCTGCACTGACAGCAACATCTCCAGATGGTACACGCATTCCACTGGATCCGATTAATCCCAATTCTGTCTATAAAACGAAATATAAACCATTCTATTCTGTCAATGCAACCTACACGTTGAATGACAACATGAATTTTCGTGGGGCCTTCAACACGACCCTGGCAAGACCTGAATTGCGTGAGATTACCAATGTATTTGAATTTGATGCCTTTCAAATGGGCTTAGTTGTTGGTAATCCCAATTTGAAAAACCAATATACCCAAAATGCGGATTTTCGTTGGGAATGGTTTCCTGCTAAAGGAGAGGTTATTGCTGTGTCGGCTTTTGGAAAGCGTATAGAAAATCAATTGGTTAAGGTATTTAATCTAAAAACCCAAGGGTTAGCTGCTACTTATCCGGAATTTCCAACCATCCAATTTCAGAATGACGGTAATACTGGTAGGGTATGGGGATTGGAATTTGAGGTTGTTAAGAACTTAGGAACCTTATATGATCCTTTAAAAAACTTGTTTTTGGGTACCAATCTTTTATTGGCACAAAGTGAAATTAAAAAATCTGAGGAGCGTTATGAAGCAAATCGTTCACTGGATAGATATACGCCAAAAAATAGTCCTTTATTCGAGCAGGCTCCTTATTCGATTAATGCTTGGTTAAACTATGATAACGACAAATCAGGAACCGACCTCACAATGACCTTTAATATGGTTGGGGAACGCTTAGTGCAAATTAATCTGACAGGGGAACCGGATCTGTATACACAGCCAGTACCTTACCTTGATTTTGTTTTTTCCCAAAAGCTCAATAAACGGATCTTGTTTAAAGGGTATGCCAAAAATATAATGAATCCCGCTATTAAAACTGTTTATGCAAATCCGCAAACCGGAGGAAAGTGGTATGGAAATGAGTATATCAACAGAAGTTATAAGCGCGGTGCGGAAATTATGATCGGTTTTACCTATAACTTATTTTAATCTAATGAAAATCAGTATGTTTAAGCGTGTGAGTTGTCGGTTTTTTGGTGTTGCAGCTTTATGTTTTTTATCCTTTGTTTCTTGTAAAAAAGAAAAGCTGGATGTGATTAATGACAATCGTCCTGTAACTGAAAACCGACCAAATTCGAATACCAGAATTGTTAATCTATCTGACTTTAATCAGGTTATTGCTAATGGCGACAGCTTGACAAGTTTTGTTGTGTTGCATCCGTTAAATCCGGGGAATCATAAATATCCTGGAACGTCATATTTCCCAACAGACGGACGTTTGGGAAAGACATGGACAGTTCCACAAGATCTTTTTGATCAGAAAGAAGAGACAGATCTTACGTTTGCAGCTCGCTTTTATCAGGGTTTTGGTTTGAACCATGATTTTAAAGTCAAGGTTGACAATAGTTATGAGCAACCCAAGGATTATTTTTTGCTTCCTTCCTTAATTATGAATGGTCAACCTGAAGTTGTTGCATTAACGCGGACTATTACCAGTCCCAGTAAGCCAGACCATTTTAAGATTCGGATTGTTAACCTAGCTGGAGCGATCAAAAACCCTTCCAATGGGATGGGCGGTGCACAGGAGAATCTCGTTGGTGCAATATCGTTAGCTTATGCCGATGGTACTTTGGTTGATCAAAAAACGAATGATATTTCTGTCGCACGTCGCAATTCAGACTATATTGAACTGCCCTACGGGACCTATCAGTTTAAAATATTGCTAGCAGATGGTAGACCCCTTCCTTCTTTGGGCTCAGGGCGGTTTGAGTATGGGCTCATTGATTTACCGACTTCCACCATTCCAAAAGATTATGCGAAGTCCACTAATTTTGCGTATGCTCCGATTCAGGATTTTCAACCTGGTGGTGTTTATACGATCGTAGTCACCCCGCAGCGATTTAGTTATTTCTCAAATGAAATGAACGAAACAGCTGAGGCCTATCAAAATTCGTTTCAGATTATCACAGACATTGCAGCGCAGGTTAATCAAAGTTACTTGAGGATACAAGGTGTAAATGCATATAAGGATCAATCGATAGGGTTTAGGGTCGATGGAAAGGTTATTGCCAGCGGTATCGGATTTGGAAAAGGAAGCAATTATAGTGTGTTTACCCAGAAGCAATATGATATAGAGGCTATAGATGCAACTGGAAACGTACTGGCGACAATAAAACAGGAATTGCGGAGCAATCAAAATTATACGTTATGGCTCTATCCTGACCTAAATGGAAAGGCTCAGTTGCTTCTCATTTCCAATGATCTGAGTGGTACACTCCCTTTACCGGCTGAAGACGATGGGACATACAGTCGGCTAGCTTTTAAATTCTTCTTCTTTAATCGCTTTTTAAATCTATCGACAAGCAATCCTTATATCACCTTTACACTGCCTAACGGACAGCCTTTCGGGAACAATGGCAATGTAAATCTGCAACCTGGGATTCCTTCGATTAATATGCCTTATACCAATGTAAATATTATGACGGATCCCTACGCTATAATGGCTTATCGTTCTAAACCAGATGTAATACCAGGTATCTGGGCTGATGATATTGACGTATTGAAATCGACGGAGTTTATAGCAAATAAATCACTATACACAAACATTGGAAGGCCTCTACCAGCATTTGAGCCAGGAATTTATACTGTGGCGTTGATTGGAAAAAGTGGAACGGGGCTGTCCGATAAAGAGAAAGCGCGAATGATCATTATCAAACATAATAAATAATGAAAAAGCAAAACATATCAAATCGTATTTGGCTATTGGCCATTTTTATATTATTGTTTGCATCCTGTACGAAGATTGAATATACAAAGATCGCAGAGCCGGCTTACCTACGTGTTTTTAATAATGTCAATTACGTACAGACTATGGGTAGCAAGGATGATAAAGTACCCTATTTCTGCATGCTTATCAATCCGAAAATAGGATCTGATGGAAAATTTACAGGAGCGGAAATTATAGGTGATTTCTTGGATAAAAGAGATCCTTATGCTCCCCCATATCCTTCTCACATCGGGAATAGTACAGACCCAAGCAATCCCGAATATCCAGGAAAGGAAAATGTCCTAGTCGGCCCTATTTTAAACGGATTTGACTTAAGTAGCTGGGCTCAGGTACCCTCAGGCGAGGTAAGAGTCGTATTTGCGTATCGTCCAAAAAATACGGTACCCTTCTTTGAATTGGAAGATCGTTTGAAAAATGACATTCTGATTGACACGGTTATCAATCTTCAAAGCAAAGAAGTTTATACACTCCATCTTTTGCAAACGGATTTTATCAAGAAGGATCATGGAATCTTATTGAGACATGAAAATTTCTATAAACTCCCTTTATCAGATTCATTGGTGTACGTAAACTTTTACAATATGAGTGCAAAAGGGTTCTGGGAAGCTGATGCAAGCTTAAAAGATGATGATTATAGGTTGAAAAGCTTCAAAAATGGCGTCAAAGATGAAATGAATGTGTTTTTGTCACTTTATGAAAGTCAGGAAGAGCTCAGCCATTATGCTGCGAAAGTAAATGGTTACCAAGGGCGTTTTTTGACAACCGTTAAACGTAATACAAGTTCAAATGAAGTGAATGCATATGCAAGTTTTCCGTTATGGGCGAGTAGTAAATCCAACGGTATCCGCACAGCTATTTGGCAACGATTTGACTTTTTTACACTTGGAATGGATCCCGTCACGAATCCATTTTATGATAGTGATACAAATACAGGTAGCAACTGGGCTGTACTTAATTGTCTCCTGAACGGAAAAGTAGGATTGACCAGTAATGAAAACGGAACACTGCTTCCAAATTTGTTGGTCAATGTACATTCGGGAAAGGATAATCCACGCACTTTCGCAACGGTCAATACGATCGAAATTGTCAATGGTCGCGTCTACCTAACTACCATACAACGAAAATATGCTCCACCTATTTACTAAAATTAGCAGAAATGATTCAATATAATAGCAAAATAGAACAGAAGGTTTCACTGCTTCATGCTATGGGCTGGTTTTCTGCGTGCTTATTTATTTTGTTGCTACAAGGCTGCAAACATGATAATCTCACGGTGCCCCAACCTAATGAAAATATACGACCGGCCGCCGACTTTATTCACAACAATTACGAAATGCGCCTATTTGATGCGGCGTTGGAGAAAACGGGTCTGAATGTCGAACTAAATGGTAATGGGCCATTTACAGTTCTTGTGCCAACCGATCTCGCTTTTAATGAGATAGGTGTGTTTCGTCCAGCTGACTTTGATCGAATGAATAAGGATAGCTTGCGGCGACTGATTTCCTATCATATTCTTCCAAGGCGTCTTTATGTTAGCGATATTCCGAGCAACTCGGTGGATTTTAGGTATGCAACACTGGAAGGTTCCGAATTGTACGCCTCAATCGGTTCTGTATCACCTGGGGCTGTTACTCCAACGAATATGCTGTTTTTTAGCGGAGCGAAAGCGGTCCGCAAAGACGTGGTTTTATCCAACGGAGTGTTGCATGTGCTGGATAAGGTAATGAAACCACAATTTGAGAAAAATATTCAGGATTGGCTCAGTGATAAGAAAGACTATACTGTTTTTGTGGCTGGACTGAAGAAATTTGGGCTATGGGATCAGTTAGCTGAAAAAGGCCCTTTTACGGTATTTGCACCAACAAATGAAGCCCTAGAAAAGAGAGGGGTTACGATGGAATTTTTGAATAGTGCCGTTCCTCAAAACTATATCGTTGAAGTATTATTTGGTGCTTACATCATGTACGATAAACATTTTTTTATATCGGATTCACAGGTTTTCACTGTCATTAATTCGAATGGTAATTACAAATACCACTTGAAAGACAAAGTACATTATATGGAATATTTTGCCAATGAAGCCTATCCGACCTGGAAACTAAGTTATAATATGAGGCTCAGGGACAATGATACTTTCTATTCGATTATACTCGCTGATGTAACGTATGCTGTCGGCGCTAAAATGGACTATTTGTGTAGTAATGGTTTGGTTCATGATTTAGATCAAGGATTAGTAAGCCCAGATCAAGCGATAAAAAAAGGAAAAGATGAAAAATAAATCAATAAATGCCGTTTGGCATATACTGTTGTTATGTACTACTGCTGTGTTTGTACTGCTATCTTGCCAAAAAACTGAGTTCATGCCGGAGCTTGTGGGGGAGGAAGTCCCTTATAAAAATGAAGCTTCACAAGATGTTACGCAACTATTGACAAAGCATAATGAAGCAAAAGTGTTTTTAGCGGCTTGGCAGAAAAGTAACATTGTAGCACTGATCAAGGCTGCTGGAGTCAATACAAAAGTGACCGTATTGGTCCCTACCGATAATGCGTTGAAGCAAGTAGGAATAACATTAGAGACTATTCAAAAAATGACTACTGAGGAAGCTGCCGATTTCATTCAATTTTACAGTTTTTTAGGAGATCTTAATCAAATTAAACTTGGTAAATATAGTCTCATGGTTCGCTCGATGTTAAAAAATAAAAATTACCGAGTACCTTTTTATGATAATACCGAGCCTGTAGGAAGACGTTACGATATCTATGCTTATCGTCATTATCTCGCTGTGAAAGATGGCGATTTGCTAGTCAATGGTAAGTCTAAAGGAAAATTAGCCTATGAGCCTGCGACAAATGGCGGTGTTTATATGTTGGAAAAAGTGATCGAAAAACCGACTATGACCATATTGGAGGCGCTAATAGCCGACGGAAGGTTTACCTTTTTTGTGGAATCCCAACGTTTGTCCGAGGAAATGTTTTATGAAAAAATGTTGGATGATATTGAACCTCTATGGGGATATCGTATGAGTAAAGAGGAGTTTTTGAGCTATTATCCAGAGGCCAGAGCTCCCTTTCAACGAGGCTGGGATGTAGATAGTGGGCCATCC
>Ga0265296_1001519_pt1 | contig 26506 bp, 27 predicted proteins | sample MunlanPumphouse1_FD_189073 | JGI IMG/M metagenome (GOLD analysis project Ga0265296, IMG submission 189073) | Groundwater microbial communities from a municipal landfill in Southern Ontario, Canada - Pumphouse #1 | ecosystem: Environmental > Aquatic > Deep subsurface > Groundwater | place... | reverse complement strand
AATAATGCGAAAGCGGTTTTTGCCCAAACTATTGGGTTTATATTTGATGTAGAGAAAATCGGGCATAAAATTTCTAATTAGAAAATTAAACAGTTAATTTTTTTCTGCCTTTTGCTCTTCGGCGCTTCAGAATGCGGCGGCCAGACTTAGTTCTTGTTCTTGCCCTAAACCCATGCTCTCTTTTTCTCTTTTTCTTTTTTGGCTGATAAGTTCTTTTCATATTTTTATATTATATCACGCTATTCACATTTCATCAACAGCTTGGACACAAAATTATAATTTGCTTATTCTCGAAGAGAATGTTAAAATAATCACAATGAACAACAAGGAGCTTTGGCAAACAATCTTGGGCGAATTAGAACTGCAGGTTTCAAGCGCCAATTTTGTTACATGGTTTAAAGACACAGCTATTAAGGAACAAGATGAAAAAGGAATGCTGATTTCTGTGCCTAATGGTTTTACCAAAGAATGGCTTGAAAATAAATATCACAAACTTATCCTCAACGTTATCCAAAAGTTTTACCCAAATATCAGAGATGTGAAATATTCTATTGGCCTGCCCAAAACCTTTATTCAAGAAAACGAAAAAACAGAAGCCATCCGAGGTGCCCAATTATCTAGTTCTACAAATTTCAATCTTAACCAGCGCTATACTTTTAACAACTTTATTGTTGGGCACTTTAATGAAATAGCTCATGCGGCAAGCTTGGCGGTCTGCAAAAATCTAGGCAAAAACTATAATCCGCTTTTTATTTATGGCGGGGTTGGTTTGGGCAAAACCCATCTTCTGCAGGCAATTGGCAATGAATTATCCAAACAAAACTCAAAGAAAAAAATTCGCTACATTCCTGCTGAAAAATTTACCAACGAACTAGTTGACTCAATCCAACACAGGCAAACAAAAAACTTCAAAGAATTTTACCGCCAAGCCGATCTTTTGCTGGTTGACGATATCCAATTTATCAGCGGCAAAGAAGCAACTCAGGAAGAGTTTTTCCACACATTTAATGCTCTTTACAACGACAACAAACAAATCGTTATTTCATCTGACAGGCCGCCTAAAGCAATTCAAATCCTTGAAGATCGCTTGCGTTCGCGTTTTGAAGGCGGTATGATTGCTGATATTAGTCTGCCCGACTTTGAAACCCGTTTAGCTATTTTAAGAAAAAAAACAGAGGAAAAAAAGATAAATTTAGATGGCAAGATTCTTGAATATATCGCCGCCAATATCCAAGACAATATCCGAGAATTAGAAGGCGCCCTTAATTGTATTTCAGCTTATTCTCAAATCCACAACACATTACTTAAGCCCAGCGAAGCTGTTAAAATATTAAACTCCATTATTTCAAAACCGCGCTTAAAAATTGTCACAACCAAGCAAATATTAAAAAAAGTAGCCGAATTCTACGACATCCACATAAAAGACTTATTAAAAAGAAGCCGCCGAAGAGAGGTCGTCAAGCCGCGCCAAATAGCTATGTATTTAATGCGCAATGAATTAAACACTTCTTATCCAAGTATTGGTCAAGAATTAGGACAAAGAGACCACACTACTGCTATCTATGCTTATGAAAAAATCAAAAAAGAAATTCTAAAAAACGAACAATTCGAACAAGAAATTAATTTAATTAAAGAAAAGTTATACACAAATTAACAGGGCTTACTAATACTACTATAATTATTAATTAAAAATCTTATGAAACTATCTTGCACTCAAATAAATTTTAACAAAGGATTAAGTATCACTGAAAAAGCAGTTTCAAAAATAAGCACTTTGCCTATTTTAGGCAATATTCTTTTAGAAACCGATAAGGGTAGATTAAAACTCTCAGCCACTGATTTAGAAATAGGTATTATTTATTGGTTAGGCGCTCAAATCCAAACCCAAGGCAGTATAACCGTGCCAGCCCGTCTTTTAAGTGGTTTTGTTAATTCTCTGCCTAATAAAAAAATTAATATTCTAAGCCGCGGCCATAATCTTAATCTTAAATGCGAATCATTCAAAGCAAGTATCAAGGGTTTAAACGCTAAAGACTTTCCACTTATTCCAAAAATAAAAGAAAAACCATTAGTTAGCTTGCCTATTCCTCTGTTGTGCCGCGCTTTCAGCCAGGTTACTCCAGCGGTAGCTGTTTCACAAACACGACCCGAGATATCTGGCGTATCGATCTGTTTTGATGGTCAAGAGGTAAAAATTGCCGCAACCGATAGTTATCGCTTGGCTGAAAAAAAGATTCAGAACAAAAATAAAGTTGACCAGTTGATTTCGATTATTGTGCCGAGCCGCACTATTTATGAGTTGATTAGGGTTTTTAGCGAACAAGAAGGAGAAGTGGAAATTGTTTTGGGCGACAATCAAGTCCTTTTCCAGTTTGGCAGTATTCATCTTGTCTCGCGCTTGATTGATGGCCAATATCCTGATTACGAGCAGATTGTCCCAAAAAAATCAAAAACGCAAGCCCTTGCCCTGACTAGCGAGTTGCTTGGCGCAGTTAAATCTGCTTCGCTTTTTGCCGGCAGAACAGACGAGATTAAATTATCCTTTAAAAAATCCAACAATAACGCGTTTTTAGAGATTAAGGCAGAGTCTGGCGAAAAAGGCAGTAATGTCTCGCGGGTTAAAATTAAACTCAATGGCCTGCCTAATGAAATTACTTTTAATTACCGTTATTTGTTAGACGGTTTGCATAATATTTTGACTGATTTTGTTGATTTGAATATTAACGACGATAAAGCCCCTGCCTTATTAAAACCGTTTACTGAACCCGACAAAAGGCCAAAAGACAAAGATTATCTTTATTTAATTATGCCGATTAAGAGCTAAGAGGAAGAGATTCCTTCTATTTATTCCGCGTTGATAGAATAATTCTCTACTTGACAAGTATAAAATTATCCGATAATATTATACTCAACTATTAAAATAAGCAAAAAATATCAAAATTATGCTCTATTCGCGGGATATTCTTTCACAAATTAAAAAAGTTCTTGATAGAGATGAATTTATTATTTTGACCGGCGCCAGACAGACCGGAAAAACTTCTCTTCTTATCATCTTAAAAGAATTTTTAGAAGAAAAAGGCAAGATTTGCCATTATTTTAATTTAGAAAATCCCGAAAATTTAGAATTATTAAACAAGCATCCCTATAATATTTTTGAAATCATCCCGGAAAAAAAATCAAAGCAATATATTTTTATTGATGAAATTCAATACCTTAATAATCCATCTAATTTTTTAAAATTGCTTTTTGATGAAAAAAGAGAAAAAGTAAAAATCATTACTTCTGGCTCTTCTGCTTTTTACATTGATAAAAAATTTAAAGACAGTTTAGTCGGCAGAAAATTTTTATTTGAGATTTATCCTTTGAATTTTAATGAATTTTTAATTTTTAGAAATCAAGATGATTTAATCAAAAAAAACAAACAAAAATTATCTAAATACTACCAAGAAAAAGTTATTGATTTATGGACTAATTATTTAATTTACGGCGGCTATCCCAAGGTTGTTTTAGCGGAAAATTCTGAGATGCAGAAAATAATTTTAGAAGATATCGCCAACTCGTATATTAAGAAGGATATCAGAGACGCCGGCATCAAACAAGGCGAGAAATATTTTGCCTTATTGAAAATTTTAGCCGGTCAAACTGGCAATTTAGTTAATTCGCAAGAATTAGCCGCAACTTTGCAAACAGCCCATAAAACAATAGAAGAATATTTGTATGTCATGCAGAAATCATATCAGATTGCTTTTATTAAACCTTTTTATAAAAATTTGCGCAAGGAATTAACCAAAATGCCAAAGGTTTATTTTTATGATTTGGGCTTAAGAAATTTATTATTGAATAATTTTAACCAAATTAGTAAACGCCAGGATAGAGGCGCTTATTTAGAAAACATTGCTTTTAGAGAATTTTTAAATCAAGCCCATAATCTTGACAGCATTAAATTCTGGCGCACACAGGATAAAAAAGAAATTGATTTTATTGTTGATAACCAAGCCTTTGAAATTAAATTAAAATCAGATAAAATAAAAAAGGGACGCTATGCTCAATTTGTTAATTCTTATCCTGATATTAAATTAAATTTTTTGAGCTATGAGCAAATCTTAGAAAAGTTTTATGGGTATAAAATAATTAACACGCCTCGTCATCTATTCGCTTAAACTTCTGCGGTTTAGACGGACTGGCAAGAAGGATAATAAAAATATGCTAAAGCAAGAAATGCCTGCCGAGGGGCTGAACTCGGAACAAGAACAAAGCAAGGCTGAAATAGAGCTTGCTGGTAAATTTTGGGAAGATATCGCTCCTACCATAAAGCAAAAAATTTCTGTGCTTATTCGAGAAGAAATGCCCTTTGTGTATGCCGATGAAGAAATGAAACAGATGTATGAAGAAGATTTTCTTAATAGAGAAGAGCAATTTGTGAAAAAAACAATTAACAAGGTTCAAGAAGTCAGCGAGTCAGGCAAAAAAATCGCTTTATTGTTAGACATAGATGGGACTATTGGAGCTTTCAGGCCCGATTCTCAAGAATTAGATAAGCCAGAAAGAACAGTTCTTAGACCGTCTATCGTGTCGCTTTTAGAATTTATCCAAAAAAATTTTATTAAAAACAAAGTTGGCTTTTTAACAACACGAGGAAGAAGCGCATTGGAAAAACAACTTGAGGATTCTTGGCATCTCGAGCTAATCAGTTCTTTTGTTGATCAAGAATTTATCTTATCAACCAGCAAAGCTGAACAAATAATTAATGAAGAGTTTGCCTTATCAGATAGCGATGCTTCAGACATGGCACTATTCAATTCTTATAAAGGCAAAGAGCTTAAAAAATATTTAGAAAAACAATCTTGTATTAGTAAAGAGCTTTTACCTGATACCGAAAGTGAATTCAATAGTAATAATTTACAAATAGACAAATACGGCGCTAGAAAACTTATAATCTTAGGAAAATTCCATAAACAACATCCAGATTTAGAAATAATAGCTGTAGACAATTGCCAATTTCCCGTTAAATATTTAAAAAATGGTATTTATTTAACACCAGATAGCCAATTTAGTATTTAATATCAAACTGGCTTAAAAGACCAAAAAATATAAATTATGTCCAAAGGAATTATTACGCAAATTATCGGTCCAGTAGTTGATCCGCTTCTTAGAGGGAGAGATGCTTTTTGTTGATTCTGCTTTGGCAGTCAAAAACATAGATGGCAAAAAACTTACTTTAATCTCTTTTTTAATTCAGGGATAATTTTATTAATTAAAACAACTTCTTGAATACCTGTTGACATATCGCGCAAAATAATTGATTCTTCAAGAGCCTCTTTCTGCCCGACAATCAAAGTAAAATTCACTTCCAGATTAGAAGCAATTCTAAGCTGGGTTTTTAAACTGTCGCGGCTAAAAGATTCAGCGGTTTTGATTCCCTCTTGTTGGAGGCTGGCAAAAAGTTTAATTGCTTTGCGCTTGCCCAATGTCCCCAGCTGCGCTAAAAAAATTTTTGTTTTCGGTTGTCCGATTAGTTTGATTTTTTGTTTTTCTATCTCCATAATCATTCGTTCAACGCCCAAAGCAACGCCAACTCCTGGTGTTTCTTTGCCGCCTAAAATTTCAATTAAGGCATCATAGCGGCCGCCGCCGCCGAAAGAAGGTTCTGGATAAAACTCAAAAACTGTTTTGGTGTAATAATCAAGGCCCCTGACTAATCGATAATTAAGTTCATAAGGCAAGTTAAGTTCGTCTAAATATTCTAAAACGCCCTTAAAATGATCATGGCATTCTGAACAAAGGTTATCTACGCTTTGCGGGCCATCAGCCATTAAACGGCGGCAAACCGCTTCTTTGCAGTCTAAAAGCCGCAATGGATTTTTATTCAAACGTATTTTGCAGTCGCCACAAAGCTGTCTTGTCTTGTTTTCATAATATTGAACTAATAGTTTAATATAACCAGGCCTGCACTTGGAGCAGCCAATGTTATTAATTTGGATAGTTAAATTTTTGCTTATACCAAGTTTTTCAAAGATTTTCCAGCTTAATTGGATAATTTGCGCATCAATTATCGGATCTTTTGAACCGAGGGCTTCAATGCTGAATTGATTAAACTGGCGCAAGCGGCCGGCCTGGGGTCTGTCGTAGCGGAAAACTGGGCCAAAGCTGTAAAGCTTAACCGGATGAGGCCAAGAATTCATGCCGTACTCAAGATAAGCGCGGCAGATGTTTGGCGTAAATTCAGGCCGCAGGCTTAATTTATCCCCACCCTTGGTTCTCAAGCTAAACATCTCTTTTTGGACAATATCAGTAGTTTGGCCAGTGCCCTTAGTGAATAGTTGGGTTTCTTCTAAAATCGGCGTATCAATTTTTTTAAAGCCATAGTCTTGGATGAGCGGTTCTGCAATATTCAAAACAAATTGCCAATATTTTTGCTCTTCAGGCAAAATGTCTTTCATGCCTTTCGGCGCCTGGAACCTGGTTTTTGATTGTTTAGTATTAGTAGTAACTTGGGGCATTGAATTTTTCTATTTTGCTTAATGGCAAAAGCCGCAGCCAAACGCGGCCGACAATTAAAGATTCATCTAAAACTCCCCAGCTGCGCGAATCTGAAGATGCGTCGCGATTATCGCCCAAAACAAAATATTCGTCTTTTTCTAGTGTAACATCAATGGCGCCGGATGTTTTTTCTGTTAAATAATTTTCACTTAGCACTAAGCCGTTAATATAAACCTCATTGTCTTTGATTTCAATTCTTTCGCTAGGCAGACCAATAATTCTTTTAATATAAAAAGATGAATTATGTTTAAAAACAACAACCTCGCCCCTTTGGTGTGTTGCAAAACGAGGAGTGAATTCATCGACAATCAAATAATCGTCGGCATAGAAACTGGACTCCATTGAAGCGCCTTGGACTTTAAATGGTTGAACAATAAAATAGCGGATAGCAAAAGCCAAGACCACTGAAATAACCAAAGCTTTTATAAATTCTTTCCAAAAATTGGATTTCATAGTATTATGATAACACACTCAAAAAATAAATCTAGTATCCACAGTCCTGTTCTTAGAGCTTTAGGAGGGGTTGCTCAAGAACAGGACAATAAACACTAGAAAACCAATTTAATATAAATTCTAAAAAATGTCAAGTATTCGGCGCATAACAAAGCAAAATAAAGAATATCCTAAATTGCTTAAAGAAATTTTTAAGCCGCCTGTTTTATATGTCCGCGGCAATTTTAACAAGGCCGATGATTTTGCTTTGGCTGTTGTTGGCACAAGAAAGCCGACTTATTACGGCCAACAAGCAGCAGATAAAATCGTTTATGACCTAGCTCAATCAGGTCTGACGATTATATCTGGCCTGGCTTTGGGCATTGATACTCTTGTTCATAAAACTGCGCTTAAGGCAAAAGGTCGGACAATTGCTGTTTTAGGAGCCGGGGTCGACGATAAGAGTCTTTATCCTCAAGAAAACAGAAAATTAGCTCTGAAAATTGAAGAATCAGGAGCTGTTATTAGCGAATATCCGCCTGGCACATCAGCTAAACCTGGCTATTTTCCGCAAAGAAACAGGATTATTTCCGGCTTAACTCTTGGCACACTAGTGATTGAAGCTGGTTTCAAAAGCGGCGCTTTGATCACAGCCCATTGCGCCCTAGACCAAAACCGGGAAGTTTTTTGCGTGCCTGGCTCAATTTTTTCAGAAAAATCAGCCGGCGCAAATAATTTAATCAAGCTTGGCGCAAAATTGGTTACTAATGCCAAAGATATTTTAGAAGAGCTGAATTTAAATCAATCGTTCAAATTATTTGAAACTAAAAAAATTACTGCTGACAACGCCGAAGAGGCAAAAATTTTAAAATTTTTTAATCATGAGCCAATTCATATTGATGAACTGATTAAAAAAACAGGATTTGATACAGCTGTAATCAATGCTGTTCTTTCTATGATGGAGATTCGAAATAAAATCAAAAACATCGGCGGAGGAAACTATGTTTTAGCAAGATGAATTGTTAATTTTTCTATTCTATTCTATTCTATTCTATTCTATTCTATTCTATAAACAATGAACCTAGTTATTGTTGAATCCCCAACAAAAGCAAATACTATATCGCGTTATCTTGGCAAAGATTATCAAGTTATGGCTTCAATGGGTCATATCAGAGATTTGCCGAGAACGGTTTTGGGTATTGATATTGAAAACAATTTTGAGCCAAAATATCAAATACTGCCGAAAAAAAGAAAATCAATCAAAGAATTAAAAGATGCTCTAAAAAGCGCTGACAATGTAATTTTAGCCACTGACGAGGACAGAGAAGGCGAAGCAATTTCTTGGCACTTGTTGCAAATTTTAAATTCAAAATTAAAAATTAAAAATTATCAAAGAATTGTTTTTCATGAAATTACTAAAAAAGCAATTGAACAGGCATTAAAAAATCCAAGAAAAATTGACATGTATTTAGTCAATGCTCAGCAAGCTAGAAGAATTCTAGACCGCTTGGTTGGCTACAAGCTTTCGCCGTTTTTATGGAAAAAAGTAGCTAAAAGATTATCAGCCGGCCGGGTTCAGTCAGTCGCAGTACGCTTAATTGTCGATCAAGAAAGAGAAATCGAAAAATTCAAGCCTCAAGAATATTGGACTCTTGACGTAGAATTTAAAGAAAAATTTAAAGCTCGGCTGTTAAGAATAGAAATTAAAAATAAAACAGAGGCTGATAAAATTCTTAAAAACTTAGAAAATGCTGAATATAAAGTTATTGATATTAAGCAAAAAGAAATTCGGCGCAATCCCCTACCACCATTGACTACTTCAACTATGCAGCAGGATGCGGCTCGCCGACTGCATTATTCAGCCAAACAAACAATGATGCTGGCCCAAAAATTATATGAAAAAGGCTATATTACTTATCATCGGACTGATTCTTTGGGTTTATCAGAAGAATTTTTAAAGCAAGCGCAAAAATTCATTGAGCCGAATGATTTGGAAATTAAAAAATATAAAGCAAAAAAAGGCGCTCAAGAAGCGCATGAAGCAATCAGGCCGACAAAAATCTCCCGAAAAATTGATGATAAATTATATGAGCTAATTTGGCAAAGAGCAATTGCATCCCAGATGAAATCGGCTCTGCTAGACACTGTGTCTGTTGATATTAGCGCTGATAAATATTTATTTAGAGCTAATGGCCAGCAAATTAAGTTTGACGGTTTTTTAAAAATTTACCCAATGCTGATTTCAGAAAATATTCTGCCAAAATTATCTCTTGATCAAATTCTTAATTTATTAAAGCTTATTCCAGAACAGCATTTTACCCAGCCGTTGGCAAGATATTCCGAAGCAAGCCTGATTAAAGCGCTGGAAAAAGCAGGCATTGGCCGACCCTCAACTTACGCGCCGATTATTTCAACTATTCAAGAAAGAGGTTATGTTCGAAAATTCAAAGGCAGATTTTATCCGCAGGAAGTCGGCATAATAGTTAATGATTTATTGGTTGAGCATTTTCCGAAAATCGTTGATATTGGCTTTACTGCTAATATGGAAGAAGATTTGGATAAAATTGCCGCTGGTCAAAAAGAATGGGTGCCTGTGATTAGAGAATTTTACGAGCCATTTGCCAAAAACCTTGAATTAAAATATGAAGCAGTAAAAAAGTTTACTGAGCAAACCGACGAGAAATGCCCGGAATGCGGCCAGCCCCTAGTTGTTCGCATGAGCCGGTTCGGCAAATTCTTGGGTTGTTCCGGATTCCCGAAATGCCGGTTTACAAAGCCGATAAAACCTCTCTCGCCAAATCTTGATAAGCCCGAGTCGCTTTTGAATTGACAATAGCAATCTTTCGAGGCATACTATCATAGTATAGCTTATATTATTTAATTTTTCAAGCTCGGCCGATGTGGCGGAACTGGCAGACGCGCAGGTTTCAAAAACCTGTGGGCGCAAGCTCGTGTGGGTTCGACTCCCACCATCGGCACTCATTTGATTGACATTATTTTTGAAAACTAATATAATATTTTTATGCTCACAAAATATATTTTCCAAAAACTTAATCAAGCGAAATATAAAATCATTAATGATGGCTCTTATTTCGGCGAAATCCCAGGGCTTAAAGGTGTCTGGGCAAATGAGAAAAGTCTGGAAAATTGCCGAGAAACACTAAGAGAAGTATTAGAGGAATGGCTGATTTTAAAATTAAAAGATGGTGATAAAATTCCTGATTTGCCTGATATAAAACTAAAACCCGTGATCCCGTCAGCAACAGCTCCTCACTATCAATATGTCTAGAAATATTTCGTGGCGTAAGTTGGCTAAAAATTTTAAAAAGCTTGGATTCGAAGGCCCTTATGGTGGTGGTAAGCATTTATTTATGAAAAAAGGATCCCTAAAAGTTCACATTCCGAACAAACACGTGGGAGATATTGGCGTTGGATTGGTAAATGAAATTTTAAAACAAGCTGATATTGATAAAAAAGAATGGGATAAACTTTAAACTTGCTTAGACTCCCACCATCGGCACAGATAAAAATTAATAACTAATAAAAATATATAAATATGAATCAAAAAGGTTTTGCAAACATAGTCTTGGTCGTAGTGATTGTTGCTATTCTCGTTGGCGCATTTGGGTATTTTGTTTTTGTTAAAAAGTCGGAACCAATATCCAAGCCAAAGTTAACATTGGATATTTTAAAAAATGCTGAATATTACTCTCAAAATACGGGGACACGCATAAAATTAGTCAATGGGACATATTCATCGGAACCACTCGCTGGTGAACCTCAAGCAGATTATTTCGTTAAGCTTGATACTGATTATGTTGTTTTTGGAGACTTGAATAATGATGGACAAGAAGATGCTATTGTAATTCTTGTAAGTCGAGCCGGAGGAACTGGAACATTTAGACAGTTGGCGGTGATGCTGAACTCAAATGGAAGTCCTTCCAATGTTGCGAATCAGGATTTAGGCGATAGAACAGCGATAAATTCTTTAACAATTTCATCTGGAGTAATCTCGGTTGACATGGCTCATTGGGACGGTGGTACCGGCACACGCAAGACTGTAAACTACAAACTGTCTGGAAATAAATTGGTGGAATTTTAAAAAGAACTTCCAGAATTTGCCGCCAAGGCACAAAAAGACTTGACAAGTTCGTTCAAGTCCTTTATTATATTATCTACAATTAAAATTAGATAATAATTAATTAATTTCAAAAAATATGAAAATAAGACCGCTTCGCAAACAGGTAATTGTCAAACCAATTACCAAAGAAGAAAAAACGAAAACCGGCATTATTCTGCCTGACACCGCTGAAAAAGAAAAACCAGAACAAGGCCGAGTAATGGCAATCGGCCCAAAAGTTAAAGAAGTTAAAAGGGGCGACTTGGTTTTATTCACCCAATACGCGCCTAATGAAATAAAGGTCGATGGCAAAGAATTATTAGTTATTAAAGAAGAAGACATACTAGCGATTATAGAATAAACATATGGCAAAACAAATTAAATTCAATGAACAAGCTAGGCGCCGGCTAAAAAAAGGCGTTGACAAACTGGCCAACGCAGTCAAAGTTACTCTTGGTCCAAAAGGCCGCAATGTTGTTTTAGACAAAGGTTTTGGTTCGCCAATCATCACAAATGACGGCGTAACCATTGCCAAAGAAATAGAATTAAAAGATAAATTTGAAAATATCGGCGCAGAAATCGTTAAAGAAGTGGCTGTCAAGACCAATGATCTGGCTGGCGACGGTACAACAACCGCCACTCTTTTAGCCCAAATTATAATTCATCAAGGATTAAAAAATGTAACTGCTGGCGCTAATCCGCTGGCTATTAAGCGCGGCCTTGAAAAAGGCGTTAAAGCAGTAGTCTCTGCATTAAAACAGAGCGCCAAATCAATTAACAGCAAAGACGAGATTGCTCAAGTTGCTACTATTTCGGCTGACGATCCTGAAGTCGGTAAATTGATCGCTGAAGCAATGGAAGTGGTCGGCCGCGATGGCGTGATTACTGTCGAAGAATCAAAAACTTTCGGTTTAGACAAAGAAATTGTTGAAGGAATGCAGTTTGACCAGGGCTTTATTTCGCCTTATATGATTACTGATGCTGAAAAAATGCAAGCCGAACTTGAAGACTGCCAAATCTTAATTACTGATAAAAAAATTTCAACAATTGCCGAAATTCTGCCTCTTTTGGAAAAACTTAGCCAAACCGGTAAAAAACAATTGGTAATTATTGCCGAAGATGTTGAAGGCGAAGCCTTAGCCACTTTAGTCGTTAATAAACTGCGCGGCACTTTTATTGGCTTAGCTGTTAAAGCGCCGGGCTTTGGCGATAGGCGCAAAGAAATGCTCCAGGACATTGCGGTTTTGACTAGCGGTCAAGTGATTTCCGAAGACGCTGGTTTAAAACTGGAAAATGTCGAGCTTGCTCAATTAGGCAAAGCCCGCCGGGTTGTGGCTGACAAAGAAAACACAACCATTATCGAAGGACAGGGCAAGAAAAAAAATATTGATGCCAGAATTGAACAAATCAAAACTGAAATAGCTAAAAGTGATTCGGATTTTGATAAAGAAAAACTGCAGGAAAGATTAGCCAAACTTGCCGGTGGCGTGGCAATTATTAAGGTTGGCGCAGCCACAGAACTTGAGCAAAAAGAAAGACAGCATCGGGTTGAAGACGCTCTCTCGGCAACTCGAGCCGCAGTTGAAGAGGGCATTGTGCCGGGTGGCGGTGTTGCCTTGATTAGAGCGATTAGTTCTTTAGATAAGCTTGAAGTTGATGGTGATGAAAAAATCGGTGTTGATATTTTAAAGCGCGCTTTAGAAGAACCAGCCAGACAGATTGCTGAAAACGCTGGCAAGGAAGGTTCGGTTGTTGTTGAAGAAATTAAAAAGAGAAAAACCAATGAGGGCTATAATGCGGCTAAAGACCGTTATGAAGATATGCTTCAGGCTGGTATTGTTGACCCAACTAAAGTCACTCGTTCAGCTCTGCAAAACGCTGCTTCGGCCGCTGCTATGCTTCTAACAACTGAAGCGGTTATTACTGACGAGCCGGAAAAAGAAGATAAAAGAATGCCTCAAATGCCGGAATACTAGAACATCTTTTTAAAAACAGGGGCTTGAATGCCCCTGTTTTTGTGTTAGAATAAGAAAGCTGGAGAGGTGGCCGAGTGGTTTAAGGCGCACGCTTGGAAAGCGTGTGGGCGCAAGCTCGCGCAGGTTCGAATCCTGTCCTCTCCGCCAGTTGGTAAAAAGGTGAGTTTATTGATATAGCGACGCTTGGTACAATGACCTTGGTATCTTTTGGTAAGTGTGAGGTATCTAAATAAAGGAACTTAATAATAATGAGGCCAGAAGACATTACTTATAAAATTTATTCTTGTTTTACATCGTTTCGAGTTTTACTTTTCTATATTTTGCTTATTTTCGTCCTCGTAAACGCAATTTGCCCAAATCTAAAACTACCATCTTTAAGTTCAGAATTTTTTGCCGAAACATTAAAAGCAATTATTAACATACTCCTTGCTGTTGGAGCAATAATCGCAACCTTTGTTACGATTGCGTTAGAAATCATAAGAAAACAAGAAAAAGCTGAATACGTTACCGCTTTGTGGCTAAAATTTGCCAAATATATTATTTACCCGTTTGCTATCGCAACATTTGCTGGAGTAGTCTTATTTTTGAAAGAAGCCGGAGTAAACATTCCCAAAGCTGATTTATCATTTTCCATCTTGATATTATTCGGATATCTCACAGTTAATTCTATTTATGTAATAGTTAAGGCGGGGGAGAATCTCGTCAATGAAGGTTGGAGAATTAAAGAGCCAGCAACCAATAGTAGAAAAAGTGATTAAAAGAATTTGCCGCCAAAGAGGAAAATCAGTTATGATTTTCCTTGTAGGCTACTGCCCGCGAAAAACTTGGAATCGTCCTTTCCGCTCCGGTTCCCGCCTATTTGTCGGGCAGGCAGGGCGAGGCATGGCGGAAAGGGGATGTGGGGGGAATCCCGCCCGCCGAGCCCAGAGAGTTCCGTTCGGATATTTTCAAACAGACACCGCCAGTTACAATTTAATTAATAATTAAAATAAATTTATGAAAAAAACACTTGGCTGGGGAGGAACGATTCGAACGTTCGATCATGGATCCAGAGTCCATTGCCTTACCGCTTGGCTACTCCCCAATTTAGATTTTTAAATACTTTCTGATCGCAATCAAACTGCTTAGAACTCCTAGAATAATGCCGCTTGGAAAAATTAAGCCGAAAACAAGCAAAAGATGGTTGTGAAAGTATGAAACTAAATTAAGTTGGGGCGCAAAAGCAGTTAAATGCGGCGAAACAATATTAAGACCCGCATAAAGCATAATCAAACAGATAACAGCGCCTAAAAAACCGTAAAGCAACCCGCTGACAATAAAAGGTCCTCTGATAAACCAATTTTTTGCGCCAACTAGCCGCATAATTTCAATTTCCTGCCTGGAATCATAAATTGCTAAACGAATTGCATTAAACGCCACCAGAATGGCAATAATAGCAAAAAATAAAGATAAAATCAAGACGCCGCGCCGCAGTCCCTTAGAAATCAAAGCAAACCGTTCAATAATATCTTTTTTGTTTTCCTGATAATTAATATTACTGATTAAAGGCTTGAACTGGCTGGTTTCTAGAAAACTGACAATCGCGCTGTAAAAACTAGCTTCTTTGGCCTGAATATTCAAAGCCGCTTCCAAAGGATTTTCGTCCAATTCTGATAAAGACTGGTTAATCAAAGCATTCTCTTGATGGTTCTGACGAAAGCGCGCCAAAGATTCTTCCTGCGAAACATAATTAATACTTTGGACTTCCGGCAAACTCATTAATTCGTTTTTTATTTTCAAAATTTCCTCTTCGCTAGAGCCGGGCTTGAAATAAACGCTAATATCAATTTTTTCCTGCAGGCTGTTTAAAATCGTATTGGTTGCTGCATTAAAAAACAGCAAAGAGCCGACAATTAAAAGAGTAAAAGTCATAATACTGACTGTTACGCTGGAGAGCCAGCTGCTGCGCCAAAAATTACAAAAACCTGATTTTAAAATGCGATATAAAGTAATCATAATAAATTTAAGACTCTATCGGCAAACTAATCGTAAACCTCGTTCCTTTGTCCTTGCCTTCGGAAAAAACATCAATTGTCCCGTTATGCAGCTCAATAATGTGTTTGGCAATATAGAGGCCAAGGCCAGAGGAATTGACATTCAGGGTTCTGCCGCCTCTGCCCCGGGAAAACTTTTGAAACAAAAGAGGGAATTCTTCTTTTTCAATGCCAATGCCAGTGTCTTGAATAATAATTTTTAACCTGCCTGCCGGCGAGGCAGGTTTTAAATTTTCAATTTTTAATTTTATCGTGACTCCGCCCTTGAGCGTGTAGTGAATCGCATTGTCTATTAAATCATCTAAAGCGCCTCTTAATCTTGATTTATCAGCATTAAGAAGCGGCAGTTTTTCTTTTGGTTTTTCAACATTAAGATAAAGGCCTTTTTTATCAGCCATAACCTTGAACATGGTTATTGATTCTCTGATAATGTCTTCTATCTGGCAGGCTGTTTTGGCTAGTTTTAAACCTCGGCCAGCAATTGATTGGGCATCTAAGATATCTTTAATAATAACGACTAATCTATTAGTATTAACATAGCAGTCTTGGAGAAAGTCTTTGGTCTGCTCTGGTGTTGTACTGCCTTCTGTTATCATTGACAAAGCGGCTCTGATGCCTGAAACAGGGGTTCTTAACTGATGAGAAGCCAGATTAAGAAATTCTGATTTGACATTTAAAAGCTCTTGAATGTCTTTTGTCTGCTCCGCTACTTTTTCATCCATATGATAATAGAGCTGGGCATTCTCAACCGCTATGCCAGCTTGCCGGGCTAATGTTTCCAAAAGCTCGATATCTTCTTTGGTGTATGCGTCTCTTGAGATTTTTGAACCAAGAATAATCAAGCCAATAAGTTTGTCTTTAAAAATCAAGGGCAGAACAAGATCTGCCCTGATTTGCTTCATATTATCTTTTAAATTGTCAAGGCCGATAAAACCAAGCTCTTCGTAAACCAAGGCCTTTTGGTTCTTCTCCAGATGCTCGGTTAGAACATCGTCTTGGACCAAAGACAAGCCATTCTTTTTTTCAAAACCAATCAGCTTGACAACAGTAAAGCCTTTGTCTTTTCTCAATAAAAGAGCAGCTCTATCTATCTGCATTGTTTTAACTATTGTCTCAATAATTAAAACAGCCAGCTCTTCCAGATTAACAACAGTTGTCAGTTTTTTAGTCACGTCAGAAAGTGTTTTTTGGTAATTATAGAGACTGCCGAAAAAGTATTTGTTTGCCAAGAACTTGACCAGTTTCTCAAACCAGATAAAAGCAAAAACAAAAGCAAAAGCAAGAAAGATGCCAAAAATCATTGCTTCTCTAAGATAGATGCTGCCAAACATATCTTGTAAAACCCAGACAACTCCGTGAAAACAGGCATAAACAAAGCCAGCTAGAATCAGATAAACCGTGCTCTTGCGCACAATAATGCGGATGTCCATTAAGCGGTAGCGGATAATGGCGTAGGTGGTCATCAAGGGATAAAATATAATGGCGATGCTTAAAGCTGGATAGATATCAATGCCAAATACAGGAAAGAAAGCAGTGCTGCCGCCAGCATAAGCAATAAGCGAACCAATAAGATAATATTTAATCTGATGACGCTTTGTGCTTGTTTCTTTAAAATAAGCTTTGATTAATTCATAATTCCCATAAGCAGCTAACGCGACAAAGAAGAAAATAAAAAATAGATAAATAATTCCGGGCGGTGAATCGTAATAGAATTGACCGAAAGCCCAGCGCATATTAGAAATAAACCAAGGTGTGGCATCAGCAGCTAGAAAAAATAAACCAAGAGCATAAATAATCAATAGAATCTTTTTGCGGTTTATTTCTAGTAATTTATAAACAAAATGAACGAAAAAAACCGGAATAAAAATAACGCCAATATGGGCTAGGCGCCAGTAAAGAAAAGCTAAATTTTTATCAACAGTTTGAGCAATTACATAAATTCCCACACCCCAAATAGCAACGCATAAACTAGAAAGAGCAGAAACCTGATTAATCCTCTTTTTGGGATTAGATTTGAAAACCAACAAACTTAAAAGAAAACAGCTAACCGCAATTAATATTCCTGATAAGGCAAATAAATTCATTGATATCATTATAGCATAGTAAAAAGTATTGACAAGTAAGTGTAATTCGTCTACACTATAAATAACTAGAATCTTTAGTTAAATTAGCTCTTTCAAGGAGGTGTTTACCATGGCTAAAGGAGGAGGCAAAGGCGGATCTAGCGGCAAAGGATCCGGTGGCGCTGGAAAAGGTCGAGGCGGTTCTGGCGGACAACGCGGAGGAGGCAAAGGCGGCACTGGCGGGACCACAGGAAAGCGAGGTAGGTAAAAACTCAATGCACAGGGGAGTTAGACAGAAAGTCTAATTCCCCTTTTCCAAACATAAATATATATGAAAAAAATTCGACTCCACAAAAATTTAAAAGACAATCTGCATTGTTTTCAAGCCTGCCTGAAAATGGTTTTGGGTTATTTTGAAGATAATTATTCTTTTAAACAATTAGATAAAATTAGCGGCTTTAAAAAAGATAAGTGGACATGGTCAACTAAAACCCTTTTGTATCTATCTAAACATTACAAAGTTATTGATATAAGCGGTTTTGATTTTAAGCGCTTTGCTCAAGATGGCCAAGAATATCTGAAATGGTATTATTCGCCAGATGTTTACAAAAAACAAAACAAGTATTCAGATTTTAATCAAGAGCAAAAATTGACCAAGAAATTAATCAAAACAAAAGTCAAAATTATTAAAAAAGATCCTCGGGTGAACGATATTAAAAAATATAAAAATTATTTAGCTGTTGTTTATATTAACGACAGAATTTTAAAAGGATTAAGGGGTTATAATAATCATTCTGTTGTAGTAACTGAAATTAGCGATAAATATGTTTATTTTAATGACCCTGGTCTTCCGGCGAGAAAAAACAAGGCCAAGAAAAGCTTATTTAATAGGGCGATTAATGATGAGGTGATTTTAATTAAGAAAGCGAGCATTTGATATTCACATTAAAAAATTAATAAGCCTACTGAGATTTGAAATAAATATTATCTCAAATTTTATTCAATAGGCTTGTTTTCTACCAAAGTCGCTCTGCACAACATAACCAATTATTCTTTCGAGCAAACTTCTGGTAATTGGCATCTCGGGTATATATCCTAATGCCGTCTTTGTGTTAGTGTAATCAAAGAATTGATTATTTTTCAAGTACGGGAAATATACCCAAATTTTTTCATAAAGATCGTCTTCGACTTTATTGAGATCATCGGGCATACTCCCAACCAGCTTAACACCCTTAATCCCCATAATATCTAAAGAGAACGTAGCTAATTCCCAGAAAGAAGGAGGGCTAGGATTAACAATGTGGTATGTTCCAGGGACTCCTCTTCTAGCAATACCAGTTATCATATCAACTAAGAAATTAATGGGAATAAAATTCATGGGAGTTTCGAGTTGGCAAGGAAGCCGAACAGGAAAAATCAAATGGGTTCCGTTCAACTTGATGCCCAACTTCCTTAAATCCTCGCCGTCTCGTTCTAATATCCTGACAATTATTTTCTTCTGCGACAAGAAACTTCTTACCATTGTATAATAGCCGCTGAAATTAAAAGCTCTGCCAGTATAAAAGTCTCCTATCACTATGCTTGGGCGATAAATAAAGACAGAAATATTGTTTTCCTTGCCCCATTCGCGAACTAATTTTTCTGCTTCAAACTTAGTTGCTTCATAAGGGTTATTAAATTTCTGCCTTACGTCTAGCTCATCTTCCATAATTACGCCTTCTCGATTACCGCAAACATAAGCAGTGCTTACAAAGTGAAATTCCTCCACTTCATGTTTTTCAGCTAACGTAAGCATATTCTTTGTGCCTTCTACATTCACTTGATCGTCGAGACCAGCATCCTCTTGTTTAAAGCTTAGTGCTCCAGCGCAATGCCATATCACGTGCATTTTTGAAGGCAAATTCTCTTCAGTAATATTTTCTTTTGTCACATCACCTTGTATGACTCGATAATGATAATTGTTATCAAGCCCAAGAGAAATAAGAGAAAATTTTTGTTCGAGCTTCTTCTCAACCTCTGTTTCATCTCCTCTGGCCAACAAAAGATATTCTTCGTTTCGCTCTTCGCTCATCAATCGCTCAATAATATGACTGCCAATGAAACCAGTAGCGCCAGTAGAAAGAACCGTTCTAGACATTTCTTTCACCTCCAAATAGATTTTTTCAAATCGGCGAAAGGATTTCAGAATTTAGCTACTAAAGTTTTTCCCTTCACCCTTCTATTTACCAGCCAAAAAGCTGATAAACACATTGGTAAAGGGAAATGCTATTTTCAAGGTGCAATTACTTATCTATAACATATCCCGCTAAAAATGTCAAGCATTTTTGCCAAGATTAGCTAAAAATTAAAAAACAAACTCTACTTTTGAAGAATATTTGTTCTCCAAAACTTTAGAGTTGTCATTATAAATAATGTAGTATGGATGAGGGGGAGATGTCAAGTGCTATAGGATTACTCGCTCCGCTCGTAATGGGATAAATGCGTCAAAAAAGTCAAGGATTTTTGGTGGAAATTAAAAATATTTAGCTCTGTTGCAGGATTGGGTTTGGTAAAGGGTTGATAAGTAAAAGAAAAAAACTGCTTAAAACAATTTGCTTCAAGCAGTTTTCAATAAACGTCGTTTGCCTCCTCTTTTTTTTAGGGCGTCAGTCTATTGGGCCCTCTGTACAAGAAAGTTACTTCACGGACACTTTCTACTCCCAAAAGAAGCATCAACATTCTTGTTAGGCCGAAACCGAGTCCTCCATGAGGAGGACAACCAAATTTGAAGAAATCAAGATAAAACTGAAGTGGCTTAAGACTCAAACCTTTTTCTTTAGCCTGCTCAATCAGAATGTCATATCTATGCTCGCGCTGTGCGCCGGTTGTTATCTCAAGTCCCTTCCATAATAAATCGAAGCTTTTGGTAATTTCTGGTTTTTCTTGATGCCTCATATGATAAAAAGGTCTTGCTGACATAGGATAATCTTTGACAAAGAGAAATTCGTGACCAAATTGTTCATTAATGTATTCAGCCAAAAACCGTTCTCCTTGAGGATCAAGGTCTCCTTTGGTCTCGCGTGGTGGCTTGTAACCCTTTTCTTTAAGAAGTATTTCTAGGGCTTCTTCCATTGTCAATCGAGGAAATGGAATTTCTGGAATATTAACTTCAATCCCAAAAACCGAAGAGATACTTTCGCCATGCTTCTCTTTGATAGCTTGAAGCACATACTTTAACCATCGCTCCTCAAATTCCATTATATCCTCATGCGATTCAATCCATGACATCTCCATGTCAATACTAGTAAATTCTGTATCGTGCCGTGAGGTAAAAGAAGGATTAGCCCTGAATACTGGTCCTATTTCAAACACTCTTTCAAAACCAGCAGCCATAGCCATTTGTTTATAGAATTGAGGAGATTGAGCCAGATAAGCTATTCTGTCAAAGTACTCTACTTCAAATAATTCGCCGCCGGACTCGCTGGCAGTACCCATTAGTTTTGGGCTATGGATTTCAATAAATCCTTCTTTTTGCCAAACACTTCGCATCGCCTGTTCAATCGTTGTCTGAATCTTGAAAATCAATAAATTCTCCGGACGACGAAGATCCAGAAAACGCCAGTTTAGTCGATTTTCTAAAGAAGGTAAATTTTCACCGAAGATGTCTATAGGCAAAGCCTCTTTAGCTGGGCCTATCGCCTTGAACTTCTCTAACATTACTTCAATGCCCCCTAGTTTTACTTTTGGATTAGCCACTACTTTGCCTTCAACCTCTATTGCTGATTCTAGAATAAGTTGGGCTATTGTTTGAGCGATTTGCTCATTACTTCCCCGTTCATGAGTCACCTGGACTAAACCAGTTTGGTCCCTTAAAATTAAGAATTGCATCTTCTTTTGATCACGAATAGTTTGAGCCCATCCCTGGATTTTTACATCGTGATCAATGCATTTTGGCAGATCACTTATCAGTGTCCTTTTCATTTTCATTCTCTCCTTTAATAATTATTTAGGGAATGGCTCGATATTACGGGGAAGATTGGTAATCCAAAATGGCGTTGCGAATTGAGAAGCCAGAACAACCTCTTCTTTAGATGATAAACTTTTTCCTAACTCAAAGTCAATGCCGTTGGTTTTTAATGTTGAGTGGTTTTTAGAGCCAGCTCTGGTTTTTCAATAATCTTAACCTCATAGCCAGCTTGCTCGAAAGCCAATCTGTAGGTCTTAATCAAAATCGGCTCATCTTCAATCAGAAGTATCGTTTTCATGTGTTTACAATAAATACTCGCCCTTTTCTTGGTCCCTAATAATGCGGCCTTGGTCAAGCGTAATTACTCTTTTGTTAATATTGTTAACAATATCTTTATTGTGCGTCGCTAAAATAATAGTTGTGCCGAATTGATGAATCTTAAGCAGCAGCTGAATAATGTCCCAAGTGTTTAATAAATCAAGATTGCCGGTTGGCTCATCAGCAATTAAAATTTCAGGTTTATGAGCTAAGGCGCGAGCCAGACAAATCCTCTGCTTTTCCCCGCCTGCTAATTGATGAGGAAAGCAATGCGCTTTGTTTTCCAAGCCGACAATGCTTAAAATTTCAGGTATTTCATTTTCAATTTCAGCCTGTGTTTTGCCAACCACCTCCATAACAAAAGCAATGTTTTCAAAAGCAGTTTTGCGGGGCAAAAGTCTTATATCCTGGAAAACCACGCCGATCTGCTGTCTGAAAATCGGCAAATGCCTGGTTTTGATTTTGCTGATATTCTTTTTATTAACAAGAACCTTGCCTTGAGTTGGTTTTTCTTCGGCAATTAATAATTTTAAAAGGGTTGTTTTGCCAGCGCCGCTTTGGCCGACAATGCTGATAAATTCGCCATCTTTTATTTTCAGATTAATATTATCAAGAGCAGTAATATCAGGAGGATAAATTTTAGAAACATCTTTAAACAAAATCATTTTTATAGTTTATCTAAGTTTCCATCTAAAATCTCATTAACATTATAATATTTCTTTCCGGTTATTTCATCACGGATCATTTTATAGGGATGCAGAACATAAGAGCGGATTTGATTGCCCCATTCTGGCGAAAGGCCGGTTTTAAATTCAGCTTGCTCCGCCTTTGCTCTGCTTTGCTCTTTTTGATACAATTTAGCTTTTAATAATAGCAACGCTTTTTCTTTGTTTTGGCTTTGGGAGCGTTCAGTTTGGCAAACAAAAACAATGTTGGTTGGCAAATGAGTTATTCGCACCGCGCTTTCGGTCTTATTAACATATTGTCCGCCTGGGCCAGAAGCGCGGAAAGTGTCTATTTTTAAATCTTGGGGATTAATTTCTATTTGAATATTTTTTAATTCTGGCAAAATTTCAACCAAAGCAAAAGAAGTATGGCGCAGTTTTTTGGCTGAAAACGGCGACTGCCTGACTAATCTATGGACCCCTGCTTCTTGGGCTAAAAGCTCATAGCCATTTTTAATTGTCAAAACAAAATCTTTGGTTTGCTTATATTGCAACTTTTTTTTATCGCAAAATCTCTGGTACATGCGCAAAAGCATTTTTGCCCAATCTTGAGCATCGTCTCCGCCAGCCCCGGGATAAATTGTTAAAATGGCGTTCATAACAACATTTTTTTTAATTCAGCTTCTTTTGAATTTTAGCAAACCCAAAATCGTTTTCAGCTTTTTCAATCCAAGCTTGAACTAATTCGTTCCGAACAGATTGAATGTTATCTTTTTTCATAAAGCACTTTGCCTTTTTGAGCAATTTCTTTAATAAAGTAATGTTCTCCGTCCAATCCTTTTTGCCATTCCTGAGGAGTATAGATTAAAATATCAACAGCATGCCATGTTTTTACAATTTTGGCTATTTTTTTTAACCTATCTATAAAGCGATCTTTGGTATATTTAATTACAGCCAAATCAATATCCGAAGCAAGCCCTGGTTTGCTATTAGCATAGGACCCAAAAAGAATAATTTTTTCTGGATTATAGCCTTCAACAATTTGGTTAATAATTTTTTTAACTTCTTTATTCATTTGAACTAATTTTATCACATGCTTATAAAAAAGAGAAGACGGTTGCTAATACCTGCCTTTTTGAAAATTAAAAAAGGAGCAAGATAGTATCTCGCTCCTTAAACTTTTTGCATTAAATTATTTAGTTTAGTATTCAATTTGCAAGGTATTGTTTTTTTCAATTATCTTACAAATTTTCTCTAAAAATGCTTTATTTTCTGAAACGATCATAATGCTCACATTCGCCCGGTTACTATCATCCCACTGCATGCTGGCTGAAATATCAAAATTTTTGATATAAACTCCGGCATTAAAAAAGTTTTTAAGCTTTTCTTTCAAAGGGGCAACGCCGCTTATCGCCAACAAGTAAATGCCCCAAGCATCCTCTTTGAGCGTTTGTGCGTTATAGACATTAGGATGCTCGGAGACATCCCCCAATATTTTCACTGAAATTTCTGAACTCTTTTTCAATGTTCTCCTCTCGTGGGAGATTCGATTTGTGTAGTACCCTTTGGTTTCGGCCAGCTCTTCTTTGGTTCCAGCTAACTGATTTTCCGTGTCGGACAACTGAGTTTTTGTCTCAACCAGCTGACTTTCGGTTTTTGTCAAATGTGTCTTGGTTTCAGCTAACTCAGTTTTTGTCTCAACCAGCTGACTTTCGGTTTTTGTCAAATGTGTCTTGGTTTCAGCTAACTCAGTTTTTGTCTCAACCAGCTGACTTTCGGTTTTTGTCAAATGTGTCTTGGTTTCAGCTAACTCAGTTTTTGTCTCAACCAGCTCGGTCTTCCATGTTGCCGCTAAAACAATTAAGATTATAGAGATTATAGTTAAAATACCTGTTCCTATTATTACTACTATTTTAACCTTCATTTCATGCCTCCAAATTTTTAAGTTACGTCGCAGAGTAAATTTTAGCTTTCTGCAGGGTCATTGAACTTGCTTAAAGCATAGCATATTATCTTAATTTTGTCAAGGATTTTGGACAAAATTTAATTTGAGCCAATGGTCGGATTTGAACCGACGACCTAATGTTTGCCTGCCCGTCATTTGACTGAGCCGGAGGCGAGATTCGAACTCGCGACTTGCTATTTACGAAACAGCTACTCTACCACTGAGTTACTCCGGCATTTTAAGATAATAGCATATTTTTTGCAAAATAAGAAGAGCTGTGCTAAACTTAAAATTAGTGTTTTTAAGTGTTCATGCCTCAATCGGCGGTTTGATTGGAGAAAAAATAACCAACAGCCAATGGCTGGCTTTTGTTTTTGGCTTTTTGAGCCATTTTATTTTAGATATGATTCCGCACAACGACAGTGTTGTCATTGACCAAGAAAACAAGCCAGTGCTTTTTTTAAGAGTTGTTCTTGATTTAATCTTTGTTTTTATTTTTATGCAAATATGGATTTATTCTTTCAGTTTAAAAAATAACCGCATATTTTTAGCTGGCATATTTGGCGCTTTACTGCCTGACGTAATTTGGGGAATATATGAGCAGTGGAAAATAAAAGGATTCGGTTGGTTTTATAAAATGCATAATTATTTTCACCAGCTTTTTTCTTATCAAATTTCGCGCAAAAAAGCTATTATTAGCCAAATTTTTATTATAATTTTAGCCAGTTATTTATTACGAGCGTGAGCGAGTAAAAAGGTTCTTGCGAAGCAAGGTTCTTATTAAAGTAAACTGACAGGATCAATATCCAAAATCCAGTCGCTTGTCACTTTTTCCAAAATTTTATTTTTTGAAAATTGAAAATTGAAAATTGAAAATTTTAATATAATATTCCAGTAATACAAATTTCTCTTTTTCGAAATAAAAGCTGGCGCAGGACCTAAAATGGGTATTTGGTATTTAGTATTTAGTATTTTGTATAATTTATAAGCTTCGGTTTTAGCTTTATAATAATTTTTATGGCGGTAGGTGAGTTTAATTAATTGGCAATAAGGCGGGTAATTAAGCTCTTTTCTGATTGTCAGCTCGCGCTGATAAAAATTGTCAAAGTCAAAAACATAATGCTCCGGGCCATAGGTTTGGATAATCATTTTTTTGGATAAATTATTTAATTTAACCAAGGCTTGAAAAGTCCGCTCCGGCGAGCGGAAATCCGGCAAATGCAGAATCGTGTCCGCAGAAATCACGCCGACTAAATCAGCTTTGGGCAATTTTTGCTTTAAAGTCGTAATTAAAATTTTATTGCTAATTTTTAATTTAGCAATTTCTTGCTTGACTTTTTCAATGCCAGTGCCCAAATATTTAATTCGCCATGAACCGCATTTCGGGCAGGTCAGCAATGCTTTTGCCTTAAAGCCGCAATGATGACAGATTAATTGATTTCCAAAAAGATGATAAACCATTGGGCCATCGCAGTTTTCGCATTTGGCAATATAGCCGCAGTCTTGGCATAAAACTAAAGTCGCCGCGCCCAAGCGGTTTAAAAAGAGCAAAGAAAATTTTGATTTTTTCAGCTCTTGCAAAAGCGCACCAGAAATAATGTTTTTTTCGCCCCGCATATCAATTATTTGTCTTTTCGTATTTTTAATTTTCGGTTTAAGCTTGTATTTATAATACGATTCTAAAGACGGCGCGTTGCTCTGCAGCTCAAATTTAATTTTTTTAATCTCGGCTAGCTTGATAGCTACATCTCTTAAATTTATTCTCGGCGCTCTTTGGGATTTGTAAAGCGGGCTATGCTCGTCTTGAATAATTATTTTTTTATAATTTGCGTTTGATGCAAATAATTTTTTAAACATACCCTTCCCCGGTTTTAAATATAAAATTTTTAGTTTTTCGCTGCAGATTTTAGATTTTAGATTTAAGATTTGAGATTTTATGACATAGCTCAACGGCTCGCAATAATAACTGCTCATCCATTGGGCCAGCTTGAGCTGGTCTTTATCTAAAACCGGTTCTTTTTGGATTACTTTAATAATCGGCCGCAATTGATAATCATAATTTTTAATTTCTAATTTATTAAAATCGCGAATTTTTATGACTATTGCCTTTATTTTTCTTTGACCCAGAGGCGCTAAAACCAAAGAGCCGATTTTTAATCGATGTTGAGTGTAGTAGGTGTATGTTTGCACTAAATTACGCGGAATTTTTGTTGCTGGAACAATATCAATAATTTGCATTGTTTTTATTATAGAGATATTTTTTCAAAAATAAAACGGCTTCGCTTTCCTCCTTTTTTCTCCAGAATATTAATCAAATCATAACATATTTTTTTAATCCTGTCAAGGTTGTTTAGAAAAAAAGAAGGTGTTATAATTGATTTATCTTCTATGACGCCTTATCAGACAAAATCGAATAAACTCACAGGTACTAACTTAAAAGAAGTTAAGAAAAATGCGATGGCTTTGTA
>Ga0265296_1001518_pt1 | contig 26515 bp, 34 predicted proteins | sample MunlanPumphouse1_FD_189073 | JGI IMG/M metagenome (GOLD analysis project Ga0265296, IMG submission 189073) | Groundwater microbial communities from a municipal landfill in Southern Ontario, Canada - Pumphouse #1 | ecosystem: Environmental > Aquatic > Deep subsurface > Groundwater | place... | reverse complement strand
TCCGAGCCCGTGGCTGGGATCTCGACTGGAGTCGCCAGGACCCGACCCTCCGCTGAAGCATATTCGGAAGACGTATATGACTTACGCAATTGCCGTGGTGCCCATCACGGCCGCCAAGCGCGTGGCATTCCTGCCCGCCGTCAACGTGGCCGTCGCCGATCCGCCGTCGGGTGGGGTATCTTCCCCGGCGTTGGTGGAGGTTGCCAAGCGGCTCTACACCGTCAGGAAGGTTCGTGACGAACTTCTCGGCGAAGCGCTGTTTTCGGAACCCGCATGGGATATCCTGCTCGACCTGTTCATTTCCGATCACGAGCGTCGCCAGCTCAGCGTCTCGGCGGTCTGTATCGGCGCGCGCGCGCCCTCGGCGACTGCGCTGCGGTATCTGACGATGCTGCAGGATGCGGATCTGGTCGAACGGACGCGCGACGAACGTGACGGTCGGCGTTCGCACGTACGTCTGACGGTGCTCGGTCGACGGCGCATGGCAAGCCTGTTGGCGCAGTTCATCGTGGAATGAAGGCAGCGGACGCTAGACTGGCGCTGCCGAGGCTAGGATCGGCGGTGCCGATTTGGAGCGGGTAACGGGAATTGGACGTTATCAGGTATGGTTCCCCGCCGCTTCGAGAAGCCTCTAATTTCGATCATTGACCCATTTTAACACGTCCACAAAATCGGCTGTCAAAAGACCGTCGCCAGGGGTTTGCCTTAGCAACGAGAATGTCGCTTCGTCGCGGCAAAATTGTTATTGGTATACAGTCGCGTTCTGGCGCAGATGAGCCGTGATCAACGGCAACCGCGTTTGAGTTGGATGACCGGTATTCTGCTTCGGCACATACGAGCTTGTAAGGGGATAATACCTGTGCATATAAAACGAGTCGAGTTAGAAGGCTTTAGAGGTATATCCCGCCTAGCGATGAACTTCAATCGCGACATAACCGTCTTGATCGGCAGGAATGGTATCGGCAAGACTTCGGTTCTTGATGCTATGGCATGCGTATTAACTTCTGTCCAAAGAATATGGCCGACAGAGGATGGCCCCGGCCTTTTACTTAATATTCCTTTAGAAGCAAAAGACCGTAAGATCGGGCAGAATGATGGCTCGGTAAAAGTAACGTTTGAACTAGATTGGCTTTTGCGAAGTGGACTTGCTTTAACCGAAGCGTCAGTCGGAACGACATTTAGTCATAACAAGACCGGGCAGATAGCTCCAAGCTTATACGATTTCTGGAAACTTTTAGAAAGTGCGGATTTGCGCGATCAGCCTCGAACTTTGATGGTGTACTACCGTCAAGATAGAGGATTTGAGAATTCGACATATCCATCGACGGGTTCAGTTGTGCAGCAGGTAATAAACACTTCCCTCCAGGGTGATTTGCAGGCCCTATCGAATTTGCAGGCATGGTGGGACAAGCGAGATGCTGAGGAGGCGCGCAACGTTCGTGACAGAGACCCTGCTTTCCGTGATCCGCAGCTTGAGGCAATTCGTGCCGTTATTACAGAAATAGATGGATTTGAGGCCATTTCGTTCTCAAGCACTAGTAATGATGAAGGCCTTTTTCTAAAAAAGGTCACTGGGGACTATATTCATATAAGTAAGCTTTCGTCGGGCGAGAAGTCATTTATAATTTTACTAGCAGATCTAGGCAGGCGGCTGCAGGTGATAAGCCCGTTTGAAAAATTAAGTGAAATATCCGGCATCGTTTTAATTGACGAAATCGAGCTCAACCTACATCCACACTGGCAAAGCAAGATTATACCTACACTTCGGCGCGTATTTAAAAGTTGTCAATTTATCATCACGACGCATTCACCGCAGGTTGTATCAGCGATTGATAGTGATCATGTAAAAATAATGCATTTAGATGAGAATGGCGTAGTCGATGTACAAAAACCGCTGCGTACTAAAGGGCAGACCAGCAATTACCTTTTGGAGGGAGTGTTCGGTGCCAGTGAAAGATATCCTGAATCAGACAATCTCATAGAAGATTTCAATATAGCAATAGATCGAAAGGAGTTTTCTAGAGCTGAGGAGCTTCTCGAAAAGATTACTCGATCAATTGAGGGAGAGCCTCCTGAAATTCTTGTTCTGCGAAAGCGGCTCGACAAATTGCAGGCGAACAGATGAAAGGCGCTCGAAAGGGCACTTTGCCACCTGCGTTTTCCATATGGCTCACAACGGCCAGTGACGATTGGCAGCCAAGCTACAGCGAATTGCGCGGCGCAGTCAGGAGTTCGGTTATCGACGCCCTGTTTCTGGAGCAACGAGGTCTGTGTGTTTATTGCGGGCGAAAACTTAGTTTGAAATTGCCAGGAAAGACCTTTCATATTGAGCACTTTAGGCCACAAGGTACTTTCTCCTACCATCAGATAACATATTACAATCTTTTCTTGAGCTGTGGCCAGAAAGATAAGGATGGCCTACCAGCGCCGACTTGTGGAAATAAGAAGGACAGTTGGTTCGATCCAATCTTAAACATTTACCCGGCCTACCCAAGCTGCACGAATCGATTTCGCTTCTTATTGAATGGTGGTGTCGAGCCGGATAATCCGAGCGACATTGCTGCGGAGGAAGCTATTCGTCGGCTAGCGCTCGATCATCCTGAACTCAAGAAGGACAGGGAGGATACGCTAATGTTAATAGACCTAGGAGAAATTACGTACCTAGACTATTGGAACAGCGTTACCGGTACGGCAGAAAGCTATGCTCACGTTGTTTTTCAACGAGAGGGTCAGATATTGCCGTAGTGTGACTTCTTAAGCTAAGGTCGCTTCCCTTTTGAACCTATCCTTTTCAGGAACTGCTGGAGCGCGTGGCAAAGTCCATTAGCGCCAGCGCTGTCACGCAACTGGTTGAGTCGCTATCCTCCCTATGCCCTGATATTAGACCAATGGGGAGGAGCCTCGGCGACGGGGAGCGGGTAACGGGAATTGGACGTTATCAGGTATTCGCGGCGAGGCGCTTTCCTGACGGCGTAGCGGCTGGCAGCGTTCGCCCCGTTGCCAAGCGAACGATCTCGTCCAGTCGGCCGGCGATCGTCACTGACACGCCTCGGCCGCTCGGGTGGGGCGCCAGCTCGACGCGATCGATCAGCGACCGTAGGCGTGGCACTGCCTCAAGGCGGCTGGCCTCGTTGTCGCCAAGCGCCTCGTGCAGCGCGGCGACCTGCCGGCGATAGTCGTCCGCCAAGCCGGGGTGCAGAGCGATGACGGGAAGCGCGTCGAGGTCGCCGAGCTGCGCCTTGAGCTGGTCGCGTTCGGCGCGGGCCTTGGCGAGAACGTCGCGGATCTCGCGGAAGTCGTCGGCCCCGCAGGCGATTGCCTCGATCAGTCGATCGACCCGGCGCGCCGCCTCATCGTGGCGCCGTTCCATCTTGCCTCGCTCGCGCGTCGTGACCTGGGCGCGTCGTGCGTTCTCGACGTGCCAAGCGCGGACGTAGGAAGCGACGAGATCGGGATGCAGTAGTTCGTCCTGCAGCCCCGCCAGCACGCGCTTCTCGTACTGTTTCGTCGAGATCGAGCGGGAGTTCGAGCAACCCCGGCCATCGCGGTACCGGCCGCAGCCCCATTGGTCGCTGTTGTATTTTACCCAGCCCCCGCCGCAGACGGCACAGACACCGAGACCGGACAACAGGTGCTTGGGGCGTCGGGCCTGATCGAACGGCACTCCCTGCAGGCTCTCTTTGACCGCCTGAGCTTTCGCCCATAGCGCGTCGTCAATAATTCGAAGGCTCGGGACGGCTTGCGCGATCCATTCGGTCTCCGCGTTCGGCCGTATCACGGTGCGGCGGGTCGTCGGATTGACGACCTTGCTCGTCCGGTTGATGATCAGCTCGCCGATGTAGAGCCGGTTATTCAGCATTCCGTTCTGGCGCTTCCGGTCCCCCGATATGGTCGTCATGCGCCAAGTCGCGCCTCGCGGCGCCGGCACGCCCTCGGAGTTCAGCCCCGCGGCGATGGCCTTCGGGCTTCGGCCGCTCGCATATTCTTCGAAAATCCGGACGACGATCGTCGCTTGATCGGCGTCAACGACCCGCAAGCCGCGGATCAGCTCGCCGCGTTCGTCGAGCCGATTCGCGCGAGCGTATCCATAGGCGATGCCGGCTGCCGCCCGGCCCTGCTGAACAGCGCCGCGCTGGCCGCGCTTCACGCGGGCGCCGAGATCCTTGCGGAAGCGCGCGTCCATCAGGCCCTTGATGGTGCCGGTGATGTCGTCAACCTCGCCATCCATCAGCGTGAAGATGCGGGCGCCGGCAAACTGGATGCGCTCGCGGATCGCGAAGGCGTCGCCTTGGTGGCGGGCGATGCGGTCAGTCGATTCGGTGAGGATCTGATCGATCCCGCCGGCATCGATCGCCATGAGCATTGCGTTCAGGCCCGGCCGCTGGCCTTCGCCCATCCCTGCCGCGCCGCTGATCGCATAGTCGGTATAGATGTCGACAATCGTCCAGTCCTCGCGGTCCGCCCGTTCCCGGCAGACCGCGATCTGATCTTCAATTGACCGGCTGTTTTGGAGCTGGCTTGAATAGCGGGCGTAGACGACGGTCCGCACGGCGCGGTTCCTTTACAACGGCCGGTCGCTTTTGCGCGTCGGCATACAATCTGGCAACATCAGCGCGAGCGAGGGCTTCGACGAACGCGACCAACTCGGGTGCTGGGGGCGCTCGACTAGCCATCGGCGAACCGATCTGTCTGGTTGCCCCACACTTCCCATCCAGTGCGCGGCGCGCGGGCGAATAGCTCGCACCGCGGTCCGGCGTAGAGGCGTTCAAGATCGTCGTGCAGCTGGCCGGGCTTGCGACTGTGCTCGCGCACCGGCGCCGCTATCAAGTTACGGATCGAGCGAGACAGGACGCGCGGCTTGCCGATCGTCCCGACCAAGTAGAACTCCGCAGCCGACCGGAAAATATAGCCGGTGCCGAAGGTCCATTTCTCGCCGGTGCGCGACTGTTTCGCCCATGCCCCCGCGCTTTTGAACGTGAAGCCGTAGCCCTTCATCAGCTCGATCGCGCGGTCGAGCAGCGGGGCGGTCGCCCACATAACGAGGACACAGTCGGGCGCGGCGAGCCGCGCTATCGGCAGGCGTGCCAGATCCTCGATCGACATGCAGGAATAGTGTGCGACCGGGTTCTTAACCTCGCCGGCCGCGGTGCGGTTGCGGAAATACCAAGGGAAGTCGGCAAGGATGACGCCGTAGCGGTGCGGCGCGAGGTCGCCGAACGGCCACGCCGGCAGGACGGTGGGCGCGATCGGCGCGACGGACGGCAGCGGGACCGGCACACGAGTCCGGTCGCCAAGTTCGCCGTCGAACAGTTCGAGGGTTTGCGCCTGGGCGATGCGTCGCAGCGAATGAGTGCGCCGCAGGTTCTGGATATGGTGCGGCTGATCGTAGGCGAGGTGGCAACGCTGGCACCATGCACGCAGATCTTCGTCACCCGATCGCTCGGGATCGTGATGGATATGCCCGACCGTCAGCACCACAGGCGAACCGGTGACGCTATGAGCGTTGCCATTGATCTCGGGGCAGCGCCCGCCGTGATCATGGCCGCACTCCCCTTGGCACTCGCATTGACCGCCGGCGCGCTCGAAGCGAATGCGCCGGCTGATTGAAGCCCAATCGGCGGGGTACAGGGTGGCGTTCTCGGGGGAGATCGGCATCAGAACAGCGCCTTCGCGGCGATATCCAACGCCTGCGCTTCCGTGAACCCGGCCTCGACGTATGCGAGGAACATCTCCCGTCGGTGCGCGGCGATCTCGGCCGCAAACGGCCCGACGGTGCGCAGATGTCGGATCAGCTCGGCCATCTCCGCGGAGGCTTTGTCGGCGGAGAAATCGGGCAAGACCTTGCGTCGATCAGTCATGCCGCCCCTCCAGCAATAGCGTTTTCGATGTCGAGCTGCCGGCTGTCCGCTTCCTCACGACCATAGCGAACGGAAAGCGCGACATCGGACCAAGTCGGATGCTTCGTCGCGTCGTGATGACGCGCAGCGGTCCCCTGCGCCTGCCCGCCAAACCAAAAAGCGTCGGTGCCATGGCAGATGAAGCAACCCGCGCGCACGTCGCGGCTGGTGAACGTCTCGCGCGTCATGCTTCCAGCTTTCGGGTAGAGTTAGCGGTGACGGCGTCGCGGCGGATCGCCGTGCCGGCGTGATATTTGCGAGCCTCAAAGCAGTGGCCGGACCATTCGGTGATCCGCTTGGCCTTCCATGAGTCCGAGATCGCCCGGCGCAGCTGCGTTGGCGTGCCGAACCAATGGGCGCGGCACATCAGCTGCCCCCGCGGGATTGTGAGGTTGCAACCGGGCGCATCGCAGGTGTTGGGCTTGAGCCGCGTCATATCAGCGGCCCCCCTGCGCGTTTACCTTGGCGAACAGGACGACGATCGTGATCGGTGCGAGAAGGATCGCGATGACGATGAGCGCGGCGATCTTGAGACGGCGGGCGCGTGCGGGAACGTGATCGACGGTCATGCGGCAACTCCAAACAGGGTGGTTTGCACCGCGCTTGGCGCGGGCGGATTGGCGATGGGCGGTGCGGCGATCGGCGCCGGCCGGGTCGGTGGCGTCCGCTGCTCGCGTGGGCGCGCGGGCGGGCGCATCGCGGCTTCGCGTCGCAGCTGCATGTTCGTGTCGGCGATCAGGCGAGCCGGGGGACTGGCGGTTTCCCACCAGACCAGCGTGTCGACGGCATCGGCGAACCCGACCGTCTCGAAGCAATGAGGCATGGCGTCTGCGGCGATGCGTGCGACCTCGGCCGCGTTCGTCAGCATCTGGCGCCGTTCGTATGGCCAAGCGCCGCCCAAATCGGGATCGTCGATCCATTCCCCCGCCGGCGCCAGCGCCGCGATGGCGCGCCAGCTGCAGGCGACGGCGAAGGTGACACGGACCGCCTCGATCGCTGCGGCGCGCGTGATCGCCTTTTCAGCGAACAGCGCGCGGTACCGCGTAGCGTTGTCGGCGTGGATCTTGACCGCGACAGCTGCGAGCAGCTCGTGATCGTTGTGCCAGCGGGGACGCATCAGATCATCCCCAGCGATTGCATGTAGACTTCGAGCAGCGCGGCGTTCTCTTGGAACTCCTCCTTCTTCTGCTTCCGAATTTTCAGGATCTCGCGCATCGCTTTGTCGCTCCACCCCCGGCCCTTGGCCTCGGCGAAGATGTCCTTGCGATCGTCCTGCAGACCGTTGATCTCCTCATCGACGCGCTCGACGCGTTCGAGCAGCACGCGCAGCTCTTCCGCGGCCTGATTGCCGTTGGTCTTTATCGGGTCGGGAACGTGGCGCTTCTTCGCCTTCGCGCCGCGGGCGGGCGGGATGTAGGGCGTCGGGACGTGGCGGGTTTCCCCGCCGGCGCCGCGCACGAGCCGCATGGTCGTTATCGCGTTCATGCTGCCAGCCTTTCGGCGCCGTCGATGCAGTAATTGCAGACGGCATGAGTCAGCGTGCAGGTTCCGCCGCAAGCATCGTGGCGCGAGCATCCGCAGCTGCGGCAGATTGCCGGGTGGCGATCGGCGGGTTCGTCGATCAACTGGTGATAGACGTCGGCGTCGAGCGGGAAGATGCCCCCGAGGACGTCGATCACCGGGCGGTACTTCGACCGAGCGCCGGGTATCTCCAGCTGCTCCACGGTGGCGAGCGCCTGTGCGACGCTATCGAACAGCCGGCGCGGCCGGCGGTCGCCGAAGAAGCGCTTGATCTTGATCTCGTAGAGCCGGCGAGCGACCTCCATGCGGGAAAGGCCGGACGCCTCACGGCGAAGGATGAGGTATTGCGACGGAGTGATCTGCAGGGCCGCGGCGATCGAGACGGCACGATCTGCGACGGGCGTGGGATAGGCGAGCATTTAGGTGGCTCCTTTCAGCGAGCGGCAGGTGCGGGTTGGTGATCGGGGTTGCGGAAGATCCAGCAGCTGGTGGTCTTCTCGGTGAGGCGGCTGTTGACCGGCTTCACGTCGACGAATTTGCGGCGCTTGCTGGTCTTGAGCAGACGTTTCAGCTCGTTCGTCGCGCAAGGAAGGCGGAGGCCGGCGTCGGCACAGCGCTTCTCGAAATCAACAAGGCTGATCGCGTGGACATCCGCCGTCCGGCTGTGATCGATGCACGCCGTGCGGTCCGTGTTGATGGGATTGTTCAGGTAATCGAACCGCTCCCAGAACCACTCGACGTGCGCGTGATCAGTTTCGACGGCGCGCTGCCGCTCCTCGAGCATCGTCAGCACGAAGGCCTGCGCCTGCTCGATCTGCGTGTTCGTCAGGTTCGTGACGACCAAGCGCATTGCATCGAGCATCGCGGCGAGCTGGGCATGGTTCTTCGCCAAGCGCCCGTTGCGGATGCCAGGGTGCCGCAGCATCCGAGCCTCGTGATGCTTGAACGCTTCGCGATAGGCGGTGAGGATCTGATCTTCGCGGCGGACGACGTGAACGATGAAACCGGAGACGTCCTCGACGTCGATCCGCGCCAGCTGCTCGCCTGCGGTCTTGCCGGCGACGCTGAACAGCGTCTTGTCGAAGTGGATCGCCATGATGCGTTCGCGGAGAGCCGGCGAGGCTTCGACGGTGTCGTTCTGCGCCACGACGATCGCGCCGCGGAACGGTGGTTCGAAGGTCTCCATGCCGCCATTGGCAATTGCGCGAGTGCGGACGGCGCGACCGTTATAGGCGGTCTTCAGTTCGTCCCATTCGAACTTGCGTCCGTGGGGCGCATCCTGTCCGCGGTCGGCCTCGATCAGCACGACGGGCAGGTTGCCGACCGATCCGAGCGTGCGCGCGATACCGGCGTTTGTTGCCTTGGTCGGGTCGAAACCCTCGTAATTCGAGCGGCCGAGCAGCTTCCACAGGAACTCCAGCAAGGTCGTTTTGCCGGTCCCGGGAAGGCCGGTCATTTCGAGGAACGCGAGGCTGTCCTGCTCCCGCCGAATGTGATCGGCGAATAGGCTCAACGTCCAGAATGCGAGGGTGACGATCCCCTTCGGGCCGTAGGCGGTGCAGAGTGGCGGCACCCATGACAGGTTCGGCTTCTCGGCATCGTAGGTGATCTTGAGCAGGCGATCGGACGTGCGCAGCTTCACCGACTGCTTGCCGAGGGTAAAATACTCCTCGTCGTTCGGCTCGTGAACGCGGCCCTTGTGAACGGCGATGTCACCGAAGATCCATGCGCCGTGCTCGATCGAATAGCCGGTGTGCTGGATCGCCTCGACCAACTGGATGCCGTGCCACTGCAGCTGCATCAGGCGGTCGATCTGGAATTGATTGCCGGTCCACTGCGCGCCGGGTGCAATCGAGGCTAGGCGCTTTTTGAACTCGCCGTTGGTCGAGCATGCCGAGCCGGAAAACGTCGCCTTTACGCTGTGCCGACCCTTGGGAAAGTCGATGCGGAGGAAGTAGGCGCCCTCTTCGAGGTTTGGGTCGCGCTGGAAGTAGAGGGTGCGGAAGACGCAGTTCGCGAGCTCGTCGATGTCGATCGCTTCTTCAGCGGCGAGATCCCACCGCGCGCCTGCCGACATGTCCTTGATGTGCGCGTGCTCGGGATCCTCGCTATCCATCCACTGCTGCTGGATCTGGTTGATCCGCTCGATCGAGAACGTCGCCCACAGCTGCTTGCCGGCGAACGTGATCGGGAAGGATGCGTAGCGCTCCTTCTTGTAGACCAGCATCGCCTTCTCGGTAGCACTGGCGGCGATGGTGACGTCGCCGTTCCAGATGTAGCTATCGAGATCCTCGGCGGTGAGCTTGTCCGCTTGATGCAGATCGTTCCAGTCGTTCTTGGCGCCCTCGCCATCGGGGCTGACCTGCGCGGCACCGCAGAGCAGGCCATCCTCGCGCCCCTTCTTCACGAACTCGCGGGCGTAACGGACCCCGGCCTTGCCGACGTCGTAGGCGAAGATCAGCTTCGGGGTGGTGCGGCTGGCGTCGGCAGCAGCCTTGCGCAGGGCGTCGATCGCCGTAGCGGGGTAGTTGTTGCATGAAAGGGTGCTGACGGCGATGGCGCCGCGGTCGCGGAACGCCGGCGACTGATTCAGTGCGATGGCGTCGAAGATCCCCTCCGCGACCCATATCTCTTTCGCCTGGGCGAGGATGGCGTCGGTGTGGCCCGGCATCGCCCACCACAGGCCCTGATATTTCGAACCGAATGCGAACCGGGCCTTCTTCTTGCCGAAGCGCGCCGGCTGATCGATCAGCCGTTCCCAATAGGTGTTCGGGGCGCCGGGAAGGGAAAAGCGCACGGTTGCCGTGCTGATGTTCAGCGCACGATCGTTGTAGACCTCCTGCGTATAGCAACCGCGCAGGCCCTGCAGGTCGAAACCGCGGGCGTGCTGGAGATAGGCGTCGGCAGCAGCGTGCGGGTTCTCACTGGTGCGAACGTGGCGCTTCGACCAGTCGTCGAAGATCTCCGGGTAGAGAGGTTTAACCTGAAACGTCTCGCCACAGCGGTTCTCGCGCCCGCAGCGCAACACGAACGGCTTATCGGCCCATGTGAACAGCTCGCGCTTGTCGCAGGCCGGGCATTTGCCCTCCTGCAGATACTTGCCCTTCTCCTTGAAGCCATAGTCGGCCTTCAGTTTCGAGAGGACTTCACGGAGAACGTCTGATTGCACGAGGGGCGATCTTTCAGGGCAAGCGGGTGGCGTTGCCGGAAGCGGGGGCTTTCGGCGGGCAGCGGGTCAGCGAAGGCAGGTGCGGCGATCAGCCGCCGGGGATCAGGTGTTCATGGGCGGCGCGAACAGTGCGCCAAGTGCGGCGCCGATGCCGTGATCGTCGTTCGCAGGAAGCGGTGGATTGTCGTCGTTCGCAGCTACAGCCGGTCGACCGCGCCACTCGCCATAGGGGATCTGCACCTTCGGGTTCGGCTGTGCCGAAGGCCGCAGGGTGCGGATCACCGACAGCTGCGCGACGAAGACGTGACCGCAATCGACGTTCTCGCACGTCATGCGCAGCTCGCGGATAAGGTCGTACACGTCGCAGCTATTCCGCACGATGCTACGCGTATGGCAGTGTGGGCAGGCAATTGCCGGCATCCGCGCTGCATATGGTCGCTTCTCTTTCTTCACTGGTTGCCCCCGGCAGTTTCCGCGCCCGACCCTTTGTCGGACGGAAGGAAGGGTGACAGGCGCCGGATCAGCCGCCCGAAAGCGCTGTGGGCCTGTTCAGCCTCGCCGAGCGCGCGAAGCGCCTGCAGTGGCGAGACGTTGGTAACGGTGAGCGCAACGGCGGCAGCGAGGGCGTCGCCGCTCTCCGAGGACGCATCCGCAATCGCATCGGCAAGCTGACGGCGGCAGGCATCCAACCGTTCGCGCGCCTCGTGCATCTGATGTTCGAAGGTGTCGAGGAACGGTGAGCCGTCCCCGCCAGCTGCTCGGTATGCCGCGTCAAACGCCAGCGCGAGCGATATGGACGGGGTCGCCTTGCAGCTATCCTCCGACCAGTAGCGCACCGTGCGTTCACGACGTGCGGCCATCTTGGCGCATGCAGGCCAGCCGATAACGCCGGCGACACGGGTCATCGCCGCAGGAAATGTAAGGGGAGCGCGGAGGTGCGTCATGCGCCTGCTGCCCGCTTCATGCCGGCGCGCTGATCGAAAGCGACGATCGGCGCGCCGACCTCTACTGCCGGAGCCTCGACGGGAGAGAAGGCCGGTGCTTCAGCAGGAGGATAGATGTCAGGACGGAGCAAATGACGCGACACGCCGCTCTCTGCCTCGACAGTGATAACGTGTTCGGCAGGAAGCCGCTTGCCGCTCTGCAGCCACTTCCAGACGGCTGTCTGCGATACCCCGCAAAGGCGAGCATAGGCTGATTGCGATCCGATCTTTTCGACCGACGCTTTCAGCGCTTCGAAGGGGGTGGTTCCTGCGTCCATGACAACCAGCTACAACCGCAGTTGTCGGTCTGTCAACAATTACGCTTCCGTATCCGAAATAAACTTTGGTTGTAGGTATGCAGCATGATTGTGATGGATCGATTAGCCGACCGGATGCGGCATCTCGGGCTGAGCCAAGCTGAACTCGCGCGCCGTGTTGGCATCTCGCAACAGGCGATCGGCAAGCTGGTAAACGGCTCCTCGCGCAGCACGCCGAACATCGGGAAAATCGCGCAGATACTGGAAACGACGCCGGCGTATCTTGTTGGTCAGGTCGAGGACCCACAGGAGGGTGCGATGCTGTTACCGACCGACGAGGTCATTGCTGATCAGCTCGATCTCGTCGTGATCGACGAGATCGACCTCGCCTTTGGTCTGGGCGAAACGTACACAGATCATGTGCCGATCGAGGTGACGCCGCGCCACTTCCCGCGCGCCTGGTTAGCGGCTTTAACCGATGCCGTGCCTTCTATGTTGGTGTTCGCCCGCGGGCGTGGCGACTCAATGATGCCGACGCTGATCGATGGCGACATCGTCCTGATCGATAAATCACAGACGAATTTCCACCAGCAAGACGTCTTGTGGGCGCTTACGATGGGTGACGCGGCAATGATCAAGCGGTTGCGGGTTAGACCGTCCGGCCGCATTGCGATCCTATCCGACAACCCGACAGTCCCGCAGGATGAGGTGGCGAGCAACGAAATCAGGATCATCGGTCGAGTGGTATTTATCGGGCGACGGATGTGAAGAGCGAAAGCGATATCGACTGGTCGAAGTTCAGAAGAGCCTCGTTCAATTGCCTCGGCTGCTCATTCATTATTGGCCTACTGGTCGTGGGTATGCTGTTCATACTCTGAAAAGAGCCGTCTAGGCCGCTTCCAGCTTGATTGCGGTAGTGAACCCACGATCGCCGATGCTGTGATCCACCTCTGTTACCAGCCATCCAGCGCCGTCAATCACTGCTTTGTAACCCGAAACCGTTGCCTTCTGTTCGGGCGCAAGATCGGGGCGACCCAACATGGTCAGGCTTAACGAGATCGGTTCCCGTCCAGCCTTGGCGTGGGCGGCATTGGCGGCGGTCTGAGCGGCTTCCTCGGTCGGATATACGCGCGCCAGCTTCTTCGCACCGTCCCCCTTGCCGGCCGTGAACGTGCGTCGCTTTCCGGCCTTCCGATCGTGATACGTCGCTGCGACACCCGGCACGTCGTCACGCTTCTGGCGGGTGAACTCGTGACTGTCGCCTTGGCGCCGCAAGATGGTGACCGTTGGCAGCGCCTTGCCCGAAGCGGTCCGGCCGGTGCCGATCGGCGCGAGTATGAGCGTCCCGGCCGCAATCTTAGCCACTGCGCTATGCTCGCGGCCGATCCGACGGAGAAACGCCAGATCGCTTTCCCGACTCTGAATTTTGCTGGTGATGGCTATGCCCGCCAGTTGGGAGGCGCATCGGGGCTTCAACTTGTTCCGGCCTGCGATCTCGCTGACGATCGCCCCCAGCGTAGTGCCGTGATAGCTCTTCTCGCGTCGCGTCTTGATCTCACTGGCGAAGTCCGCCGCGCGGGCGCGGATGGTTACCCGATCGGGCGGGCCGCTGTGCGAGACCTCATCGACGATGAAACGACCTTTATTGACAAGGCCGGTAATCACGTCGCGGCCCTGCTTCCATCCGATCTGCAGCTGCAGCGTCGCGCCGGTCGGTGGTAGCTCAAGTTTGCCGTCCGTGTCATCGAGCACGATGTCTAACTGATCGGCTTCCTCGCCGCGCTTTTCTGACAGAGATAGCGAAACCAGTCGGGGGCGGACGCGGTCGGTAATGTCGAGCAGTTGCACGGCCTCATCGAACAGCGTGCCGCGCAGATCTGTGCCGCCCATGTTCAGGCGGAAGTCGGGAATGTTGTTCATGCTCGGGCCTCATCGTCTACGCGCAGCAGGTTGATCGTGAAGTCGATCTTGAGCGGGGTTCCGTCCGGCAACAGGTGCCGTCGCCCTTCGTCGATTGTGACGATGACGTAGGCGCCAAACACTTGCCCGGTGCCGTCGACCAGCGGCCACGCATCGCCGCTGTTCGCCATGGCGCGCAGCTGGTCGAGGGACGCTTGCCCGTCACTGAGCTCGGCATACGCCGTCCCTCCGATCTGGATCGTCTCGTCACCCGGCCCGACATATTGCGTGGCGTCGCGGGCGCCGACCCGGTTCGAGCCGGCATGTTTCCATGCCGACCGTCGCTGAAGTTCGTCATGGGCGAGCGTGGGGATACCGAACGCAAAGAGTCCGAGGGCCAGCAACATCAAAATTCATCCTGATCGGCATAGGTGCCGCGGCTCTTGTTCTGGCCAGCGAGTGCCTCACTGACCTGCTTCGCGACCATTTGCGCGAGAGTCTGTTCGTCCTGCCCGGGCGCCCCGTAGATGGTTATCGAGATAGGCGGCACCGGCGCGGCGCGGGCCGCTGCCTGCCGTGATCGGCCCGGCGCTCCCCCGCTGCCCCCCGAAGCTGATGCGGGGACGCCGGTGGCCATCGCGCCGACCGCTATCGCGCCCGTCATTTTACGCGACAGACCGTGAAGTCGCGACACCGGCCCATCCTCCCCGCCGGCAATGCCATTGGTCAGCCCCTGCATCATGTAGTCGCCGAGGCCAGCAAACACGCGCGAGGGCGAGTGAATGCCCAATACGCTCTTGAACATCCGCACGGCGCCGAGGCCGATGCTCTTGATCTTCGCCAGCACGACGCCGGGATCGATGCCGTGCAGAAGTCCCTGCAGGATCATTCTGCCGGCCGCGGCGAACAAGCTGGCGCCCGTGGTCGTCAGCCAATTCCCGGCCGCAATGAAGCCGTTCCGAATACTCCCCCAGAAGGCGAACCATGCCGCGCTGATCTCGCCCCAATGGCTCCAGGCTGCATAGAGCAGCGCAACTGCGCCGACGACCGCAAGCACAACACCGATGATAGGGAGGAGGCCCACCGATGCCACGCCCCCCGCGACGCCCATCGCCACTAGACCAGCATTGATGATAGCGATCGGCCCCATGATACCAGCCAGGACGATGGCGCCCACGCCGAAGATGACGAACAACGCGGCGAGGGCAGCAGCGCCGATAACAGCTGCTTTCGCTAGGGCAGGATGCTGCTCTGCCGCCTTACTGATCCAGTTGGCAAAGGCGGTCAGGCGCTGGGTCATTGCGTTGACGGTCGGCAGCAGCATGGAACCAAGCGTGATGCCGAGGATCTTCGCGTTCACCGTGAGTTGCTTCGACTGTTCCGCCGAATCCTTCATGCGGTCTGCGAAATCGGTATCGGTGACGCCGTTGGCTTTACCCGCTTCGGCGCGGATCCGGCGGTATTCCTCCATGTTTTGAATCAGTGGGCGCAACCCCTGCTGAACCTGCGCGTCCTCGAACAGGAAGCCCATCTTGCCGAGATCCCCGCCGGTTGCCTTCTTGGTCAGCTCGGCGATAGCTTCCAGCGGCGTCTTGCCCTCCGCGTAGGCCTTCTTTAGCGCCTTAGGCAGATCGATGCCGAATTTCGAGAATGCCTTGATCGTGGCGGGCGAGCTGATCTTCTGGATGACGTTGGCGACGTTGTTCGCGGCGCTCGCACTGTCGCCGGCGCCCTTGCGGGCGATCTGCAGCGCGGCCGACAGATCAGCGACGGCGCCAAGGCCGGACTGCCCCAGCGCCTGATAGCCGGCGGTCAGCGACGGGAATGATCCCGCCATGTCCTTGATCTCGAACGCCCCCTGCTTGCCGGCTTCGGCCATGATGTCGATTACACGGCCCGCCTGATCGACCGGCACTTTGAGATTGTCCTTGGCGGCGAACGCCGCGGCCGACAGGTCGGCGACCTCCGCCTTGTAGGCGGTCGAGGCCTTGCCGATTGGCTTCATCATGATCGCCGCCTGCGCCGGTGTCATACCCATGCCGGCGAGCGTATCCACGCCCGCCTGCATTGCTTCGGGCAGCTGGTTGGCGGCGCGGGCGGATACGAGCAGGGATCGGCCTAGCTCGCCGCTCGCCTTTCGCGACAGGTTCGCCTTCTGACCGATCGAGGTCATGCCGGCTTCGTATTCTTGCGCCTGCTTCACCCCCGCCCATACGCCGGTCCCGATCGCGACGCCGGTGCCGATCGCCGCGGCGCCGCTCGCCGCCATCGATCCGGCCATGCCCTGCACGCGGGCGAATCGTTCACGTGCGGCAGACGCGCGCCGTTCCCGGTCTGCCAGCTCGCGGACGCGCCGGCTCTGTTCCTCGATCTCGCGATTGGCGCCGGCGGATTGCGTGCGAAGATCCCGTTCATGCCGCGCGAGGTCGCGGGTCTCGACGCCGGCGCCGCGTAAACGCTCGCGCAACTGCTGCAGCTGCGTTGATTCCGCTTGGTGCTGCCGGGTGAGCCGTTCGGCTTCGGCCTTCGCCTTGGCGAACTCGCGCGCCATCGCCTTCGTCGGGGCCGTTGTCTGGCTGATCTCGCGACCGAGGGCCGCGGCTCGCGTCTTGGCGGCCTGCATCGCCGCACTGGTCGACTGCATGCCTGCCTTGAGCTGGCGGAAGCCGGCGATGTCCGCCTGCGCCCGATCGATCTCTTTCAGCCTATCGCGTGTGGCCTTGAGGCTTTGCGCAAGTCGGGTGGAACCGCCGGCCATGTCCCGCAGCGGGCGGGTGACGCGGTCGCCGGCTTCGAGCAGCATGCGGATGCGCAGGTTACGATCGGCCATGTCAGCTTTCCGGGTTGTGGCGTTTCGCCGCCTTTATTCTCCAGCCCATCAGCTCGGCCGGCGTCATCGGGTCCATGGCCGCTGGCGTCCATCCGAAGACGAGCGCCAGATCGGCCATGGCCTCTTCTACGTCTGCGGGGAGACCGCTTCCTTCGCCGCCTTCGGCAACAAAAAATCCATGACCTCGCCGCCGAGTTGCATGAGATCAGCCGGGTCGAGCTTGGCGATGTCCGCCTTGTGCAGGATCGGCATGGTGATACGCGGCAGCAATGTTTCGAGTGCGCCGTAATCCAGCTGCGACAACGCCATCAGCGTCAAGCCGCGCAGTTCGCCCGAGTTGGGCTTGCGGACTCGAACGGTGGTGACTGGCTCGCCACCGGGGCGATCAAGGGGAACGTCGAGGGTGATGGTGCTGAGGCTCGTCGAACTATTGAGGGTCGCTTGGTCGGTCATGGCAGCGGCTTTCGTCTGGAACTGGAAGGGACGCCGGCGACACGATGCCGCCGGCGGTCAGGTGCGTCGGGTCAGTAGATCCCGATCGCGGCGCGCAGCTCGGCGCGCCGATCGATGCCATCGACAATCAGCGTACCGGCGAGCACATCGATCTCGATCAGGGTGACGCCGTTCCAGACGAGGCGGTAGAACACGATGGCGGTCTTGACCTTGAACTCGCCGCCCTCGCCGAGCTTCTGCTCGCCCATGTCGATCTCTTCGTGCCGGCCGCGTACTTCGACCTCGACCGAGTCGACCTCGCCGGTGTCGTCCTGCTGGTAGGCGCATGCAAAGCGGAGACCGACGCCGGCAACGCCAACGACCGCATACTGTGCCAGGACGTCACGCATCGGCCCGCCGGTCGACCATTCGGCCTCCATCGCCTCGCTGCCGAGATCGATCTTGATGACGCCATCCATGCCGCCACCGCGCCAGTCGTCGAGCTTGCGCGTGAGCTTTGGCAGGGTGAACGATGCGACCTGACCGACATAGGCGTCACCGCTGTTGAACAGCATCAGGTCCTTGAGCTTACGGGGGAGACCCATGAGAAACTTTCCTTAGATGAGAGGGGCGGGGCCGATCAGCCGTTGGTGACGAGGCTGGCGAAATCCTGCAGGAACTCGTCGGAGATCTCCTGCTCCAGCCCCAGCGCTTCGAGGGGCGGTACCGGCGTGTATCGGTAGCCGATCACCAGCTGCCCGGCCTTGAGGCTGGCGACCGGGTTCTTGTCGGGATTGAACACCGCGACGGCGCCGAGGATCTTGCCGGCGCGGGTCAGCGCGCGGAACGCCTCGTTGATCTCGGCGACGATGTCCTTGGCGAGGCTGGGCGTCAGCGGCTTGTCGATCGCCCAGATCATGCCGGCAACGATGCTGTCGCCGAGGATCTGCGCGGTTCGCGTGGCGCTTTCGAACGTGAAGGCACTATCGGTCGCGGCGCAGGTGCGGTTGCCCCAGAAGCGCAGCTCGCCGTTCAGGCGCACGATCGTGGTGACGCCGGCGCCGTTCAGGATCGCGGCATCGCTGTCGGCATCGCCGATGTCGAACTGCACGTCTTTCGTCAGGCCGGTGACGCCGGCGACGGGGACGTTCGACAGGGTCTTGTGCCACCCCTGCGTCTGATCGATCGCGGCGCGCAGGCCGAGCGCTCGCGCTACGGCGAAGCTCGGCACGTTGGCGCCGTCCACACCGAGCGGCGCCGTGAAGTCCGGCCAGATGAGCATCAGCTCGCGCTCGGTGAACTTGGCACGATAGGCGGCAACCGCCTGCCGGTTCGCGCCGACCGCGCCAGCATAGGCCATGGCGCGCAGCCGCTTGGCGACCGCGGCGAGCGCCTTGGCGACGTTCTCGGGATCGAGACCGGGCGCGCCGATGATGCGCGGACGCACCCCGATCTGGGCCTCGGCTGCGAGCAACGCCTGCATGCCGGTCTTGATGCCGTTGGCGTCGGCACCGATTACGTTCGTTGCGGTCGCTGCGGCGTCGGCGCCGGGCGCGACGCGGACGACGACGACGGTGGTACGCACCTGATCGGCAATCGCCTGTAGCGCGCTCTTCATCGTGCCATCGTTGCCGGCCGCGGCGATGGCATCGGTCAGCACCGTAACCTTCACCGGCGTATTAAGCGGGAACAGCGCCGCATCGGCAGCGGGCGCGGTAACGACCAGACCGATGATGGCGGTGGCGACGGTAGCGATGACGCGGGTCGAGCTGGGGACCTCGGTCTGCGAAATACCATGAAACATTGGCAGTCCTTTCAGGCGAACGCGCTGAGCGCGGTAAGCGGGGTGGAGAAGGCAAAGGCGGCGGCAGGCCCGGCGACGTCGGTGCGGCGTCCGGTCACGACCAAGCGGGCGCTCGACGCGCTGTCGCCGGGTTCGAGGGCGATGCGGCTGATCCGCGCGCGGCGTTCCTGCCGCTGAAGCGCAAGAGCTGCAGCGGCGAACACGCGGATGCGCGTCAAGTCGTTCAGCGGCTGATCGAGCAGCTCGGGGATCCGCGAGCCGTAATCACGACGGCCGACGCGGGTGCCGATGGGCGTGCTAAGGATGTCGGCGATCGACTGGCGCAGGTGGTCTACGCCCTCGATCAGCTTGCCGGTCTCCCGGTCCATGCCGATCATCGCTGTGGCCCGACCGGCGGCGGGACGTTCGCCCCGCGCGGTGGCGGTGGTGGCGCAAACGGCCCCCGACGCGGCTGATAGCCCCGCCCCCGGTTCGGCGAAGCACCGTCCGCGATGATACACGCGGCGATGATGATGGCAGCTGCGATGACGAGTGCGGCGTCCGTCATCGTGGCGGTCCCGAGAAGGCGGCGCCCGCCTGGACACCGGTGTGCGTGTGGGTCTTGAGGCTCTTGCCGTCCGCGACAACATCGCCACTGGCGGTCATCTTGCCCTGCAGGTCGATGTCGCCCTCGACGGTAAGCGGCCCAACCAAGTGGATGCCGCCCGGCGCGTTGATGAGCGCTTTACCGCCGCCCGGCAGGACGGCGCTCAACTGGTGGGCCTCGGGATTGTAGAGGATCCGCGCGCCGTCTTCGAACTCGATCAGCGTGGAGCCGTCGCTTGCAGGGTGTGGCGACGCATCGGAACTAAGGCTCCCTATGACGATCGCGCGCTCTGTGTCCGCCTCGGGCGCCAGTATGAGCACCTGTTCACCCTCGGAAGGGGGCGACCAAATTCGCGTCTTGCCGATGCGGGCGCAAAGCCAAGGAATGTTGCCGGTGATCAGTTCGCCGGCGATCTGAACGGTGCAGGTTCCAGCCTTGTGATCAACAGACGCAATGCTGCCCTCGCGGGCAAGATCACCAATCAGTCGCTGAATGTCGCGGGGGTCCATACGGAAGACCATGCGCGGCGAGTTCGACAGTGCGAGGGGCTGCTCGTGTAGAAAGGCTTTCTACATGAGCACCGAATACGCCGAGGCATTCCGGAAAGCCTGTTATATGCCGGATCGAACGAGTGGGCAGGGAGCATCGATCGCGTCTCGATTAAGACGCGGCGGGCATCGTTCGAATGTCGAACCCATATTCACGCCAGATCTTCGATAACGCGCGGTGCTTGGCGTAGACCTTGGCTTGGTCTTGGTTGATCACGATATTCTCGACGGAGGTGTAATCGCCTTGCGCGCGCTTCCCATCGGCCATGACCAGATCGCAAATCATCTGATCGCGGAGATACTGGTTGTAGGTCTCGTCTACGACCAGAGCGTGCAACGATGCGAGCTGTTCGGATGGGATCATTGGAGCGTCACCTGCAAAGGGTTGTCCTGGTTGGACGTGAAGCCGGCATAGTCCATCTCGATATGGCTGAGAGACGGACCGTACTGCGGGATGTTGCTGCGGGCGTTGGCATAGACGATCCGCAACGACGTCTCGAGCGCGGTCGCTCCCTGCGCAGGCTCGATCGTGATGGTGATCGCGCCGAGGTCGTCAAAAGCGCTCATCGGCTTGGCTATGGCCGTCACCACCGCGCCGATAGTATCGACGGCGAAATGATAGATCCGTTTGGACGTCCGCCCGCCGACGTTGCTGGTCGAATCGACGCCTTCGAAGTTGAGCACCATCGTGCCGCTCAGCATCTGCTTATCCGCTGCAGATTGCCGCTTAAACGTTGCGACGTGAATGATGCCGTCATCCGGTACAGCATTGAGCTTGCCCGAGACGCGCCCACCGGAACGGTCCTTGTGACGCCACACGTTGCTGAGATGCGTGCGCAGGCCGATGTTCCGGCCCGACGTCATGATGTTGGCGCTGCCGATCAGGCCGAATGCCGAGTGCGTGTTCGCAATGGTGATGATGCCGTCCGACTGCAACTCATAGGGCGCAAAGCCGCCGATCCCGTCAGACGACCCCGTCAGATGGGTACCGTCGATCGATACCGTATCGGTTGATCCGGTCTCGTCGATGAACTTGGTGTGCGTGCCCTCGACGTAGCCGCCGATGTACCGGAAGGCCCGAACATTGATGAGGCGTATCGTGTTGCGGCCCAAAGCCCCGCCAGCCTCCATACGGCAGGCATAAAGCGAGATGCCTTCGCCGCCATTGATGTACAGGCTTTCCCAAGCGTGATTGTTGAACTCGCAGGTAAAGAACGACACTTGGTTCGTGATGCCGCCCGGCGCGTAGACGCCGTATGGTGCCATGTCGAAGATGCAGCGGCTGAATACAGCGGTTTGCAGCAGTCGATTGCACTGGAAATTGGATACGGTCTGCAGAAAGAACGAGCAGCGCTCAAGCACGATCGACTCGGTGCCGACCGCCACGCTGATGCTGATGCCATGACGTCCGCCATGGAATGCAATGTCCGTGATCAGTACGCGGTCGAGAGTGTTGGGATCATCGTTGACGACCTGAGCAACCGCGAGCGGCCAGTTCTGATTATCGAAGATCGTGCCCTTCTCGCCCTTCATCCATACGTCGGATGCAACTCGGAGGCTGTCTGAATTGATGTATCGACCGGCAGGGAAAAACGGGATGACCCGGCGATTGCTCGCGATGCTGTCACGCGCGATGTTCAGGACTTTCTGCCCGCCCGCCCAGTCGAGCGTCTGATCGAGAGACGACACAAACGGATACACACGTTGCGCGGCCGCCAGTGTGGCATAGCGCTCTGAAAGAGGGTGGCGCGCGCCGTCGGCAATCGCGCCGTGATCGAGCGCCGACACGCGCTCGGTCAGCTTCTCGGCAAGGTTTCGCGACCCCGCCGTCGCGCTTGCCTTGAACGACAGGCCGCGTGCGTCTTCGCGAACCAGTGCGCCATAGGTGATCGGTACGTCGTCGAGTTTGACGATGTTGCCGCGCGCGATGTCGTCTTCTTGCCCGGTAAAATTTGCGGTCTGATAATAAAATTTGCCAGCGACCAGCCCGTCGTCCGAGCCTTCGGGTGGCGCGAACGTGAAGCTGGAATTCAGCAGCGATGCCGCAGTAAGCGCAGCCTTTGTCGTATAGGTGTTGTTCGACGCTCCGGTATCGCCCCGGTCGCCCTTGTAATATTGCTGAAGGAACGGAACGATCAGGGCGCGGAGCGCCGTCATCGTCACGCGCTTCGTCTGGTTGCCCTGGACGATCGGCAGATGTTCTTCGCCGGACAGCACATTCGCTACCGGTAGGGCGGTGATCTTTGCCATGGTATCAGTGCCCCGTTGCGCGCCAGCGGAAGCCACCGGCTGCATCGCTCGTGTTGGCTGTGTCGGATTGCAGGAATACGTTTGCGCCGGTCAGCGAGACATCGATCTCCTGCACCTGGTGGCAACCGTTGATGGTCTGTGCGGTATTGCGTACGGTGCCGCTGACGCCGAAGCATTCAACCTTAAACGGCGTCGGGAAGACGATGGCGACGGCCACTTCGGCTACAACGGCACCATCGACATAGCCCCATTGTTCCGTGAAACCGTCCGACCAGATCCGGTAGCCATTCTGGCCCCGTATCCGACTATCGACGACATAGATGAAACCAGCGTCGGCGAGACCGCCCGGCGTGGCAACGACAACGGCGCTTCGACCCTCGTGTAACTCGCTTGGCGTGGCCTGAAGTACCGACAATTCGATGTCATTGCCGAACAGATCCCCACCACCGGTGATGACACCGTTCGTCGTTACTTTGCGCGTCGCGGGGACCGCGCCGACGTCGGCCGCACTAAGCACCACGTTCCCGAGATGCCCGTTGACCTGATAAACCCGCAGCTGGTCGGGCGGGACTTTGCCATCTGCTGCTAGCGCGGCAACGCCGTTTGCCACGCCGCGCATGGCCAACGTTACATAGCCGAGGAGCCGGGTTGCCAGCCGCCTCGGTGTGATGAAACGGCTGTTATTCGTGCCCGTCACGATATCGGCGTCGGTGGCGACGCGGGCGACGCCCGCCGTGTCCTCAGTTGCTGGCGGATTAAGGAAGTCGGTATTGCCGAACCGCAGCTCGGACACGTCGCCGGTCGGAAAGGCGATATCGATCGCGGCAAGGAAGATCGCGCGCGGCGACTTTTCAAACAGGCGGTCCGCCTGGGCATAAGTCGCAAACAGCGTGCCGTCCGCGAGGAACAGGCCGAAGCCCCGCGCCGAGTAGCCGTCGGCGCTCTCATCGCGAATGGTCATGTGGACGGTGCTGTCGCCCACCTGCAATCCGGAGATACTGGCGAGCCGCTTGAACTCGCCCGGTAGCACTTCCAGCGTTGGCGCGGAGACGAAGGCGACGTCGGTAAGACCGATCTGGGCGACGCCGAGGTTGATGTCGGCATCGAGCTGGGCGGCAGTGAAGCGCGCCTGCCCGGCCCTGGTAATCATCAGGGTAAGGTTGCTCATGGTGCGGTATCCAGCAGCGTGTTGGTTTCAGCCTGAAGCGGCTCGCCTTCTTCGGTCGTCAGATAGAAGTCCCATGCCGGCGACGTATCGATCAGCAGGTCTGCTTCCTCACGCTTGTATCCGGCGAGGCGAACGGCACCCTGCAAGGCGACGTCGCTGTCGAGCGTCAGCGACTGGACCACGGTCAAATGCTCGCGGAGCGGCTTCACGGCCGTCACCTGCGCGATGACATCGTCGACGATCGCGGCATTGGCGCGCTCGCCGCCCGCCGCCCCGGCGACCGTGACCAGTGGGAGGTGAACCTCGAACGTGTGCGGCGCGAGGCGGGCAGGATCCTCATAGGCTTCCAGCACCATCGCCAACGCGTCGACGCGGGCAAGAACATGCTCGACCGACGCACGCGTTCCCTTGATCTTGTGTTGCGCGATCGATTCAGCGACCGCGCGCCGCTTCATGGTTTCCGACCAGGCGGTGTCCCAGAAATCGACTGATAGGCCATAGGCGAGCCACGGCAGCGCGTTGGCCGCGATCGTCGCGGGATCCACGACCGTGTCGATCGGCGCGGCAACATCGCCCAGGCGGGCCATGCCAGCCTCAAGTGCACGTTCCAGCTTGGTCGCGTTGGGCGGCAGCAAGCTCATGCGGCGTACCCGCCGTGGCCGATGGCGATGTCAGTGCACCAAGCGGCTTGCGTCGGATCGCATGCGACATCGGTCAGCGGTGAGGGCAAGTCGACACGGTGCACGCCCGCGACGCTAAGCGCTGCAATTATGCCACTACGCGTGATGGTCCGACCAAGCTTGCGATTGTCGGAAAGGTAGGCGTCAAGCGCCGAGCGAGCAGCGATCAGCACGACCGACACGTCCGGGCCAGCGAAGGTGATAAGGGTCGCAGCGACCGTAAAGCGGACGATCTTGGCACTGTCGGTACCGACGTGATCGCCAAGCGGCCTAATCGCCTTGTCCGTTACGATCGCGTTGACGGCTGCAATCAGGTCAGCCGAGGCGGTGCCGTCGCCCAGTCGAGAAAGCACCGATACCAGCACTTGGCCGGGCTGGGGTGACGTGGCGCTGGCGTCCAGCACGTCGCCGCTCGCGCCTTTGGCGTGCGAGACGTAGGCAAGTTCGGGACCGGCCGAGGTGAAACTTTCTGGCGCGAGTACGATACGCAGGCGAAAGGCGTCATCGCTTTCCATTACCGATTCGGTACCTGCAACGACATTGGCGGGCACAAGAGTCAGCCGGGTAGCACCAACGAGCGCGCCAAGGTGGTCGAGCTTTGCGCCGTTCGCGTACGCTACGAGGAGTTGGCTAGCACCGTCCTGAAAAGCCTGACGGATCAGCAACTCGCGGTATGCCGCGACCTGTAGCACCTTCACAGAGGGGTCGCTGTCGATCGTCGCATCGAACCGCGGTAGGTACGCCTGCACACCAGCGATCATTTCGGCTAGTATCTGGTCGAACGTGAGTTGATCGACGAACACAGGCGCAGCCAGCCGTGACAGGTCGAGGGATGTAGAGCTTGAGTTTGCGGCCATGATGCTGGCCATGTCGTCGGCGACGCGCGGGCATGGCTATGGTCGGCTCGTGTAGAAAGGCTTTCTACACGATCAGTTTTGCGTGACTGCCTCCAACATCATGTCGAGGATGCGGTCTTGCTCGCCGTTGGTCAGGCCGAGCAGGACGCGTTGCGCGTAGCGGACCTTCTTGGCGCCGCGGGTCGGGCTGTCGGGTAAGCCATCTTGGTGGACGCGAGCGATGGCCGCAGCTCGCCCACTGAAACCGACCCACGCCTCGCCTTGGTCGGCGCCGGCTTTCAGGAACTTGGCGAGCCGCAGCTTGCGAAACATCATTTTCTCACGCAGCTGCCCCTTGCGGCGTTTCCCGGTGCCAGGCACTTTGCGCGGTGCAAACCGCTTCCCGCCGGGCTCCATCTGGCGACCGATGCGGTCCGACTGACTCTTGCGGATATCGCGAGCGATGCGACGCAGCAGCTGGCGCCGGGCGCCGGGCGCCACGCGCAGCAGCAGAGCGCCGGCAAGATCGTTTATCTCGGTCAGGTCGCTCATACTGGCGTCGGTCCGTCACCGGCAATCTGATCGTCAAACAACACCTGCCAGAGCCTTGCCGGCGGTTCGGCGCTAGTGAAGGTATCCGGCTGCGGCGCGTCGTCGAGGTGGACCGTGCGCAGCTTGCCGCCCGCTTTGCGTTCGACAAGCACACGCTCGGTCAATTCGATCTCGATCGTGATGTCGGCGCTATCACCGTCGAGGAGTTCGGACTCGAACGTGAACGGCTCGCTGTCGGGGCGCCCGATCAATTCTGGCTGATTCTGTGCGATCCATGACAGCACCGGCACAAATAACCCGTCGAGATCCCCGGCATAGGCCTCGATCCAGACGGTCAGCGTGTAGCGCAGCTCATAGGCTAGGGTTTTGCTACGGACGGCCGCCACCTTGCCTTTGTCGACGAAGAGCGCGAGCTTGGCCGGATCAGCCTTCAGCGCCGGCACCGCCGCGAGCAGCAGCGCCTTGAGGCCCTCCGCTTTCTTCATGCCGCGTCCTCGACAGGATGAATACCACACCGACTGCCGATCCGCTCCAGTGCTGACCATATGCCGAGACCATCAAGGATAGGGTTCAGCAGCGAGGTCAGGACGCAATACCGACGCGCGGCGCCAGGGCGATGGTGACCGGCGTGATGTCCGGCCGATTGCAACAAGCCGGTATCCTGCAAAATGAGAACGAACCGATTGCCCGACCGTACATGAGCGAGGAAGTGTGCGACGGAACTTACCGCGCCGCCGACCGATGCGGCGATCCATACCAACGAAGGCCCGACCAGCAGCAGCCACAACACTGCGACCGAACAAGCGACCAACCATGTAGCGAGGTTGCGCTCGACCAAACCCTTAGCGGTGAACGCCATCGGTTCTGCGTGGTGCAACCTGTTCGCGGCGATGACGCTACCCAGAAGCGGCGTTCGTTCTGACAGCATGCGATCCTCCAGCCAGTGCACGATTCCGCCGAACAGGTCGGCAATCAGCCAACCGGAAAGCAGTTGGGCAAATGCGAGCAACGCCATGTCGATCATCGCGAAGCCTTCGCCTTACAGGTGCCGGGCGCATTCCACTCGATAAGGCGATCCTGCCGGTCGGCATTGGCACCGAAGG
>Ga0265296_1001516_pt1 | contig 26535 bp, 25 predicted proteins | sample MunlanPumphouse1_FD_189073 | JGI IMG/M metagenome (GOLD analysis project Ga0265296, IMG submission 189073) | Groundwater microbial communities from a municipal landfill in Southern Ontario, Canada - Pumphouse #1 | ecosystem: Environmental > Aquatic > Deep subsurface > Groundwater | place... | reverse complement strand
TTGATCGCCTGTCTCAATGCTGGCGACATTGCCCATGCCATTAAGTGTGCTGAATCCTTTAACTTGCCAGAAAGATATCGTCTTAAAAGAGCCGTGCGCGTCTTTGGAGAATTCATGACGTACGATGTTTGGCAGGATTTTAACCACCTGCTTGATGGTCAGGTTGTGGCAGACTTTTCCGATCTCAAATTGAAAAAAACTGGTGAAGCTGGCGCGCTTGAGCTAGAACGTATTCTGCGCGGCTTGCGTCACAACTTTTTGTTTTCAGAAACTGCTACGCATCCTGATCTCATAGCCGCCATGAGAAACCCAGCCTTCGCCTCGGTGGCAAAAGGGTTATCGCGTTTTACCTCTTCAGAATGGGGCGCACACGATGAAGACATATGGCAGAAGATAATAGAGACGTATGTTCGTCTCCACAAAGAAAGTAAGATTGATCCTCTGCCTACAGGCTATATACAGAGCGACACCATTCAAGTAGCTACTCTTGAAGAAAAGGCCAAAGACTTTACTTATTCCAAGGACTTTCTCGCTCGTTTTCGCTTATTGGTTAAAGACATCACAAAGGCTCAAGAACACGTCCGCGCTCACCCAGAAGGTGGTTTCGCAACAGATGCCATCGCTCGTCTTGAAAAGGCTACAAACACGTTCGTGGGTGAGACCAAAAAAAACTCACGTATTACAAAACCGTGCAAGCAGACCCAGACAAGGCAGTAGACCCGCGCGACATCAAAGCCGCCATCTTTGCTATCACTGCTCTAGAGAAACAGCTCGTTCTTTTGCGGGAGGTCGCTGACCCAGCGACCAGGATGAAGCTGACAAACCAAGAGCTCTTTTCTATCCTCACCACGATCCCTGGGACCGAGGATGACTTGCGACAGATTATCTTGACTCTCTCCATGTATCTAAACCCTGTTTTTAAGCAGAGACGCTTCGGCGACGAGCTTGAAGCCCCTACCGAACAAGATGTCAATCAAGTCATTGAGTTCGTGGATCACATCACCAACCAAGAAACGTTCAGACACTACTTTTCAGATCAAGATCCAAAAGCCAAAAAGAAGTTCGATTCGCTCTTGAGCGTCTCAATCCTTCAGCAGGAGGCGGCTAGATTACGCAGTCATCGATCCGTATCCAAAAACACTAAATCGTTCGTCTTCATCCCATCCAGGGACCTAAAGACAGAGCTCTCTGGCCACATGGCTGATGCCTGCTGGGCTGAAAAAGAGGATTCAATTCTCCAAAAGCATCCGAATTTTATTTCCATGACCTTTGTAGAAAATCCCGGCCATGAAATTCATGAACGGGTGGCTGGCGCCTGCCTGCTCATTGAAACAAAAGCCGAAGATGGCACGAAACTGATCGTCATCCGCGGGTTGAACCCTATTGAGAATGTTGCGACAACCGTTGACGTTGCTGATTTCTTCAACAAGCTGACTGTCTACCTCAAACCGATCGTTCAGGCTCGTGGTTGTCGTCTTGCTGTGGTTGTAGATGGTCACCGTGGCGGTAGCGCTAGTAATCGTGAATCGGTTTATAGTTTCTTGAGCCAATCGGCCCAGCATTGGCAGAACGTTCCTCTTGCCTCCAAAGAAGACACAGAATATAACGGGTACGACATTACGAACGTTACATACCTTGTGCCGTAGAATGTATGCGAGAAGGAATACATCAACCGTATCCGTTCCCCGAACGAACGCCGAGTCCGGAGCGGTTTGTGGATACAAAAGGACGTGAGATTGAGGGGCTACCGAGTCGTTTGGAGAGGTTTTCTTTACTCAACGAACAAGCGTGTCAGACGGTCGCGGTTAATCCCATGATCGAGTCGAGCCGCCCGGCTTCGCAATTTTTCCTGTTCGTGAATCCAACGAAGGGGACAGAAACAGCGATGGTTCATGCGCCACATTGGCGCAGTGTGACAGTTCCTTCAGAGGTGATATGGGTCAGGGATCGACAAAAAAAATCAACGTTCAGGGTTCCGTACTATGAGGTGAATGTGAAAGGGTGTGGATTTTTAAAGCCGTCGCTTGAGGCTGGAAACCTGGACGCCTATGACAAATGGAGTGTGGACAAGCCAAACGGACAAGACACGTTAACATTACTACTTGGTCTTGCTGAAAAGAATGATTTTGAACGCGGTGTCGGTGTTATCAACGACTCACAGCACATGCTTGAGATGGGACTTCGAACGGAACTTTACTGGACGGTTCAGGAGCTACGTGAACTTCCGTTTCGCGGCGCGATGATGCCAATCGAGACTTTGTGGAAGCAAGGTGTTATTCCTGAAGGAAAACGGCCGTACCAAGCCCTGCGGTTATTTCGAACAAATACACGAATTCAGGAAGCGGTGGCAAATGCGCCGCGCCGCGAAGAGATATTTTTAAAAGCTTTCGAGACGTTCAATCGCGAGACCGTCGACCTTGCTCTTGATCTTCCTATATTAGACAGAACCCTTGGGGAGCATCAGCGATTATTCGCCCGCGAGTTCCACAAGCGCATGGGACAGAACCTTGCGGTTCTCATCAATACGGCGAAAACTCACTCGCATCTACACTCATCAAATATCAGTATGGCCGCAGAGATTGCTGACCTTGAAAGTCTTGCGGAAGTGAAAATTCCCGTGACTGAATTTGCTGAACAGCATGGTGTCATGGTTGGGGATACAAATCGCTTGTTCCTCAAAGATATCCGCGACGCGGCCTATTCGTGTTGGATGTTTGCAAAAGCGATGAAGAAAGCGGGGATGGATTCTGGGAGTCCACTAGATAGGAAAGCATCGATCTTAGATGGATTTTTGAACGGGGCGATGTCAGCACAGCAAAAGGCAATGAATCCGACGCGGATCACAGGCGCTATTTATTCACAGAGAATGATCAAGGCACGTTCCATTCCAACATCGCGAGTCTCGATCGAGTATTGGATCGAACAGATATTTGATAAGACATTGGTTCAAGAAGAGAAGCTGGTGTCCTTGCTCCATGGCGACGTCGGTGATTGGGGAATTCAGATTCCCGGATGAAGTGAGTTTCTGTTCACTTGATGTGATGAGACCGGAGTATCAGAGTAGCCATGAGGTGTAATTTTTTTGAGAAGAGGGATAGGATGAGGTCGCCACATTTGGAGGGCGCTTGGCTAAATATCTTCCAGATTCTATTGCTCCGGAGACGTTTGCTTTGCATGGGGCTTATGATCCTTCAATGTCCGAAGGTGCGGTCAAGCCTCCGCTGTTTGCAACATCCACGTTCGTCGCCAAGTCGGCCGAGGAGCTCGCCGGATGGTTCCGGCAGGCGTACGGCATGGACGATGGACATCCCAGCGCGCCAGACGGGCTCATCTACTCGCGCCTCGTGAATCCCAACCTGCAGATTTTCGAGGAACGCTGGTCGGTGTACGAGGGCTCACAGCAGTCCGCCTTGTGTGCGAGCGGCATGGCCGCCATCGTCACGGCACTTCTCACCTTGTGTCGGCCAGGGGACACGGTGCTCTACTCCGTACCTGTCTACGGTGGAACGGACTACTTCATGGAGCATTTGCTCCCAGCGTTCAACATCCATACGCAGTCGTTCCCTGTCACCGCGTCCGGAGAGGACGTGGTCAGGATGATCTGCGAATGCCAGCTCTACGAGAAGAAAGTGAAGGTCGTCTACCTCGAGTCGCCAGCCAATCCTACGCTGTTGCTGGCAGACGTGCGCGGAATCGCGCAGGCTGTGCGCGCTCTGGGCGCAACGCGCCCTCTGCTCGTGGTGGACAACACGGTCTTGGGACCGGTGTTCTACCGGCCGATGGAGCTGGGCGCTGAACCTCGTGGTCCACTCGGCCACCAAGTCGATCGGCGGGCACAGTGACCTCATCGCTGGCATCGTGTGCGGATCCTCCGAGCTGATCGCAAGCGTGAAGGCGACGCGCACCATTTTCGGCACCATGGCCGATCTCGCCCAGGCGATGAACGAACTCGCCTGATCCTCAACGTGCTAACAAGCACGTTTTTCTTTTTCTCGACGGACGGATCGTTTTCCGATAGGATAACCTGCGTTATGTTGGATCAGTCTCACATCCGAAACTTCTGCATCATCGCGCACATCGATCATGGAAAGTCGACCCTGGCGGATCGGCTTTTGGAGTTAACTGGCACAGTGGATAAGCGCAACATGAAAGCGCAGATTTTGGATTCGATGGATTTGGAGCGCGAGAAGGGGATTACAATTAAGCTCACGCCGGCGAGGATGATGTACAAGTTTACGCCCAAGACCCCTCCCGACCTCCCCTTGGTAAGGGGAGGAGAGTACGTTTTGAATTTGATTGATACGCCAGGACACGTAGACTTTACGTATGAAGTTTCGCGATCCTTGGCGGCTGTCGAGGGCGCGATTCTCCTTGTGGACGCGACTCAGGGTGTGCAAGCACAGACGATTGGCAATCTCTACTTGGCGATGGAGGAAAATCTCGAGATAATTCCTGTGCTCAACAAAATTGATTTGCCGGCCGCGGATGTCGAGGCGCGTGCGGCGGAGATGATGCAACTCATTGGTTGCAAGCGCGAGGAGATTTTGTGTGTGAGTGGGAAGACAGGTGAAGGAGTGATGAATTTGTTGGATGCGATTGTCACGCGCATTCCACCTCCCGCTGGAGATCCAGATGCGCGAACGCGCGCTCTCATCTTCGACTCATTCTATGACGACTATCGTGGAGTGATGGCGTATGTTCGTGTGGTGGACGGCGCTCTTATGAAACGCCAGAAGGTCAGCATGATCGCAACGCACTATCAGTTGGAGTTGCTTGAAGTTGGCGCTGTGACGCCAAACGGTTTGGTTGCATCTGACGCCCTTGAATGCGGACAGATCGGGTACGTGGTTACAGGCCTCAAAGAGATCAGTGGCTGTCGCGTTGGAGATACGATCACCTCATCCACCTCATCCACCTCATCCACCTTACCACCTCTTCCCGGTTACAAAGAAGTAAAGCCAATGGTCTACGCAGGCGTCTTTCCACAAGAGGGTGATGACTTCCACAAATTGCGCGAGGCGATGGAGCGGCTCAAATTGAATGACTCGGCACTGCAGTACGAACCAGAACATTCACCCGCGATCGGCTATGGATTTCGTTGTGGCTTGCTCGGCATGTTGCATTTGGAAATTTTGAAGGAACGGCTCGAACGCGAGTTCGATCTCACGCTCGTGGTCACTGTGCCTTCTGTCGGATACGAAGTGCTATTGCGCAGCGGAGAAACTCAAGCGATCAAGAGTCCACTCGAGCTTCCGGATCCTTCTCACATTGAACACATAAAGGAGCCATGGGTGAAGCTTGACCTCGTGTCACCGTCTGCCTACATCGGTTCCATCATGTCGCTCATGCAAGAACGTCGTGGCCTATACCAAACGACCGAATATCTCTCCGGGGACCGCGCGATTTTGCATTATGAGATTCCGCTCTCGATGGTGATCGTTGATTTTTATGACAAGCTGAAGAGTGTCACAGCAGGATATGCATCCATGAACTACGAGGTCATCGGATACCGAGTGGCAGATGTGGTACGCATGGACATGTATGTGGCCGAGGAGGCGGTCGATGCGTTCGCTACGCTCGTGTATCGCGATGAGGCGGAGAAGACAGGGCGGCGCATGGCTACTATTTTGAAGGACGCTATTCCAAAAGAAAACTTTGTCATCAAGATTCAAGCCGCCGTGGGAGGAAAGATTGTGGCCTCCGAGAGGATCTCGGCGATGCGCAAGGACGTGACGGCCGGGCTCTACGGCGGAGACGTCACGCGCAAGCGAAAGCTCTTGGAGAAACAAAAGAAAGGAAAGGCCAAGATGGCAGCGCTTGGAAAAGGCAGAGTCAGCATTCCGACGGAGGCGTATTTGAAAGTGCTTAAGCGAGAGTAGAAACGACATCAGCCAGGCGCATGAATTTTTGTCTCAGGTCTGTCCGACTCCACACAGAGACTCGTGGAGCTCGCCCCGCCCGAATGACCGTTCTACGGTCGGGCGGGCAGACCGTTCGACAAAAATTCATGCGCCTGGCTGATGTCTTGGTGGTATGAAATGGAATGTCGCAGAGACAATCACAGACGAAACACGTGCGTCGTTTCCGGAAATGGATCAGGTGTTGTTGGCATTGCTTTGGAATCGCGGGATCCGTTCTCAGGCAGAGATTGATGTCTACCTAGGACCAGATTGGAGTCGGGATGCGTATGCGCCCGATCTTTTTTTGCGCATGGGTGAGGCTGTCGCGCGTGTCTTTCAGTCTCTGGAAAACAGTGAGGTGATCACAGTCCATGGTGACTACGATGCCGACGGCGTGTGTGGATCGGCTGTACTGCTCTCAACGCTTAGAGATATTTGTCGTGCGCTTAACTTCGATGAAAAAAAAATCACGAGCTACATTCCGCATCGAGAGAAAGAAGGTTATGGGATGAGCGTGGAGACGATTGAGCATCTTAACGCGCATGATCACACGAAGCTCGTCATCACCGTCGACTGCGGGATCAGTAACAAGTCGGCGATCGATCGAGGACGGGAGCTCGGGATCGACACGATCGTCTGTGATCATCATACGATTCCAGCGGAGCTTCCCGATGCAATTTTGATTCATCCGCTCGTGCCAGGAGAAACGTATCCGAATAAATTTTTGTGTGGAACAGGTGTGGCGTTCAAGCTCGCGAGTGGTTTGATCGAGGAGGCGCGAAAGAGATTCAAAGCCCCTTTCCGCCTTCGCCAAGGCTTCGGTGGACCAGCCATAGCTTCACAGCGACGGCTGGCAGGGGCGTTCGCTACGAACGGGCCTCCCGCCGCCGCCAAGGCTTTGGCGGGCAGGGAAGGCCCTGTGAATCTTATGGCATTTCCTGAAGGTCACGAGAAATGGCTACTCGATCTGGTCGCGATCGCGACGGTCACAGACGTGATGCCGCTCACGGGAGAGAATCGCGTGCTTGAGAAGTTTGGACTTTTAGTGCTCAACAAAACAAAACGTAAAGGACTCGTTAAACTTCTGGAAATCGCTGGATCTACGCTCGGCGAGCTCGACACAGTCTCGATTGGTTTTCAGATTGGTCCACGACTGAACGCGGCAGGACGTATGACTCATGCCAGTGCCGCACTCGAGTTGTTGCTCGAAGAAGATGATCTGCGAGCAACCCAGTTGGCGATCCAGCTCCACGAGACAAATATAGCGAGACAGAAAGCGTCACAACAAATGTACCTTGAGGCGAAGGCTCAACTCGGTGATGTTGGTGAGCAGAAACTCCTCGTGGCCGTGCAGGAAGGTTGGGGCGCTGGACTCGTTGGACTGGTCGCGGGAAAATTGTTGAATGAGTTTCACGTTCCTGTGTTGGTCGTCGGTCGAGATGGTGAGAAGTTCGTCGGTTCAGGGAGAAGCATCGAAGGGTTTGATGTGACCGCCGCGTTACGCGCCGCCCATGAACACCTGGATAAGTTTGGCGGTCATCCACAGGCGTGTGGATTCTCGACGACCGGTGAAGAACGATTCGCAAAAGCCGTCGAGGTGATGAAAGCATTTGCTGAACGAGAGATCGATGAGGCGCTCATGAGTCCATCACTGAAGATCGACGCGGACATCCAGCTTGAGGACATCACATGGGAATTGTTTGAGAGCGTGCAGAAGTTGCATCCGTTTGGCACTGGGAATCCAAAGCCATCGTTTGTCTCGCGCGACGTGAAGGTCATCGCCTTCTCCGCCGTCGGAAAAGACAACACCCACCTCAAACTGCGCGTTCAGTCTCCAAATGGTAAAATAGTCAACGCCATCGGCTTCCGATTCGGCGAGTGGACGCAGAAGCTCACACTTAGCTGTCATGTTGATCTCGTCTACGAGGTCGATGTGAACGAGTGGAATGGGAGTCGTGAGTTGCAATTAAAAATTGTGGATATTTCGCCTCCAGTATAAATTTGTGTTATGGTGTCCGTATTGAAATACTATGCAAACGAAAACGTCCACCAAAAATATGAAAAGGTCACGGGAAGCGATGATTCAGATTCCTTTGTCGGCTTTTCGTTATCTTTCAAGCTATCCGAGGGAGAAAAAAATTGTTTTGGAAATTGGGATCAAAGATCTTAGGCGAGTAAACCGAGCCGATACGATCGATGAGCTGATCAATGAAGCACGACTCGATTATGCTCTTGGAAACTATACGACTCATAAGACAGTCAAAAGTCTCATGGCCGCGCTTAAGAGTTAATGTGTTCGTAGTTTTTTCGTCATATTTCAAACGGGCGTATCGAAATTTGCCGTCAGAGCTTCAGGCTGATTTTGAGGAAAAGATTCAAATGTTCATCCAGGATCCGCGTCACCCATCTCTAAAAATTCATAAGCTTAAAGGCCGATTGCAGGAGTGTTTAGCCTTTCGACTCATGAATGGATACCGGGTCCTTTTTGAATTCTCCGCATCCGACACGGTTCATCTGCTCGATGTTGGAGCGCATGATAGATACAAGCGATATTAAACCTATGCTCGTAAAAATTTTTACAGACGGAGGTTCTCGAGGGAACCCGGGGCCTGCGGCCTCTGGAGCCGTTATTAAGTCAGCAACGGGATCCACGATCGCTAACGTTTCCAAGTACCTCGGCAAGACGACGAACAATCAGGCGGAGTACACGGCGATTATCATTGGACTCAAGAAGGCCCATGAGCTTGGCGCCACGTCGGTTGCGATGTTTATGGACTCCGAGCTCGCGTGTAAGCAGCTGAACGGTGTGTATCGCGTGAAGGATCCAGAGATTGCAAAACGATTTTTGGAGATCAAAAATTTGATGCATCACTTTACGCGAGTGACGTTCACCCACGTGCGTCGTGAGAAAAACACCGAAGCTGACGCGATTGTGAATAAGTGTTTAGATGCGCAGAGGTGTTGAGCACTGTGCTATACTGTTTTTAATCTATGGGCTTGTTCGGGAAGAAACAGCCAGACAGTTTTTTGGGAGTCGACATTGGAGCGAGCAGTATTAAGGTTGTCGAGTTTGCCAATAAGAAAGGGCGGGCAACATTGCTGACGTATGGGTATGCCGAGCTTCCTACGGCTGAAGCAGGTGACACGTTGTTTGATAATCCAAAGGCTGCTGGGGAATTGTTGGCGCGTGTGTGCCGTGAAGCTGGGTGCAAGTCAACGTCTGTTATGGCGGCTTTGCCAACGTCGAGTGTGTTTTCGACGATCCTCTCTGTTCCAGAAGTGAAGGACGCACGACTACGTCAGACGGCTGTGAATACAGAAATTGCTAAGCTCTCTCCGCTTCCTTTGACAGAGATGATTCTCCAGACGACATTTTTGGACGAAGAAAAAAAGGTTGGGAAGTCCGACCCAAAGATCGGATCCCTGCCCGACCGGCAGGCGGGAGGCTCCGTCGGAAAAAAAGATTTTCGTGTGCTCGTGACCGGCGCGGCAAAGACGTTTATTCAGAAGTACATCGAGACGTTCAAGGCGGCGAAGTTAAATTTGCAGGCGATTGATACGGAAGCCCTGGCGCTTGTGCGTGCTCTGGTTGGAAAAGACAAAGGTGCCATCATGATACTCGACATCGGTTCCAAGCGTACAAATATTTTGATTGTCGAGAAGGGAATCCCATTTGTGTCGCGCTCGATCACCATCGGCGGTAACACCGTTACCTCACAGCTGATGCGGACGATGAGTCTTTCAGAACAAGACGCCGATCGTATCAAACGCGATCTCGCGGTCGCTCCGCCAGCCGATTCTGGTCTTGCGGCTGGACTGCCAAAGCTCCTAGAGCCAATCATGCAACCACTCTTGAACGAAATTCGTTACGCATTTCAACTCTATGCGAACATGGAGTTAGCACAGATCAAGAAGGTCGAGAAGATCATTGTGACGGGAGGATCTTCACACTTGCCACGCATTCCAGAATACCTTGCACAGACTCTGAACATGAACGTTTATCGCGGAGATCCATGGGCGCGAGTCGTGTATCCTGCTGATCTCTCAAGCGTCTTGGAAGAAGTGGGTCCGCGTATGAGCGTGGCGGTAGGACTCGCCATGAGAGAAATGGAATAAGATATCTCCAAAAGCCGCGATCTTTCGTTTCACGGGGCCCCATCGGCTCATCAACGTACGATCTGTACGTCTCTCTCGCCGATCACCCCGTTCAACGAAATCTCATCGACTTTTGAAGATATCTCAATAGTATGCCAAGAGTAAAAAAACGAAGCATCCTTCTTATCGAACAAGACGCGAACTTTGCGGGGATTTATGAAAAGCGATTTGAAGTGGCGGGATGGAAAGTGACGCGCGCAAAAAGTTTTCAGGAGGGGAAAAAGAAACTGGCGAGAATGGCTCACGATGCGGTGATGATGGATCTTCATCCTCTCACGGAGAGCATGGCGTTCTTAGAAGAGCTTGGCAAAGATCCAACCATGACTTCCATTGTGCGTGTCGTACTCACTGACGTTTCAGACCGACGGACGATCAAGGAAGTCGAGGGTCTCGGCGTCGCAGTGTACTTGCTTAAGGGCCACGTGTCTCCATCAGAGGTTATCAGAAAAGTAAAATCCTATCTCATATGAAAAATAAAAAAGGGCCTGCCCGCCGACCTGTCCACCGTAGCTTCAGCAGAGGTGGAAGCTTTAGCGAAGGTGGATTTACGCTCGTGGAACTGCTGGTCGTGGTCGCGATTATTGCTCTGGTTGCGACGTTTGCGGCTGTGGCCGTGAACTCCGCGCGTTCCAAGCAACGCGACGCTACACGACTCGCGAACGTCCGCCAACTTCAATCCGCGCTCGAGGATTCTTTTAACGAAACGAACACGTATCCTGACGGGAGCCTCCTCCCACTGGGCGATATTTCATTGAGTAGCTGTCTTGGATCAGGCGGATTTTCTTCTGATTGTTCTGGTGAGGATTCTGTCTTTTTGCGTGTCGTGTCCGCGACCTATGAAGATGGTCTTGATGGAATCGTAACATGCGGTGAACCTGCTCGACGAGCTTTCTGCTACTCCGTTCAAGATGAGGGAGATTCCTATGTGATTTATTTTGAACTTGAGAATGCGTTCACTCCTGTTGGTCTGCAAGCAGGAGTCAACTGCGCCACGCCTGACGGAATGGAGGCTGGGACGTGTAGCGATTAGGAAAGGTGGTGAGGTGGAAAAGGTGGATGAGGTGGTAAGGTAACTAAAGTATGTTAATATCGATCTCGATTTTTCTGCTTGGACTCTGTGTCGGAAGTTTTTTGAATGTCGCGATTTTCCGAGTCCACGAAGGCGAGTCGGTTGTCCTCGGACGGTCGAAGTGCCAAACGTGTGAGGATCCGATCTCTGCGCGCGACCTTGTTCCTGTGTGGAGCTACTTGATTTTGAAAGGACGATGCCGTCGATGCAAGTCAGTCCTCTCGTGGCAATATCCAGCGGTGGAGATTGTTGCGGGAGTTTTATTTTTGATTGCGTTTCAACGGGACGGATGGAGTCTGACGTTCATTCGCGACGCCGTGTTCGTGAGCTACCTCATCCTCATCTTTGTCTACGACCTGCGCCACATGCTCATCATCGATCGGTTTACGATTCCGGCGATGATCTTTGCGGTGATCGTGAACCTGTGGTTGGGCATTATTCCAGCATGGTCGGTTCTTACTGGCGGCCTCGTCCTCGCCGCGTTTTTCTTGATTCAATTCTTGATCTCAAAAGGCACATGGGTCGGTGGCGGTGACATCCGCATGGGATCGCTTATGGGATTCATGCTGGGACTTGAACAGGGACTGGTCGCGCTGTTCATCGCGTATCTGCTTGGCGCGATCGTGGGTGTGGGACTCTTGCTCAGCGGAAAAGCCAATCGTAAAACGCCGATTCCGTTTGGAACATTTCTCGCCACCGCGAGTGTGATCGTGTTGTTCGCTGGCGATCCGCTTGTTAGTTGGTACCTTGGATTTTTTCAGTAAAGGAAAATGGGGTCAGGTCCCCCCATGTTCGCCTTTCGGGCGATTTTTTTGTACAATTCTGTTCGTATGACAAAAATGCGGGCGAGTGAGCGAATCAACAAACTCCGACAAACCATCGACGACTACCGTTACCAGTACCATGTCATGGACAAGCTTGAGATTTCAGATGCGGCGCTGGATTCGCTCAAGCACGAGCTCTTCACGCTTGAGCAACAGTATCCAGATCTCATCACACCTGACTCGCCGACCCAGCGCGTGGGCGGTGTGGCGCTGGCGAAGTTCAAGAAGGTGGCGCACGTGCGGCCGATGTTGTCGATGGAAGACGTTTTTACTCGTGAGGAGTTTGAGGCGTGGATGGAACGGCTGGCGAAAGTCGGCGGCGCATCGGTGAAGGATTTTTTTTGTATGCCCAAGATCGATGGGTTGGCGGTGTCGCTTGTGTATGAGGACGGTCTCCTCAAGTCCGCCGCCACGCGAGGTGACGGAAAAGTTGGGGAGGACGTCACACAGAATGTGAGGACGATTGAGTCGGTGCCTTTGAAACTCAGAGGGCTTCAAGGGCTACGAAGGCTACAAGGGCTTCACGGAAAGATAGAGGTGAGGGGGGAGATTTATTTTCCGGTGAAGGAATTTGAGAAGCTGAATGCCCAGATGAAGAAAGTCGAGGGGCCTGTGTTTGCCAATCCGCGTAACACCGCGGCTGGATCGATTCGACAACTAGATCCTGCTGTGACAGCTTCGCGTGGTTTGGCGTTTGTTGCGTGGAATCTGGATGCAGATCTCGGACAAAAGACGATTGAGGAAGAATGGGATCTCATGCGCGAGATGGGATTCAAACCCGCGCCAGATTCTCGATCGCATAAGACGGCAGAGGAGATTGAGACGCATTGGGCGTGGTTGCAGGAGAAACGTGACAAACTCGGCTACTGGGTGGACGGCATGGTCGTGCGAGTGAATGAGAATAAACTTTTCGAGAAACTTGGAGTCGTTGGCAAGACACCGCGTGGACTTGTTGCGTGGAAATTTCCAGCTGAAGAAGCCACGACGCGCGTGAAGGAAATCCAGTGGACGGTCGGGCGCACTGGCGCGCTCACACCAGTTGCGGTCGTTGAGCCAACGTGGATCGGTGGCACGACCGTACAGCACGCGTCGCTTCATAATCTCGACGAGATTGAACGGTTGGATGTGCGTGTTGGCGATACGGTGATCCTCTATAAGGCTGGCGACATCATTCCCAAGATCAAGCAGATCCTCCCAAAAATGAGAGCTTCAGGATCTCGCAAGATAAAGGCTCCAACGACTTGTCCCGTGTGCGGCTCGAAGGTTGAACGGCGAGAAGGCGAAGTGGCGATCTACTGTACGAATCCAAAATGTTTTGTTCAGGATCGCGAGAACGTGTTGCATGCGGCGCGCGCGTTTGAGATTGATGGTCTTGGGCCACAGACGGCCGCAACGCTCCTTGAGCATGGACGCATTTCCAGTCCAGCAGATCTCTTCATCCTGAAACCTGACGAGCTTCAGGATCTGGAAGGCTTTGCCGATCTCTCATCCAAAAAACTCGTTGAGGAGATTCAAGCTCGCAAAAAAATCGCGTTGCCGAAATTTATTTTGGCACTCGGGATTCGAAACGTTGGCGAGCAGACGGCGCTTGATCTCGCGCAACATTTTTTGACGATTGAGGCACTCATGGACACGACACTCGAGAGTTTGATGGAGGTCGAAGGTATCGGTGAGATCGTGGCGCAAAGCGTGCGCGAGTATTTTGATAAGGATCATCATGTGCAACTCGTGAAGAGTTATCTTGAGCATGGCGTACTCGTTTCTCCGTTTGAAGGCACGAAAAAGAAAGCGGGAGTGAGCGGGATGACCTTCGTGATCACTGGCACACTTGAGAATGTTGGTCGTGATGAGGCCAAGGAGTTAATCCGCGCGGCTGGTGGAGGAGTGGCTACCTCTGTGAGCAAACACACAGGCTTTCTCGTCGTGGGTGAGAATCCAGGCTCAAAGCTTGCTGAAGCCAAGAAGCACGGAGTGAGGATCTTGTATGAGAAGGAGTTTCTGGCTATGATTGGTTAGTAAAAGATTCATGTACCCCTTTTCAAGGGGGACTACAGGGGGTTATGGCTTGCGACGATAACCACCCCTTACCCCTCCTTCCACCTTCGCCAAGGCTTCCCCCTTCGTTAAAACTTCGGGGGACAGGTCGGCTGGCAGGTGAAAAGGAGGGGAACCTAAGTATGAAATTCACTCGAGAAGAAATCCTCCAGATCGCCAAGCTTTCGCGGCTTCATTTGGAAGAAGATGAGGTTGAAGAATACCGCGAGTCGCTCGGCTCGATTTTGGATTACGTGGCGAAGCTCCAAGAGTTGAATACAGACGATGTGCCAGAGTTACAGCACGCGGCCGAGGTAAAAAATGTGTTTCGCGAGGATGTGGTGGAAGGGTGTGATGGTGACGTGCGTCGTCGTGCGATTGAGAACTTTACAAACAGAGAAGGCGATCTTTTAAAAGTCCAAGCGGTCTTTGAAGGACGAACAGAATAATATGGATGGATTATTGACGGTGAGTGGAGTAAAGAAAAAGTTTGAGGACGGGTCGATGAGTGCAGAATCACTCGTGAGTTCGTGTCTTGAACGTATCAAACATGAGGATGAGCAGACGCACGCGTTTTTGGGTTTGTCTGAAACAGCGATCGAAGAAGCGCGCGCAGTCGATGCTAGGCGTCAGGCCGGGGAGGATCTCGGAGTCTTGGCTGGCATCCCCGTGGCCATGAAAGATAATATGCTTGTGCAGGGATGGGAATCCACAGCCGGCGCGCTCATCTTAGAAGGACACATGGGAGCCTACAACGCGACGGTTACACAGCGGTTAAAAGACGCAGGTGCCATTTTGATCGGACGTGCCAACTGTGATGAGTTTGCCATGGGTTCATCCACCGAGACATCGCACTGGGGGTCAACAAAAAATCCGTGGGACACCACAAAAGTTCCTGGTGGTTCAAGCGGAGGTTCGGCGGCGGCCGTGGCGGCTGGATTTGTTCCTGTCTCGCTTGGATCAGATACAGGTGGATCCATTCGCCAGCCTGCCTCGCTCTGTGGCGTGGTAGGACTGAAACCTACCTATGGTCGTGTGTCTCGGTATGGTTTGATCGCGCTTGCGTCGAGTCTGGATCAAATCGGTCCGTTTGCGCACACTGTTGAAGATGCTGCGCTCATTCTGCAAGTCATCGAAGGAAAAGATCCGCACGATGCAACCTCGGTTGATCTCACCCAGACAACCGTTCCAGAGTTGATTGAGAAGGACGTCAGCGGATTGAGGCTCGGTCTACCAAAAGAATACTTTCTCGAAGATATGGATCCTGCGGTGAAGAAAATGGTCCTCGAGGCTGTTGATCGTCTTGCTAGTGCTGGTGCCAAGATCGAAGAGATCTCGCTTCCACACGCCGAGTACGCGCTCGCCGCGTACTACATCATTCAACCAGCGGAAGCCTCATCGAATCTTGGACGGTTTGATGGACTGCGCTATGGCTATCATTCAAGCGGGCAGAATCTCAAAGAGACCTACGAGCGAACACGTGGCGAAGGATTCGGCAGGGAAGTGAAGCGCCGCATCATGCTTGGATCCTACACGCTCTCGGCAGGTTACTACGATGCGTATTATCGCAAGGCGCTCAAGGTGCGTACGCTCATCAAGCGAGATTTCGATGAGGCGTTCAAGAGCGTTGATGCGATCGTGTGTCCTACGAGCCCGAGTGTCGCGTGGAACATTGGAGAGAAGTTTAACGATCCACTCGCGATGTACCTCGCCGACATCTACACCGTGACAGCGAACCTCGCGACCGTACCAGGAATCTCTGTTCCGTGCGGCTTCGTCGATGGCCTTCCTGTCGGTCTCCAAATCCTTGCCAAACCATTTGATGAGTACACCTTGTTCAGGATCGGCGCGACCTATCAGTCACTGACCGATTGGCATCTTCGATCTCCTGACCACCTACCCACCTAACCACCTACCCACCTTTTCTCATGATCCCTTACTTCCAATTCACAACGTTTCATCTCGGTCCAATTCCTATCCAGGTATGGGGTCTTATGGTTGCGTTGGGAATCTTGGCGGCGACGTGGGTGGCGACGAAGATGGCGAAAAGACGTGGGCAGAATTCAGAACTCATTTGGGATCTATCTGTGTGGGTGATCGTCGCGGCGTTTGTTGGCGCGAGGATTCTGCATGTTGTTTATGAGCCAGGAGGATATCTTGCTGACCCTCTCGAGTTCTTCCGTATTTGGAATGGTGGACTTTCAATCATGGGAGGATTTTTGGGAGCTGTGATAGCTGGCGTCTGGTATCTGCGCCGACGTCAGGTGGACATCTTTGCGTATGCTGACACCGCCGTGTTTGGACTTCCACTTGGAATTTTTATTGGACGCATTGGCTGTTTTCTCACCCACCTCCACCCAGGAACGTTCACAGATTTTGTGCTTGGCGTTCAATATCCCGACGGTGTGCGGCACGATCTCGGTCTCTATGATTCGATCAACGGTTTGATCCTGTTCCTCTTGTTCCTCCTACTCGCACATCGCAAAGCCAAGACCGGCACGTTCGTCGTCGTGTTCCTCCTCTGGTACGGCGTCGCGCGATTCTTTCTCGATTTCCTGCGCGCCACCAACGGTCCAATCGTCGATACACGCTACTTCAATCTCACCCCCGCTCAGTACCTGGCGATCGTGATGGTCGTTGGGGGAGTGTGGGTGTGGAGAACACGATTGGTTTCCTCCACAAAAAAATAGACGCCCCTTTGCAAGGAGTGTCTATTGGTCGCCACCGAGATTATCAACTCACAAGTAGTCAATCATAAAAGTATTGACACGTCAAATGCAATTTTTTATCGTTTTTTTGTCCGTGGACCCGTGGGGAGTTGAACCCCAGCCATCTGAGTTGATAATCTCGATGGCGCACCAAGCCGGGCCCACGGGCAGAAAGACAGAACAAAACACTCCCCAGACGAAATATCTAAAAAGACATTTGGCCTTGGGGAGTATTTAGTTTTTTAGCATCACCGAGATTATCACCTGCATCCATTCAATCACAGCTTCTTCATAACGTCAATGTCAAGGATGTGCATAACCAAAATGAGATGAAGCATTCAAGAAACTGCCGACGGAAGTTTGACAAACTCCTCAACTAAAAATAGCCTAGAGACAAGGTTTTTTTTATTTATCCACAGGTAAGGGTCATTTTCATTCCCACCTATGTCACGCACACCTAAACTGTCTGAGGAAACGCTAGAGCTGCTTGGGCTTACTGCAAAGGACATGCAAGTCTACACCGCGCTCCTAAAACTCGGCACGGCTCCACTGCGACGTATCGCCGAGGAATCTAGTCATAATCGTGGAACCGTCTACGACGCGCTCAAGCGTCTTCTGGATCTTGGACTCGTGTCACACATGGACGCCAAGACCCATCGATACTTTACGGCAGAAGATCCGCACAAGCTCCGTGGCCTTGCTATGCGCCGCGAGGTCGCGATCCAGGAAGCGCAACTGAAACTTGCAGATGTCGTGCCGCAGTTGCAGGAACTTCTTGGAAAAAGCGCCCATCGTCCGACCGTTTGGTACTACGAGGGCGAGCAGGGCGTTCGCGATATTCTCGAGGACGTTCTCAAGGTCACCCTTCGATATCACTCAGGGCAGGCGGGGCTTGCGGAGTCAAAGTTGTTTCGGATTTATTCCTCGGAAGGTATTCGTGATCTGATCGCGCATGCGTGGCCAGGGTTCATCAAACATCGTATTGCCAAACACATCCGTGTGAAAGCAATCGCTATCGGCAAAGGCGGACGCACACATGGACTGGACGAGCGCAAATGGCTGTCGCAGTCTGACTCCGCGCCGTCGTACATCTTCATCTATCCTGGCAAGACCGCTTTCATCTCGATCGACGATCGCCGACAACTGTTCGGCGTCATCATTGACGACGAGGCGATATCAGCCACGCAAGTGATGATTTTCGACGCGCTGTGGAAGATGATGTGAAAGCGGAGGAAGCGGAGGGGTCAGGTCGTGAATCGTGAATTTTTTTGCAAAATTCTCGATTCACGACCTGACCCCATTCGGAGGCTTTGATGAGTTTTCAACCGTTCCACAAGTCTGTTGTCGCCATGTTCTGTGGTCCTCATGATGAGGGCGATGTCGTTCCTCTACGTCGGATCAATCGGGCGATCGTTCTGTCGCGCAGTACGCGTGTTCCGTTGCTCATCGCCGGTGACGGCAATCACGGACGCGATGTCGATTGGTTCGCGCGACGCGCCAGCCAGGCCAAGATTCCCTACATCCGTGCCTTCTACAACGACCGTGCGTCCACGCTCTCTGACGCGCATTCAATCATAGACGAGTTGCTCGTGAACCCACCTCTCATGTCGGTCACTGACGTTCATCTGGTGACCGACGACTGGCACATGGCTCGCGCCGCCGCGATCCTTGATGGCGAACTTCACCTTGCGTTGCGTGAACGGCGGCTTCGGGTCATACGCACGCCGATTCAAACAGGACCGCGCCCGCCCGCTCACGTCTTGATCGGCGAACGCCAAGGTCTGGCAGACTATCTCGCTGGGAGCTACGGGCAACGCGCTGTACATCCACCCTACGGCAAGCCTTGCGAGGCTCGCCCGTGAAACCAAAAGCGCCTGTCACGCAGACAGACGCCTTTTTTTTCATTGCGAGCCGGAGAGAGTGAACTGATTGAGCGAAGCTGAATCAGTTCCGAACGAGGCGAAGCAATATAGGGTCATACCCTTTATCCCCAAAATCCTTTTTTGCTTGGACTCGACGGTGGAGGAATTGATGGCTTGGTCGGCTGTGATGTGAGGCCTTGCACGAACTGCGCGATCCTTCCCATCTCACTCTCGACAAGTGGTCCCTCATATTCCCCAGCGTGCGCCGACGTTCCTTCGTAGCTCGCCGCTTTCTGATCCACATGGAGATTCACTTGCAGTCCTCCATCTCGATTCTCGATGTAAGCGTGATAGCGTGGATAGAGTTCTCCTGTGACGCGCAGTGTGTAGCTCAATTGTCCCTCATGTCCGCGATGTTCTCCATATCCGAGTCGACGCAGGAGGCCGCGCGCGTTATCACTCAATGGACCTGGAAAGAATTTTTTCATAATCGTTGACAACGTTTAGGTCGGTTGAATCACCTGTCTCAATTTTTGTCCACTAGAAATCATTTCAAGGATGCGTTGCATTTCGCCATTCACGCGTCCTCCTTCATACGCCCATGGTTGGTCATGATTGCCTTTATGGGTAATGCTGTCGAGCGCATCAAAGTGCAGATCGATCTCCATACCGTTTTCGTGAATGCTCACGAGGGCATGGAACCGAGGGAACGCAGGATCATTCAGACGTCGATGATAACATGTTTTTCCTGCTTCTACACAATGCCGAACATAGTCCGCGTTCAACATGAGCGTGTCTGGATTAGTGTTGAGAGGAATAGAGATGAGACGTCGCATACGCTTCCATCATTGACAGAAGTGTGCCCGCAGGTCAAGCACGTTTGACACACAGGGGAAATGATGATGTACTTGCAGTCTGCTTGGCATCATAAGCAGAATGGAGACATCATGCTTTTCTTCGTCCTGTCTGATTCGGCGTGGTGTTGTGATCACGCGGACAATTCCTGCTCTTGCGGGCCGGATTACGAGAATGAGATCCTCAAGGATCATTCCGATCCCGACGAGAGGGTTCAGACCGTGACCATCACGCCCACCGAGCTTCCGCCGCGCACGTTCGTCGAGGTTCCTTATTCGAGTCCTCCTGTCATCGACGGAAAAGGAACGGCGATCATCGTCGCAGGAATCATGACTCCGGAGTTCGTGACACACCGCGCGTTCGATGCCCAGATGATCGAGTCCGCCTGGCTCGCACCGTTCTTCTGCGACGAGCTCGATCGCGTGATCAACGCGGTCTACGCTCGCCACGGTTTCTTCTTCCTGAACGGAGAGACCCGTACCTATTTCCTGCGTTTCGATCTGCGCTACCGGCCCGACATGAACCTACGGATCCCGCAGATCGAAGCCAAGTTCACGAGCCAAGACCAGCTCACGCTCCTGCGCGCCGAGGTGGCGCTCGAGAACCGCGGCTGTTCGCAGGAAGAGAACGCCGCAGACTGATCGCCCCCGCGTTTCTCCAGGACACACCTGGGGACCTGTCCCTCCGTAGCTCCATGAGCGAAGGGGGATTTTCTTTTTTCGCCACATAAAAACACCGAACCAGTTCGGTGTTTTTATGTGGCGGAGAGGAGAGGATTCGAACCTCCGATACCTTGCGGTATACGGTCTTTCCAGGACCGCGCACTAGACCAACTATGCGACCTCTCCAAAGAGTGGAAGTTAGAGATTGGAGGTCAGAAGTTGGATACGAAACGCCACTTCAAAACTCCATACCGGACGAAACTATAACAAAGTCTCAACAAAAAGAAAACCCATGATTTACTTCACCTTCACCACACAACTTGCCAGCACAGGATCAGGCTTAAACCCTTCGATCTTTGCACCTTTTCCTCTGGAAATATCGCGCAGGTAGCTCATAACTTCACCGGCGATGGCTCCTGTGCCGTGGCCGTAGATTATGCGCACGATTCTACCAGGATTTTGTTCGAGCAGTTTATCGATTCCAAATGCGACATCCTCGCGATGCATTCCGTGGAAATCAACATTAGGTAGCGTTGGATCCATGGCGGCGTTGTTAAGTTGTTGATCCAGAGTCAACCTCTCGACCGGCTGGTCGCCTCCTTTTTTCGCCGCCAGACGTTCTTCTTTTGACGGAGCTACCCAAGTGTCGGGTTGACCTTTTTCTGGTTCCGCTCCTCTGCTCGATCGTTCTCGTCTGCCCATAGGATTGAAGGTTAACGTTTTACGATAGGTTGATTATATCAGATCGATTTGTGAGCCTAGGTTGTGGTAGGCTAGTCATCAGTATGGACCCCAAGGATGAGATCAAACAAAAAATTGATATCGTTGAGCTTGTTGGTGAGTATATCCAGCTCAAGGTGTCTGGCTCTTCAGGACTCAAAGGGCTCTGTCCGTTTCATGGTGAGAAGACGCCCAGCTTTCACGTCTCGCGCGATCGGCAGATTTGGCATTGCTTTGGGTGCGGCGAGGGAGGGGATTGTTTTGCCTTTGTGATGAAGATGGACGGCATGACGTTTCCCGAGGCGCTTATGCATCTTGGGAAAAAAACGGGCGTGGAGGTGCGCCGGCTTCCGACCGTGGAGACAAATGCGAAACAGAGGATGTATCAGGTAAATGAATTGACGCAGAAATTTTTTCGCAAAGTGCTTCTGGACTCGACGAGTGCGGCGTCAGCTCGTGCGTACGTTGAGTCGCGCGCTATTCCTCTTGAACTCGCGGAGGTTTTTGGGATCGGCTACGCACCTGATGAGTGGGACGCGCTCTCACAGTTTTTACTGAAGCGTGGATTTGCGGAGCTTGAGCTGATCGAAGCAGGAGTCGCTCTCAAGAAAAAAAGTGGTTCAGGCGTCATTGATCGATTTCGGAATCGTTTGATGATTCCGTTGCGTGATGCGCATGGGAATACGGTTGGGTTTACTGGGCGGGTGATGCCAAGTCAGACCCCCCCTAACCCCCCCTTGGCAGGGGGGGAAGCCTTCGAGGGGCCAAAGTACATGAACTCGCCGGAGACGCCGGTTTATCACAAAGGTTCTCTCGTGTTTGGGCTTGATCTGGCCAAGCGTTCCATTCGAGAAAAAGGATTTGTCGTGATCGTGGAGGGGAATCTTGATGTCGTTGCTTCGCACAAGGCGGGCGTTTTCAATATCGTTGCGAGCTCTGGTACCGCGCTCACGCAGGATCAGCTCACTTTGCTCAAGCGCTACACCGAGACGATCGTGTTTGCGTTTGATGCGGACGCGGCCGGGTTTGCGGCTGGAAAAAAAGGAATCAGTCTTGCGCGTGGGCTCGGCTTTGATGTGCGCGCCGCGATTCTTCCAGACGGCATCAAGGATCCTGACGAGCTTGTGCAAAAAGATTTGTCTGCGTGGGAGTCACTCGTAGTTAAGTCTGTACCGATCATGGAGTTCTTGATCGCGCACATCATAAAAGGAAAAGACTTACGACAGGTTGATGACAAACGTGAAGTAGCAAAAGAACTCTTACCCGCGATTTCAGAAATGCCTTCTGTGATTGAGCGCGAGCACTGGATCCAGATCGTCGCAGATCTTTTGTCTATCTCTGCTGATCAACTCCGCGTCTCTCTGATTCCTATCTCTTCCTCTAAACCTCTTGCACCTCTTAAACCTCTTGCACCTCTTAAACCTTCCATCCCCAAAGATGAACAAGTCCGCCGTCTCCTCTTCGGCTACGCGCTCCAAACGCCTTCTGAATTTATAAACGTTCTAACACGTTTAGAATCTCTCTCATCTTCCGACTCCCGACATCCGATTTCTGACGCCCATTCCTTGTGGATAACTCTTTACAATCTCGCTGTCAGCGCGTATGATCCAAGCAGTAAAGTCGCTCAAACTTCACTTTTTTCAAGGGTTCGCTCCCTGACGATCGGCCAAACTCACCAAGAAGCCCTTGAGGCACTTCTTGATACATCCATTTTATTGGCCGAGGAATCGTTTCAGGACATCCCAGAGAGTCAAGTGCTGTTGCAGATCGAAAATCTTTTCTCTCTCTTGAACACGCTTGCTACAAGCCGTGATCGTGAGGCGTTGGCGCGAGCATTGCGTCAAGCCGAGCTCGCAGGGGATAGAGAGGAGGTCCAGCGTTTGTTAAGCTCAATGCCTCGATTATGAAGAAGCCTGCAAGGAAAAAAATTCATCGGCACACGCAAAAAAAACACGTCCGACCCGTCCGACCAGGTCATCCGGGCGGAACAGCCACGAGGCAGGGCGGGAAAGTCGTACACAAAGCCATCAAGTCTTTCAAGAAAAAAATACAGGTCAAAAAATCAGCAGGCGCAATGAAGCCAATTCAAGCGCCCAAGGCTCGTTACAAGCGAGCCGAACCTCCTTCCGAGATCGTGCTCGAGCGCTTAGTCGAAAAAGGCATGCGCCGTGGGTACATCACCGAGAACGAGATTCTTTTTACGTTCACAGATCTCGAGGATTATCTAGACGTCTTTGAGGATTTTCTCGATGAGCTTGAGCGGGTGGGTGTGCACTTTGTAGAAGTGAAGGAAGGTATTCTGGGTCGCGACAAAGAACGCGGTGAAGTCTACGACAAAATTCGTGTGAGTGAAGATGCTCGTAGAACGGTCTTGCCAGACATCACACAAGATTCGATCCAAATGTACTTGCGCGAGATCGGAAAGATTCCTCTGCTCACAGGTGAGATGGAAGTGGCGCTTGCCAAGCGCAAGGAACGTAACGAAAAAGAAGCCGAGCGACGGCTGATCGAAGCCAACCTGCGTCTGGTCGTGTCGATCGCAAAAAAGTTCGTTGGCAAATCCATGTCGCTCTTGGATCTTATTCAGGAAGGCAACATCGGATTGTTTCGCGCCGTGAAAAAGTTTGAATACCGCAAGGGCTACAAGTTTTCCACGTACGCCACATGGTGGATTCGCCAAGCGATCACTCGCGCGCTGGCCGACCAGTCGCGAACGATTCGTATCCCAGTGCACATGGTTGAGACGATCAACAAGTTCCAACAGATCGAGCGCCAGCTCATTCAAGACCTTGGACGCGAACCGCTCGCCGAGGAAATCGCCGCCGAGATGGGACAGCCAATCGAGAAAGTTCGCCACATCCGCAAGATCTCACAGGAGACGGTTTCGCTTGAGACGTCCGTGGGTGACGACGACGAAGATTCCAAGCTCGAAGATTTCATCGAGGACGTGAAGACGATCTCACCCGATCGCACTGCCGCGCGCGAGCTCCTCAAAGACTACGTGAACAAAGCGATGGAGGGACTCACTCCGCGCGAGCAAAAAATTCTCGAAATGCGCTTCGGCCTCACCGACGGCGTGAGCCATACGCTAGAAGAGGTTGGTCGCGAGTTCGACGTCACCCGCGAACGCATCCGCCAGATCGAGGCAAAGGCGCTGGAGAAGATTCAAGCTAATCCGTTGATTGAGAAGTTGAGGGATTACTAGAGAGGAAGCAGGCCGCAGGGTCTGCTTTTGAATTTGAAAAGCCTACCCGAGTTGGATAGGCGGCTCCAGTGGATGGAGCAGGTGGAAGCTAGCGACTGACTGTGTCGGCGACTCGCATGGCGAACCAGCGAGCGTCGTCTCCACGCATCAAGCCAGGCAGTTTTTCACACAGTGGCTGGCGATTCTCGTAGGTCGTGATGGCTCCCAGCGCGATGTCAATGATCGTCTGGTCGTGGCCGATTTCGATCGGTTCTCCGTCCGCGGTGATAGTGACGGGGCCACGGAGCTTGCGATCCATGACCATGAGGACATCGCTCGTTGTGGCCTGACCCAGGTGCTTGTGCTCCTGGAGTGATCGGGGGATCCGTGCGAGCATCACGCGATCCAGGTAGTCGAGTTGCGGTTGCAGTCCCGTCCACTTGATACCGAGTTGGCGCGCGAACAGGGTCCATGTTGGCCCTTCGATCGTGACGGCCTGATGCCTCCACACTTCGGTTGCCTCGTTGAAGGAGACGAAGTGCTGTGCCAGATCGCTCTGACAGATCGTACTGAACAGCTCCTCCCAGATCGCGAACCCGTGGTGGGAGCCAACGAGCGGGGCTTCCAGGTCGAGAAAGAACACCAGAACGTTGTCCTTGCCGTCGTTCACGACCGCGCGGATTTCGTTCAGGAGCTTCTCCAGGTTCTCCTGTGTCTTGAACCTTTGCCAGAAGAAGAACGCGTCCTGCATGGGCTTCACGCCGAGCATCGGGACGACGATCTTGTCGTGGAAGCGAATGGCCTTGTAGCCCTCGAGCTTGGATCCAGGCACGACGTCGCTGGTCGAGCACTCCGAGTAGAGCACCGTCTGTCCCGGAAGCGCGAAGAGGATCTGCTCACCTTCGGGCAGGATGTTCGTTCTGGGGATGTCGAACTCGGGCGTGAAGTATCCGGGGACGTTGCCGACCACCCGACCCTCGTTCAGGAGGAACTTCGCGTGACTGGCAAGCCTTGGGTGCTTCTCGAAACGGGAGGGGAGGAAGTGGTTGCCAGGGGCGGAGAGGAGCTCGATTCCGTTGAATGCGCTCTCGTCGACACCGAAGACGTCCAGATCGTCTCGTTGGAACGAAAGGGACACAGGGAATCCAGTGTTCTTCAGGATTCTGATCCAGTCCTGGAATCCGAGAATGTACTCACGACGTTTCCTCGCGCTCACGTTGCCGTGCCTGGTATTGCCAGGCAGGTAGAGATGAATCCGACTCACGTTGACCTCTGCCTACGTCTGTTCGTAGGCGAACGGTTGATTGAGACTTTCGTCTCAAGTTATCCATGATATTCCAGATAACGTTACAAGATAGCCTAGATTCGGGAAAAAGTCAAACAATTTTGTTTGACAAAATGTCCAAAATGAAACATAATGGCGCGTTCCCACATGGGAACCACTTCAACGGAGTTTCAAGTGTCCGAAGTTCAATTCAAGCTAGATGGCTGGGGATATTGGGAGGATCGGATCGAGGATCTGGCTGCTCGGGTGAGAGCCAAGGTTTCCTGGATCCCGATCGTCACGGATCGAGGCGGGAAGGCCTTCGGTCTCTCGTTCGCACAGGCTCTCGCCGACGGCGTGTTCTGGGTTCCTCCGTGGATCTCCGTTCTGCCAGGCGAGACGCATCAAGAGAAATGGTTGCGGACTCATCCTTACGTCATAGTTCGCAGCAATGCGATGAACGAGGACTGGGAGGATTCACGTGCTGGACTGCACGAGAGCAAGGGAGTCTACTCTTTCGACCACGCCCAGAAATTCATCACCGAACTTCTCGCAGGCTGCGGAGGAGTTGTTCTCCAGCATCGTGTCGACCATGGTGTTGGCGTGGTGGTGGACTTGGGATGGAGCGAGCTACTTCATCGCAACGTCCTGCGCGTCGCGATCGGCTGTCCTTCACAGCAAGGCGGCGGAGTCGTCTACACGAGTCCGACGTGGGATCACGAGGCAGGCATCGGCGTGTTTGATGCCTCTACTGGCGAGGCGATCGTCGACCTCAAGGCTCACTACTTCGACGTGAAGCGGATCGTCGACAAGATGGTCACGATGATCGTTCCACGTCTCATGAATTGGGGAATCACCTTTGGACTCCAGTTCGAGTTCGTCGGGAATCTGCACGAGGACAACGATGCATTGGTCCAGGTTCGACCGAGCCCAGGTGACCTACGCGGTCAATTCGTGAATGCTCCAACGGAGGGTCAGCTCCTTGTCACCACCGGTAAGGTGAATCGGCCGGGTGAGGCGCGTGGTGAGACCATCTTTGTCGATGGACCCAACGATCGTCGGCGGCCAAGGCAGCTCTACACCATGCTGAGTCACGTCGGTCAGCGTGACATCGATGGATACGAATTCTCCGACGACGGACTCAGTCCCGAGTTTACGGGTCGGATCGTTGTCTGGAACTACGACGCCCTTCAGCGCTACGGAGCGAGCCTGTCGCAGGTACTGGGTGCCTGGAAGGTTGGTGCGATCGCGCAGGTCGCCAGCCGCGCCGTCTTCATCAACTCGGCGCACGGCACTTC
>Ga0265296_1001515_pt1 | contig 26537 bp, 22 predicted proteins | sample MunlanPumphouse1_FD_189073 | JGI IMG/M metagenome (GOLD analysis project Ga0265296, IMG submission 189073) | Groundwater microbial communities from a municipal landfill in Southern Ontario, Canada - Pumphouse #1 | ecosystem: Environmental > Aquatic > Deep subsurface > Groundwater | place... | reverse complement strand
CAGGTCGACGTCGACCCAGCCGGTGAAGCGGTTTTCCAGGTTCCACTGGCTCTGGCCGTGGCGCAGCAGGATCAGGCGGGGCATGGGCGTCTCCGTATCGTCGTCCTTCGCGTAGGCCGTGGACGCGGGGGTGGTCAAGGTTTCACCGCCGCGAACGCCAATGCAGCCCGACGCCTCGCCGCGCGTTCTTGGCCTCTCGGGGGACGCCCGCTATACCGCGACGCTAGGGGCGGGCGGTTCATTCTCTCGCCCATTGACGTTCAGGAAGACCCATGTTGAAGCCGCGCCAGGACATCCGCCCCAATACGGCGGCCTACGAAACCACTCCCCTGGTGAAGCCCACCGGCTTCCGTGAATACGACGCCCGCTGGATTCTGGAAAAAGAGATCAACCTTCTGGGCATTCAGGCGCTTGGCCTGGGCCTCGCCACCTATGTCCACGAGATCGGCGTCCGCCCCCGCATCGCCGTCGGCCACGACTTCCGCTCCTATTCCCTGTCGGTGAAACAGGCCCTGATCCTCGGCCTGCTGGAAGGCGGCATGGAGGTGATCGACATCGGCCTAGCCCTGTCGCCGATGGCCTACTACGCCCAGTTCGCCCTGGACTGCCCCTGCGTGGCCATGGTCACGGCCAGCCACAATGAAAACGGCTGGACCGGCGTCAAGATGGGCGCCCAGGCGCCTCTGACCTTCGGCCCCGACGAGATCGGCCGCCTGAAAGAGATCGTCCTGAGCGGCGAGGGCGTGGCCCGCCCCGGCGGCCGCGTCGAGCGCGTCGAGGGCTTCCGCGAGCAATACATCAAGGACGTCGCCTCCAAGGTGAAGCTGACCCGTCCGCTCAAGGTCGTCGCCGCCTGCGGCAACGGCACCGCCGGCGCCTTCGCCCCCGAGGCCCTGCGCCTGATGGGCGCCGAGGTGATCGAGATGGACACCGAGCTCGACTGGACCTTCCCCAAGTATAATCCGAACCCGGAAGATCACGTCATGCTGGTCGCGATGGCGCAAAAGGTGAAGGAGACCGGGGCCGACCTGGCCCTGGGCTTCGACGGCGACGGCGACCGCTGCGGCGTGGTGGACGACACGGGCGAGGAGATCTTCGCCGACAAGATCGGCCTGATGCTGGCCCGCGACCTGTCGGCCCTGCACCCGAACGCCACATTCGTCGTCGATGTGAAGTCGACCGGCCTCTACAAGACCGACGAAGTGCTGAAGGCCAACGGCGCCACCACCGTCTACTGGAAGACCGGCCACTCCTACATCAAACGCAAGACCGCCGAACTGGGCGCCCTGGCCGGGTTCGAGAAGTCGGGCCACTTCTTCCTCTCGGGCGACCTGGGCCACGGCTATGACGACGGGCTGGTGGCAGCGGGCGCCGTCCTCGCCATGCTGGACCGCAACCCAGGCAAGTCCCTGTCGGAGCTGAAATCCGCCCTGCCCGACGCCTGGACCTCGCTGACCATGTCGCCGCACTGCGATGACGAGCTGAAGTACGACGTCCTGGCCAGGATCGTGAAGGAATACGAGGGCCTGGCGGCGTCGGGCGGCTCGATCCTGGGCCGCAAGATCGTCGAGGCCATCACCGTCAACGGCGTGCGCGTCCACCTTGAGGACGGCTCCTGGGTTCTGGTCCGCGCCTCGTCCAACAAGCCGGAACTGGTGGTGGTGGTCGAAAGCATGCGCTCCGCCGACGACATGCGCGACCTGTTCCACAAGGAGGTCAAACCCCGCCTCGCCGCCCACCCCGAGATCGGCGCCTTCAATCAGGAAATCTGAATCCCTTTGACGAAGGTTGCGGGCGCGGGCGAGGTGGGATGATGAACGACGCCTCCCCCCGGCCCGTGGTCATCGTCGGCGGCGGCTTTTCCGGCGCCATGCTGGCCGCCCGCCTGGCCGAAGGCGGACAGGCCTCCGTCCTGATCGAGCGCGGCGACATCATCGGCCTCGGCGTCGCCTATCCGACGCTGAACGACGCCCACCGCCTGAACGTACGCGCCGGGCGGATGAGCGCCGTGGCCGACCGTCCCGACGACTTCATCGACTGGTTGGCCGCGCACTGTCCCGAGCAGGCGGACCCCGACGGCTTCGCCCCGCGTCGCCTCTACGGCCTCTATGTCCGCGACCGTCTGGCCGCGGTTGAGGCGGCCCATCCAGGCCTGATCCGTCGCATCTGCGGCGCCGTCATCGCCGTCGATGGGCGGTCCGCCATCCTGTCCACGGGAGAGCGGATCGAGGGGCGCGCCGTGGTCCTGGCCACCGGCAACCCGGCGCCGCGCACCACCCCGACCGGCGAAGACGGACGCATCATCGCCAATCCCTGGACGCCCGACGCCCTGACGCCGATCCAGCCTGACGACGATATCCTGATCCTCGGTGCTGGCCTGACCATGGTCGACGTCCTGCTGACGCTTTCCAGTCAGGGATGGCGCGGCCGGGCCACGGCGGTGTCGCGCCGTGGCCTTCTGCCCCGAGCCCACAGCCCGCATCACGACACTCCCATCGACCTGCCCCCCGAAGCCCTGACCGGCCCCCTGTCGGCCCGACTGGCCACGGCGCGACGGCTGGCCGAGACCCACGGCTGGCGACGCCTGATGGAAGCCTATCGTCCGATCACGCTGGACCTGTGGCGCAAGGCCGCCGACGCCGAACGCGCCCGCTTCCTGCGTCACCTGCGCCCGTGGTGGGACGTCCATCGCCACCGTATCGCCCCCGAGATCGCCGCCGAACTGGACCGGCTGCTCGTCGAGCGCCGCCTGACCGTCCGCGCCGGACGCATCCGCACTGTCGAAGCGTTCGCCCAGACCGCCGTCCTGCACCTGACCACGCGGGACGGCCCCCAAACCTTTTCGGGGCCCTGGCTGATCGACTGCACCGGCCCCGGCCATGACGCGACCACCGCGCCCCTGACCGCCGACCTGATCGCCCAAGGCCGCACCCGTCTGGCCGCCTCAGGCCTCGGCCTGGACCTCGACCAGGCCGGTCGCGTCCTCCATGCCGACGGGACGCCGGACCTGGACCTCTACGTCCTCGGCCCGCCGGCCCGCGCCGCCTTCTGGGAAACCGTCGCCGTGCCTGATATCCGCCAGCGTATCGAGGCCCTGGCCGCCCGCCTGACGGCCTGATCCGGCCGGCTGCCTTGCGGTCGAAACTTCCAAAAAGGCCCACATTTCTTTCCGAGACATGGCGTCTGGCGGGCGTTTGCCGGGTCAGCTATCACCGTCTCAGGAGAGGAAACATAAAAATGAACCGTCACCGCACCCGCGTGCTCGGGGGCCGCACCCTCGCGCCTGAAACCCTGATGATGGGCTACGGCTATGACCCCGCCCTGTCTGAGGGCGCGATCAAGGCCCCCCTGTTCCAGTCGTCCACCTTCGTCTTCAAGTCGGCCGAGGACGGCAAGCGCTTCTTCGAGGTCGCCTACGGCCTGCGTCAGCGCGACCCGGACGAGGCGCTCGGCCTGATCTATTCGCGCATCAACAACCCCAACCTCGAGATTCTCGAGGATCGCCTCGCGGTCTGGGACAAGGCCGACAAGGCCCTGGTCTTCTCGACCGGCATGGCCGCCATCTCGACGGCCATGCTCGCCCTGGTCCGTCCCGGCGACGTCATCCTCTATACGGCCCCGGCCTATGGCGGCACCGAATACCTGTTCGACCGCATCCTGCCCCGCTACGGGGTCAAGGCGATCAGCGTGCCCGCCGCCGAGGGCGCCGACGCCCTGGACGCCGCCATGATCGCGGCCGCCGCCGAGGCCAAGACGACGGGCGGACGCCTCGCCGCCGTCTATCTGGAGACCCCCGCCAACCCGACCAACCAGCTGGTCGACATCGCCCGCGCCGTGGCGGGAGCCAAGGCCGTGGATCAGGCCGAGCGCCCGGTCGTGGCGGTGGACAACACCTTCCTCGGCCCCCTGTGGCAGAGCCCGCTGGAGCTGGGCGCCGACCTCGTCCTCTACTCGCTGACCAAATATGTCGGCGGCCACTCCGACCTGATCGCGGGCGGCTGCATGGGCGCCGCCGACCTGATGGCGCGGGTCGGCGAAATGCGCACCATCTGCGGCACCAACACCGATCCGCACACAGCCTGGCTGCTGCTGCGCAGTCTGGAGACCCTGCACATCCGCATGGAGCGGGCGCAGGAGAACGCGCTGGTTCTAGCCGAGCGCCTGCGCGCCGATCCGCGCGTCAGCGCCGTCCTGACCGCCGGCGGCCCGGACGCCTCGCCAGAGCAACAGGCCATCTTCGAGGCCCAGTGCAAGGGTTCAGGCTCGACCTTCTCGTTGGAGCTTCCGGGCGGCGAGGCCGAGGCCTTCCGTATGCTGAACGCCCTGCGGCTGTTCAAGCTGGCCGTCAGCCTGGGCGGGGCCGAGAGCCTGGCCTCGCATCCCTCCAGCATGACCCACTCGGACTATACGCCCGAGGCCAAGGCGCGCAGCGGCATCGGCGACAACCTGGTGCGCCTGTCAGTCGGCATCGAGAACGTCGAGGACCTGTGGGCCGACCTGCAACAGGCCCTGGCCGCGATCTGAGGATGCAGGCGGGCGCCGTTCGCGGCGCCCGCCGACCTTTACTGCCCCGCCGCCTTCACCGCCGCCGAGACGTCGGCGACCACGCGTCTGACCAGGGCCTCGTCGTCGCCCTCGGCCATGACGCGGATCAGCTTTTCCGTACCGGACGGCCGCACCAGCAGACGGCCCGAGCCGTTCAACGCGGCCTCGGCCTCGGCCATGGCGGCCTTGACCTTGGCGTCTTCCAGCGGCTTGCCGGCGGTGTAGCGCACGTTCTGCAGCAGTTGCGGCACCGGCTCGAACTGCCGCGCCAGCTCGCTCATCGGCACGCCGGTCTCGACCAGGACCGCCAGCACCTGCAGCGCCGCCATCAGGCCGTCGCCGGTCGTGGCGTAGTCCTTCAGGATGATGTGACCCGACTGCTCGCCGCCGATGTTGAAGCCGCCGGCGCGCATCCGCTCCATGACGTAGCGGTCGCCCACCTTCGTCCGCTCCAGCGTCAGGCCCTCGGCCTTCAGCTTCCGCTCCAGCCCCAGGTTGGACATGACGGTGGCGACCACGCCGCCGCCGTTCAGCCGCCCCTTGCGGGCCCAGGCCAGACCGACCAGGGCCATGATCTGATCGCCGTCGACCACATGGCCCTTTTCGTCGCAGATGATCAGCCGGTCGGCGTCGCCGTCCAGGGCGATGCCGATATCGCAGCGATAGCGCTTCACCGCCTCCGACACGGCCTCGGGATGGGTCGAGCCGCAGTCGGCGTTGATATTCAGGCCGTTCGGCTCGACGCCGACGGGGAAGACCTCGGCCCCCAGCTCATAGAGGGTGGTCGGCGCCACGCGGTAGCCGGCGCCGTTGGCGCAGTCGATGGCGATGCGCAGGCCCTTGAGGCTGAGCCGCTTGGGGAAGGCCGACTTGGCGATCTCGATATAGCGGGGCGGGGCGTCGTCGATGCGCTTGACCCGGCCCAGCTTGTTGGCCGGGGCCAGGTCCTGATCCAGGCCCTCGTCCATCATAGCCTCGATCTTCAGCTCGATCTCGTCCGACAGCTTGTAGCCGTCCGGCCCGAACAGCTTGATGCCGTTGTCGGCGTAGTCGTTGTGCGAGGCCGAGATCATGATGCCCAGATCAGCGCGCATCGACCGCGTCATCATGGCCACGCCGGGCGTCGGCAGGGGGCCGAAGGTGCGCACGTCCATGCCGACCGAGGCCAGCCCCGCCACCAGGGCCGGCTCAATCATATAGCCGGACAGTCGCGTGTCCTTGCCGATCACCACCAGATGGCGACGGTCGTCGTCGGTGCGGAACATCTTGCCCGCCGCCAACCCGACCCGCAGCGCCACCTCGGCCGTCATCGGATGGGTGTTGGCGCGACCACGGATGCCGTCGGTGCCGAAGTATTTTCTCTCGCCCAAGGGCGTCGTCCTTCGCTGGCGGCGCCGGAGGATTTGCAAAGAAACCTTCCGAAACCCATTTTTTGATGTCGCCTGCCTTCGCTTCCCCTAGACGCAAGATCACAGGGCGAGACGGGCGGAACCCTCTCGCTTACCCCTTACGGCGGCTACGCGCAAAGCGTGACCGCTTCGCCCCTTCACCGGAGCAGACCTCATGTGCGGCATCATCGGCATTACGGGCGCAGGCGCCGTCGTCCCCCGTCTGGTCGACAGCCTGAAGCGGCTGGAGTACCGCGGCTATGACTCCGCCGGCATCGCGGCCATCGTCGACGGCCGCATCGAACGCCGCCGCGCCAAGGGCAAGATCCGCGAACTGGAAGCCGTGCTGGCGGCCGAGCCGCTGACCGGGACCATCGGCATCGGCCACACCCGCTGGGCCACCCACGGCGCCCCGACCACGACCAACGCCCACCCGCACAAGGCCGGCCGCGTCTGCCTGGTCCACAACGGCATCATTGAGAACTTCGCCGAGCTGAAGGCCGAACTGGAGGCCGAGGGCCGCGTCTTCGAGAGCCAGACCGACACCGAGGTCGTCGCTCACCTGCTGGATCACAAGCTGACAGCGGGCCTGGCCCCGCTGGACGCCTTCAAGGCCACCCTGGACCGCCTGACCGGCGCCTATGCGCTCGCCGTCCTGATCGAGGGCGAGGACGAACTGATCCTGGGCGCGCGTCGCGGCAGCCCTCTGGTCGTCGGCTGGGGCGAGGGCGAGATGTACCTGGGCTCGGACGCCCTGGCCGTCGGTCCCTTCACCCAGAAGATCTCCTATCTGGAAGAGGGCGATTACGTCGCCATGACCCGTTCGGGCGCCCACATGTTCGACGCCCACGGTCGACCCGCGGACCGCGCCATCGTCCAGGTCTCGGCCTCCTCGGCCATGGTCGAGAAGGGCGAATACCGCCACTTCATGGAGAAGGAAGTCCACGAACAGCCCGACAGCGTCCAGCACACCCTGTCGGAATATCTCGACCTGGTGAGCGGCACGGCCAAGACCCAGGGCGTGGACTTCGCCGCCGTCGACCGCCTCCAGATCATCGCCTGCGGCACCGCCTTCTACGCCGGTCAGATCGGCAAATACGCCTTCGAGAAATATGCCGGTCTGCCCTGCGACGTCGAGATCGCCTCCGAGTTCCGATACCGCTCGCCGGCTCTGACGCCGGGCACGGTCGCCGTCGCCGTCAGCCAGTCGGGCGAGACCGCCGACACCCTGGCCAGCCTGACCTGGTGCAAGGCGCAAGGGTTGAAGACCGCCGCCGTCGTCAACGTCCACACCTCGTCGATGGCGCGCGAGGCTGAAATCCTGTGGCCGACCCACGCCGGGCCCGAGATCGGCGTCGCCTCGACCAAGGCCTTCACCGCCCAGGTCGCGGCCCTGCTGGCGCTCGCCGTCGCGGCGGGCGTGGCGCGCGGCAAGATCACCCGCGCGCGAGAGGCCGAACTGGTCAAGGCCCTGTTCGAGGCCCCGCGCCTGATCGCCGAGGCCCTGCAGATGGACGGCCAGATCCGCGCCATCGCTCAAGACCTGGCCAAGGCCACCGACGTCCTGTTCCTCGGCCGGGGCGCCATGTTCCCCCTGGCCATGGAGGGTGCGCTGAAGCTGAAGGAGATCAGCTATATCCACGCCGAGGGTTACGCCGCCGGCGAGCTGAAGCACGGCCCCATCGCTTTGGTGGACGAAAAGACCCCGATCATCGCCCTGGCCCCGCTGGACGAGGTCTATGAGAAGACCGCCTCCAACCTGCAGGAAGTCGCTGCGCGCGGCGGCCCGGTGATCATGATCGCCCCGGCCACGGCTCCGGCCCCGCACGGCGCCGGCATCCGCCGCGTGGATGCGCCCGACTGCCACCCTCTGATCGCGCCCCTGGTCTATGCCGTGCCGGTGCAGCTGCTCGCCTACTACACCGCCGTCCAGAAGGGCACGGACGTCGACCAGCCCCGCAACCTGGCCAAGTCGGTGACGGTGGAGTGAGTGTCTTTCCTCCCCATTTTATGGGGAGGGGGACCGCGTAGCGGTGGAGGGGGCGGCGCAAACGTCAGCTGTCAAGACGCCCTCTCCGTCATGGGCGCTTCACGCCCGCGCCAGCTCGCTGTCGCCCTGCGACAGGGAGGAAGGATGCAACCCGCTTCGCCCACTCACGTTTGGAACGGTCACGGTTTGCGCCTATGACAGGCGCCTAACGGCTGTTTCAGGACGACTGATGACGACTTCCCCCGCACGCCTTCGCAAGGCGGTTCTTCCCGTGGCCGGCCTGGGCACCCGCGTCCTGCCCGGCACCAAGACCACGCCGAAGGAACTGCTGAACGTCGTTGATCGGCCCATCCTCAGCTACATCGTCGAGGAAGCGCGCGAGGCGGGGATCGAGCACATCGTCTTCGTCACCGGCCGCGCCAAGCAGGCCATCGAGGACTATTTCGACCACCAGATCGAGCTGGAGGCCCAGCTTCTGGCCAAGGGCAAGATCGAGCTGCTCGAGGCTATGAACGCCGAGCTGGCCACCGCCGGCGAGATGAGCTTCACCCGCCAGATGCAGCCCAAGGGTCTGGGCCACGCCGTCTGGTGCGCCCGCGACATCATCGGCCACGAGCCCTTCGCCGTCATCCTGCCGGACGTCATCGTCGATTCGCAGCCCGGCGCCCTGAAGCAGCTGGCGGACCTCTACGCCGAGGTCGGCGGCAATGTCATCGGCGTCGAAGCCGTGCCCGAGGCCGCCGCCCACAAGTACGGCATCATCGACCCCTCCGCCCAGGACGGTCGTCGCTTCGCCATGAAGGGCATGGTCGAGAAGCCCAAACAGGGCACGGCGCCGTCCAATATGTCGATCTCGGGCCGCTATATCCTCCAGCCGGAAATCTTCGACCTGCTGGAGACCCAGGAGCGCGGCGCCGGCGGCGAGATTCAGCTGACCGACGCCATGGACCGGCTGATGAAGACCCAGACCTTCACCGCCTACGAATACGAGGGCGTCACCCACGACTGCGGCGACAAGATCGGCCTCTTGCGCGCCAACGTCGCCCTGGCCCTGAAACGCGCCGACCTGGGCGAAGCCGCCCGCGCGGCGATCACCGCCCTGCTCTGAGCCCCGGATAGCGCGCCGTTCAGCCTTCCAGAACGGCGCGCTGGGCCAGATCAATATGGAAGGCCAGCCAAGCGTAAATGCCGACGAACTTCAGCCCGTCTTCGGCCGCAACCACCCAGCTTTGAGTGGAATGCAGCAAGACGTCCACGGCCATACTCCCTCCCAGCAAGAGGAAGGCCAGAAGCAGAAAACCGCCGTCTCGCGAAAACAGTCGACGACGCTGAGCAAAGGCATAGGCCAGACCGGCCAAGGCATAGCCGCCGAGAACCACCACCTGTGGAACGCCCCAACCCGGCAGGATGGATTCATGAAGCAGCAGCAGGTCGTCCAGGCACAGGGCCAGACTGAGAACCCCGCCAAACCCCAGCAGCAGCCAGTCGGCGTGCGCGCCCCCGCGCGCCCAAAGACAGAGGGCGGCGAATAGCGCCACACCCGCGGCGAGCGCCCAGCCGATCGCGCCCATGTTGGACATGACGCCGTAATAGCCGCGACAGCAGTAGCCAGAGGCCTGCGCCCCGGCGATCACATCCATGAACAAGAGGCGCGGATCGGCATAGGTCTGAAAGGTCGCCGTCAGCGCCGCCAAGGCGGCCAACGCCACCAGCAAGGTCGACCCGATCCGCACCCGGCTCCGCGTCAGACGCCCCCGCCCGACCCGCTGCGCCCCGCCCGTCAGAGCGTCCGGGCGCCCGCGCCCCGTCCATACTTGCTGCGTCATCACCTTGGGCCCCCGCCTCCCATCCCCCTAGGAGCGCCGCTCGCAGGGGTCAAGCAAACGCCGTCATTCGAGACCGGCGCGCCCGAGACGCATCCCGCAGCGACGCCCTCTCATGGCGGCGGAATGCGAGCAGACCAGCGCACGAATGCAGTTCGCCGTCAGCACAAACATCAGCGGAAATAGGGAAAGAAGCCGCCGCAGCGCTTCAAAAAAGAAGCTCGACTAACCGCCAAGCTCTTGAAAGTAAATGTCGGACGTCACATTAGGTTGGACCTCGCTCCGTGAGATTTCAGAGCGTTAGAAAGGTGGCGTCACCGGAGCTGGACCGCTCTCGTCACAGAAGTTCGGACTAGCCTCCGCGTCCGCCACAGATATTTGGACTTCATGTCGCGTCAGCCGATGCGAACAGGCGAGAGTGCCTCTCAAGCGGCCAACGGCGGCTTCTCGCCGAGGGCGTCGGCTACCCCGACTTCCCGCAGCCAAGTCGCCCAAGCAGACAGAAATGAGCGAAAGTCGTCCTTGTGGACCCGAAGCACGTTCAAGCCGACTACTTTGTGCCCCTTCATCACCGCCCCGGCGAAGCCCAGCATTTCGGCGGCACCGAATGAGGCCTGCCCATTTGCATCGAGGTACGCCACGCCGCCATGGGCCAAGGCGTTTCTGAGGTCCTGCAATATCCTCCAAGCCGGCGTACGTTGCGCCGCCACTCTTGCGTCATCGCCGCCCAGCTTGCGCAAGACCTTCTCTGGCCAATGCTGACCGACGTTGAACGGCTCAACCATTTCAGCGTAGGTCCATCGTCCAAAACCGAAAGGGGCATCTCCGAAGGCCTGGTCTTGATCCAATACCGCTTGCACGCCTTGATCGAGAGCTTCGTCGATCTCTCGATCATCGGCCACGCCGGAGTCGTTGAAGGCAACGCGCTTGAATACCCGTTCGACCGGTAGGACGATCATCGGCGTGGCCAAGGCGAGCAGGAAAGTCGTTTTCAGGGGGCCGCCGAATGCGGCGTCCGCTTCCAGTCCTGCTTCGACGATGGGGAGCAGCTCCTCGATCAGCGCATCGCAGCGTTGGGGAACCTCGCGGCTGTAGTGTTGTGGAATGCCCATGATGCACCTCGTTCTGCACGCCGTCCGATCCCCTGAAGACGGCAAGGAGGAGCGGTCAAAGCAAGTCTTTAAGTTCGGTTCGACTGAAATGGTCATGTCGCCGATTGGGTCCCCCCATGCGGATGAACGGTTTGACTAGCCCTTCGCGTTCTATCTCCTCCAAGGGCACATGGCCTCGGCTGGCGGCATAGTTTTCTGCATCCTCGCGTACGATTAGGTCGTCCAAGCGTCTTCGGACTGCGTCGCAGATATCTGATGCCAACGAGTGGTGGAGCGACTTATCTTCGTGAGCTTGGAACAGTCCGTCCTTAATCCCAAGCTCTCTGACCTTTTGAGGGGGAATTCTAAGCCTACGAGATAGGCTCGTCAGGGTCTCGGCACCGAAGTAAGCAAACCGCCTTTCGTAGCCCTTCTTGGCAAATACACCGGATCGCGCTGCGTGCTCAGACATCAGAGCACGAAAGCGCTGCCCAGCGGGATGCCGTCCCAGCTCCTTCGCGGCGTGGTGCAACCAGCCGAAGAACTCTCCGCTGGCAAAGGAAATCTGACCTGGAGTCGGCTTGACTGGAGCCCCAGCGGTGAATGAGCCAAGCTCTGCAAGAACGGCATCGAACCCGTCCCGAAGAATGGAGAAGCCATACTCCGTCCTGCTGCGGCGAGCGGTATCCCATCTCCTGCCCGCGTCCAGCTTCGGTGACCAGCCGAACTCGCGCATCCGCCCGATCAGCTCCGAAACTTGGATGATTTCACCGCAGCTATATTCGACGAGATGAAGAATCGGCCACGAGGGAAGACAGCCAACCCTTCCAAGAACGTACCGGGCTAGGTTGTTCGGTAGCTCGACTCGCTTTGCCGGCTGAGCCAAGTCAGTTCCGCTGTAGGGCAACACGCCAACGTCAGGGAACCATCGAGCCAACTTCTCCTGTTCGCTGCCATCGACCAGAGGCTGGTCGTGTACCGGACACCGCTCAAGAAAGGAAAAGTCGAACCAGTTCCGATGGTGCCGGCTTTCGGCTATACAGGCAGCGCAGACGCGCACGCGGCCAAAGGAAAAATGAGAGGGGCTGAACGTCTCCCGCCTGAGGTAAACCGCATCGAGTGACCGCCGAGGTGTAGTCTCAGCCAAGCCTTCCCTGCCGGCTACAGGTAAAGCTGAGCAGAAGTCCAACAACTGCTCAAAATCATAGTTCCGCCCGTTGAGACCCAAAGATGCTGCGAAAGTCCGGCAACTGAGCTGGCCGTTGGCGGCCGCCAGGCGCTGGAAGAACCCATGCACAGGTTCGTCAGGCAGGACCTCCGAGGGCCAGGCAGGGACTGGGGGAAGATTCATTCGCCCCACGCGTCGGGTTCAGCCTTCTTGGAGAAGACAGTCTTAGTGGAGCCCTTCTTCAGCTTTTGGCTGGAGGCGGTGGGCTTGGGTGCCAGCGACAGGTCGTGTGCGAACGGGTTGAAGACCTCGTTGAACGGCTTTCGCGCGTCGTAGGCGGCCGCAAAATGCTCCCGGCCCACGCCCTTGGCTCCTTCGTTCAGCGCATCAGCAGCGGCCGCTTCGACGAAGACTTTGAGAAGGCCAATGTTGCCGCCAGTTGCCCAGTGAAGACGGGACGCGAAGTCGACTGTGCCCAAGCCGGCCTCTTGGAAAAACGTCATGCCCCGATCAAATGCATCACAGATTCGCCGAAAGTCGCGCCACTCTTCGGTTCCCGGACCGCCGTAAGCCCGCAGTTGCTGGTACGGCAATCCACCACGACCCAGGAGTTGGCGGTCTTCCTTCAGTAGCTCATAGGCCCCAGGCAGGCCAATACAGACAACCGAGAGGGTGTTCAGATCGACGATTTTGCGCAGCAGGCCGCGCCCCGCCCCCAGCAGACGCTTGTCGTTCTCGCGGAACACCTGGTCGAACTCGTCGAGCAAGACGAGTTCGACCTCTTGCGCCATCAAGGCCTTCATCACCTGCTGGGTCAGCGTCGGGTTGTTCATGCGCAGCGTGACCGGCAGGCCCAGGCTGGTCGCGAACGCCTCTAGAATTCCCCTCATTCCACCCCCGCCCTCCGGCGGCATGTCGACGTAAAGCACCCTGCGGCGCAGACCGGTCTCGCCGAGGGTAGCCGGGAACTGAGACACATACTTCTTGGTGGCGAAGGTCTTGCCAGTCCGACTATCGCCTATCACTGCTGCAATCGTTCCTCGGGCGGGCAGACCGCCCTTCACCGGGAAATGGAAGCGTTCAAGGGCGTCTAGCGTCTGAGTGAACTGAGGGTGCGTGACCACCAGATCACGGATGTGCTTCTGCTTCTCCGACGGGGTCACTAGAGCGGGCCTCCGTCCGAGACGTGAACGTCGAACTCACCCAGTTGCCGGAGGTCATCAAGATCGTCAGCCTCGGTGAGATCAATGGCAGCCGGAAGCCTACCGGCACCCCCCTGCGCGCTCTGGTGAGCCAGCATTTCAGTTACGCGACGATGTTGTCCGCTCGGCACGGGCGTCTGGATGGCGCTCCGATGCCGGCGCATCTCCCCCTCGCCGACGAACCGCGCTACGGCCTTCTCAATTCCCCGGCGGCCGGGGTGCTTCAGAATGCGCATGGCCAATTCAGCCAGTTGCGCCTTCGCCGCCACTAGGTCGCTGAGTTCGATTTTCCGATTAGCGGCGCGTGCGTTGGACAGCACGACCTGGTGCTGGTGCAAGGTCAAACCCGTCGCGTAGGCAGCGTGACCAAGCGTCGCCGGCACACGGATCGAAACTTTGCGGTACGGGTCGACGACGACGATCGCACCAAGGTCTTGCGGGTCGCGCAGAACCTTGTAGCGGCTGGCCGACCCCTCGCTGCTGCGGCGCCGGTGTTCGGGGTGCCGCAGCAAGGCGGAAAGGTCCGGGCTTTCGTACTTGATGTGGTCCCAGGTCACACCGTCCTTTTGGATCGTGCGGTACTCGACCTGTCCCGCCAAGGCGATGAACACATCAGGCCCCGGAAGGGGAGGCGTGACTAAGCGGGCCGACTTCTCGTTCCAGGTCGCGAGCGGTTGCGCTCCAACCCCACGAATGGGGCCGAGCGCTTTGGTGATATCCACGTGGTAGGTTTCGCAAATCCACTTCATGAGAATGTCGCGGAACTGGCCGAGAGTGAGAGAGGCCGCGCCGAGGTGATCGTGGTCCCGACGCTGGACGGTGTGGCTCAGCGTGGTGCCCGGCAGTCGATGAACCAGTCCGACCCCAAGGGTGCGGAAGAACCGTTCGAGGGCGCCTTTCATCCACGGTTGTCGGGGTGGACAAACTTGGTAGCTGAAACCCAGCTCACGCCCAGCGTTGGCGATGCTGTCGCCTAGGAAGTGAAGGGCGCCGTCTACGATGAGGGTTTCAATCCGTCCGAAGCATGGCCATGGCGTGCTGATCGTTTTGGGCAACTCCTTCGGATAGATCGTGTGCTTAAGGCCTTCGAGAAACGAGGCGTAGCTCGGCGCGTCCAGACCGACGCCGATGCCCAGAATCATCGCGGTCGCGCGATCGCGGAAGCAGACCAAGTCAGGACGACCAACGAGGAGCCCGCTGTCGTCTACCAAGGTGATGTCCAAGGTGCAGTGGTCAACTTCGACCTCTTGGTAGGGCCGATCCGGTATCGCCCGCGTCGCCCACGTGCGGTCGTGCTTGCGCGCATGACCCTCACCGAGGTGGGCCAGGTCGACGGTGAGACGATCTTGGCTCCGACAGCGCCGTTGGAAGGTCCGTAACGACGGCGGGACAAGCCTGCCATCGGCATCCAGGTAGCAGTCGGGCAGGGCGGATTTGCTGATCGTCTCCCCCTCCTCTTCGTCGATGCGCTGGACCTCCTTGCAAACCATCGCGTAGGCGAGGTCGGTGTTCTGCAACTGAAGCCAGGCGTCGACCCCTACTTCGATAGCCCGCTCGAGCGGCGCGGGGAGTCGGCCGCCCCGAGCGCCTTTCAGATCATTTCGATCGGAGTAAGCGGCGGTGCCCATGGTCTCGCCCCAGACTTCGAACTCGTCCATCCAATTCAGGACGGTCGTGAAGCCCGGCGCCTTCTCCCCGCGACGGGCGGCGACGGCGGCAATTTTCTGCTCCAGAACCCTGCGCGAGCGGGGAAGGCCCAAGCACGCCTGAACGTACTCGTGCTTGCGGAGGTTGGCGGCGCGTCCGTCCTCCCCGATGACCACGGGCGATAGCGGCATCGGTCCTACCGTGGCTTTCGACGAGGCCCGGTGCATGTGAAAGCGTCCCTCCCGCTGCAGGTGGGCGACTTCTTCGTCGTGAACGAACCTGCTTTCGCCGGTCTCGATCTGAAGGAGCATCCACTGGCCGGTCCGAAGGCGCTGCTGGACGAGCCAGTTGTCACCGTCGAGGACGACGACGTTGTTCTGGCGGAACCCGAAACGCGGGGTAGTCGTGGCGGACGAAACCGTCATCACCGCCCCCAAACCATGCTCGCTGGCGAGAACTCCTGCGCGCGATCGACCACGATCTTGCCAGCGAACGCGCATTGCATCACGGCCGTGAAGGTCTGCTCGTAGGTGATACCCAGTTGGCTGAGCACCTCGCCCAATCCCCGGATGGAGATGGGCGCGTCCTCTTCTACGATCCGCAGGATGGCCATCTCGGCGTCCGGCCTCGACGCACCGCAGTGGGTCAACATCACCTGCGCGTTCGAGAGGTACGGCTGCTGACGGATGTTCTTCTCGGTGAGAAGCAGGAACTCGGCGTCGTGGTCGTCCTGATAGGCCCGACGGATATGCGGTTCGACCGTCGTCCAGGCCGGCCTTTGAGCGAGTTCACTAGCCTTGACCTCAACAACCACACGCCTGCCATCGCGCATCTTGAGGACGAGGTCGGGCACGTAGGTCCGCCGTTCGACACTCTCACCTGAAGGGATGAAGTAGGTCAGCCGGTGACATTGGACCCCGTACGTTTCGACCTGCGGGTCGGCGCTGATGACGGCCTGAGCGTCACGCTCAAGCAAGCTCTCGAACGGTGCGGGACCGAGAGCCTTCGGCGACGCGAACCAACCGCGAATAGACGAGGGCGGCGAGCGCCTCCGGGAGGTGAGGCGCAGCGGCTTGGTGCCCGCCACCAGTCCGAGACTCTCGTCGGAGAGCGAAGAGCGCAACGGCAGCGAACGCTCGGGGCCACGCTGAACAGCGAGCCTCGTCATTGGGTGGCGCCGGCGCGGCGACGCGTGGCCAGTTCTTCGTCGGCGCGCGCCTGTTCGATCCGAATGATCTCCAGGTGCCGCGCACACGCCGCTCGAACGCTCGACATCATGGCGTCGTACCTGGCCCACTGGACGCGGCGATCCCTCGCGAGCTCAGCCTCTTCCGAGGCCGCCAGCGTCTGCCGGCTCTGCTCACGGTTCCTTTCCTCCAGCATCGTCAATCCTCCATGCGGTGACCTCCGGGCCTGATCATTCCGAAATATTCGGGATGGAAAAGATTGTCAATGGCCATTCCGAATTTTTCTGCTAGACGGGGCGCATGGCGACGGCAGGCGAAATGATCGGGGTGATCGCGAGCGCGATCGCGCGCCCTCAGGCGACGGTGACATCGTTCTATGGAGCGCTGAGAAAGGGTGGGCTCATCTCCACCACCGGGCGCGGTCGCAGCGCTCAGCATCTCTCACCGCTGGATGTCGCGCGCATCTTGATCGTGATGCTGTCGGCCGACTCCCTTCAGGAAGGCGAGGCGGTCACCCGCTTGGTGGGCGACCTTTGGCACGTCCGCGGCGGCGAAGATGATCCGGAGCCGCCTCAAGAGCTCCAGTTTGAGGCTGCGCTCTCGCAGCTAATTGCGTTCCTGGCGGATGTTCAACACGGCCGCGCAGCCCAGGACGATGGCTTCTTGGGCGCCTTGAGCAGTGGTGAAATCGGAGTTCGGGTTACAGCCACCCACCTGACCGCCGAAATCATCGTAGGCTCCCAGGTCACCGAGTTCTCGTCCTTCGAGGAGCCCCCGCCGGTCTCGCATCCGGACGATTGGGAAAGCCTGCAGGCGCGCGACCGGCTCCTTCTACGTGCCATGATGGAGGGCATGTCGGTGACGCGCGGTATCGACCACGCAGTGCTTAAGCTGGTGGCCGCCGCAATACCTTAGCGCCCACCGCACCCGCCCGCGATGGGACGCTTCAAAGAAGTTGTCGTTCGAGCGCGGCTTTTCGGTCGCGCCAGTCGGGCATCTTCTCGGACATCAGCGCCTGCCAAGGGGCTCCATGGTCCGGATGCACGCCATGAGCCATCTCGTGTGTCACCACATAGTCGATCAGCTCTGGGGAGGCCCGGACAAGCTCTGTGTTGAGGACTAGTCGCCCCGTCGGAGTGAAGCTGCCCCAGCGTTGCGTCATCTCGCGGATGATCAAGCCCGGACGCTGGGCAAGCTTCGACGAGAAGCCGGGCCAGGCCGCGTCGACCCGAGCAGGGAATATGCGATGGGCTTGGAGCTTGTACCAGTGGTGCAGGATCGCCCGGCGCTGACCGTAGGTAGCTCCGGCGCGTGTCCACATGCGCAACCGGTCGCCATCGAGGCCGACTCCGGTTCGCTCCGCTTCACGGACCAGAAGCCGATACTGCTTGCCCAGGTAGAGGTGCGTTTCGCCGCTGATGTACTGCCGGGGCGGAGTTCGGGGGCGCCATTGGTCGAAGCGTTCGAGCTGGCGCATGATCCAGCCTCCACGCTTTGCCACCCGCGCCTTGACTTCCTCCGTGCTGGCTTGCGCCGGCGCATAGACGACCACCTTGCCTTCCGGCACGACGGTGATCCGCAGGGTGGCTCGGTCCTGGCGAACCAAGGTGAAGGGGAGCGAACGGCTGCCCCAGGTGGTCTCGAGATCAGCGGACGCGGCCATCATCCGCCATCCTGACGCGCGCAGCCGCGAGGACAGCTTCCGTGATCGCGTCGATCACCTTGGGCTGGAGTGTGCCTCCCCCGGCGAGACGCGCATCGTCGAAGAAGAAGTCATCGATGGCGTTGCGAATGCGGTTTTGAACATCCCGGTCATGCTGCCAGCCAACGGACCGGTGGCTCTCGATAATCTCGGCCGCGGCCTGGGCGACATGAACAGCGAGGTCGCCATCTTCAATACCCGCAGATTTAAGCTCTCGCTGGGCGATGCCCCAAAACGCCGTCTCGCTCCCCTTGCCCTTGATCGCCGGCGGAGTCGGATCAGCATCATCGTCTCGCGTTTCGATCCGGTCTCGCAGGGTGCGGACCTGCTCAAGGTAGGCCTGCTCGTCCAAACGGCGCTGGCGGAAGGCGTCGATTGCGTCCCGGATCAGCTTGGAGAAGCGGTCGAAGAAGACTGGATCTTCTTCCCACTTTTCCTCGATCGACCGCAGAGTCCGGTGGGCGATCTCGTCGGCGATCGAAGCGTCGGAGCGGCGCCCCTCCGCGCGAGCAGCCTCGATGGCCCCATCATCGAAGAGTGACAGCGGCTCCACGATGGTGACGACCTCGTGGGCGGTGATGTGGCGATCAAGAACATCTCGAACCCGGCGTTCGTAGTCCGACCAGTCCACCGACTCCGCGTAACGCGCTTTCACATGCGCCCGCAGGGCGATGAACCGCTTCTCATCCGATCGCCAACGCGCCAGCCGCTCGGTCGGCGTCTCGTCGAGGAAGGCCTGTGAGGCGACAGCAACTGTGAGCGTCCGCGAGAAGGCGGACAGCGCGCGGTAAAACTCGTCGCGCAGGGCCTCGTCGGCCAAGGACCTCGCGTAGGCCTCCTCGTCGAAGCGGTTGGAGACTCCGGCGAACAAGTCGAGGAGAGCGGCGTGCCTCTCAGGCAGCGTCCGGGCTTCGTCGGCGATGGAGGTGACTGCTCGACTGATGTCCGCTTCGTCAAAACCCCGGAGCGCGTCGTTGGCGCTCAGGGCTTCGCCCAAGTCCTGAAGCACGCCGCTGTAGTCGATAATGTAGCCGAACGGTTTCGCCGGCGCGTCGTCGTCGTCGAACACCCGGTTCACTCGCGCGATCGCTTGCAATAGCGAGTGCTCACGCAGTGGCCGGGCCAAGTAGAGGACGGTGTTCCGTGGTGCGTCAAACCCGGTCAGCAGTTTGTCGACCACGATCAAGATTTCAGGGTCGCCGCCGGCCTTGAAGGCATCGACGATGCCTCGGTTATAGTTTTCATCCCCCCGCCAGCGCTCCATCATTTTGCGCCAGAAGCGAACGACCTCGTCGTCGTTTTCCTCGTCGATCGCCCGTTCGCCTTCCCGATCATCAGGTGCCGAGATGATGACTTCGGAAGTCACCTCGCCGAACTCATCGAGCAGATTCTTCAAGACGATCGCGTCGCGCTTGGACGGCGCAACCAGTTGGCCCTTCAGGCCAGTGCCTTTGAAGTTGTCGGCGAAATGCCTGGTCACATCGAAGGCGATGCAGCGAAGTCGGGCGGAAACCCCCATCACTACCCTAGGCCGGCTCATCTTCTTCTTGAGGTCAGCCTTCTGGGCATCCGAAAGGCCGCGCGTGACCCGCTCGAACCAAGCGTCGATGGCGACTTCGTCGAGGTCTTCTTCGACGTGGCGCCCCTCGTAGAGTAGCGGAACGACCGCGCCTTCCTCGACGGCGTCGCGCATTCGGTAGGCTGGCTCCACCAGTCGGCCGAACTTCAGAAAGGTGTTCCGTTCCTTCTTGGCGATCGGCGTGCCGGTGAAGCCGATCAGACAGGCGTTCGGAAAGACCTCTCGCATTCGTGCATGGAGGCTTTCGAGATCGCCGTACTGACTGCGGTGGCTCTCGTCGACGAGAACGAAGATGTCCGAGCCGGCGTCGGAGAACTGACGTTTGGAGAGCGCAGCTCTGAATTTGTGAATCACTGTGGTGATCACCGCGGAGCGCTTCTCAACGAGCTCGACCAGATGGTCGCCGCTGCGCGCGCGTTCAGGCTCCAACCCGGTGGCACGGAAGGTATCCGCGATCTGTTTATCGAGATCGGTTCTGTCTGTAACGAGAACTAGTCGTGCGTCGCGGACAGCCATGGCCAACGCTTTGGCGAGCATGACCATCGTCAGGGACTTGCCTGAGCCTTGGGTGTGCCAGACTACGCCACCTTCGCGCCGGCCTTGCGCGTCGCGTCCCTCGACCCGCTTCAACAGGTCCCGAACAGCGAAAAACTGCTGATGTCGCGCGATCTTCTTATAAGGACCGTCGAAGAGCACGTAACGCCGGGCCAGTTCGACCAGCCGCTCCGGGCGTGCGAGGCTCACAAGCATCTCGTCCAACGGCGTCGCCATTCGCCCGCCCGATTCCATGAGGCCGTTGTGCTTGGTCTGATGGAGAGCGAAGTCACTGAAAATCGCCCGCGACTCGATCGCGTCTAGCTCGCGGTTAACGACCTCAGCGGCATAGGCGGGGTCATCCTCCCGTTCCTTCCAGGTCGACCAAAACTTCGCCGGAGTTCCCACGGTCGCGTAGCGGGGGCCGTGCGCGTTGGCTGCGATCAGGAGCTGGGTGGAGAAGAACAGGTTCGGTGCGCCGACGTCAGCTTTCTGATTGCGCAGCTGCTGGCTGATTCCTTGGGCAGCGTCTTCTTGGCTGCGCTTCACCTCGATCACAGCAAAGGGGATGCCATTCACAAACAGCACAATGTCTGGACGTACTGAGCCCCCTTCCGGCCAATCCACCGGGAACTCGGCCGTCATATGGAAGCTGTTGGCGCGCCAGTCGTCCCAATCGACGTAGCGGAGTTGCCATTCGCGCATTTCGCCCTCAACCCGCTGCGGCAATGCCGTGCCGAGCTGAAGCAGGTCAGTGACTTTTTCGTTTGTGCGCAGTAGCCCGTCGAAGCGGACCTCTTTCAGCCGGGCGATCGCTTCCGCGATGTTCGCATCGGAGAAGGAGTGCGCCTTGCCGCCGCGCCGGATTCCATTCAGACGGCTGAGCGTCTCGGCCAAGACGTCCTCCAGCAGTACCGACGAGCGCGCGCCGTGCCGCTGCCGCTCGGCCGCGGCGCGCGGGACGTAGCGCCAACCGAGCGCCGAAAGGGTGTGCAATGCCTGCAACTGCGCGCCGCCAGCCTCGGACAAAGTAAAGTCTGGGGAGGTCATATGGCGATGCTCCGGCAGCGCAACCAAGTCCTCGACAGCCGAGCCGGCCATGCGTGGGTCGGCATTTGGTTTGGGCTTAGACTTGTTGGCTTGACAGTTCCGCCCTCGTCTCCCGCCGACTTAGTTTCTTCACTGCCTCTCACGCCGCCACCTCCGCGCGCTCAGGCGCGTGCGAATCGCCGGTCAGCAACGTCTGCATCAGCCCCCGCTTTTGAACACGAAGTGCGCTTAGCTGCTTTTCCAGAGTGAAGATTTCACGGCGGGAGCACCGGACGATTTCAGCCAAGGCGTCGATCTCGGCTTGATCGGTGGGAAGTTGCAGCGCACCTTCAAGGAAGCGCTTATTGGTGATGGCAATCGTATTTTTGGCCCCTTTTTGGACCAAGGGGCGGAGATAGTTACCGGTGTTGATCGGGGATTCGAAAAGGGCGTCCAGAAGAATGCCGAGCGTGTAACTTCTTGGCGTGTAGACGGCGTAGAGCGGCGACACGATGACAGGATGAGGGACGATGCTCTGCTTAATCACGCCCGAAGGAAATTCACCTGTCGGGCTCTTCGTATAGACGACATCGCCAGGCAGGACGCGGTTGTAGCGACTGGTGTCTGCCGCTGAGAATGATCGGCCCAGATGCTCGACCTGATCCACTAGCCCCTTGTGTACCGAGACCGAGAAAACGGGCTCGTCGCCTGCGCTACTCTCACCGTGCTCGTGAAGCACAGCGGCGAGCGGCAGGACGCTCCACGGCTCGGAGAAACCACCGAGGCGAACGCTGCCGGAAAGCAAGCTCGATCTGACCCAAGCCCGTAGCCGTTGCTTGGCAGCGATCAGACGTTCGGTGCAGTTGATAGCTTCGTCCCAAGTTTGCAGCGCGGTAGCGATCCGACGCTGTGCGGCGAGGTTAGGGAGCGGCAGCTCCACCTCACTCAGCAGCTCTTGGCTCAGGTTTGTGATCGAACTGCCTGCACCCTTCTCGTGAAGTTCACGGCGGAAGAGCTCCGAGCGAGCTACCGCCAAGATGTAATCGCCATCCACATCATCACTGGTGATCCGGGCTCGTATCGTGAACCCGGAAAAAGCCACCCGCTCATCGCCCGGAAATACCATTGCGCAGCGGCCTACGAGCTCTTTGCTGCCGTTTGAGCGCACAAAGAGGAGGTCGCCATTCCTGAGCAGGCTCTCCCGCGGAACTTCGCCTCGCACCGTAACTACCTTGGCGTCCGAAAAATCGTCGAGACGAGACCGCTGGAGAAAGGAGCCGACGCCAGCCACCTTAACCGATTGGCCCGTCGCAGCGGCGTCGAAGTTCAGGCCGTTTCGAAACTCGGCGATTTGCCCGAAACGAACTCGCGGCAGCCCCGCTGATTCTTCACGCGTCAACGCCCAGCTCCTTGAGGTAGGCGTTCATCCGTTCGCGGTTTTCCGCGATCTGGAGCTCCAGCTCCCGGATTTCGTTCTGCACGGCTTGCAGGTCAATTTCCGGCTCAGGCTTGAAGGTATCAACGTAGCGGGGAATGTTCAGGTTGAAGCCATTCTTCTCCATCTCGGCCAGGTCAGCGCGATGGGAATAGCGTTCGATCACCCGGCGTTCACGATAGGTCTCGACTACCCGGTTGATGTCGTCGTCCAGTAGACGGTTCTGCTTCTTGCCGGGCTCGAAATCGCGACTGGCGTCGATGAAGAGGACATCGCGCTCGTGATCACGTCGCCCGCCGCTCTCACGTGCGCGGTCAAAGACAAGGATGCACACAGGGATGCCCGTTGTCGGGAACAGTTGGGCCGGTAGGCCGACGACGGCATCCAGAAGGTTGTCGCGTACGATCGACTCCCGAATTCGTCCCTCAGCGCCGCCCCGGAACAACACCCCGTGCGGCGCGATCATCGCGACCCTGCCTTCGCCAGGGCGGGCGATCGCTAGCATGTGCAGGATAAAGGCGTAGTCGCCCTTACTCTTCGGCGGCATACCCCGGACGAAGCGGCGATACTTGTCGCTTTCCGCGTTCTCAGCTCCCCACTTGTCCAAGCTGAAAGGTGGGTTGGCCACCACCACGTCGAACCGCTTTAGGTGGTCGCCTTCGATCAAGGTGGGGCCATTCAGTGTGTCGCACCAACGGATGTCTGCACCGTCTTGGCCGTGCAGGAACATGTTCATACGCGCTAGGGCGCGGGTCTGGCCGTTCGATTCCTGCCCGTACAGTCGATAATTGTCGCCACCGACCTCCTCACCGGCCCGCAGCAGCAATGAGCCGGAGCCGCAGGCCGGGTCACAGATTTCGTCTCCTGGCTTTGGCCCCGCCAGACGGGCCAACAGTTTCGACACTTGGCGAGGGGTGAAGAACTCGCCCGCCTTCTTGCCGGCGTCAGCGGCGAAGCGTTCGATCAGGAAAATGTAGGCGTCGCCGATGACGTCCTCTCCAACGCGGCCGAGTTCCAGCGTGGCGAAGTCCTCAAGCAGCGTTTTCAGGCGTCTATTGCGGTCCTTGGTCTGGCCAAGGTTGCTCTCGGAGTTGAAGTCGATGTTTCGGAAAACACCCTTCAGCTTCGGATCGTTCGCCGCTTCGATGGCCTCCAGCACCTCGTTGATCATCTCGCCGATGTTGTCGGCCGTCCGCCGAGCAAACAGACTGTCGAAGCTGGCGGGGAAGGTCTCGATGACCTGCCCGTCCTTGTCACGCAGCGTATAGGTGGGGAGTTTGAATCGCTCGCGCTCCATGTAGCGAGCGACCCGTAGCTCAATCGTCTCCGCGTCGGCGCCGCGCGCTTCAAGGTCCCGGCGGTGTTCCGCCGCATGGGCCTTCCAGAGGTCGCTGATGTACTTCAGGAACAGGAAGGCGAGTACGTACTCCTTGTACTGGCCCGCCTCCACCGTTCCGCGGAAGGTGTCGCAAGCGGACCACACGACGTTACGGACATCTTCGGGTCGAGCAGGGGTCATCTAGGCCTCGATGGTCTGAAAAGCGGATACGAGATAGGCGGCGGCCAGCCGCGCCTCGGCGTCGCGCAGGCGTGTTGCGAGGAGCGCCTGGTTGCGAGCGCAGCCGGCTAGACCGCCGATCGCGCGCTGGCGCTGAAGGGGCGGCGTCGGCACTTCAAGTTCGCTGAGCGCCTCTTTTGGAATCCTTGGCAGGCTTGCGCCGGCCGTCGAGGTGCGAAGCGTCGCTCCCACCTCTGGCAGGCTAAGGAACGCCGCAAGATAGTCGGGGTCGAGACGGCTATCGTCAGGCCGTAGCAAATAAAGATCGAGCGACGGATAGGCGCCCAGCAGTTCAGGATCGGGGCGGATCGCTAGATTGCGCTCGCCCCTGGACGGCACAAGGACATCGCCCCGCTCAACGGGCGTGGCGCGTCCCGCCGTTGGAGCCGACCTGCGCACCAACTCGCGGCGCTCGGGGTCAAGGTCCTTCATCTGAATGAAGCGCACGCCGCCAGCTTCGCTCGGCGGCGCGACGCCAGTCACAATCAGGGCAAGATCGGCCAATCTGGGCATGGCGAAGCAATACGCCGATAACCCGGTCCGCGCAATCGACAAAATCGTTAGAGGCGCTCTCATACGTCAAACATCGTACGAGACAGCCTCTTTCGATTTGACAGGGAGGATTTCTGGCGTACCGTTACAGGGCGGAAACGAAACGGGCCCGGTGCGCCAACACCGAGCCCGTGGGTCCGACACACCGCGGCTTGGGACCACGGCGCGATCTAGGATGGACAATCCAACGTCGTCGCTCGGTCGATCTCCGTCAAGCCGCTCTTCAAGGAGCGACGATATGTCGATCACCAATCTGAAGTACGAAAAGTACAAGACCGACGGCTGGCGCTGGCGTCTCAAGTCCACCGCCAACGGGAAGATCATCTCGATGTCCAGCGAGGCCTACTTGGCCGAAGCAGACTGTGATCGGTCGATCGAGCTCAACAAGAGCTCGTACGCCGCACCCGTCGAGCGGAAGTAGGCGACGCGGGAGGGCGGCGACGCCCTCCCCAGCCACCTCTCACAGAAGGGCATTGCTACACGGCGACCGGCCGTTCTGCGTGCCCAACCAGTTGACGCAGATCGAGGACACGAGATGATTTTTCAATCGGGGAAACACGCAGGACAAGAAGCAGCTTACGTCCTTCTGCGCGACCCAGGCCACGCCGCATTCATTATGGATCGATACCCTGACGGAAAGGCCACCAAGGAGTTCAAGCGTTTGGCTGCCGTTCTGGACGCGAAGTCCTTCTCGCAACTTTGCACCACTTGCAGCCAAACGGCGACGAGAGCGACGACTTACGCTGGCGGCCCCTCGCTCTACTTTTGGTGCGACGACTGCGATGTGCACGGGATGGGCGCGACGGAAGGGAAGCTGATCGTCGTCAGGAGGTTCAAAGATGTCCTCCGTTACGGTGCAAATACGCGCGGCGAGCAGAAGTCGGTGATCAAGAGCCTGGCGGAGGCGAAGGGTTGTCCGGCCCGTCTGACCCAGGCCGCGGCGAAGGCTTTCCTGCCATAGCAGCCCGTCGGCCATGGGGCGAAAAGGTGCGGCACCTGATCAAAGGGTCCCGAAAAACTCCTCGTTGAGGGAGACCTCCTCCACCCTAACCTCCTTGACGTCCACGCCCAAGCCGAGGTCCTTCATCAGCAGGCATAACGAGTCGCCGTCGATCAGATCGATCGCCGGCGCGCCGTCTCGTGTCGCTTCCCGGCGAGCCTCAGATGTAAATGTCCCGGTCGTGATGATCAGGCCTTTGTCCGCCCGACCTTGCATGGCCCCGCGAAAGTTGCGGACCACTTCCGAACCGACGGAGCCCTTCCAGCGCTTGCACTGGAACAGAACCTGAAAGGAAATCAGGTTCACGCGCAGAACCCCGACGCCGTCGATGCCCCCATCCGCCGTTTTGCCGGTGACCTCGACTCGCGTGAAGCCGCTCTCGCGTAGCAGACGCTGGCACAGGCGCTCGAAGGCGGCGGGTTCGACGGCTTGAACTCGCTGCAGCAGTAGGTCTGGCCAGCTTAGCGAGTCGCCGTTCCCATTCTCGCCGGAACTGCCTTCCTCCGCAGCTTGGGCGGCCTTCCGAGCGGCGATCGCAGCGCGGTCGGCCGCTGATATGATCTTCTTCAGATCGGCATTGCTCTTACTCAGGGCCGCCCGCCCCTCCTCGGTGAGCACCCAGACGCCGCGCTTCGGATTTGTGACGAAACCGCCGATTTTGAGGAATGAACGAGCCCAAGACATCCGATCAGGCAGAACGGGCGCCCCGCTCTTCGGGTAAGTCACGTCCAGTTGTTCCTGGCTGATGCCCAGCGACGAGATGAGCGCGTCGTCCAGTTCCTCGATGGAACCAGAACCGCCCAAGCCTGAGAGCGCCTCAAGCGTCGGTTTGAAAAGATCATCGTACTTGGGCAGCGTGGGCGATTGGGTCACGGGCATCTCGTCTAAAGATACTGACCAGACTGCCGAGTTTAGGCAACCCTGTCACCCCGGAGAGACCTCGCCAGAGTCCAATCATCTCTGACGGAGTCCAACCTGTTGTGACATCCGACAAAGAATGGCGCGCCCGGAACGATTCGAACGTCCGACCCTCAGATTCGTAGTCTGATGCTCTATCCAGCTGAGCTACGGGCGCGCACTGCCTTGCGGGCAGGGCGGCTATCTAGC
>Ga0265296_1001514_pt1 | contig 26540 bp, 25 predicted proteins | sample MunlanPumphouse1_FD_189073 | JGI IMG/M metagenome (GOLD analysis project Ga0265296, IMG submission 189073) | Groundwater microbial communities from a municipal landfill in Southern Ontario, Canada - Pumphouse #1 | ecosystem: Environmental > Aquatic > Deep subsurface > Groundwater | place... | reverse complement strand
CGGTCAGGTCGTCGCGGGCGACGTGGTGGTCATCCGTTACGAAGGGCCGAAAGGCGGGCCGGGGATGCAGGAAATGCTGTATCCGACGAGCTATCTGAAATCGAAAGGGCTGGGTGCGGCATGCGCGCTCGTCACCGACGGGCGCTTTTCGGGTGGCACGTCGGGGCTGTCGATCGGGCATGCCTCGCCCGAAGCCGCCGAGGGCGGTCTGATCGGGCTGGTCGAAGATGGCGACCTGATCGAGATCGATATTCCCAACCGCACGATCCACCTCGCCGTGCCCGATGCCGAACTGGCGGCGCGGCGGGCGGCGATGGAAGCCAAAGGCGATGCCGCCTGGCAACCCGCCAAGCCGCGCCCACGCAAGATTTCGGTGGCGCTGCAGGCCTATGCCGCGATGACAACGAGCGCCGCGCGCGGCGCGGTGCGCGACCTGTCGCAGCTGAAGGGCAAGTAATGCGGACGCAGGGGAGCTTTGTGGGGTTCCTGCTGCTTGCGGCGTGCGGCGGCGCGCCCGACAATGGCGACCTGGCCGAAGCCGAAGCGCGCGGGTCGCGCGAGGCGGCAGAAGACGGGCGGATTGAGTGCGCGCTGGAGGGCGCCAAGCTGTTCGACCGCACCTGCACCGTCGAAGAGATAGGCGGTTTGGACGGGACGGTGCTGGTCGTCGGGCGCCCCAACGTCGGCTATCGCCGGTTGCAGATCACGACCGACGGGCGCGGGGTTGTGTCGGCGGACGGGGCTGAGCCCGCGAAGGTCACGGTTGTCGGCGACGGCATGATTGAGGTTGCGGTTGGGAGCGACCGGTATCGGTTGCCGGCGAATACGGGCGGAACCGCAAATAAATAGGGACTGTCCCTATTTATTGCTGCCCTTGCTACCGTTCGCCCTGAGCTTGTCGAAGAGCCGTTTTTCCTTCGGGCGCCGCAAGAAGAGCGGTGCTTCGACAAGCTCAGCACAAACGGTTTTGGTCTGCGGATCTCCAGCTTCTCCTAACCCTGCTGCTTTTGCGCTCCACATGCTAGAGTGGCGCCATGTCCGTTCCTGCCGACGCCCCGATCCTGACCAGCGCCGCGATGCGCGAGGCGGAGGCTGCGTGCGCCGTCCAAGGCACCCCGCTGTCCGAGCTGATGGAGCTTGCCGGTGCAGCGGTCGCCGACACCGCGTGGCGAATGGCGGCGGGCGCGCCGGTCTTGATCCTGTGCGGACCCGGCAACAATGGCGGCGACGGTTATGTCGCGGCGCGGCTGCTGGCCGAGCGCGGGGCGGCGGTGCGGGTGGCGGCTTTGGCTGAACCCGCGACCGATCTGGCAAAGGCGGTGCGCGCGGCCTGGAGCGGGACGGTCGAGCCGATCGATGCCGCATTGGCGCCTGCGCCGTTGGTCGTCGATGCTCTGTTCGGCGTTGGCCTGTCGCGACCGCTGGCCGACGATCTGGCGCTGTTGTTACGGCGTTTCGCCGGACGTCGCGTGTTGGCGGTTGACGTACCGAGTGGCGTCGAGAGCGACGGCAACGCAGATTGGTTGCCGCCGCTTCCAGCCGATGTCACCGTTGCGCTTGGCGCGCTGAAGCCTGCGCATGTGTTGCTCCCCACTGCTCCAGCCTGCGGCCGCGTGTTGCTGGCGCCGATCGGGATTGCCCCGCGCGGCACGATGCGGACCTTGCCGTCATTGAAAGCCGCTACGCCCGCCGCGACTGCCCACAAGTTCAATCGGGGGATGGTGCTGGTGTTTGCCGGACCGATGCCGGGCGCGGCAGGGCTGGCGTCGGCGGCAGCGCTGCGCGCGGGCGCGGGTTATGTCGTGCTGGAGGGCAGCGAACGCGCGCCGCTGTCGGCGATCATCACCGAGAGCGACGCCCGCTTTGGCGAGCGGCTGAGCGATCCGCGTGTCGGGGCGGTGGTGATCGGGCCGGGGTTCCCGGCGGGCGACGAACTGCTGTTTGACGTCGAGGCCGCGCTTGATTCGGGGAAGCCGCTGGTGCTCGATGCCGCCGCTATTGCGGCTGCCTTACCGCGCCTGTGCGAAACGCCCTGCCGCGCGATCCTGACCCCGCATGAGGGTGAGTTCGCGCGCGCCTTTCCCGAATTATACGGCAGCAAGATCGACCGCGCGAAGGCGGCGGCGGTGCGCACGGGGGCGGTGGTCGTCTATAAGGGCGCCGATACCATCGTCGCCGCGCCCGATGGTCGCGTGGTGGCGGCTTGGCCGGGCAGCCCCTGGCTGGCGACCGCTGGGACCGGCGATGTACTGGCGGGCGCGTGCGGGGCGATGCTGGCGCGCGGCGGCGATACGTTCGACGCCGCGGTGGCGGCGGTGGGGTGGCATATCGCGCAAGCGGCGCGTATAGGCCCCGGCCTTGTCGCGGACGATCTGGTTAGGGAATGAAATGAGCGAAACTTCGCTGATCGAGCGCATCGCCGCGCGCGGCGATGGCGTGACCGGCGATGGCCGTCATGTCGCAGGCGGCGTGCCGGGCGATCGGGTGCGCGACGACGGGATCATCATTCCCGGGCCGAACCGCGCCGAACCGCCGTGCCGTCATTTCGGCAAATGCGGCGGGTGCGAGTTGCAGCATGTCGCGGAACCGGCCCTCGCTGATTTTGTGCGCGACCGGGTGGTTGGCGCGCTGGCCGGACAGGATGTGCCGGTCGGCGACGTGCGGCCCGCACAGCTGTCGCCGCCGCAGAGCCGCCGCCGTGCGGCGCTGACCGCGCTGCGGACCGGCAAGCAGGTCGCGATCGGGTTCAACGCGGCGCAGAGCAACCAGATTGTCGATATGCGGCAATGCCCACTGTTGCTGCCCGAATTGTTCGCGCTGATCGCGCCGCTGCGCCAACTGCTGACGACAATTGCGCAGCAGAAGCGACCCGTGAAGATTAAGCTCCAGATGCTCGACCAAGGGGTTGAGGTGATATTGGAAGGCGTCAAGGCCGAGGGTCTCGATGCCGCGATGGCGCTGCAAGATTTTGCGGGCACCCATGCGCTGGCACGCTTTGCCGTCGATCAGGGGCATGGGCTGGAAACCTTGTGGCAGCCCGAGCCGCCGACCGTCTGTTTTGGCGATGTGACAGTCGAGGTTCCGGCGTTTTCGTTTCTGCAGCCGACGACCGCCGGACAGGCGGCGCTGGTCGAGGCTGTTGCGAAGGCGATTGGCGATGCCGGGGCGATCGCCGATTTGTTCGCGGGGGTCGGGACGTTTGCGCTGTCACTCCAGCAGGGGCGCAAGGTTTATGCTGCTGAAGGCGCGCGCGATGCGATTGCGGCGTTGAAAGCGTCGGCTAATCGCGTCGGGGCGCTGGTCGCGACCGAGCATCGCGACCTGTTCCGGCGGCCGCTGATCCCAGCCGAATTGAATCGCTTTGGTGCGGTGATCCTCGATCCGCCGCGCGCGGGGGCCGAGGAGCAGGTGGTGCAATTGGCGGCGTCAGATACGCCGGTCATCGCTTATGTCAGCTGCAATCCCGCGAGTTTTGCGCGCGACGCAAAGCTGCTGGTTGGGGGCGGCTATAAGCTCGATTGGGTACAGCCGGTCGGCCAGTTCCGCTGGTCGACGCACGTCGAGCTGGCGGGACGGTTCAGCCGGAAATAGTCGTCGCCCCCCGCGGAGGCGGGGGCCGCTATCGGCATAGCGCTAGGCTGCCAGCGGCCCCCGCCTGCGCGGGGGCGACGCTATTGTTTCAATGCAGCACAAACCCCATGAACGCATGCACGCACAGCGCGAGCAGCGCGAGGCTGGCCAGTGCGAACACGCCAAAGCGCCACATAACGCGGTTGACGGTCACCTGAATCAGGCTGTGGACGATCCTTAAGCCGACATAGGCCCAGGCGAGTTGGGTGTTCAGCCCGCCGCCCATGCCGCCGATCGCGAGCGCCAGCGCGACGGCGTAGAAGATCGTCGGCTGTTCCATCAGATGGTTATAGTTGTGCGCCTTCCACTGCACCTCGGGAGGCAGCACCGTTTCAAGGTTCTGGCCGGTTCCGCCGACAATCTTGGCAACGTCGATTTTTGCGCGGCGCATGGCGGGAAGGCGCGTTGCGTACATCCATACCCAGATGACCATCGACCACAGTGCAAGTGCCGCGACCGGTCCTAAAATAGCGTTGGTTTCCATGATATTTCCCCCTCAACCCAAAGTGGCGATCACCGCCAGCACCGCCAGCGCGAACAGACAAAATGTCGACAGCCCGAAAATGGCAAAGCGTACCGGGATACGATTGACCGTCGCCTGCCAGAAGCTGTGGACGATGCGCAGCACGACATAAGCCCATGCCAGCGCGCGCGTCAGGTCGGTGCTGCCCCCCGACAGGTGCAGGAAGACGATCACCGCATAGAAGACCGTCGGCTGTTCGAGCAGATGCGTATAATTGTGCGATTTCCAGTTGATCGCCGGTGGCAGCACATTTTCCAGATCGACCCCGCGGCCACCCGGCGGCGCGGCTTTCAGGTCGACACCAGCTTTCGACATCGCCGAAAAACGCGTCGCGGCGACCCAGCCGAGCATGATGAGTGTCCACAGCGCGAGAACCGCGCCGGGCGCAAGCAGGCTTTCAGGCATATCGTTCCCCCTCGTTATTTTGGCGCGATGCTAGGGCGCGCGAGCGACATTGCAATGATCGATGTTTAGCTGCGGCGCCCGGCAAGTTCGGCGCGGATCGCGCCGCCGTCGCCATCGACCTTGGGCGCAAAGCCCAGATCGCGCGTGGGCGCGGCGCCATATTTCACCGGCGGCTGCATCTCGTGAAAGGTGCCGACGTCGGGATGGGTGCGGTGGCGAAAGAAGCCGGTCGCGACGAAATGCGGATCCTCTTTGACGTCCTGCAAGTCGCGCGCGGCCATCGCGGGGATGTCGTTGGCGGCGAACAGCGCCAGCCATTCGGCGGTGGTCTTCGCCGGGGTCTTGCGCGCGATCTCGCTGTAAACGATCGGCATGTGCTGGCCCTTTGCCTTCGCCGCCTCGAATTCGGGGGTTTCGGTCAGCCCCTCGCTGCCGAGCAGCGCCATCAGCCGCGCGGTCGATTCGGGGGTGTAGGGGACGATCGCCAGATAGCCGTCGCGGGTCGGGAAGGGCTGGCGCGTCGGGTCGAGTTGGCGCGGATAGCCCGCAGGGCCGAGCGGCGGGTCGAGCGCCGCGTCGCGCAGATGTTCGGTCAGCATGAACGACGCGAAACATTCGAACATCGGCACCTCGACCGCTTGGCCTTCGCCGGTGCGCAGCTTGTGGATCAGCGCGGCGAGGATCGCCTGCGCGCCAAACTGGCCCGCGATCTTGTCGGCGATCAGTGACGGGAAATAGCGCGGGCGCGGGTCGCCATCGACGCGCGGCAGCAGGCTGGTGGTGCCGGTCGCGGCCTGAATGACATCGTCATAGGCCTGCAAATCGGCATAGGGGCCATCCTGCCCAAAGCCGGTGCCATGGACATAGATGATGTCGTCCTTGATCGCCTTGCACCCGGCATAGTCGAAGCCGAGCTTGGCGATCGCCTTGCCGCGGACATTGTGGAAAAACACGTCGGCGCCAGCGACAAGGTCGCGGAGCACCGCGGCGTCTTCGGGTTTTTTAAGGTCGAGCGCGATCGAGCGTTTGCCGCGGTTCACCGTCAAATGGATCGACCCCATCGTCGGGTCGGGAACCCCGCTGCCCAAGTAACGCGAGATGTCGCCCAGCCCCGGGGTCTCGACCTTGATCACCTCCGCGCCCAGATCGGCGAGCATCTGCGTCGCATAGGGGCCGAAGATCACCGTCGTCAGATCGACGATGCGGATGCCGGAGAGCATCGTCATGCGCGCATGCCCCGTAAGCCTGCCCGGGCGCGCAAAATTGCGATATTTCCTACGGCTGCGGCACCCATGCTGATCTTCCCATCATCATCCGTTTTCGTCGGCGTTGAAGATAGAACGAGCCGGAAGCGAAGGGGAAGGGACATTTTGCGGCACCCGCAGCGAACCGGTACGCCAAATTGATAGGCAAGCCGCGCTCGCAAGCTATTCGTCCAGACAGGGATGGGCCGGGATGCCGCCAAGAGCATGGCGGAGTGACGAGGGGGACCAAGATGAAGCGTCTATGGATTTCGGGACTGATGGCCGCGGTCTGCACATCGGCCGCCGCCCAGCCGCTGAGCAATGCACCTGTGCGGCCGACGCCCGAAGCGTTTAGCGAGACCCAGTTCGGCGAGCAGGTCGATGACCCCTATCAGTGGATGGAAAAGGGCGAACGGCTTGCCGATGTTTCGGCGTTTATCCGCCAGTCGAGCGCACACAGCGTGGCGCAGCTCGCAAAACTTCCCGGCCGCGCCAAGCTGCGCGAACGGATCGCGGCGGGCGTCCAGGCCGGGGTGCGCTATACCGACTTGCGCGAAGCTGGCGGCCAGCTTTTCTATCGTCGGACCGACCCGGGGGCGCAGCAGGCCAAGCTTGTCGTGCGGGCCGCCGACGGCGGTGAGCGCGTTCTGCACGATCCCGACGCGGGTGAGAAAAAGGGCGGTGCGATCAGCAGCTTCAGCGTGTCACCCGACGGCGCGACGCTGGCGTTGCACATCGCCGGTGGCGGTTCTGAAGTTGGTACCATCCAGTTCATCGAGGTGGCGAGCGGCAAAGAGCTGGCCGACCGGCTGGAGCCGGTGTGGGGCGAGTTTCGTGCCGAATGGCTCGACAACCGGACGCTGGCCTATACCCGGATGGCGGAGGCGGGAACGGCCGACCAGATGCTGAATATGCGGGTTTACCTGCATCGGCTGGGCGAGAAGCATGGCCCGGCGCTGTTGGGAGCGGGCGTCGACGGCGCGCCAATCTTTGAACCGCGCGAATTTCCCCAGATCGAGTTCCAGCCCGGCAGCGACTGGGCAATCGGATCTGGCCTTGGCGCGCGCGCCGACGGGCGCGTGATGGTGGCGCGCCGCGCCGACATCGCCGCAGGCCGGGCCGTCTGGCGCGAAATTGCGGGCTATAGCGACCGTGCCGGCGCCACCGCGCTGGACGGTGATACGCTCTATCTTGTTTCGACGGGACAGGCCGCCAACGGCGAAATCCTTGCCATCGACCTGCGATCGGGTGGAACGCTGAACGCCGCGCGGGTTGTGATGCCCGGAAGCGATGCGATATTGAACAATATCGTCGCCGCCGCGGACGGCATCTATGTGACTGGCCGCACCGACGGAGTCAGCCGCCTGTTCCATATGGCCAGGGGCAAGCCGGCGGTAGAGGTCGATTTGCCGTTCGCTGGCAACGCGTCGGGATTGTCGCCGGTCGACGGCGGCGGGGTGACGCTGGGTTTGCAGGACTGGTTCACCGCGCCGCGCTGGTTCCGCGTCAACGGCAGCAAGGTCGCAGCGCTCGGGATCGATTCCGCATCGTATAAGGGGATGGCAGACGCGCGCCAGCTGCGCGAGACGGCAGTCAGTGCTGACGGGACAAAGGTTCCGCTCACGATCCTCCTGCCACCGGGCCACAAGGCTGTGCCGGCACCGCTGCTGCTGGAAGGATATGCAAGCTATGGCATCACGCTGACCCAGCCGCTGTATGCCCAATGGACGTTCGGGTTGCTCGAAAGCGGCGGGATCATCGCCTATTGCGGTGCCCGCGGCGGCGGCGAGCGGGGCCGTTCATGGCATGAGGGCGGGCGCGCGGCGAACAAGCCCAATGGGCAGGCTGATCTGATCGCCTGTGGCGAGCGCCTTGTCGAACTGGGCCTGACCAGCCCCGACAAGATGACGGTGATGGGGACCAGTGCAGGCGGGCTGCTGGCGCCGCCGGCGGCGCTGAAACGGCCCGATCTGTTCGGTGGTTTGATCGCCAATGTCGCGATCCTCAATCCGACCCGGCTGGCGTTCGCCGAAAATGGCGCGAACCAGTTTGCCGAAATGGGCGATCCCACGACCGAGGCAGGGTATCGCGGGCTGGTGCTGCAGGACAGCTATCGCTTGCTGTCGGATGCCAAGGATATCCCCGATACGCTGATCACCGTCGGGCTCAACGACCGCCGCGTGGCGCCTTGGTTTTCGGCGAAGTTCGCGGCGCGCGCGCTGGATCGGTTCGGCAAGGATCGGCTGGTGCTGATCCGCACCGATCCTGACGCGGGGCATGGCATCGGATCGGCGCGCGACCAGCTGGTCGAACAAAACGCCGACGTCTACTCTTTCGTGCTGAACCAAGCGGGCGCCGATGGCTTTGCCAAGGTCCCGTGATCAAGCAGAGACGGTCGGCTTGTCGTCCACATCATCGCTCGCATAGGTCGTGGAAATCTGCCGATAGGCTTGCGAGCGCAACGCGAGAATAGTTGCGAACACACCCAGCACACCGGCGATCGTGAACACGATTGCGATGCCGCGTTCGGCGCCGCGGCCGTACCAGTCGCCGATCAGGTCGGCGCCCGCGCCGCTGGTCATCAGCGGGACAAAGATGAACTGGGTCAGCGGGGCGATCAGGAAAGCGGTGAGGGGCGAGGCGGCCTGTTCGACCGATTGGGCGAAGCCGAAGACGCGCCCCTGTCGCTCGAACGGCACGACCTTTTGCAGCGTGGTCTGCTCGGCCGCCTCGGCATAGGGGCCGAGGAACAGCCAGATGAAGCAGCCGATGGTGAGCAATAGGATCGACGACTGGACGGTGAACAGCGCCGCGACCGCCCAGACGATCAGGTTAACGAGGAGCAGCGTCCGCACCGGATTGGCACCGAGCCCCGTTCGCGCAATCAGCGCGCCGCTGAGGATGAAGGCGCAGGAGACAAAGGCCCAGAGCAGCCCCCATTGCTCGACCTTCATCAACGATAGGCCGTAAGCGTCCATCAGCGCCATGAAGACGCCGCCGAGCAGATTGTTGAACGCCGCGAACAGGATCAGCGCGAACAGCCCCGGAATGCCTCGCACCACGCGAAAGGTTCCGGCGAGGTCGATCTGTCGGGGTGCATCATGCGTGTCGGTTTCGCGCGGCTCGTCGACAGGAACGAAGAGGAGGTGGAGCGCGGCGAGCAGCGAGAAGGCGATAGCGAAGGCGAGCGTCGCGACCATTCCGCCCCACGCGACAAGGAAACCGCTGATCGCCGAGGTGGTCAGGAAGCCGATGCCGCTGACCATCCCGACCAGCCCGTTCGCCTTGTCGCGGCGATCCGCGGGGACGAGCAGGGTGACGAGCGTCGGCAGCGCGATCATGCGGATATTGCCGACGATCACGCCCAGCATCGTGAGCAGGACGAACAGCCACAAGGTGAAGCTGGTGGTCGTTGCGATCCGGATACCCGGGTCGAGCGCATAGGCGCCGAGCGCGGCGGAGTAGATCGCGAGCGACATGAGGCTGGAGACGAGCATCATGCTGCGCTTGCGGTGATGATCGACCAGGCTGCCGAACCAGATGCCGAGCGCGCCGGTGAGCACCAGATAGATGCCCGCGATCATCCCCGTCGCGAACACCGATTGGGTTTCGAGGAAAATCCAGAAGGTGATCGCGAACCACACCGTGAAATTGGTGATGTTGGCGACGAGGTTATTGATCAGGAGGTGGTGAAAGGGGCGCATGCGGCGGGAAACCTAGCAGCGTCGTTTGATCAGGCTAGCCCGCAATTTGAGCCTGTCCCTTTCCGTTGTTTCGATTGCAGTCGAAATATAGGTTGACCCGATAAATCAATTCGATATTTCGACGAATATCGAATCAAAAGATCCGATGCAAATTTGTCCGGTCGCCATCTGCGCCGCATTCGAGGAAAGGACTGCCCAATGACATCAATGGTTGAATCACCAGCGCCCTGGCGCGGCGAGACATTGCAGGCGCAGCCCGAGCAGTGGCTTTACCAGTTGAGCGACGCCGAAATCGTCACGATTGTCACCGCGGCGCAATCGGCAGTCGAGCGAGGCTGCCCGCTCAGCGCGCTGGCGCGGAACGATTATCCGATGACCGGGTTGGACGCGGCGCTGACCGACTGGCGCGACCGGATCGACCGCGGTCATGGCATGGTGCTGATCCGCGGACTGCCGGTGCGCAGCATCGGCCGCGAGGTCGCCGCTGCGGCCTATTGGTTGATCGGATTGCAGCTGGGGCAGCCGACCGCCCAGAATCCGGCGGGCGAGCTGCTCGTCGACATTCGTGACACGGGCGCTCCGCCGAGCGACCACAATGTGCGGCTGTACAAAACGCGGGCCGAGCTGGCCTTTCACACCGACGGTGCCGACATTATCGGCCTGCTTTGTCTGCGCGGTGCGAAATCGGGGGGCGTCAGCCGCATCTGTTCGTCGGTCGAGGTCTATAATCAGGTCGTCGCGCGGCGCCCCGAACTGGCTCCGCTGATGGAACAGCAATTCCACCACCACGCGCATGGGCAATTGGGGCCGGACGGTCCGAAGACCTTCCGCTATCCGATCGTCAGCCGCGAAGGCGGGATTTTCCGAATGATGTTGCTGACCTGGTATATCCGCAATGCCGCCGAAGATTTTCCCGAGCTTGCGGCGCTGAGCGACGCGGAACAGAGCCTGCTCGACCTGCTCGAATGGCTTCCCTTCGAACCGGGCATCGCGCTGGACATGAATTTTCAGGAAGGCGACATGCAGTTCCTGAAAAACTCGGTCGTGCTGCATGCACGCACCGATTATGAGGATTGGGATTCTGCCGAGGAAAAGCGGCATCTGTTGCGGCTGTGGCTCAACGTCCCAGAGTTTGCCGATGGCGACGATCGGTTGCGGCATGGTTTTGCCCAAAAAGCCGACGCATGACCGATCATCAATTTGTGGTGATCGGGGCCGGACAGGCGGGGCTGGCGGCGGCGCGTCTTTTGCAACGCGCGGGCGCCGATTTCCTGATGGTCGATGCCGAATGGACCGTCGGCGGTTCGTGGCGCCATTATTACGACAGCCTCGAGCTGTTTTCGCCGGTGCGCTACTCGTCATTGCCGGAGTTTGGCATGCAGGGAGCGCCCTTTGCCTATCCGACGCGCGACGATGTCGTCGATTATCTGCAACAATATCGCGACCATTTCGCCTTCCCGGTGAAATTGGGCACGCGAATATTGTCGGTCACGCGTGAGCCCGATGGATTTGTGTTGAGGCCCGAAAGCGGAACGCCGATCCGCGCGCACAAGCTGATCGTGGCGTCGGGCGCCTTTGGCGCGCCGAACCTGCCGCGGATCGCCGGACAAGCCGAATATCGGGGCCGCATCGCGCATTCATCGGGATATCGCAATCCGGATGCCTATTCGGGCCAGCGGATCATCGTGGTTGGGGCCGGAAATTCAGCGGTGCAGATTGCGGTTGAACTCGCGGGGCATGCCGACGTGACCCTGGCCGTCCGTGACAAGCTGCGCTTTCTGCCGCAGCGGGTGCTGGGCCACGATATTCACTGGTGGTTCGACAAGCTGCGCCTGAACGGCCTCAACCTGTTTTCCGACCATGGCGTCCCCATCGTCGACGATGGCCGTTACAAGGCCGCGTTGCGCACCAATCGGCCGCCGGTCCGGAAGATGTTCCGTGCCTTTACCGCCGACGGCGTCGTCTGGCCCGACGGCACGCACGAGCGGGTCGATCAGGTGATTTTTGCCACCGGATTTCGGCACGCGATGGATTTTCTGCGGCCGTGCGGGGCTTTGGACGCGAAGGGGCAGCCGCTCCACCGCCGGGGCGTCTCAACCACGGTTCCCGGGCTGGGTTATGTCGGCCTGTCGGGACAGAACGGCTTTGCATCGGCAACGCTGCGCGGCGTCGGGCGTGACGCCGATTACGTCATCCCGCGCATCGCCGCGATGTGAACCGTTTGCCGCGCTGCGGTGATTAGAACAGCTTGGTCACCGTCGCGCTGCGGCGTTCCTGTTCGACTTCGCCAGTGTAGAGGCTCACCATCGGCTCATCGCTGACGACATGCGTCTCGTCGGCGCCGAAGCCGTTGAATTTGGTCCGCATCGCGCAGCCATAGGCGCCGAGCATGCCGATTTCGATGAAATCGCCCGCCTTGATGTCGGCGGGCAGAAAAAACGGGCCAGCCATATGGTCAAGGTCGTCGCAGGTCGGACCGTAAAAGCTGAACGGCACCATTTCGGCATCGCTTTCCACGTCGCGTTGCAGAGACACCGGGAAGCGCCAGCCGACATGCGCGGCGTCGAACAGCGCGCCATAGGCACCGTCGTTGATGTACAGCTCCTCGCCGCGGCGCTTTTCGACGCGAACGATCAGCGAGCTATACTCGGCCGACAGCGCACGGCCGGGTTCGCACCACAGTTCGGCCGAATAGCTGATCGGCAGGCTTTCAAAGCTGCGGTGGATGGTATCGAAATAGGCGTCGAGCGGCGGCGGCTCCATGCCAGGATAGGACGACGGAAAGCCGCCGCCGACATCGATGATGTCGACGGTCACCGATGCGGCGACGATCGCAGCGCGGACGCGCTCCATCGCCTGCGCATAGGCGTGCGGGGTCATCGCCTGGCTGCCGACGTGGAAGCAGATGCCGAGCGCGTCGGCGGCCTGCCGCGTTGCCATCAGCAGTTCGGCAACTTCGTCGGCTTCGGCGCCGAATTTGGCGGCGAGACTGAGCTTGCTGTGATCGGACGAGACGCGCAGGCGCACGAGCAGGTTGAGGTCGGCGGCGCCTTCGGTCGCGCGCACGATCTTTTCCAGCTCGTCCATCGTGTCGAGCGAGAAGGTGCGCACGCCATGCTTCCAATAGGCTTCGGAAATTGCTTCCTCGGCCTTCACCGGGTGCATGAAGCACAGCGTCGCCTGCGGCAGGGTGCGCGACACCAGCCGGACCTCGGCGATCGAAGCGACGTCATAATGGGTGACCCCCGAATCCCACAGCACGCGCAGCAGGTCGGCGGACGGATTCGCCTTGACCGCATACATGGTCGTGCCGGGAAACCGGTCGATGAAGAAACGCGCCGCGCGCCGTGCGGCGTGCGGACGGACAAGCGTGACAGGTTCGACCGGCGAAAGTGCCTGAATCAGCCCGTGGGCGCTATGATGCTGGTGCAATGCAAGGGACCCCCAAAAGTGTAACGGTAAACGACAAGGCTGCCTTGCGGTTATTGGAAGTCCCCCTGGGGCAGCGGAGGCGCATATATGGAGGGGGGTCCCCCCTGTAAAGTCCCTATCGCGCAATTATGTAATAGTGCGGTAACACAAAGGGCGAAGCGGGGCCGATGTGCGCCGAACGGGGCAAAAGCGGGACAAGACGGCGGCGGTGGGCTAAGGACACTGACCTCGCAACGCCGAAAAGGACGCGCTCGCCATGGTTACTCCCGCCGATGTGAATCACACATTCTCCGATGCCGAGCTGGAGGAACTGCTGGCGTTTGGTACGGTCGAATCGCATCGTGCGGGCGACCTGATCATCGAAGAGGGCGCAATGGCGCCCGATTGCATCATCACCCTGTCGGGCCATACCGATATTTTTGCGTCAACCGACGAAGGACGAAAGCGTGTCGGGTGGATGGAGCGTGGGCAGTTCGCGGGCGATCTGTCGGTGCTGACCGGGCAGCGGCATTTGTCGCGGGTCGAAATGGGCGCCGATGGCGAGATATTGCGCATCAAGCACGCCGATTTCCAGCGGTTGATCGCCAGTAATTCCCATTTTTCCGACATTTTCGTGCGCGTGCTTTCGGCGCGGCGCGAGTTCAGCAACCAGCGCGGCTTTGCGGTGACGATCGTGATCGGCGCTGCGCTCGACCGCAGTGTCTATGCGCTGCGCGACCTGCTTATGAAACATGGCGTCGCGCATCGCTGGTTCGACCCCGCCGACGGACCGGTGCCGGCGCATCTGCTCGCCGAGCGCGATATCAGCGAGGACCAGCTGCCGGTCGTCATCCTGGGCGCCGCCGACCTGCTGGTCCAGCCGACGCCCGAGCAGCTCGCGGCGGCGCTGGGGCTCGACCTGCTCCCCGACGGGGCGACCGCCGATGTGCTGGTGGTCGGCAGCGGGCCGGGCGGGCTCGCCGCGGCGGTCTATGCGGCTTCCGAAGGGCTGACGGTCATCGCGCTCGACGCGCTCGCGCCGGGCGGACAGGCGGGCACGTCGTCGAAGATCGAAAATTACCTCGGCTTTCCAACCGGTATTTCAGGCAACGAGCTGGCGCGGCGCGCGACCGTGCAGGCGCAGAAATTCGGCGCGCGGATCGCCGCACCGGTGCGCGCGGCGTCGATCGTGCGCGACGAGGACGTCTATTGCCTGCATCTCGCCGACGGGCGCAAGCTGCGCAGCCGCGCCGTGGTCGTCGCGTCGGGCGCCCAATATCAGCGGCTGCCGATCGAGGGGATCGAGGCTTATGAAGGGCGCGGCATCTATTATGGCGCGACGCCGATGGAGGCGCAGCTGTGCGGCAACGCCGAGGTCACGGTCGTCGGTTCGGGCAATTCGGCGGGGCAGGGGGCGATCTACCTCGCGAGTGTCGCGAAGAAGGTTTATGTCATTTTTCGCCGCAAGAGCCTGCGCGAAACCATGTCGGAATATCTGGTCCGGCGGCTGGAAGACCATCCGAATATCGAGATCATCCCGTCGACCGACGTGATCGCGCTGCATGGGGAGGGCGGGCTTGCCGGGCTGACCTATCGCAGCCGCGAGACTGGCGAAGAAGGCCATTGCGATTGCCGCTTCCTGTTCCTGTTCCTCGGCGCGAACCCGAACACCGGCTGGTTGCCGAAGGAAATGGTGTGCGACGAGCGCGGCTTTGTGAAGACCGGCGGCGATATTGCGCCACTCGAATTGGTCAAGGCGGGGTGGTCACTGGATCGGATGCCGAGCCGGTACGAGACCAGCTGGCCACGAATCTACGCGATCGGCGATGTGCGCAAGGGGTCGGTGAAACGCGTCGCCTCGTCGGTGGGTGAGGGGTCGGTGGTCGTCAGCGATATTCATCAGGCGCTGGCGGAGGTTGCGGCGACCTGATCCTCCCTGTCGCGTAGCGATGGGGAGGGGGACCGTCCGCGAAGCGGATGGTGGAGGGGCAGCAACGTCAGTGCCATGGCCCCTCCGTCAGCGCTTCGCGCTGCCACCTCCCCATGGCGCCGCCACAGGGAGGATATTTCAGCTCAACCGCGTCTTGAAATCCTCATAGCCGAACTCTCGCACGAGCTTCAGTTCGTTAGTCTCGCTGTCCCACAACCAGATCGACGGCAGCGGCACGCCGTTGAAGGTGTTCGTCTTGACCATCGAATAATGCGCCTGGTCGAGGAACGCGAAGCGCTGGCCGATCCGGGCGCCGCCGGGGACGCGGTAGTCGCCGATAACATCGCCTGCGAGGCACGAAGGACCGCCGAGGCGGGTCGGCATGCCGTCGGAGGCTTCATCGAGCATGGCGGGTCGATACGGCGCTTCGATCACATCGGGCATGTGGCAGGTCGCCGAAATATCGGTGATACCGATCGGCATGCCATTGTCGAACAGGTCGAGGATTTCGCCGACGAGGATCCCGGCGTCGAGCGCGATCGCCTCGCCGGGTTCGATCATCACGTCGCAATCGGTCGCGGCGCGCACCTGTTTCAGGAAGGCGATCAGGTCATCGATCTGATAATCGGCGCGGGTGACATGGTGACCGCCGCCGAAATTGATCCATTTCAGCTGGCCGAAGAACGGCCGCAGCATCGGCTGGACGGCGTCCCAGGTGCGCGCCAGCGGCGGGAAATCCTGTTCGCACAGGCTGTGTATATGGATGCCGTCGATGCCCTCCATATGCTCGGGAAGCAGCTGGGTGACCGGGAAGCCAAGCCGGCTGCACGGCGCGGCGGGATCGTATTTGGCGACCTCGCCCTCGCTGTGCATCGGGTTGATGCGCAGGCCGATGTCGAAGGTCACGCCCTTTGCTCGAAGTTCGTCTAAAAAGGGACGGAAGCGGGCGATTTGCCCGGGCGAATTGAAGATCAGATGGTCGGACAGTGCTGCGATTTCGGGCAGGTCGGCTTCCTTGTAGCCCGCGCAATAGGTGGCAACCTCGCCGCCATATTCGGCGCGCCCGAGCTTGGCTTCGTAAAGCCCTGAAGCGCAAACACCGTCGAGATAGTCTGCCACCGTCGAACCCAGCGACCACATCGAAAACGCCTTGAGCGCCGCCAGCACGCGGGCGCCCGACGCATCGCCAATATGGCGCAGCACCGACAGATTGGCGCGGACCTTAGCGGCGTCGACGACGAAGGCGGGCGAGGGGACACGGCTGAGGTCGAAGCTTGCGAAAGCTCCGGGATCGCCGGCACGGGTTTCCATGTCGTTCTGTTCCTATGCGACCGCAATCGGTCCCTTGAAGATGAAGAAAGCCCCCGCCGCGATAAAGCCAAAGCCGACGAGATGGTTCACGGTCAGCTTCTCACCGAGCCAGAAGACCGCGAACCCGGCGAATATGACGAGGGTGATGACTTCCTGCAAGGTCTTGAGTTCGGCGGCGGTGTAAACGCCGTAACCGATGCGGTTGGCGGGTACCGCGAGGCAATATTCGAAAAAGGCGATACCCCACGCGATCAGCACCGCGAGCCACAACGGCCGCGACATGTCGCCGAGGTGTCCATACCAGGCAAAGGTCATGAAAATGTTCGAGATGATAAGCAGCCCGATAGGCGCGAGATAGGCGGTCATCCCGACATTACTCCTTGGTCAGCGGCAGCACGTCGCGGAGAAGGGCGGCGAAGAAATGCCCCGGTTCCTCTACCATCGGCATATGCGCCGAATGTTCGAGCCAGACGAGCTTCTTCGACGGCGCTTGCACCTCTGCGAACCAGTCGGCGGCGACGGGCGAGGGCACGGTATAGTCGTGTCTGCCGAGCATGAAGACGATCGGTAGCTCCATCCTCTTCACCTTGGTGAAGCTGACATCGGCGAGGCGCGGCCAGAGCGTCGTGACCGAGAAGGCACTGCCCTGACCCCATGCCTTGCGGTCAGCCTCGCTATACTCAGGCGAGAGACGCGGGGTCTGGAAATAGAGATCGAGGTCGGGCTTATTGTACATCAGCGACCCATAGGGGATCGCATATTTGCGCCAGCCGTCGGCCTTGGCGATGGTGAACTCGCCCGCCGGATAGGGGGCAAGCGCGTCGATTGCGGCGACCGCTTCGCTGTTGCCCGCGGCGACAGCCTTGGCCCGTGTCCACGCCATGCCCGCTTTTTCGCCCTCGCGAAAGTCGATCCCCTGCCCGACGCCGACATAGGCGTAGAGCAGGTCGGGGCGCTTCACCGCGACCGACAGGCCGACGATCGAACCCCAGCTATGCCCCATCAGCACGACCTTACGCTTGCCGTACCGCTTCTTGAGCAGGTCGATCAGTTCGATCGCGTCGTCGCGGTACCGCTCGACCGTCATCGTCGGCGCGAGCGTCGCGGGATCGTTCAGCGGATAGGAGCGTCCGGCGCCGCGCTGGTCGTACTGGACGACGGTGAAGACATCTTCCCATGGCCGCTGGAACGCCCACGCGAAGGGCATTTCGACCGCGCCGGGGCCGCCGTGGACGAAGACGAGGATCGGGTTTTCGCGGTCCGAGCCGCGGACGTTTACGATCTGCCGGGCGCCGCCGAGCGTGGCTTCGAAGGTTTCCTGCACCCCGTTTGGCGTGACGATCTTGCCGATGTCGGCAACGATCGCGCGCGCCGGGGCATAGGCGTCGTCAGTCTGCGCGGCGGCGGGGGTGGTGATCGCGGCGAGCAAGGTGAACGCAGCAATTCGCAATTTCATATCAGCAACCTCTCGTCATTCCCGCGAAGGGGAAACCCAATTTGGACGCCGCTAGTGGGTTCCCGCGTTCGCGGAAATGACGCAAGACGTAATATCGATCAGAAATCGAGCGGCCCGGCCAGTTCCTTCACCTGCCAGGGCAGGCCGTGCTGGTTCAGCATCGCCATGAACGGATCGGGGTCCATCTGTTCCATGTTGAACACGCCGTCACCGCTCCAGGTGTTCGTCACCATCATCGCGGCGCCGATCATCGCGGGGACGCCGGTGGTATAGCTGACCGCCTGATTGCCGGTTTCGGCATAGGCGTCTTCATGGTCGCAGATATTGTAGAGGTAGAGCGTCTTTTCCTTGCCGTCCTGGCCGAGACCGGTGGCGATGACGCCGATGTTGGTCTTGCCCTTGGTCGTCTCGCCCAGGCTCGACGGTTCGGGGAGTACGGCTTTGAGGAATTGCAGCGGGATGATCTCGCGGCCCTCGTAGATCACCGGGTCGATGCGCGTCATGCCGACATTCTGCAGCACGTTGAGGTGGGTGATATAGGCCTCGCCAAAGGTCATCCAGAAACGGATGCGCTTGATTTCGGGGAGGTGCGTTTTCAGGCTTTCGATTTCCTCATGATACATGAGGTACATTGTCTTTTCGCCGACCGCTTCGAAGTCGAATTTCTGCTTCACCGACATCGGCGGGGTTTCGACCCAGTCGCCATTTTCCCAGTGCCGCGCGACCGCGGTGACTTCGCGGATGTTGATCTCGGGGTTGAAATTGGTCGCGAAATGCTGGCCATGATCGCCGCCGTTGCAGTCGAGAATGTCGAGGGTGTCGATGCGCGCGAAATGATGTTTCTTGAGCCAGGTGGTGAAGACGCTCGTTACCCCCGGGTCGAAACCCGAACCGAGCAGCGCCATCAGTCCGGCATCCTTGAAGCGGTCGTGATACGCCCATTGCCAATGATATTCGAACTTTGCCTCGTCGCGCGGTTCGTAGTTGGCGGTGTCCATATAATGCGCGCCGGTCGACAGGCACGCCTCCATAATCGTCAGATCCTGATAGGGCAGCGCGAGGTTCACGACATGCGTCGCGCCAATCTCGCGGATCAGCGCCGCGGTGGCATCGATATGATCGGCATCGACCTCGGCGGTCTTGATCGTCACGCCGGTGCGTGCCTTGACCGACTCGGCGACCGCATCGCATTTGAACTTGCGGCGGCTGGCCAGCGTGATGTCGGGGAAGATGTCGGCGTTCATCGCCATTTTGTGCACCGCGACCGAACCGACGCCGCCTGCGCCGATCACCAGAACCTTGCTCATGAAAAATCTCCTGCGCCTACCTATGCGGCTTGTCTTGTATGCCCGGCCCTATAGGACGAAGCCATGACACAGCAAAGCCCCGATCCCTCGCTCGACACCCTGTTGAATGCTGGCCGCGCGCCCACCCTTGCGGGGGTCGAACGCGCGGCGGCGAAAGTCGCTGCATTGCTGCCGCAGACGCCGCTGCTGCCGATGGAAATCGACGGCAAGACGATCTGGTGCAAGGCCGAGTGCCTGCAACCCGTCGGCGCCTTCAAGATCCGCGGCGCCTGGCACCGGCTGACCGATCTAACGCCTGAGCAAGCGGCAGCGGGGGTGGTCGGGGTATCGAGCGGAAATCATGCGCAGGGCGTGGCGTGGGCAGCGAAACGGCTGGGCATTTCGGCGACGATCGTGATGCCGAGCAACGCGCCCAAGATGAAGCTGGCGGCGACGCGGGCGCTCGGGGCCGAGGTCGTGCTGTACGACCGCGTGACCGAATCGCGCGACGCGGTGGCGGCAAAATTGCTCGAAGCCAGCGGCGGTACGTTGGTTCATGCTTATGGCGATCCGTGGATCATCGAGGGGCAGGGGAGTGCGGGGATCGAGGCGCGGGCACAGCTGGCGGCGCGTGGGATGGCTGGTCCTGATAAGGTGATCGCGTGCTGCGGCGGCGGCGGATTGTCGGCAGGGCTGGCGCTGGCCTGCCCCGACGCCGAGGTCATCGCGGTCGAGCCAGAGGGCTGGGACGATGTGGCGCGGTCGTTGGCCGCGGGGGAAATCCTGTCGGTCGAGGATCTGGCCTATCCAACCGAATGTGACGCGCTGCAAACGCCGCAGACTTACCCAATCAATTTTGCGGTGCTGCAGGCGCGCGGCGTGCGCGGCGTGGTGGTGACGCGCGAGGAGGTGCGGTACGCGATGCGCGTGGCGTTCGAGCGGCTGCATCTGGTGGTGGAGCCCGGCGGTGCGGCGGCGCTGGCGGCGGTGCTGGCGGGCAAGGTCGAACTGGGCGACGCAACGCTAGTCACCCTGTCAGGCGGCAATGTCGATCGGGAGCTTTTTGCCGAGATAATCGCCGGGTGACGCCGCGCGGGATATCTGCTCCACTTGGTGCGTTGGAACGGCGAAGGAGAAGCGAGATGCAAAAGAGCGTGATTCTGGCCAGCGCAGCGGCGCTGGTGTTGCTGACCGGTTGCGAAAAGGCCGAGGCGCCCGCGCCTGCCGATACGACCACAACCGAAGTGCCGGTCGAAACTGCGCCGCCCGAAGGCGCTGAAGCCACCGATCCCGCTGCCGCGGCGCACCGCTACGCGGCGTGGGCGGGCAAATGGACCGGGGTCGAGGGCATGTATGCCACGATCACCACCGCCGAGCCCGGCAAGTATAAGCTGGAGATGCAGTCGGACCTTGACACCAAGGGCAGCTATGACGGCAGCGACGGTGAGGGCGGCATCACGTTCAAGCGCGGAGCCGAAACGCTGACGCTGGCGGCATCGACCGGCGATGCGACGGGCCTGAAATATCTGGCGGGCAAGAAGGATTGCCTGAAGGTGAAGGATGGCGAGGGTTATTGCCGCGATTGATTTCATAGATCTTTCGTCATTGCGGCCCCGGACATGGTCCGGGGGAAGCAATCCAGAGTTTGCGTAAACCGCTCTAGATTGCTTCGCTGTGCTCGCAATGACGATGGGGGGAGGTGCGAGTGGGTCAGATCGGCATAGCCGCAGGAGTCGACCAGCCCGCGCTGATCGAAACACTCGCGCAGGCGTTCCAGACCGACCCGGCGCTGTCATGGATTTTGCCCGACCCCGCCCACCGCGCGCGGGCGCTGCGCAGCCTCTTCCGCACCCTCGTCCCCGCCGACATGCGCGCCGGGGTGGCGCTTCGTTCCGCTGGCGACGAAGCGGCAGCCTTATGGCGCGCGCCGGGGCAGGCGCATGGTGGAACGCTGGAATTCCTGCGCACCGTCGTGCCGTTGATCGCGACCTTTGGCACCGCCTTGCCGCGCGGACTGAAGGTTCAAAGCGGCATCGATGCGCACCGTCCGACGGGGCGGTTCTGGTATCTCCATTATGTCGGCGTGCGCACCGGGCATCGGGGCAAGGGGCATGGCGGGCGGATTATTCGCGCGCAAACCGCGGTGGCTGATGCCGAAGGGCTGCCGTGCTGGCTGGAAACCGCGACCCCGGAAAATGTGCCGCTTTACGAACGGCTGGGCTTTGTCACGCAGGTCGAATGGGACGTGCCGGGGGGCGGGCCGCATTTTTGGGGCATGATGCGGGCGCCCGCCGCTTGAATATTCCCGTCACCTCTCTACGACTTGACCCCGTGGACGGCACCCAATGGTCATCAGGCGCGGACGAGGCGCGCGCGCAGCTGACGGCGGCGCTGACCGCCGTCGGGCGCGGCGACCGCGCTGCGCTGCGCCAGGTCTATGACATGACCGCCGCGAAACTATTTGGAATCTGCCTCCGTATCTGTGGCGAGAGGGCCAGCGCGGAGGATGTTTTGCAGACCGTCTATATCAAGGTGTGGGAGCGGGCGGGGCAATTCGATGCCGCGCGCGCCAGCCCGATCACCTGGCTGGCGACGATCGCGCGCAATGGCGCGATCGACTGGCGGCGGTCGGTTGCCGGGCGCACGGTGCGCGATACTTTGCCCGAACAGGCGGCCTTTGCGGTGGCCGACGACAGCCCGCTCGCGGACCAGTCGATGGTCGTGGCCGAGGAGGGTGAGCAACTGCACCGCTGCCTGGGCGAACTCGAGGATCGCACCCGCTTGTGCATCCGCGCCGCCTTTTTCGACGGATCGACCTATGCCGAGCTTGCCGACCGCGAAAATGTGCCGTTGGGGACGATGAAAAGCTGGATACGGCGCGGGTTGCTGCGCCTGAAGGATTGCCTTGGCGATGGATGACCATCTGACGCCCGCCGAAGAGCGCGACGCGCTCGCCGCCGAACTGGCGCTCGGCTTGCTCGACGGGCAGGCGCGCGCGGATGCGCTGCGGCTGTCGCTGAGCGATCCCGAATTTGCGGCGCAGGTCGCGGCATGGGAGGCGAAGCTGGCGCCGCTGCATGACGAGTGGACCGATGCGCAGCCTGGCGCCGCTGTTTGGAGCGGCATCGAACGGCAGCTGGCGGATGCGCCCGCCGACAAGATCACTGCGATCGAAACGCGCCTGCGCCGGTGGCGCGCCGGGGCGCTGCTGTCGGGGGCCGTCGCGGCGGCGCTGGCGTTCGTGCTGATTACCCAGCCTGTGCCGACACCTAAGCCTGCCGCACCGCAGCTCGCGGTCGCGCGGATCGAAAGCGATGCCGCGGGGCCGCTGGTGCTCGCGCGTTACAACCAGAGCAATGGTTTGATGCAGCTGCGCATCCATGGCTTCGAGCCCGGAACGCTGGCGCCCGAGCTCTGGGTGATTCCCGAGGGCGGCACGCCCGTCTCGCTCGGCCAGATTGGTCATGCGGGCGAGGCGGAAATGACGATGCCGCCGCCGCACCGCCTGCTGATGACCGAAGGCGCGACGCTGGCGATCACGATGGAGCCGGCGTCGAAGACCCCGCATCCGGCGCCGAGCAGCGTCGCGGTCGCGTCCGGAAAAATCATCACAATCTGAGGTTGCTGTGCATCCGTTGCCGGGTCGGTGCCGTAGCTGCGCCGCATTCCGCATTTCCGGAGTGCCAGAAACCAGAGGATTGTATCATGAAACTTTCCAAACTCTCCGCGTCGCTCGCTGCTTTAATGATGGTTGCCGGGGGCGGCGTCGCGCTCGCCAACCCGATGGTCGGCGGTGCCGCGATGTATGAAACCAAGAACATCGTCGAAAACGCCGTCAATTCAAAGGATCACACGACGCTGGTCGCCGCGGTGCAAGCTGCCGGTCTGGTCGACACGCTCGCCAGCCCCGGTCCGTTCACCGTATTCGCGCCGACCAACGCCGCGTTCGGCAAGCTGCCCGCCGGCACCGTCGACACGCTGCTGAAGCCCGAGAATAAGGGTACGCTGACCGCAGTGCTGACCTATCATGTCGTCCCCGGTACGCTGACCGCCGCCGATCTGGCCGCTAGTGCCAAAGCGAATGGCGGGAAGGCCGTGCTGACCACCGTGCAGGGCGCAGAACTGACCGTGTGGGGCAAGGATGGCAAATGGTATGTCACCGACGCCAAGGGCGGCAAGGCCCAGATCACCATCGCCGACGTCAAGCAGTCGAACGGCGTTATCCACGTCGTCAATGGCGTTTTGCTGCCGGGCTAACCCCTTCGTCCGGTAACAGGTGCGGTCCGTCCACTTCCCTCCCGGGACGGGCCGCATTGCCGGGGCGACAATTAGGCGTCGTCGAACCCAATGAACCGCGCAGCGTCTGCGACGCTCTTGCGGTTCGACACCACCGCATTGGCGGGAAATGCCTCGTCAGGCCAGCCCATCGCGACGCAGATCATGATCACCTGATCGTCGGGAATCTTCGCATGCTCGCGCACCACCGGGCTTTGCATAATGCCCTGGCTGTTGATCACGCAGCCAAGCCCGCGCGACCAGGCGGCGTTGACCAGCGCGTTGGTGACCGCGCCGCAATCGAACGGCGCGATGTCGCTGCCGAGCAGGACGCGGTCATAGGTCACGACGATGCTGACCGGCGCGTCGAACTGGCGAAAACCGCGCAGCACCCAATCCTGCCGCCCGTTCTTGTCGTCGCGTTCGATGCCCATCGCGCCGAACAACTGCTTGGCGACTTCGATCTGGCGACCGCGATGTTCGTCGGGAACGACGTTGAATGTCCGAAATTCGCGGCTGTCGGGTTTGCCCGCCAAAATGCCCTCGGTGTTGCCGCGGCGGATCGCGTCGAGCGGGGCGCCGGTGACGACCGAGAAATTCCAGCACTGATTGTTGTAGGATGAAGGCGCGCGCATCGCGACCTCGATGATCTCGGCAATCAGTTCTTTGGGGACAGGTTTGTCGAGGAAGCCGCGGATCGAGCGGCGTCCCAACACGACATCGTCAAAACCGACTGCCTGGCTCACGCAGCCTCGCGCAGTTCCAGCTCCAACCGGCCCCAGATTTCGACGAGCGCGCTCGTCAACTCGCGCATCATCGCCTCGTCATGCGCCGGGCCGGGGGTGAAGCGCAGCCGTTCGGTACCGCGCGGCACGGTCGGGAAATTGATCGGCTGGACGTAAACGCCATATTCGGCAAGCAGAATGTCGCTGATCTTTTTTGCGCGCACCGGATCGCCGACCATCAGCGGGACGATGTGCGTCGTCGAGTCCATCACCGGCAGGCCCGCGTCGCGGAAGCAGGCTTTCAGATACGCGGCATTGGCCTGCTGCGCCTCGCGCTCGACGCTCGACGATTTCAGGTGGCGGACGCTGGCGAGCACCCCGGCGACGAGCACCGGCGACAGGCTGGTGGTGAAGATGAAGCCCGGTGCATAGCTGCGGATGACGTCGATGATATTCTTGTCGGCGGCGATATAGCCGCCCATCACGCCGAACGCCTTGCCCAGCGTGCCTTCGATGATCGTCACGCGATCAGCCGCTTCGTCGCGGTCGGTGATGCCGCCGCCGCGCGGGCCGTACATGCCGACGGCATGGACTTCGTCGCAATAGGTGAGGGCGTTATATTTGTCGGCGAGGTCGCAGATCGCGTGGATCGGGGCGACGTCGCCGTCCATCGAATAGACGCTTTCGAACGCGATCAGCTTCGCCGCTTCGGGATCGTCCTGTGCCATCAATTCTTCGAGATGGGCGAGGTCATTGTGACGCCACACGCGCTTTTCGCAGCCCGAGTTGCGGATGCCCGCGATCATCGAAGCGTGGTTGAGCTCGTCCGAATAGATGATGCAGTTCGGCAGCAATTTGCCGAGCGTGCCAAGCGTCGCTTCGTTCGAGATATAGCCCGAGGTGAACAGCAGCGCGCCATCCTTGCCGTGCAGGTCGGCGAGCTCGTGCTCGAGGTCGATGTGATAATGGGTGTTACCACCGATGTTGCGGGTGCCGCCCGATCCGGCGCCGACGTCGTGCAGCGCATATTCCATCGCTTCGACGACTTTGGGGTGCTGGCCCATCGCGAGATAATCGTTCGAGCACCAAACCGTGATTGGTTTCGGGCCGTTATGACCGGCAAAGCAGCGGGCGTTGGGGAACGAGCCGCGGTTGCGCAAAATGTCGATAAAGACGCGGTAGCGGCCTTCTTCGTGCAGCCGGTCGATCGCGCGAGCGAAGATATCGTTATAATTCACGTTCCAGCCCCGCAGTCCAGGTGCCAAATCCAGGCATGTTTGCCGCTCGTTCCGGGCGGCACTTAACACGCGGGCCAATAACGGTGAATTGGGCTGAAATCCAGTGCGAACGATTCGCAAGTCACTGCGTCGATCAGTGTGATCAAATGCACCGGTATGTTGACCGCGAGCGGCTAAGCCTCGAACCAACAAGCGCAAAAAGGGAGCAAGGTCAAAATGCGCCTCTCGACTGCTGTCATATTGTCAATCGCCGCGGGAATCTCGGTGTCGGTACCCGCCCCGGCGGCGGCGCCAGCACCGTTCGACGGGGCGTGGATGTCCTGCGAAACCTATCGCGGGGCCGAGATATGCACGTACAAGTTGCTCGCCCAGCGTGGGAACCGCGTTTGCGGCGTTCAGCGCTATTTTGCGACCAATGCCTATTATGAGCAGCGGTTTGTCGGCACAGTGACGGGCCATGTCGCGCAAATCGAGAAGATCTGCGGCGATCCCGGGTCAGAGACCGACACCTATTGCTCGGGCCGCGCGCCGCGCGATCCCGCGAAGGTCGGGTGGGGACCGTCCAGCGAACGCTTGTTCCAGTGCCGCGGTCGGTTGTTCAGCACGTCGAGCGATGCGCCCGTCAGTTGCAAGGGCGTGACGTCCGGCATGGGGATGCCGCGCGTTCGTAGCTTGGGTGAGCAGGGACCGCAGCCGGAGGATCGCGCCTGGCTGGCGGCCTGCGCTGCAGGGCGCGAGTGACGCGTCAGATCGTTTCGATCCGGTCGATGCCATAGGGCGCCAGCGTTGCGAGCGGCGGTGGCGGTCGCTCAGCGCTGCGGGTAAACACCGCGAGGCCGGAGGTCGCTGCCGCTGGCCATTGTTGCCCTTGCGTCAGGTCGGCGATCCGCCGGGCAATGCCTTCGGCGCCATCGATCAGGGTCACGCGCGGACCCGCCGCGGCCTGTAATTCATCGGCCAGCAACGGGAAATGGGTGCAGGCGAGGACGATGACGTCGATCGCATCGCCGCCCGGTTGATCGCGCAGTCCCGCAATCGCGCGGGCTATCACGGCGGGGTCGACCGGTTCGCCGCGCAGCTTGGCCTCTGCGCCGGTGACGAGGCCGGGGCTGCCGTGGCGCAGCACCGTCTTGCCGCCCGCAAAGCGCGCGCTGAGGTCGTCGACATAGGGCTGGCGCACCGTGGCCTCGGTGCCGAGTACCCCGATGACGCCGCTTTTGGTGAGCTGCGCCGCGGGCTTGATTGCGGGAACGGTGCCGACGATCGGCAGGTCGAGCGCGGCGCGGACATGCGCGAGCGCGATCGTTGAGGCGGTGTTGCAGGCGATGACGGCGAGCCGCGGCTGATAGCGTTCGACGAGGCGGCCGAGCAGCGCCGGGACGCGCGCCGCGAGCTCTGCCTC
>Ga0265296_1001513_pt1 | contig 26575 bp, 26 predicted proteins | sample MunlanPumphouse1_FD_189073 | JGI IMG/M metagenome (GOLD analysis project Ga0265296, IMG submission 189073) | Groundwater microbial communities from a municipal landfill in Southern Ontario, Canada - Pumphouse #1 | ecosystem: Environmental > Aquatic > Deep subsurface > Groundwater | place... | reverse complement strand
TCGATCGGCGCAGCCGACAGGAACGGAAACTAGATGGCGAAGTCCGATACGCACCCCTTCCACGCCCCGCGCGCCCACGGCTTCGTGCGCGTGGCCGCCGCGACCCCGGTGGTCCATGTCGCCGATCCGGCCGCCAACGCCGAGGAGCACGCACGACTGATCCGTCAGGCGGGCGAGGCGGGCGTGGACCTGCTGGTCTTCCCCGAACTGTCGCTGAGCGCCTACGCCATCGACGATCTGCTGATGCAGGCGGCCCTGCTGGAGGAGGTCGAGCGTCGCATCGCCGAACTGGCCGAGGTGGCGGATAAGGCGGGCGTCATCGCCGTGATCGGCGCGCCGATCCGCAACGGCGACGCCCTGTTCAACTGCGCCGTGGTGCTGGGCGGCGGCGAGGTGCTGGGCGTGGTCCCCAAGACCTATCTGCCCAACTATCGCGAATACTACGAGAAGCGCTGGTTCGCGCCCGCCGCCAGCCGGTCCGAGGACAGCCTCGTCCTGAACGGTACGAGCGTCGTTTTCGCGCCGGGCCTGGTGTTCGAGGCGACCAACCGGCCCGGCTTCGTCTTCGCGGTCGAGATCTGCGAGGACTTCTGGGCGCCGCAGCCGCCGTCGACGCGGGCGGCGCTCGCGGGGGCGCGCATCCTGTGCAACCTGTCGGCCTCCAACATCGTCATCGGCAAGGCGGACGAGCGGGCGCTGCTGTGCGCCAGCCAGTCGGCGCGCACCCTGTCGGCCTATGTCTTCGCCGCCTCGGGTTGGGGCGAAAGCACGACGGACCTGGCCTGGGACGGTCAGGCGACCATCCACGAACTGGGCGGCAAGCTGGCCGAGGGTGAGCGGTTCGCGCTGGAAAGCCATCTGACCATCGCCGACGTGGACGTGGACCGCATCGGTCTGGACCGCCTGCGCAACGGCACCTTCGCCGACTGCGCCCGTCTGGAAGGCGAGGCCGCGACCGTGGTTCCGTTCGAGGCCGGTGATGGCCCGAACGGCGCCCTGATCCGTCCGCTGGACCGTTTCCCCTTCGTGCCGGACGATCCGGCCCGTCTGGATCACGACTGCTTCGAGGCCTTCAACATCCAGGTCCAGGGCCTGATGCGGCGGATGACCGCGACGGGGTCGAAGACCCTGGTGATCGGCGTCTCGGGCGGGCTGGATTCGACCCAGGCCCTGCTGGTGGCCTGTCGCGCCTTCGACCGGCTGAAGCTGCCGCGCACCGGGATTCTGGCCTTTACGATGCCGGGCTTCGCCACGTCGGAGGGGACCAAGTCCAACGCCTGGGCGCTGATGAAGGCGTTGGGGGTGACGGGAGCCGAGATCGACATCCGGCCCGCCGCCGAACAGATGCTGCGCGACATCGGCCACGCCTTCGCGGATGGTCAGCCGGTCCATGACATCACCTTCGAGAACGTGCAGGCGGGGCTGCGCACCGACTATCTGTTCCGCCTGGCCAATCAGAACCATGGCTTCGTCCTGGGGACCGGCGATCTGTCGGAGCTAGCGCTCGGCTGGTGCACCTATGGCGTCGGCGACCACATGAGCCATTACAACGTCAACGGCGGGGTGGCGAAGACCCTGATCCAGCACCTGATCCGCTGGGTCGCCGAGGGCGAGCTGATCGGGGCTGAGGCGGCGCCCATACTGCACGCCATCCTGGCCACCGAGATCTCGCCCGAACTGGTCCCGGCGGGCGCGGACGGGGCGATCCAGTCGACGCAGAGCATCGTCGGCCCCTATGCCCTGAACGATTTTTTCCTGTTCTACATCAGCCGGTTCGGTCTGAAGCCGTCCAAGGTCGCCTATCTGGCGCATCAGGCCTGGGGCGACGCGACGACGGGAAGCTGGCCGGTGGGTCTGCCGGAGGGCGAGCGGGTCGCCTATGACCTGGCGGCCATCAAGGCCTGGCTGCGCAAGTTCCTGATCCGCTTCTTCCAGACCAGTCAGTTCAAGCGTTCGGCCCTGCCGAACGGGCCCAAGGTGGTGACGGGAGGCTCCCTGTCCCCGCGCGGCGACTGGCGGGCCCCGTCGGACAGCAGCGCGCGGGTCTGGCTGGACGAGTTGGACGCCAAGGTTCCGTAAAAAGGCCCGCGCGGGGTTTACGCCGCTTTGACGCATGGGTTAGCGTTTGGGCCTCCCCGCCCCCTTGTGAGACTTCTCCATCCCGGTCGTGCGGGAGAGCCCGGCCTTGTCCGGGTCAGTCGTGGGCTGAGCGTTCGGGATCGAAGAAGGACAAGCCATGCGTCTTTTGACCGCCGCCGCCCTCTCCGCATTCCTGATCACCGCTGCGCCCGCGCTGGCGCAAGAGGCCGAGGCCTCGGCCGCCGCTGCGACCGCCGCAGCCCCCACCGACGCTGAACTGGCCCAGTTCGCCGCCGCCATGACCAAGGTTAAGGCCGTCTCCGCCGCCGTTCAGAACGGCGCTCCCACGGCCGAACAGCAGGCCGAGATGGCCGGCGCGGTGCAGAATTCCGGCCTGACGGTCGAACGCTTCAACGCCATTTCGGCGGCGGTGGCGGGGGATCGGGTGCTTCAGGCCCGCGCCGCCGTGGCCGGCGCTGCGCCGTCGGCGCCGGGCTCGATCGGCGCGGGCGTGACCGACGCCGAGGCGGCGCAGTTCGCCACCGCCATGGCCGAGATCTCGGGCGTCGCCCGCGCCCTCAACGGCGCCCAGCCGAACGCCGAGCAGCAGGCCCAGATGGCCGCCGCCATCACCAAGGTCGGCCTGGAGATCGAACGCTTCAACGCCATTTCGGCGGCCTCGGCCCAGGACGAGCACCTTCAGGCGCGCATCGCCCTTGCCCAGGCCCGCCAGGCCGAATAGGCCACAGGGAACCGGGGTCGTCGTGCAAGCGGCGACCCCTCTTTTCCATCTGCAGGACCGACCATGACCGACGACGTGACCAAGGACTCCAACGGCAACATCCTGGCCGACGGCGACAGCGTGACCCTGATCAAGGACCTGAAGGTCAAGGGCTCGGGCGGCGTGACGCTGAAGCGCGGGACCCTGGTCAAGAACATCCGACTGACCGGCGACACCGACGAGATCGAAGCCAATGTCGACAAGGTCCGCGGGTTGGTTCTGCGGACGGAGTTTGTGAAGAAGGCCTAGCCTTGGGACCTATCGCGCTGCCCTATGCCGTCACCCCGGAAGCCCGCAGGGCTATCCGGGGTCCAGGCGGTTGAGATCAACACAAGACGCCCCAGGTTTGCACAACCGCCTGGGTTCCGGGTTCGGCTGCGCCGCCCCGGAATGACGGCGGTGGGTGTCAGGCCACCCCCGCCAGAAACTCGAAGATCGCCGCGCGGGCCTCGGCTTCATCCAGCATGGGGGCGTGGCCGACGCCTGAGACCTCGGCGTAGCTCATGGCGGGCGCGGCCTTTCGCATCTTGGCGACGATGGCGGGGCTGAGCAGGTCCGAGGTCGCGCCGCGCAGCAGCAGGGTCGGCTTCTTGCGCGCCAGGGCGCGGAAATAGGGCCAGAGGTTGGGGATCAGGGCCTTGGCCCCCGCCGCCTTGATCGGCGCCGAGATGTCGGGGTCATAGTCCAGCACCGGCGCGCCTTCGGTCCCCTCGCGGAAGGTGCGGCGGGCGAAGGCGTCCCAGTCGGCGTCGCTATAGTGGGGCAGGGCGGTTTCGTTGATGCGCTTGGCATAGGCGGCGGCGTCGGCCCAGGTCTCGATGACGACCGGCTGGCCCGTATAGGCGGCGATGCGGGCCAGTCCCTCGGGCGCCAGTTCCGGCCCCACATCGTTGAGAATGGCGGCGGCGATGGCCTTGGGCCGGATCGCGGTCAGGGCCATGGTGATCAGCCCGCCCATGGAGGTGCCGAGGAAGACGGCCTTCTCGATCCCTAGCTGTTCCATCAGGGCGACCACGTCGCGCGTATAGACGTCGGGCGTATAGGTCATGGGGTCGGGCGCGCGGTCGGACTGGCCGCGCCCGCGCACGTCCACGGCCAGGACGCGGCGGCCGCTCTGGGCGATTAGGGCGGCGATGACCTCGAAGTCGGCGCTGTTGCGGGTCAGGCCATGGATGGCGATGACCGGCAGGCGGGCAGGGCCGTCGGCAGGGGCGTAGTCGCGGGCGAACAGGCTCAGGCCGTCCGGCGAGGTCCAGCGGCGTTCGGCGTAGGCGGCGGTCATCAGGCGTCTCTCTTGCTTGCGCGTCCAGCGTCGCCAGCAGCCTAATTCACCAGATGTAGAATTGCGATCAGGATGACAGGGCCGCGACGACCAGGTGGTCCAGATTGCCGCCCTCGAAACGATAGCCGACGACGCCCGCGCGCCGGGCCGCCTCCATGTCGGACAGCTGGTCGCCGATCATCAGCGAGCGGGCCGGGTCCAGATCGTGCTCGGCGACGGCTTTGAGCAACATCCCCGGATTGGGCTTGCGGTCGGGATGGTCGGGGTGGCGATAGCGGTCGTCCACGGCCTCGGCGTGGAAGGGGCAGGCATAGACGGCGTCGATGCGGGCGCCGGCCTCGGCCAGGCGCGCGACCAGCAGGGCGTTGAAGCCGTGCATGGTCTCTTCGCTGAACAGGCCGCGCGCCACGCCAGACTGGTTGGTGACGATGACGACGACATAGCCGGCCGCGTTCAGCCGCTTCACCGCCTCGGCGGCGCCGGGGATCAGGATCAACTGGTCGGGGCGGTGAGGATAGCCGCAGTCGACGATCAGGACGCCGTCGCGGTCAAGAAAGGCGCCAGGACGCTTCATGGGGCGGCTCATGCGGGTTCCGTCAGCAGGGCCGAGAAGGCGGTCATCAGGTGATAGAGGCTGGAGGCGGGCACGTCGGCGTCCTGGGGCGCGCCGGCGGCGTCGAAACTGTCGATCCACAGGCCGGGCGTGGCGGTGGCCAGATGGGTCTCGAACAGGCGCTGGGTCAGATGGTCCGCCCCGACGTGCTCGCCGCGCGTCTTCAGGGTGCGCAGAAGCTCGGTCTGGGCCCACAGGCGGACGCCGCCGTCGCGGACCTGGCCGATCCGGCTGATCTCGCGCACGGCCAGGCCGTCAGGACGGAGACCGCAGGTCAGGGCGCTGGTGTAGAGGGCGCGGGCGGCGGAACTCAGGTCCGGCAGGCCCAGGCGCGCCGCCTCGCTCAGAAGCCAGACCCATTCCATATGATGGCCCGGCTCGATGCATTGGCCCTCCGAGCCCGGACGCACGGTCCAGTCGCGATCATAGAACTCGCCCAGCATCAGATGTTCGCGGTCGAAGAAGCATCGGTCGAACAGGTCCAGCACGCGCCGCGCCGCCGCTTCAAAGGTCGGATCGGGGGCGACGGCCTGCCAGGCCAGAAGGGCCTCCAGCATATGCATGTGCGGGTTCTGGCGGCGCGGCAGGACGGGGGGCAGGGCCTCTTGCCAGCCGCCGTGGACCGGGTCGGCCATCCGGGCTTCGATGGCGGCGAGGGTGGACAGGGCCAGGGGCCGGGCGCGCGCGTCTTTCAGCACGCGATGGGCGGCGGCCAGGGCGAACAGGACGAAGGCCAGATCATAGAGATCGGGCGCGGCGTCGAGCACGGCGCCCGCGTCGTCGGTAGCGCGGACCCATAGGCCGTCGTCACGGCGATAGTCGCGGATCAGGACGTCGAGCGCGCGGAGGGCGACGGCCTCGCCTTCCCCCCATCCGAGCGAGACGGCTTCGGCGAAGACATAGACCTGACGCGCCTGCACCCGCGCGCGGCGCGGGCGGCCGGTGATCGGGCGGCCGTTGAAGTCCAGCTTTTCGAAGAAGCGGCCCTCGGCGTCGATCCCGACGTCCGCCCACAGCGGCAGGGCCTGGCGGAACAGCCAGTCGCGGACCCGATCTTGCATCGTTGAAAGCGTCATCTTCCAGTGGGCTTAGGCAGGGTCGCGGGCTTTGCCAAGCATGGGTTTCGTTGCAACCGGCAACGCGAAGTGACCCTCGCGGGTTTGTCGAGAGGCCCCGGGCTTTGGTAGGAGGCGCTCAAGATAGTTGATCCGCCTTCGCGTCCGTGCGCCGAACCGAGTTCCGCCTGCGCGGCCCCCACCGAGAGAGCGACCCCCTCATGACCATTCCCTTCATCGACCTTCAGGCCCAGCGCCTTCGCCTCGGCGGCAAGATCGAGGCCGCCGTTCAGGAGGCCGTCGTCGGCGGCGCCTGGGTCATGGGCCCGCAGGTGCGCCAGTTCGAGGCCGACCTGGCCGCCTTTGGTCGGGCCAAGCACGCTCTGGGCTGCGCCAACGGCACCGACGCCCTGGCCCTGCCGCTGATGGCCTGGGGCGTGGGACGCGGCGACGCGGTCTTCGTGCCCAGCTTCACCTTTGCGGCCACCGCCGAGGTCGTGCCCTGGTTCGACGCCGAGCCGGTCTTCATCGACGTGGACGCGACGACCTACAACATGGACCCGGGCCATCTGGAGGCCGCCATCGAGGCGACGCTGAAGGAAGGCCGCCTGACGCCGCGCGTGGTCATCGCCGTCGACCTGTTCGGCCAGCCCGCCGACTATCCGGCGATCAAGGCCGTCTGCGACAAGCACGGCCTGAAGCTGATCTCGGACTCGGCCCAGGGCTTTGGCTGCACCATCAACGGCGAGCACCCGCTGAAGTGGGCCGACATCACCACCACCAGCTTCTTCCCGGCCAAGCCCCTGGGTTGCTACGGCGACGGCGGGGCGGTGCTGACCAATGACGACGACCTGGCCCAGCTGATCGATTCCATTCGCGTCCACGGCAAGGCTGTGGCGCGGGATCTGGCGGGCAAGACCTTCGACCACGACCCCAAATACCTGAACATGCGGATCGGCCTGAACAGCCGTCTGGACACCATCCAGGCCGCTGTCCTGATCGAGAAGCTGAAGGTCTTCGGTCAGGAGATCGAGTGGCGCAACCGCATCGCCGCCCGCTACAACGAGGCCTTACGCCCCCACGTCGCCGCCGTGCCGGACGTGCCGGCGGGCAATGTCTCGAACTGGGCGCAATACACCATCGAGCACGAGGACCGCGACGGCCTGGCCGCGCACCTGAAAGCGCAGGGCGTGCCGACCGCCGTCTATTATCCGATCCCGCTGCACCTTCAGCCGGCCTATGAGATGTATCCGCGCGGACCCCAGGGCCTGCCGGTGACTGAGCGCTTGATGCAGCGCGTCATCAGCCTGCCGATGCACTCGGATCTGGACGAGGCGACGCAGGATCGCATCATCGCCGCCGTCGCCAGCTTCAAGGCCTGATTCCCATGACCCAGCAGACCCCCCTCAAGATCGGCGTCGCCGGCGCCGGCGTCATGGGCCGCAACCATGCCCGCGTCCTGTCCGAACTGCGCGACGTCGAGCTGACGACCATCTTCGATCCCGACGCCGTGACCGCCGAGGGCGTGGCCGAAGCCTATGGCGCGACCGCCGTGACGACGGCGCAGGCTTTTGTCGCCGCCGGCCTCGACGCCGCCGTCATCGCCACGCCGAACCGCTTCCACGCCGAGCTGGGCGTGGCCCTGCTGAACGCGGGTGTCCATGTCCTGGTCGAGAAGCCCATCGCCGCCACGACCGCCGACGCCCAGGCCATGATCGACGCGGCCAGGGCCAACAACCGCGTGCTGATGGTCGGCCATGTCGAGCGCTTCAACCCGGCGGTGGACACGGTCAAGCGCGCCATCGACGGCGACGAGATCATCTCCATCCAGATCACCCGCGTCGGCCCCTTCCCGCCGCGCATGGGCGAGGTGGGCGTGGTCATCGACCTGGCGGTGCACGACATCGACATCATCCGCCACCTGACGGGGTCCGAAGTGGTGGAGGTTCAGTCGCTGCTGGGTCACGCCCATGCGTCCCGCGAAGACTCGGCCCTGTTGCAGTTCCGCATGGCCAATGACGTAATCGCCCACATCACCACCAACTGGGTCACGCCCTACAAGACCCGCACCCTGCAGGTCGCCACCAAGAACCGCTTCATCGTCGCCGACCTGATCACCCGCCAGGTGACGGAGTATTTCGGCCAGCAGCCGGACGGCTCCTATTCGACGCGGATGCTCAACTCCTGGCCGGCGGAACCGCTGAAGAAGGAGCACGAGGCCTTCGTCCACGCCATTCGCACCGGCGAGACGGCGGCGGTCTCGGGCGAAGACGGCCTGCGCAATCTGGAAGTCGCCCTGCGCTGCCTGGGCGAACACTAGGTCTTGGGCGCCGCGCCCGGCTGAAACTTCAGGCGGCAACGCAGGCCGTCCTGGGCATAGTCGATCGTCGCCGTGCCCCTCAGCGTGCCACGCACGCTGGTGTCGATCAGGCGTGAACCGAAGCCGGACTGGGTGGGCGCCGTGACGGCCGGGCCGCCGCTTTCGACCCAGTCGAGAACGATCAGGCCGTCGTCGTCGACCTCGCCCCAGGTCACGTCCACCCGACCGCCCGCAGCGTCCGGGTTGCTCAGGGCGCCGTACTTGGCGGCGTTCGTGACCAGTTCATGCAGGATCAGGCCCATGGACAGGGCCTGTTCGGACTCCAGGGTCACGTCGGGACCCTGCATCCGCAGCTGATCCTCGGCATAGGGGCGGAACTCCTGCAGCACCAGATCGCGCAGGCGGGCGCGCTCCCAGCCGTTGGCGGTCAGCAGGTTGTGGGTGTCGGACAGGGCGATCAGCCGCGCCTGGAACAGACGCATGAAGTCCTCGACGCTGCTGGAGCGGCGGGCGGTCAGGGCGGCGATGGACTGGATCGTGGCCAGGGTGTTCTTCACCCGGTGGTTCAGCTCATTGATCAGCAGGCGCTGGCGATGCTCGCTGGTGGCCAGGGCGGCGAAGGCCTGATGCCGGTCGGTGACGTCGGTGATCACCCCCGCCAGCTTGACCGGCTTGCCCGACCGCGAGCGGATCAACCGGCCGCGCACCTGAAGCCAGCGGCCGCTGTCGCGGATCTGATACTCGGCGGCGTAGTCACCGTCCCCCCTCAGGGCGCGTTCCAGGGTTTCCGTTCGCCGGACCATGTCCTCGGGTTTCAGCTTTTTGGCGAGATCGCGCGCGCCGAAGGGCTCGCCGCGGTCCAGGCCGAGGTATTTGCGCGCCCGACCGGACAGCCAGAGGTCCTGTCCCGGAAGGGCCAGCTCCCAGTAGCCGACCCCGCCCGCGTCGATGATGGCGATCAGCTTGTCGCGCTGATCCACCATGGCGACCGCCAGGGCCAGAAACAGGATGAGGACGGTCACGCCCGCGACCGCCACGGCCAGTATCATGCGCGGGGCGCCGTGCGGGTCCAGTGTTGCGGCGTTCTGTGCCGGGGTCACGGTCAGGGCCGCCATGGCCACATGATGCATGCCGACTACGGCCAGACCCAGGACCAGGGCCGCCGTCAACCGCCACAGCGGAGAGCGGTCCTGGTTGACGGCGAACAAGGCGGCGGTGGAGGCGAACAGGGCGACGACGGCGGACAGGACGACCAGAGCGGGCGCATAGGTCAGGGTCGCCGAGGTCCTCAGCGCCGCCATGCCGACATAGTGCATGGCGCAGATGCCAGCCCCCATGACCAGGCCGGCCAGGATCATGCGGCGGCGGTCCGCACGGCCTGCGGCGATCAGGAAGGCGAGGCTGGACCCGACCGTCGCCAGCACGAAGGAGGCGACGGTCAGCGGCAGATCATAGCGAACCGGCGCGCCGGGATCGAAACCCAGCATGGCGATGAAATGCATTGACCAGACGCCGCCGCCCATGGCCGTCGCCGCCGTGGCCAGCCAGGCCAGCCGCGCGCCGCCCTGATGGGACCGCACCTGCTGAAACAGGTCCAGCGCCGTCCAGGCCGCGAACACCGCCACCAGAAAGGACAGGCCGTCGAAGACGGAAACGGCGTGTAGGTGCACTGTCCAGCCTCCCTCGATCCGACCCTGCGCGGCGCTTTAGGGTTACTGGAGCGCCGTTATCCCGTTCTTGTCCAGCACCGGAAACGGGTGAGGCTCAGGGCTGCACCATCTGCATGGTCAGCCATTCGGCGATCAGGGCGGGCTTGTCGGCGCCGTCGATCTCGACGGTCAGTTCGTGCTTGAGCAGCCAGCGGGTCACGCCGTCGTCGGCGCCCTTGGCCTCGGCGGACAGCAGTTTGAAGCGACCGCGCACTTTCGATCCGGCGGGGACCGGGGCCAGGAAGCGCAGCTTGTCGAAGCCGTAGTTGACCCCCATGACCACGCCGTCCAGCGGGGCGAGGGCGTCATAGCTCATGGCCGAGGCCAGGCTGAGAGTCAGGAAGCCGTGGGCGATGGTCCCGCCAAAGGGCGTCGTCCTGGCCCGTTCGGGATCGACGTGGATGAACTGCTCGTCCTCGGTGGTGCGGGCGAAGGCGTCGATGCGCGCCTGGTCCACCGTGATCCAGCGGCTGAGGCCGACCTCCTGGCCGATCAGGGATGGCAGATCGCTCGGTTTCGTCATCGGGGTCCCTCCGTTTTGTGCAGCCTTGCCTGCGTCGCGGGCGGGCGCAAGGGGAGCATCCTGCGTCATCCTGGACATCGCGTGAGCGATGATCCGGGACCGCCGGAAGCGCGGTGTTCTGGTCGGTCCCGGATCGCCCTGCGGGCGTCCGGGATGACGGCCGCTAGGCGGGGAAGCGGCCCTTAATGATGGCGCTGAACAAGCCCGGATCGACGTTGCCGCCGGACAGGACGATGCCGGTGGTCAGGCCCTTGCCAGCGACCTTTCCTGACAGCAGGGCCGCCAGCGACACGGCGCCGCCCGGTTCGATGACCAGCTTCAGCCAGCGGAAGGCGAAGCGCATGGCCTCGGCCACCTCGCCGTCGGAGACGGTCGCCGCGCCGGCCAGACGCCGGTTGATCGGCCAGGTCAACTCGCCCGGCAGAGGCGCCATCAGGGCGTCGCAGATCGACGGTGCGCCTTGCGGATGCGCGGTCCGTTCGCCCGCCTCCAGCGAGCGGCGGGTGTCGTCGAAGGCCTCGGGCTCGACGACGATGACGCGGGTCTCGGGGCTCTGTTCGGCCATGACCAGGTTGATCCCGGCGATCAGTCCGCCGCCCGAGGCGCCGCACAGCAGCTGGTCCATGGGAGCGTCCGTCTGCGCCAGCATCTCCAGTCCGACCGTGCCCTGGCCCTCGATGATGAAGGGGTCGTCGAAGGGCGGGACCAGGATGGCGCCGCGCTCCGCCGCGATCTCGGCGCCGATGGCCTCGCGGCTCTCGCTCCAGCGGTCGTAGAAGCGCACCTCGCCGCCGAAGGCGCGCACGCCCTCGACCTTCACCGCCGGGCTGTCCGAGGGCATGACGATCAGGGCGCGGGTCCCGACCGCCAGGGCCGCCGCCGCGACGCCCTGGGCGTGGTTGCCTGAGGAATAGGCCACGACGCCGCGCGCCTTTTCGGCGTCGCTCAGGCGGCTGATGCGGTTATAGGCCCCGCGAAACTTGAAGGCGCCAGCGACCTGAAGCGTCTCGGCCTTCATCAGGACGCGGCCGCCCACGGCTTCGTTCAGGGCCGGATGCTCGATCAGCGGCGTGCGGACGGCGGCGGGGGCGATCTGGCGGGCGGCGTCGAGTACGCCGGAGAAGGAGGGCGTGTGCATGAGTTTCCTCTTACGTGCAGGCGCAAGCTCTGCATAACTCACATCATGCAAGCGAACATGATCCTCGCCATCGACCAAGGCACCACCTCGACGCGTGCCATTGCGTTCGAGGTGTCGCCGTCCGGTTTGTTCAGCGCCGTCGCCGTCAGCCAGATCGAGTTGGCCCAGCACTTTCCGCGCTCGGGCTGGGTCGAACATGATGCGGCCGAGATCTGGCGCGCGACCTTGCAAACTTGTCGCGAGGTGGTGCGCAAGGCCGGCGGGGTGGATCGTTTCGCCGCCGTGGGCATCACCAACCAGCGCGAGACCTCGGTCCTGTGGGACGCGACGACCGGCGAGCCCCTGCACCGGGCCATCGTTTGGCAGGACCGGCGCACGGCGGACGTGACCGCGCGGTTGGCGGCGGAAGGGCATGAAGCCCGGGTGCAGGGCGCGACGGGCCTGATCCTCGACCCCTATTTCTCGGCCTCGAAATACGCCTGGCTGCTGGACGCCGTGCCGGGGGCGCGGGAGCGGGCGGCGAAGGGCGAGGTCCGGCTGGGCACCATCGACGCCTGGCTGATCTGGAAGCTGACGGGCGGGCAGAGCCACGTCACCGACGCCACCAACGCCAGCCGCACCAGTCTGATGGACTTGCGGACGCTGCAATGGCGCGAGGACCTGTGCGACCTGTTCAAGGTGCCCATGAAGGCCTTGCCCGAGATCCGGGGCTGCGCCGATCATCTGGGCGACTGCGACGCCAGCCTGTTAGGCCGAGCCCTGCCCATTCACGGGTCGGCGGGAGACCAGCAGGCGGCCTTGGTCGGACATGGGGCCCTGGCGGCGGGCGACGCCAAGATCACCTACGGCACCGGGGCCTTTCTGGTGGCCAACGTCGGAGAGGCGCCGGTGGCCTCGACCTCGCGACTGCTGGGGACCCTGGGCTACGCCGTCAGCCAAGGCGGGGGCGGCCAGGTCGCCTATGCGCTGGAAGGGTCGATCTTTTCGGCCGGGTCGGCGATCCAGTGGCTGCGCGACGGGCTGAAGGTGATCTCGGACTCGCGTCAGTCCGAGGCCGTGGCCCAGACCTTGAAGGACAATGGCGGGGTCTATCTGGTCCCCGGCTTCACCGGCCTGGGCGCGCCGTGGTGGAAGCCCGAGGCGCGCGGCACGGTCATCGGCCTGACCCGCGACAGCGGCCCGGCCCACTTCGTCCGCGCGGCGCTGGAGAGCCTGGCCTATCAGACGCGCGACCTGCTGGACGCCTTGAAGAAGGATGGCGCGCCGGCTCTGACGCGGCTGAAGGTCGACGGCGGGGTCACGGCCAACGCCTTCGCCATGCAGTTCATCGCCGACATCTGCGAGGTCGAGGTCGAACGCCCCGCCTTCCAGGAGATGACGGCCATGGGGGCGGCGCGGCTGGCGGCCTTCGGCGTCGGCTTGACGTCGGAGCTGTGGACCCCGCCGCTGGAGGCCCCCGCCGTCTGGCGTCCGCGCATGGGCGAGGAGGAGCGAGCGCGGCTGCTGAAGGGCTGGCGCGGGGCGGTGAAGGCCGCCATCATCGCAGCAGGGGGAGATGAACCATGACCGATCAAATGGACGTCCAGTCCGCCTTTTCCGGCACACGCGAGGTGGACGAACGCTATCGTCTGGACGAGGCGGGGTTGGACGCCTGGCTGACGGCCCATGTCGATGGCTACGCCGGGCCGCTGACCATCCGCCAGTTCAAGGGCGGTCAGTCCAACCCCACCTATGAACTGACCACGCCGGGCCGGACCTATGTCCTGCGCCGCAAGCCGCCGGGCGTCCTGCTGGCCAGCGCCCACGCCGTGGACCGCGAGTTCACCGTCATTTCGGCCCTCTATGCGCAAGGGTTTCCGGTGGCGCGGCCCTATGCTCTGTGTACGGACGAAGACGTTATCGGCTCGATCTTCTATGTCATGGACAAGGTCGAGGGCCGCGTCTTCTGGGACCTGAAGCTGCCGGGTCTGGCTGCCGCCGATCGCCGCGCCATCTATGAGGCCCAGACGGATACGCTGGCGGCGCTGCACGCCTTCGATCCCGCCGCCATCGGCCTGTCGGACTACGGCAAGCCGGGCAACTACTTCGCGCGGCAGGTGGGGCGCTGGACCAAGCAGTATCGGGCCTCGGAGATCGAGCCCATCGCCGCCATGGACCGGCTGATCGCCTTCCTGCCCGACAGCCTGCCGCCGGAGGGACCGACGCGGATCGTCCACGGCGACTTCCGCCTCGACAACATGATCCTTGATCCGGTCGAGGCGCGGGTGCGGGCGGTGCTGGATTGGGAGCTGTCGACCCTGGGCGATCCCATGGCCGACTTCTCCTATCTGCTGATCGCCTGGGTCATTCCGGCGTCTTTGCGCAACGGACTGGCGGGGGCGGATCTGAAGGAATTGGGCATCCCCTCGGTTGAGGAGACGGTCGCGCGCTATGCCGAAAAGACGGGCACGGCGCCACCGCAGAACCTCGACTGGCTGTTCGCCTACAACCTGTTCCGGCTGGCGGCCATCTGTCAGGGCATAGCCGGGCGGGTGCGCGACGGCACCGCCGCCAGCGCCCACGCCAGGACCATGGCGGCTCAAGTGGGGCCCCTGTCGGACGCGGCCTGGAGCTTCGCCCGCAAGGCCGGGGCGTGAAGCTTTGCGATAATTAGAACAGTTTTTGTTGCGGATGGATTTGGAAAACCGCGCCGGAAGCCCTACCTTCCGGTCTGGAGTACGAAACCGAGATGTCTGACAGCCAAAGATTCCCCGTCGCCGCCCACGCCCTGGCCTATCTGGCCCACAAGGGCGCCTATTCGGCTGCGGATGCGGCGCCCAGCGCCGTGCTGGCGGCCTCGGTGCCGACCAATCCGGTGGTCATCCGCCGGGTGACGGCCCTGCTGGCCAAGGCGGGACTGATCGCCACGCGTCCCGGCGCCTCGGGCGGGTCCTGGCTGCTGCGTCGCCCGGAAGACATCTGCATGGCCGAGGTGCTGAAGGCCGTGAACGGCTGCGCCCATCTGGGCTCGCCGCCCGCCGGGGCCAAGGGCTGCCCCGTAGGGGAGCATATCCCGCGTCAGGTGGCCAAGGCCCTGACCGCCGCCGATCAGGCCGCAGGCGCCGCCCTGTCCAAGATCACCATCGCCGACCTGCTGGAAGCGGACCCTGAATCGTTGCGCGAATTCGCGCCGCATTCGGCCTGCCCCGTCGCCGCCGCCTGACGCGCCTCGCTTGGGGGAACCGCGCCGCACCATCCTGATCACGGGGGCCAGCGCCGGCATCGGCGCGGCCCTGGCGCGCGAGTGCGCGGGGCGGGGGTATGACCTGATCCTCACGGCGCGCCGTGAAGGGCCCTTGAGGGTTCTGGCCGAGGAACTGGCTGCGAAACACGGCGTCGTTGCGACTGTCCTCACCGCCGATTTGGCCGAGCCGGGCGCGCCTTTGCGTCTGGTTGAGGCCGTCGCTTCGCGGGGCCTGAGCGTTGACGGCTTGATCAACAACGCCGGCTTCAGCCGCACCACGGGCTTTCTGTCCACCGACCCCGCCGACCACGCCGCCATGATCCGCGTCATGTTGACCGCGCCGGTCGAGCTGTCGCGTCTGCTGCTGCCCGGCATGACGGCGCGCGGCTGGGGCCGGGTGCTGAACGTGGCCTCGCTGGCGGGGCAGATGCCCGCGACCGGCGGCGACACCCTGTACGGACCGATCAAGAGCTTCCTGATCAAGGCCTCGCAGGGCCTGTGGCTGGAGACGCAGGGGACGGGGGTGCACGTCACAGCGCTCTGCCCCGGCTACACCTATACCGAGTTCCACGACGTCAACGGCTCGCGCGAGCAGGTGTCGAGCGCCTATCCTAGGTGGATGTGGATGGAGGCCGACCGTGTGGCCCGCATCGGCTGGGACGCGGTCGAGGCCAATCGGCCGCGCGTCACGCCGGGCGTCGCCAACAATGTGCTGGCGGCCCTGGGGGGTCTGCTGCCCGACGCCCTGGCGCTGAAGATGGTCGGCGGCCACGCCAAACGGCTGAACCGGCTTTAGCCGCCACGCTCCGTCATCCCGGAAGCGGCGAAGCCGCTATCCGGGACCGCTCAAGGCTCAGCGGCTAGTGTTTGTGGCGTTCCCGGATAAGCGCTCCGCGCTTTGTGGGATGACGGTTGAGTTCAGTGACCGCCGGCGGGGTAGGGTGCCGTCACCCCGAGGCTGAACATGCCGGGGATGGCTTCGCCCAGACCGGCGATGATGAACTGGATGGCCAGGGCGCACAGGATCAGGCCCAGGACCCGAACCACGATGGCCATGCCGACGTCGCCGAGGATGCGGCTGATCGGGCCGGTGGCGGCGAAGCAGAAGAAGGTGACGACGCAGGCGGCGACCATGGCCACCAGCGACGAGGCCGTGCCCGCCGCCCCCAGCTTCTGGGCCTCGCCGGCGTTGATGATGATGGCCGAGATGGCGCCGGGGCCGATCATCAGCGGGATGGCGAAGGGCACGATCAGGCGCTTGAAGCGGCGCTTGGCGTAGCCGCGCACGTCCTTGGCGTCGGTCACGGCGTCGGCGTCGGCGAAGATCTTGAGGAAGTCCTCGCGCGCCATGTCGAGGCCGAGCAGCAGCAGCAGGATGCCGCCGGCGATGCGGAAGGCGGCCAGGGAGATGCCGAAGAACTGCAGCAGGCCCAGGCCGGTGAAGAAGAAGAAGCCCAGGAAGACGGCGGCGAAACCGCAGATCATGGCCGAGACGGTGATGCGCTGACGCAGGGAGGCCCCGGCGGTGGCGGCGGCGAAGATCGGCACATTGCCGATGGGGTCCAGCAGCGCGAACAGCGCCACGAACAGGTTGACCCCCAGATCGACCGCGTTCATTGCTTCGTCCCGCCCTTAAAACCCGCCGCGCGATCCCGCGACGCTTCGCCTCACCTATCGGGGCATCCGCGCGCGCCTGCAACCCGCCGAGAGCCGGAAATGTCCGAAGCCCATCCCATTGACCTGGCCAATCGTCCGTTTGATCCGCGCGTCATCTGCGCCCTGGACGTGCCGACGACCGACGAGGCGCGGGCTCTGGTCGAGCGCATCGGCGACGCGGTGGGCTTCTACAAGGTCGGGCTGCAACTGTTCGCCTCGGACGGCATGGGTCTGGCGAGGGAGCTGAAAGCGGCGGGCCATCAGGTGTTTCTGGACTGGAAGCTGCACGACATCGGCGCGACGGTGGAGAAGGCGACGGCGGTGCTGGCCGGCGCGGGCTGCGACCTGCTGACGGTCCATGCTCGGCCCCAGGTGATGGCGGCGGCGGCGCGGGGCGCTGCGGGCTCGGAACTCAGAATTCTGGGCGTCACCGTCCTGACCAGCCTGACCGAGGAGGATCTGAAGGCCGACGATCACAGCCTGTCGGCGGCGGACCTGGTCGAACTGCGGGTGCGTCAGGCGCTGGACGCGGGCGTCCACGGCGTCGTCTCCAGCCCGCACGAGGCGGCGCGGGTGCGCGAGATCGCCCTGGCGGCGGGCCGTGACGACTTCCTGATCGTGACGCCGGGCGTGCGGCCCACGGGCGCGGCTCTGGACGATCAGGCGCGGGCGGCGACCCCGGCCAGCGCCCTGGAAGCCGGGGCGACCCATCTGGTCATCGGGCGCCCGATCACGGCGGCGGGCGATCCCCGCGCGTCGGCGCAAGCGATCTCTGCCGAGATCGCGCTCGTGTAAAGGCCGATCTCGGCGGAGATCGCCCTGATCTGAGCGGGCGCAACCCGTTGATCCACGTGAAACAAAACGGGCGGCCTCTGCGAAGGGGCCGCCCTTTGTCGTCTCAGCCGCGCTCGCCGGGCTCCTGCATATAGGGCCGCTCGGTCGGGGAGCGGTGCGGCGGAGGCGGGGGCGGCGGGGTGTCGGGCATGGCGTAGTAGCCGCGCTCGAAGTTGACCTGGGGCGGGGCCGTCTCGACGCGCGGGGGTTCGACATAGACCTGAGGCGGGGCCACGTTCACCTGGGGCGGCGCGACGCGAACCTCTGCGGGCTGAACATAGACCGGCGGGGAGGCCACATAGATGGGCGGCTGCGAGACATAGACCGGGGGCTGGCTCACATAGACCGGCGCGGGCTGATAATAGGCGGGGTGGGGCGCGGGGGCGTAGCCGCCCTGATAATAGCCCTGCTGATACTGTCCTTGTTGATACTGGCCCTGGCCGTAGGCGTAGCCGCGCGCCCACGGGTAGCGGCCATAGCCGTCGACGACATAGCCGAAGGGCATGGAGCGGGTGACGCCATAGCTGTAGCCGCCGTGCTGGATCGGCTGCTGCGGCGCGACGACCACGACGGGCGGGCGCTGACCGGCGCCGCCATAGCCGTAGCCGTAGCCGTAGGCCTCGACCGGGCCGTAGCCGCCCTGCCAGCCGGTGTCGCTGTAGTAGGTCTGGACCCGGCTCTCGACCATGGGGCCGCGCTGGCTCCCGTGATGGGCATAGGCCTGCTGGGCGTAGCCGGAGGCGGCGTTGTGGCGGACATGGCGCGTCTGCGCCTCGGCGGTTCCGGCGACGAACAGGGTCGCGCCGACAGCGATAGACAGAACAGCCTTCATGGCCACGCTCCTTGTTTCAGCCGCAAAGGTTAATGCGGTTTCGGCCGAAGCGTTCAATATTCTCCCGTCACGCGAACGGCGGGACCGGCGTCGGCTCAGAAGTCGACGGCCAGACCCTTCTTCTCCCAGTCGCCGTAGCGGGTGGGCTCGGGACCGCGCGGACCGCCGTGTTCGGTGTCGAGAACCGGCTCTTCGCTCGCCTTGCGACGTTCGGCCGCTTCCAGCAGGGCGCGGCGCGCGACCGCGTTCAGAGGCCGCTCGGGCGTCGCATGGGGCACGTCAGCGTTGAAGGCCGGCGTCTCATCGACATCGACGGCGGCGGGGGAGGTGGGCTGTTCGGTCACAGGGGGACTGCCTTGAGGGCGGGGATACAGGGCCTCACATAGACGTTCAGGACTTCTTCGCCACCCCTGACGACGCCCGGACCCGATGAACCACCTTAAGACCTTCGCCCTGCTGGCCGTGATGACCGCCCTGTTCATGGGGATCGGCTATCTGATCGGCGGCGCGACGGGCATGGTCGTGGCTCTGGTGGTGGCGGGTGCGATGAACCTGTTCAGCTACTGGAACGCTGACAAGATCGTGCTGAAGATGTACCGGGCCCAGGTGGTGGACGAGACCCACCCCAACGCCGTGGTCCGGGCCTATGTCGCCGACGTGAAACAGATGGCGACCGATGCGGGCCTGCCCCTGCCGACCATCACCATCATCCCCAACGACCAGCCCAACGCCTTCGCCACCGGCCGCAATCCTCAGAACGCCGCTGTGGCCGCCACCAGCGGCCTGCTGGACATGCTGACGCGCGAAGAGGTGCGCGGCGTGATGGCGCACGAACTGGCCCATGTGAAGAACCGCGACACCCTGACCATGACGGTGACGGCCACCGTGGCCGGCGCCATCGCCATGCTGGCCAACTTCGCCTTCTTCTTTGGCGGCGGCGACGACCGCGAACGGCCAGGCGGCATGATCGGAACCATCGCCCTGATGCTCTTGGCGCCCATGGCGGCGGGTCTGGTGCAGATGGCCATCAGCCGGTCGCGCGAATACGAGGCGGACCGGGTCGGGGCCGAGATCGCCAATGATCCTCACGCCCTGGCCTCGGCCCTGCAGAAGATCGAGGCCTATGCCCGCGGGGCGGTGAACGCGCCCGCGGAGCGCAATCCGGCCACGGCCCATATGTTCATCATCAATCCGCTGAACGGCAAGGGCGCCGACAGCCTGTTCTCGACCCATCCGGCGACCGGAAACCGCGTCCGCGCCCTGATGGATCTGGGGACCAAGATGGGCCTGAGCCGACGCCCGGCGCCGGCGTCCGTCGCGTCCGCTCAGCGTGTGGGCGCGCCTCACACCAGCGTGCCGACCACGCCTTCGACGCCGAGCGCATCGCGCGGTCCCTGGGGCTGATCTCCGGCGGATCGCCTTTGCGTGCGCGGCCTTAAGGGGTTAGAGCGCGCGCCATGACCGACAAGTCCGACCCCGCCGATCTGCCCGCCTTCGACAGCGACCGCCCCGAGTGGGCCCAAGCCCACGGCCCGCTGCGCTCATTCGGGCGCATCAAGTCGCGGCCGATCAAGGCGCGTCAGGCGGCCCTGTTCGACACCCTGATGCCGCAGATCGCCGTGCCGGACCCGACCAAGGGGCCGATCGACCCTGCGGCCCTGATGCCGGAAGCGAAACAAGTCTGGCTGGAGATCGGCTTCGGCGGCGGCGAGCATCTGGCGGCGCAGGCGACGCGCTGTCCCGAGGCCCTGATGATCGGCTGCGAGCCTTTCCTGAACGGCGTGGCCTCGGCCCTGCGCCATGTGGAGGAGGGCGGTCTGAAGAACGTCCGCCTGCACGCCGACGACGCCCGCGCCGTGATGACGGCCCTGCCCGACGCCTCGCTGGACAGGGTGATGATCCTCTTCCCCGACCCGTGGCACAAGGTGCGTCACAACAAGCGCCGCTTTCTTCAGGACGAAACGGCGGTCGAGATCGCTCGCCTGCTGAAGCCCGGCGGTCGGGTGCGCTTCGTCACCGACTGGCTGGACTATGCCGAATGGGCGCTGGAGCGGCTGGCCCGCACGCCGGGCCTGACGCGGATCATGGCCGAGGGCGAGGACTGGTTCGCCGTCCCTGCTGATCACGTCGTCACCCGCTACGAGGAAAAGAAGCTGGGCGACACCGCGCCGATCTTTCTTGAGTTCGAGCGCGAAGCCTAGCCTTATGGCTCTCTGATCTCGGAGCCGACCATGACTTTCAGCCTCTATGACGCCTCCGCGCCCATGTTCGTGCGCGGCCTCAACGTCCTGGTCGGGCTGATCGACAAGGCCGCCGCCTCGGGCCTGGACGAAGAAGGCCTGATGCAGGGGCGTCTGGCGCCGGACATGCTGCCCTTCGTGTCGCAGGTGCGGATCGCCACCGACCTGGCCAAGGGCGCTGTGGCCCGGCTGGCCGACGTGGAGCCTATGGTTCTGGCCGACGATGAGACGACCCTGGCCCAACTGAGGGCGCGGATCATGCGGACCATCGCCTATGTCGAGAGCGTGGACCCGGCCCAGTTCGCGGGCGCCGAGACCCGTGCGGTGCAGCTGAAATTCCCGGGCATGGAGCTGAACTTCGAAGGCGCCGGCTATCTGACCAGCTTCGCCCTGCCGAACTTCTACTTCCACGTGACGACGGTCTACGCCCTGCTGCGCCACGCCGGGGTGGCGCTGGGCAAGCGCGACTACATGGGTCAGCTGGCCCTGACCTAAGACCTTGGTCGTAAGGATAGTTACGCAGGGAATACCACGCAGGTCCCGCTTCGCCTGACGTTTACCCGGATCGCCGATCTTCCTTCAGACTCATTGGGGGATTTGCGTGATGTTGCGGGCGTTGACCATTGGCGGGCGGGTAAACCTGCTGACGTGCCTGGCCGTGGCCGGCCTTTTGATCTTGCTGGGACTGTCGCTGCTGAAGCTGGACGGGGTGATGCGGTCCGAAATCGGCGATCGCACCAAGAAGACCGTCGAGGTCGCCTATAGCGTCGTCGCCCACTATCAGGCGCAGGAGCAGTTGGGCGTCATGACGCAGCCGCAGGCCCAGGCGGCGGCCCTGTCGACTCTGCGCGCCCTGCGTTACGGCAAGGACGACTATTTCTGGGTCAACGACATGCACCCGCGCATGATCATGCACCCGTTCAGCCCGCAACTGGAAGGTCAGGATCTGACCGGCAAGACAGACGCGGACGGAATTTTCATGTTCCGCGAGATGACCGAGATCGCGCGTCGCGACGGGGAGGGCTTCCTCAACTACAGTTGGGCCAAGCCAGGCCAGGAGGAACCGGCGGGCAAGATCTCCTACGTCAAGGCTTTCAAGCCCTGGGGCTGGGTCATTGGCTCGGGCGTCTATACCGATCAGATCGCGGCCGCGGTCGGGCGGATGGCCCTGACCCTGGGCGGGATGGCTCTGTTGGTGGCGCTGGCGACCGGTGCGGCCGGCTGGGCACTGGGGCGGTCGGTATCGCGACCGGTCGTGGCTCTGGCCGGACGCATGAAGGCCCTGGCCGACGGCGACAAGACGTCGGTCATTCCAGGTCTGACGCGCGGCGACGAAATCGGTCGGATGGCCGTGGCGCTGGACGTGTTCCGAGAAGCCTCGATCGCCAACGAGCGTCTGGAAGTCGAAGCCGCCGCGGCGCGTCAGGCCGCTGACGAAGAACGCGCTCGTGCCGAAGCCGAAAAGGCCCGCATCGCCGAGGAAGACCACGTCGCCGTCACCGCCCTGGGCCAGGGTCTGCAGGCCATGGCCAGCGGCGACCTGACCCACCGCATGACCGCCCAGGTCGCGGCCCGTTCGGAACAGCTGAAGACCGATTTCAACACCGCCATCGCCCAACTGGAGCAGGCCGTGGCCGTGGTGGTCGATAACGTCGCCGCCATCCGCTCGGGCGCCGGGGAGATCAGCCAGGCGTCTGACGATCTGTCGCGCCGCACCGAGCAGCAGGCGGCTTCGCTGGAAGAAACCGCCGCCGCCCTGGATCAGATCACAGCCACGGTGAACAAGACCGCCGACGGCGCCCGTCAGGCCTCCAGCGTGGTGCAATCCGCGCGCGGCGACGCCGAGACGAGCGGCAAGGTCGTGCACGACGCCGTCCAGGCCATGACCGCCATCGAGCGCTCCTCGACCGAGATCGGCAACATCATCGGCGTCATCGACGAGATCGCCTTCCAGACCAACCTTCTGGCCCTGAACGCCGGGGTCGAGGCCGCGCGTGCAGGCGACGCCGGTCGCGGCTTCGCCGTCGTGGCCTCGGAAGTCCGGGCCCTGGCCCAGCGTTCGGCGGAAGCGGCGAAGGAGATCAAGACCCTGATCTCGGCCTCGGGCCAGCAGGTCGGGCAGGGCGTGGCCCTGGTTGGTCAGACGGGCGAGGCGCTGCAACGCATCGTCAGCCGCGTGGCAGAGATCGACGGCCTGGTCTCGGAAATCTCGGCCTCGGCCCAGGAGCAGGCCACCGGCCTGCAACAGGTCAACACCGCCGTGAACCAGATGGATCAGGTGACGCAGCAGAACGCCGCGATGGTCGAGGAATCGACTGCGGCCAGCCACTCCCTGTCGCAGGAAGCCGACGCCCTAGCCGCCTCGGTGTCGCGGTTCCGCACCGGCCATGCCTCGTCCTCGGCCTCGTCCCCGGTCGCCGCGCGCAAGTCGGCTCCGGCCTCGGCTCAGGTTCGCACGCCGCAGCCGGTGGCCCAGACGGTCGCCGCCCTGCGCCACACTGGCGGCGCCGCGCGCAAGCCGGCCCTGGCGGTGGTCACGGACGGCTGGGAGGAGTTCTGAATCGAGTCTGACGACGGCGGGGGCTGACACGGCCCCCGCTTTCGCCTATATGACCGCTCACATCGTTAGACCGGCGTCCAACGGCGTCGTTTCAAGCGGCGGCCCGGACGGACCGCCGCTTTTGTTTTCTGGATTGATCCTTTGCGCGCCAAGACTGCTGAAGACCGCGCCTTGCTGGAGATGATCGACCCCGTGGCCGAGAGCCTGGGGCTGGCCGTCGTGCGCGTGCGCCTGATGGGCGGCACCCTGCGTCGCCGCCTTCAGATCATGGCCGAGCGCGTCGTCGACAACGACATCTCGGTCGAGGAATGCGCCCGCCTGTCGCGCGCCGTGTCGGAAGTGTTCGACGCCGCCGACCCGATCTCGGGCGAATACCTGTTGGAGGTTTCGTCGCCCGGCGTCGACCGGCCGCTGACCCGCCTGCTGGACTTCCAATTGTTCGAAGGTTTCGAGGCGCGCCTGGAGACCGACCGCATGGTCGAGGGCCGCAAGCGCTTCAAGGGCGTGCTGGCCGGCGTCGAGGGCGACAACGTCGCCATCGATCTGGACGGCGAGGAAGACACCGCCCTAATCCCCTTCGAGTGGGTGTCGGACGCCAAGCTGATCCTGACCGACGAGCTGCTGAAGCGGGGCGCGGCCCTGCGCGCGGCGCGCGGCGAACCCGAAGACGACGGCCTGCCGGAAGGCGAAGCCGAAACTGAAGACACGACCAACATCACGACCTCGACCAAGGACAAAGCCTGATGGCCGTCACCGGTATTTCCGCCAACCGTCTCGAACTCCTCTCGATCGCCGACGCTGTCGCGCGTGAGAAGAACATCGACAAGGAAGTCGTCATCGAGGCGATCGAGGAGGCGATCCAGAAGGGCGCCAAGTCGCGCTATGGCGCCCATCACGACATCCGCGCCAAGATCGACCACAAGACCGGCGAGCTGTCGCTGACCCGCCACGTCACCATCGTGCCGGACGACTGGCAGCCGGAAGACGAGCTGGAAGAGTTCAACGACAGCGCCATGGTGCGCCTGACCGACGCCTCCAAGCGCGACCCGGAAGCCGAAGTCGGCAAGGAATACGTCGAGGTCCTGCCGCCGTTCGAGTTCGGCCGCGTCCAGACCCAGATGGCCCGCCAGGTCGTGACCGGCAAGGTCCGCGAGGCCGAGCGCGCCAACCAGTACGAAGAGTTCAAGGATCGCGTCGGCGAAATCGTCAACGGCACGGTCAAGCGCGTCGAGTACGGCAACACCATCGTCGACCTGGGCCGTGGCGAAGGCATCATGCGCCGCGACCAGTCGATCCCGCGCGAAGTGTTCAACGTCGGCGACCGCGTCCGCACCTACATCTACGACGTCCGTCCCGAGGCCAAGGGTCCGCAGGTCATGCTGAGCCGCGCCCACCCGGGCTTCATGGCCAAGCTGTTCGCGCAGGAAGTGCCGGAAGTCTATGACGGCGTGATCGAGATCCGCGCCGCCGCCCGCGACGCCGGTTCGCGCGCCAAGATGGCCGTCCTGTCCAACGACAGCTCGATCGACCCCGTCGGCGCCTGCGTCGGTATGCGCGGCAGCCGCGTTCAGGCGGTCGTCGCCGAACTGCAGGGCGAGAAGATCGATATCATCCAGTGGAACGACGACGAGCCCACCTTCATCGTCAACGCCCTGGCCCCGGCTGAAGTGGCCAAGGTGGTCATGGACGAAGACGCCGACCGCGTCGAAGTCGTGGTGCCGGACGAGCAGCTGTCGCTGGCCATCGGCCGTCGCGGCCAGAACGTCCGTCTGGCCTCGCAGCTGACCGGCTGGCAGATCGACATCATCACCGAGTCGCAGGACTCTGAGCGTCGTCAGAAGGAGTTCGCCGAGCGGACTGCCCTGTTCCAGGAAGCCCTGGACGTCGACGAGACCATCGCCCAGCTGCTGGTCACCGAAGGCTTCGCCACGGTCGAGGACCTGGCCTTCGTTGAAGCCTATGAAGTCGCCGAGATCGAAGGCTTCGACGAGGACACCGCCGAAGAGCTGCAGACCCGCGCCCGTGAGTTCCTGGACCGCAAGGCCGCCGAACTGGACGCCAAGCGCGTGGCCCTGGGCGTCGAGGACGGCGTTCTGGCGGTTCCGGGCGTCACCGGCGCCATCGCCGTCGCCCTGGGCGAAGGCGGCGTGAAGACGGTCGAGGACCTGGCCGATCTGGCCACCGACGAAATCCGCGGCGGCTATGAGGTCAAGAACGGCGAGCGCGTGAAACTGCCGGGCGTTCTGGAAAGCTTTAACCTGTCGCAACAGGACGCCGAGCTGCTGATCCTGCAGGCCCGCGTGGCCGCCGGCTGGATCGACGCCTCGGAACTGCCGCAGGTCGAAGAGCCCGAGTATGAGGAAGAAATCTTCGCCGAAGCCGGTGAAGAGGCCGCCGAATACGAGGCTGAAGCCGTTGATGTCGATGCGGAGGTCTTCGCCGAAGACCTCGAGCCGACCCAAGACGCGTGATGGGAGCCGCAGCTGTCCATGACTTCGAACGAGGCGCTGATCGATAGAGACCGTCAGGACCTGGTGACCCGCCAGGTTCTCGATGAATCTCGCCTGATCCGCTTCGTGCCGGCGCCGGACGGCTCGGTGGCCCCCGATCTTGCACGAAAACTGCCCGGCCGCGGCCTCTGGGTCGCCGCCGACCGCGCCTCGATCGAGACGGCGGTGAAGAAGAACCTGTTCGCCCGCTCGGCCAAGGCGCCGTTGAAACCGGCGGCGGACCTGGCCGATCTGGTCGAGAAGCTGCTGGTTCGGCGCTGTCTCGACCAGCTGGGTCTTGCCCGGCGCGAAGGCGTGCTTATCTCTGGCTTTGAAAAGAGCGCCGCCGCCATTCGTGGCGGGCGAGCGGCTTGGGTCATCGAGGCGGCGGACGGGTCCGCCGACGGTCGAGGCAAGCTTCTGGCCCTGGCGAAACACCCGTCCCCGGCGCCCAAAATCTGCGGCGCTTTCAGCGCGGACGATTTGAGTTTGGCCCTTGGGCTGGAAAATGCGATACACGCCATCCTGCTGAAAGGCGGGCGAGCCGATCGCTGGACCATTGAGGTCGAGCGACTGGCGGGATTTCGGCCTCTGCGTCCAGAGAGCTGGCGCCGGGATGGCCCCGGCGACGGCGCCGAGGACGACCGGGGCGAGACCCCGGAACGAGAGCCTGAGGCTTTTGGCGGACGAGGCCCTGTTTCCTGACCAGGAAGCGGGACCACGCCCGGCTATGGGTGTTTGACGAGACGATGGCGGAATTCTCCGCCCCGAGTAAAGCGACCGGATGAGCGACGAAAACGACAAGACCGAAGACGGCAAGACCCCTGCGAACGCGCCTTCTCAAACGGGGCCGCGCGCTCCGCTGAGCCTGAAGCCGCGCGCCGCGGGATCGGTCTCGACCGGCACCGTGAAGCAGAGCTTCAGCCACGGCCGATCCAAGACCGTGGTCGTCGAGACGAAGCGCCGCGCCGGCGCGGTCCCCGGACATCAGCGTCCGCAGGGCTTCGATGTTTCGCGTCCGCGCGCTGATCAGGGCGGCTCCAACGCACCCCGTTCCAACGCCCCCCGCGGCGGCCCCGCCGGCGGCGCGCTGTCGGTCGAGGAACAGGAGGCGCGTCGCCGCGCCATCGCCCTGGCCACCCAGGCGCAGGCTGAGCGCGCCCGCGCCGCCGACGCCGAGAAGATCGCCCGCGAAGCCGCGCAACGCGATCAGGCCGCCGCCGCCGACAAGGCCGCTGCAG
>Ga0265296_1001512_pt1 | contig 26593 bp, 23 predicted proteins | sample MunlanPumphouse1_FD_189073 | JGI IMG/M metagenome (GOLD analysis project Ga0265296, IMG submission 189073) | Groundwater microbial communities from a municipal landfill in Southern Ontario, Canada - Pumphouse #1 | ecosystem: Environmental > Aquatic > Deep subsurface > Groundwater | place... | reverse complement strand
CGGGCGCGACGCCGCCGGTCGCCAGCGGGCCGGGCTCCGGCGCGCGCAGGACCTGGGTTCCCTTGAAATGATTGACCAGGGCGATCAGAGAGCGGGGCGCCAGGATGCGGGCGCCGCCGGCCCAGGCTGCCTCCGGCCCCGTGGCCTCGGGACAGATCAGCCCCAGCCCCATGGCGTCGGCGGCCACGGCGGCCGGCAGGGCGCCGCCGACCCGCGCGATCTGGCCGTCCAGCCCCAGTTCGCCGATGGCCGCCCAGCCGTCCAGGGCGTCCGGCGCGATCACCCCCATGGCCGCCATCAGGGCCAGGGCCAGCGGCAGGTCGAAATGACTGCCCTCCTTGGGCAGATCGGCCGGGGCCAGATTGGCGATGATCCGCTTGGCCGGAAGCGCCAGGCCGATGCCCGCAAAGGCGCCCCGCACCCGTTCGCGGCTTTCGGCCACCGCCTTGTCCGGCAGGCCGACGATGTTGAACACCGTCTGCTGGTCCTGGCCGACCAGCTGGACCTCGACATCCACGCGCCGGGCCTCGACCCCGTCGAAGGCGACCGTGACAACCCGCGCGACCATGACGTCCTCCCCACCCGGAGAAGGAACGAACCATGAACTGAAATCTAATTCAAGTGGCGATCACGCAACCTATGCGGCGCACTTCTTCTCGATCACGTCCCACATCAGGGCGGTGGCGTCGACGCCGGTGAAGGTCTTCAGCTGCTGGGCGCCGGTGGGCGAGGTGACGTTGATCTCGGTCAGATAGTCGCCGATCACGTCGATGCCGACGAAGATCAGGCCACGTTCCCTCAGCGTCGGGCCGATGGCGGCGCAGATCTCCAGGTCGCGCGCGGTCAGTTCGACCGGCATGGCCGTGCCGCCGACGTGCAGGTTGGAGCGGACGGCGCCGGCCGCCGGCACGCGGTTGATCGCGCCCACCGGCTCGCCGTCGATCAGCAGGATGCGCTTGTCGCCCTTGGACACGGCGGGGATGAATTTTTGGATCACCAGCGGATCGCGGCTGCCCACGGCGTGGATCTCGATCAGGGCGTCCAGATTGGGGTCGTCGGCGCGCAGCTTGACCACGCCCGAGCCCCCGTTGCCGTGCAGCGGCTTCAGCACCACCTCGCCATGCTGCTCGTGGAAGGCGTTCAGGGCGACGGGATCGGCCGAGATCAGGGTCGGGGGCTGGAGTCCGGGGAAGGCGGTGACCAGCAGCTTCTCGGGCGCCGAACGCACCTGGGCCGGGTCGTTGACGACCAGGGTCTTCGGATGGACCGTCTCCAGCAGATAGGTGGCGGTGACATAGGCCATGTCGAACGGCGGGTCCTGGCGCATCAGGATGACGTCCACGTCCTCGGCCAGGTCCAGCTTCACCCAGTCGCCGAAGTCGACGTGGTTGCCGACCTCGCGTCGCACGATGATCGGCCGGGCGCGGCAATAGAGGCGGCCCTCCTCCAGCGCCAGGGTGCGGAAATCATAGACCCACAGCCTATGCCCGCGCGCCTGGGCCGTCTCGGCCATCAGGAAGCTGGTGTCCCCGGCGATGTCGACGGCCTCGATCGGGTCCATCTGGATGGCGACTTTCAACATCGGTAGGCCTTCTCTATGTAGCGGGCTTACGGGATGGGAACGCCGGAACACCGGTGAAACCCCCATCCGCTCATCCCGGCGAAAGCCGGGACCCAGTTCTTTCGCTCGGCAGTGCGTGGGGACAAGGCTGTGCGAACCACACCGACCTTTCGCCCAAAGCACTGGGTCCCGGCTTTCGCCGGGATGAGCGGAGTATAAGTCAGTCCAGCTGACGGGCTTCCTCGGCCAGCATGATCGGCACGCCCTCGCGGATCGGATAGGCCAGTTTGGCGCCGACGGAGATCAGTTCGCTCGCGTCGCGGTCGTAGGTCAGCTTGCCGCGCGTGACCGGGCAGACCAGCACCTCGAGCAGGCGGGGATCGACGGAGACGGGCGTGTTGAAGGCGTCACTCATTGTTCTGGGCCTGTCGCGCTTTGCGCTACTTGAGGGTTCTTTAGGGGGCTACCGCGCTTCGCGCTACTTGAGCCCGTCATTGCATGGACGGCGCCGCGTCGTCACCGGCGTCGGCGGCGTCGATGCGGAGCAGGGCGGTCAGGGCCTCGGCGCGGGGCAGCAGGCCCATGGCCTCCAGAAGGGCCTGTTTCTCGGCCGGTTCGAACGGCAGGGCCATCGACAGGCTGTTGATCAAGGCCTCCATCGGCGCGCTCTCGGCCGTATCCCAGTCGATGTCCAGCAGCCGGTGGGTCATGTAGGCGCGCAGGGCGTCGAGGAAGGCGTGGCGGTCGAAGTCGGGCTCTTCCGGCGGGGGCGCCAGATCGTCCTCATAGGCGTCGAAGGCCGCGCGCACCTGGCGATAGGGCGCCTTGGACGGCAGTTCGGCGGCGATGCGGAACCGCGACACCCCGGTCAGGGTGATCAGATACCGACCGTCCGAGGTTTCCGCAAAACCGGTGATCCGCCCGGCGCAGCCGACCGGCGACAGGCCGGGCAGGGCCGGAGTCCCGCCCTTGGGCTGGACCAGGCCGATGATCCGGTCCCCGGCCATGGCGTCGTCCACCATGTTGAGATAGCGCGGCTCGAAGATGTTCAACGGCAACTGGCCGCGCGGCAGCAGTATGGCCCCCTCCAGCGGGAACACCGGGATCACCTGCGGCAGATCGAGGGCTCGAACATAGCCTTGAGGCATCATGTCTCCTTGGCCTGTCGCCCTTTGGGCTTTTGAGGCCGGTGTTTTGGCGCCTACGAGAAAAGAATGGAGGACAGGCGGCGACGCCCGTCCTTGGCGACGTCGGAACTGACGCCGGCCGCGTCGAAGATGACCAGCAGCTGCTTGCGGGCCGCCTGGTCGTTCCACTCGCGATCGGCCTGGATGATGTGCAGCAGATTATCGACCGCGCCCTTGAAGTCGCCGGCCGCGCTCTGGGCCTCGGCCAGGTCGAACCGGGCCTGGTGGTCGTCGGGGTCGGCCGCGACCTTGGCCTCAAGCTCGGCGGAAGCCCCGGTCGGCGCCTTGGCCGCCAGGGCCAGTTGCGCGCGCACGCTCTGGACCGCCGGCTCCTTGGAGTCCTGGGGGGCCATGGCGATGGTCTGGGCCGCCTGTTCGGGATCCCCGCTCGCCAGATAGACCCGCGCCATGCCGGCGATGGCCTTCTCATTCTCGGGCTCGATCGACAGGACGTGGGCGAAGGCCTGGGCCGCGCCGCCGAAGTCGTTCAGGCCCAGCGACTCCTCGCCCAGCTCCAGCAACTGCGCCGTCTCGGTGGACCCGCCCTGACCCCCGGTCAGCTTGTCGATGAAGGCCTTGATCTGGCTGTCGGGGATCGCGCCCTGGAAGCCGTCCACCGGCTGGCCGTTGACGAAGGCGTAGACGGTGGGGATCGACTGTACCCGCAGCTGGCCCGCATAGGCCGGGTTGGCGTCCACATCGATCTTGACCATCTTCACCGCCCCCTTGGCGGCGCGCACGCCCTTCTCCAGCGCCGGACCCAGGGTCCGGCACGGCCCGCACCAGGTGGCCCAGAAATCGACGATGACCGGCTGATGCTTCGACGCCTCGATCACGTCGGTCATGAAGGAGGCGTCCGTGCCCTCCTTGATCAGGTCGCCCGAGAGAGTGGGGTCCAGGGTGGGGTCAGCGAAGGTCATGTCGGGGGTCCGTGCTGGGTCGAAGGATCGTAACGGCTCAGATGGCGACGGGATGCGCCGGCATCAAGCGGCGAATTGACCCGCTGTGACCCGGGGCGGCGCCGCCGCGCGGAATTCAGACTCGGCCTGCGGAAAAACACAGTCTGAATCGTCTGAATCGTCTGAAATTCCCCGCCTCACGCCCGGCCTCGCCGCGCCGCTGCATCCAGATGGGGCGCCGGGCGCACGGTTCAAGCGGCGAAAGCCGTCATCGCCCGCGTCGGCCGGGCGGTCCTAGTGCTGGTTTTCCGGCAGGCGCACGACCAGGCCGTCCAGGGCGTCGGACACGCGGATCTGGCACGACAGCCGGCTGTTGGGCTCGACCTCTTCGGCGAAGTCCAGCATCGACTCCTCCATGGCCGAGGGTTTGCCCGTCGCCTCGCGCCAGGCCTCGTCGACATAGACATGGCAGGTGGCGCAGGCGCAGGCCCCGCCGCAATCCGCATCGATCCCCGGCACATTGTTCCGGATCGCGCCCTCCATGACGGAGAGCCCCGGTTTCACGTCAACGACGTGCTCGGTTCCGTCATGCTCGATATAGGTGATGCTGGCCATGGCCCGCTCATATCAAGCCGGGGGGATGGTGCAAGGGCGCTCATCGACGGCGTAGGTCGCAATAGCCTCATCCCCGACTGACAGGCGCAAGATCACCGCCACCGTCAGCGCCTAAACAGCGTCCTTCGGCCCTAAATCTAGGCTCTCGCATCCAGCCAATCCGCGAGCGGCTGAAGATCATGGGACCAAAAGACCAGGACGTCGCTGTCGAGCAGACGCGCGACATCCTTGTACGCGACCACCCCTTGCAGCAAGGCCGCCGTCTGGATGAAGCCGCCCCATTGGTCGTTCCAGGCCTTGGTCTTGTCCATCACGTCGCTGACGCGCTTCACCGAGTTGGTTGCGTCGTTCGACACCTTGCACTCCATGGCCATGATCAGGCTGGGGTTCACGCCACACGCGATGTCCACCTCTTTTGTGGCCGTGCGCGTTTTACAGCGCGTTTTGCGCATGAAATGCTGCGGCGGAAGGTCGGCGGTATTGTTGACCGTGGTCGAGGGCGAGCGAACCCAGTCCTTGGCCTCCAGCAGCGCGACCACCGCCTTCTCCTGCTCGTCGGACAGTCGATTGCGCCGGACAGTGTTGAAGATCTGGCTGCTGATCATCGGCGTCAGCGTGTCCAGAAGCTTTTTGACCTGTCGCCGGTTCGGGTTGGCGTTCGTCGACAGCCAGGCCGTCAGGCTCTTGTCGCGCCGCGCCGCAAAGGCGGCGGCAAAATCATCCGCCGCCTGTTTCGACAGTCGGGTCGAGCTTTTCTCCGCGCCCTTGGGATAGGATTTCACGATCAGCTTCAGCTGATCCTGGCTGATGGGCGGCGCGAAAAGGTGACGCAGGACCAGGATATGCCTGCCGGTTTTCGTCAGGGACTCCTGAAGATCGCGAAGTCCCTTGGTCTCTATCAGCGTGCGCAGGATTTCCTTGCGAACAGCACGGCAGACCTGTCGCCACTCCGCCGCCAGCGGGTCGGGCGCCATGCCCCCGACATAGATCTCGACCGCCTTTGCGGCGGCTTCGCGGTGGTAGGTTTCGTCAGCCCCAGACGTCACCGTCGTCATGCGCGAACGAGGACGCGGCGTTTTGCTGGCGCTTCTCGGCGCGACGGACCGTTCCGGCGCTCCTCCCGCCGGGTGTAATCGATGGCGGATTGAAGACGCTCCGGCAGCGGCGTGGGCGCGGCCCATGTCATCTTCCGGTCCTCGCCCTCGCAAGAGGCCATCAGCGTCGCCCCCACTGCCTCGGCCAGGCGGGGCGGAACAGCATTGCCGATCAGTCGATATTGATCGACACGCCGACCGGCGATGATCCAGTCGGTGGGGAAGCTTTGCAGCGCCGCGCACTCTCTCGGCGTCAATCGGCGTAACCCGTGCCGTGGATCCCTGACCCAATCCTGCTGCGGATTGGCCGTGACCGTGCGGCTAGGCAGGGCGGGATCGGCGACGAAAGCGCCCTGTTTGTAGCCCCAATGACCACCAGGCCGTGTCGCTTCCGACTTGCCGGGGCTCTTGACGCCTGACCCCGGTTTGATGCCGTCCAAATCCTGCGCGAGCTTGCCCGTGGGCCGAATGATTTCTTCCTCTGACAGTGGGGTCAAGGCGCCGATACAATCTCCAAGGCTGACCCAGGGCCGTCTGCCGTCCTTCTCGAGTTTGTCGTGCGTCGGCTCAGGCAGTCGTGGCAGATCGCCCGTCCGATAGCCGACCAGAACCACACGGACCCGGCGCTGGGCGACGCCGTAGTCGGCCGCGTTGAACAGCTCGACATGGGTTTGCCAGCCACGCGCGAACAACTGCTCGCGCAGCCAGGCCAAAGCAGACCCAGGAACGCCGTCCGGGCCGCGCGCCGTGATCAGGCCGCGAACATTCTCGAAGAGCAGATAGCGACAGTCCAACTCCGACGCGATGCGCAGATATTCCTTGATCAACTGGCCTCGAGGATCGTCGAAGCCCAGCTGATGACCCGCGCTGCTCCAGGACTGGCAAGGCGGCCCCCCAGCAAGCAGAGTTATCTCGCCGCGCCGCTGTCCCGACTTGGCCAGGACGTCCTCGCCTCGAAGCGCGCGAACGTCTCCGACTTCGATGTGCGCGTCGCCCATGAACCGTCGCCCGTCGGCCAGGAGGCGACCACGGTTCGCCTCAAGGCTCTCGACCGCGCGCGGATCGATGTCGGTGGCGTAGACACAGTCCCAGCCTGCGGCCTCAAGACCCAGGTCGAGTCCGCCTAGACCGCTGAAAAGCGACACGACTTTCTGCATCTGTCTCGCCTCCGCTGGGCATGCTCCCTATCACGTCTGGGGACGCGTCCGCTTGCGCGAGGACCATGCTGTACAAGCCGTTAACAGCCGGTGTTTCGGCCGATCCGTCAATCCGATCCCGGAAAATCACTGGGGCCGACACTCGGCCCCAGGGCCAGATCGCAACGTGTATGTTCTTATCTTGTTCCGGTCAAGTTCACCCCGGCACGGGCGTTAACACGTCGCCACATACACCCACGCCTCCGCCCCCGCCTCCGTCCTCACGCGCACCCGGCGATAGGCCTCGCCCTCATAGGCGTCGGCGGCGGTCAGGTCGGCGGGGGTCAGGGGGTAGAGGCGGCCGGGGACGGGCGGGGCGTCGTCCGTCGTCGGGATCAGGATCGGATAGTGGGTCAGGCCGGTCTCGGCCGTGATCTCGGGGGCGTCGACGGGGGGGCCGTCGATGGGGGGATCTTCGACGGGGATGTGCGACAGGCGAAAACCGCGCAGTCGGTCCGGGGCGCCCGTTCCAGGGTGGGGAGCCAGAGCGTGTCCGAAGACGGCCGTCTGGACCGCCGGGTCCTGCAGCGTGCCATAGGCGAACAGCAGGACCTCAGCGGTCATTGGAGCGGCGCGCTGGCGGCTAGGCCGCTTGTCTCTTGCGGCTGGGCGAAACCATCAGTTTCTTGGTCTCAGCGATGGCCTTGGCCGGGTTCAGGCCCTTGGGGCAGACCTGGGCGCAGTTCATGATGGTGTGGCAGCGGTACAGTTTGAACGGGTCTTCCAGGTCGTCCAGACGCTTCTGCGTGGCGTCGTCGCGGCTGTCGGAGATCCAGCGATAGGATTGCAGCAGGGCCGCCGGGCCGAGGTATTCCTCCTGGTTCCACCAGTAGCTGGGGCAGGAGGTGGAGCAGCAGGCGCACAGGATGCACTCGTACAGGCCGTCCAGCTTCTCGCGCTCGGCCGGGGTCTGGAGCCGTTCCTTCTCGGGGTCGGGCTCGTCCGACTGGAGATAGGGCTGGATCGAGTCGTACTGGGCGTAGAACAGGCTCAGGTCCGTCACCAGGTCCTTGACCACCGGCTGGTGCGGCAGGGGGGCGATGGTGATGTTGTGCGACTCGCACTCGTCCCAGCCCTTGGTGCAGGCCAGGGTGTTGCGCCCGTCGATGTTCATCGAGCAGGAGCCGCAGATGCCTTCGCGGCACGAGCGCCGGAACGACAGGGTCGGGTCGATGGTGTTCTTGATGTGGATCAGGGCGTCCAGCAGCATGGGGCCGTGGTCGCCGGTCGGAACCTCATAGACGTCCCAGCGCGGGTCCGCATCGACCTCGGGGTCGTAGCGATAGACCTTGTAGGTGCGGACGTCCTTGGAGCCGGGCGCGGCCTTGTGGACCTTGCCCTTGGTGGGCTTGGAGCCGCGGGGGAGGGAGAGTTGAACCATCTGCGTTCGACCTCAGTAAACCCGAGCCTTGGGCTCGATGTACGCGATGTCGTCGGACATCGTGTAATTGTGCACGGGACGGTAGTCGATCTGGACCTGCTCGCCCGGACGCTTCCACGCCAGGGTGTGTTTCATCCAGTTGGCGTCGTCCCGATCCGGATAGTCCTCGCGGGCGTGGGCGCCGCGCGATTCCGTGCGGTTCAGCCCGCTCTCGATGGTGACGACGGCCTGGGCGATCAGGTTGTCGTACTCCAGCGTCTCCATCAGGTCGGTGTTCCAGATCAGGCCGCGATCGGTGGTCTTGATGTCGGCGCCGGCGGCGTCGATGGCCCGCAGCTTGTCGGTGCCCTGTTGCAGGGTCTCGCCGGTGCGGAACACCGCCGCGTCGGCCTGCATGGCGCGTTGCATGGACAGGCGCAGCTCGGCGGTCGGGGTCGAGCCGTCGGCGAAGCGGAAGCGGTCCAGGCGGGCCAGGTGGGCGTCGGTCTGGGCCTTGGAGGCGGACGGCACGGCCGAGGCCTTGTCCACCACCTCGCCGCAGCGCAGGCCGACGGCGCGGCCGAACACCACAAGGTCGGTCAGGGAGTTGGAGCCCAGGCGGTTGGCGCCGTGCACCGAGACGCAGGCCGCCTCGCCCACGGCCATCAGGCCGGGCACCACGCTGTCGGGATTGCCGTCGCGCAGCGTCAGGACTTCGCCGTGATAGTTGGTCGGGATGCCGCCCATATTATAGTGGACGGTCGGCAGGACCGGGATCGGCGCCTTGGTCACGTCGACGCCGGCGAAGATCTTGGCGCTTTCGGAAATGCCCGGCAGACGCTGGTGCAGGATCTTGGGATCCAGGTGGTCCAGGTGCAGGAAGATGTGGTCCTTGTTCGGGCCCACGCCGCGGCCTTCACGGATTTCGATGGTCATGGAGCGGCTGACCATGTCGCGCGGGGCCAGGTCCTTCACGGTGGGCGCATAGCGCTCCATGAAGCGCTCGCCTTCCGAGTTGGTCAGATATCCGCCCTCGCCGCGCGCGCCCTCGGTGATCAGGCAGCCGGCGCCATAGATGCCGGTCGGGTGGAACTGGACGAACTCCATGTCCTGCAGCGGCAGGCCGGCGCGCAGCACCATGGCGTTGCCGTCGCCGGTGCAGGTGTGGGCGCTGGTGGCGCTGAAATAGGCGCGGCCGTAGCCGCCGGTGGCCAGAACCACCATCTTGGCGCGGAACTGGTGAAGCTGGCCGTTGTCGAGCTGAAGCGCCGTCACGCCGGTGCAGGCCTGAGTTCCATCAGACTGGGCCTGCATGATCAGGTCGAGCGCGAAATATTCGACGAAGAACTTCACTTCCCGACGCACCGACTGGCCGTACAGGGTGTGGAGGATGGCGTGGCCGGTGCGGTCGGCGGCGGCGCAGGTGCGCTGCACCGGGCCTTCGCCGAAGTTGCGGGTCATGCCGCCGAAGGCGCGCTGATAGATCTTGCCTTCGTCGGTGCGGCTGAAGGGCACGCCCCAGTGTTCCAGCTCGTACACGGCCTTGGGCGCGTTACGGACCAGATATTCGATCGAGTCCTGGTCGCCCAGCCAGTCCGACCCCTTGACGGTGTCGTACATGTGCCACTGCCAGCTGTCCTCGCCCATATTGCCCAGCGAGGCGGAGATGCCGCCCTGGGCCGCGACCGTGTGGCTGCGGGTCGGGAAGACCTTGGTGACGCAGGCGACTTTCAGCCCCTGCTGGGCGGCGCCGAGCGCGGCGCGAAGGCCGGAGCCCCCGGCGCCGACGACGACGACGTCGTATTCGTGATCGATCAGTTCGTAAGCGGCCATCAGCTAATCAGGCTCCGAAACCAGCGGGCAGGGGCGCCGAACCCAGCGCCATCCGCACGATGAAGAAGACGCTGGCGGCCGCCAGCACGAGGAAGACCAGGTTCAGCAGCGCCACGAGCGCCTTGCGCGTTCCCGGCTGGGGCACATAGTCCTCAAGGATCACCTTCCAGGCCACGCTGACGTAGCCGAAGAAGACCACGGCCGTCAGCGCCAGCAGGCCGGCGTTCAGCCGGTTGGCGAACCAGTCCTGCACGGCGTCATAGCCGGCGCCCGTCAGGGTGAAGGCGGTCGAGGCGACCCACAGGCCCAGCGGCAGCACGACGACCAGCAACACCCGCTCGGCCAGCCATTCGCCGGCGCCGTGGCGCTCGGAAATCTTGACGTTGTTCTTGAACCTGGCCCCGTTCCCTTTGACTTGACCGCTCACAGCGAAACCCTCCCGACGGCGAACAGGACGACCCAGAACAGGATCGCCAGCGGAACCGGCGCCCAGACCGCGATGCGCGACAAGATCGTGGACGACTTGATGGTCAGGCCATTGCCGGTGTCGTTGATCGTGTGACGCGTCCCGTTCAGGATGAAGGAGAACAGCACGACCGTCAGGCCGAAGCCGACGAACAGGCCCAGCGGGGACCCGGCCAGGGCCAGGGCGGCCGCATAGGCGTCCGGTCCGAAGGCCAGGGCCCCCAGCCAGGCGACGACGATCAGCGCGCCGACGGTGGCGGCGATGATGGTGGCCCGGAACAGGATGGAGGCCGCCATGGTGACGTGCCAGCGCCAGATGCCGATGTGGGGCGAAAGCGGTGTGACGTGACCGTTGGGCTGGGTGACGAAACGACCGGTCCGGTCGCTAGAGGCGCCACCCGAGGTCGGGCTGGGCTGGGTCATGCGAATGGTTCTCAAAAGCGAATGAATTCAATCGCCGTGTGCGGTTGCGAAGGCTTTTGTGTCTCTAGAACGACGGTGTCAACGGACCGTGACCAACATCGCGAATTCTTGCCGCCTGTGGCCTGTTCCGTGTCGTGGTCGTCGGATTTGCGCATGATCGATCCACGCTCTGTCTCGGATAGAGGATTTACGCGGGCGGCCGGGAATTGGATTTTTCCGATCTGGCGGCGCTTCAAGCCCGTCTCCGATCTCGCCATGTCCAATCCGCCACCCTATATGTGACGAATGACCGAGATCACGCCCCGCCCCGTCCTTCGCCTGCATCCCGCCCATCGCGACGACATCGGCGACCTGACGACGCGCCGCCCGGTGCCCGGTCCGGGCCTGGACCAGGTCGATCCCTTCCTGTTCCTGAACCACCACGGGCCCCAGACCTATGCGCCGGGCAACGCCGGCCTGCCGTTCGGCCCGCACCCGCACCGGGGGTTCGAGACTGTCACCTTCATTCTGGACGGCGAACTGGCCCACAACGACTCCGGCGGCGGCGAGAGCATCATCAAGGCGGGCGGGATCCAGTGGATGACCGCCGGCTCGGGCCTGATCCACGCCGAACTGTCGCCGGCCGATTTCAAGCGGAACGGCGGGCCGATGGAGATCCTGCAGCTGTGGGTGAACCTGCCGTCGCGGCTGAAGATGACCAAGCCCGACTATGTGGGGCTCCAGGCCGCCGACATCCCCACCTTCACCACCGAGGGCGGCGTGGTGGTCGAGCCGGTGTCCGGCGAATGGCTGGGGGTCAAGGCGCCGATCCAGTCGCTGATCGACATCCATCTGGCCGTCGTCCGCCTGCCCGCCGGCGCCCGGTTCCAGACTCCGGTCGCGCCCGGCCGCACCGTCTTCTTCTATGCGGTCAAGGGCCAGGTCTCCGTCGCCGGAACCCCCGTGCCCGAATGGAACCTCGCCGCCCTGGGCGAGGGCGACACGGTCGAGATCACGGCCCAGACCGACGCCGTCGTCCTGCTGGGCCACGCCGAACCGATCAACGAGCCGGTCTTCAGCCACGGCCCCTTCGTCATGACCACCCGCGAGGAAATCATCCAGGCGATCGAGGACTACCAGTCCGGCAAGTTCGGCCCGCCGCCGAAGGTGTGAGGCGCATGAGAGGGGCGGTTCATCGAACCGCCCCTCGCCGATCAGTAAGGCCAGTCGGGTGGCAGATACGGCCCCATCTCCGAACAGACGAACATAGGCGTCTCGTCGTAATAGGCGGTGGGGATGTTGGGCCTTATGACGTAGATGTTGTTGCCGCTTTTGCGGCATGTGTCCCAAGCTGTACCAAGCTGCTGAGTCTTGGCCGCATCGGCGTAGTAGACATAAGAATAGGCCACGTGACTAGGATCCCAGGAACTCTGGACCAGGGCCTCGGCAGGGCCGAAAGCCACCGTCGTCGTGGCGACCGTCGCGATCGCGATGGCGAGGTTTTGAACGCGTTTCATTTCAGTCCTCTCAAGAGGCGCGAAATTGCGCGCTTCGAACGTGTGCATCAATCAATCACAAGTTCAACTCACATGTTTTGACCTCTCGCAGGTGTCAGCACCCGACCTTAGAGCAGCTATCCAGGACGTTGCCGATCATCACCAGCCAAAAGGCGACGACCACCAAGGGCGCCAGTAGGAGAGTGCGCAGACCTTTGCGGCCATTATTCCGAACATCAAAAACCACGAGTGCGATCCAAGCGCCAGCTATCGCAATTTGAAGGTAAAGCCAGGGCGGCTGCGCTATTGGGAAAATGTAAAACAGCATTGCCATCACCCTGATTGGACTCGTGACAATCGACGGCTAGCGCCCTGTGCGCAATGTCCGCAACGGGTCGGTTTGCGAAACCGGCCTTAGCCCTGAAATCCGACCTTGGCGTTGACGCAGGTGGACCTGTCGGCCTCCCGGAATCCTCAGAAACCGATCGTCACCGACGGCGCGCTACGCCGCGCCTCGCCATGGTGCACAGCTTCGATGTTGTTGCCGTCGGGATCGAGCACGAAAGCGGCGTAGTAGCCCGGATGATAGGCCCGCTCGCCCGGCGCGCCGTTGTCGCGTGCGCCATGGGCCAGCGCCGCCCGATGGAAGGCGTCGACCGTCGCGCGGTCCTTGGCCTGAAAGGCCAGGTGATGCCGACCCGTCAGGACGCCCCGGCTCTCCGCGCTTTCCGGCGAGGACACGACGAGTTCATCGGCCCAGAAATAGCCGTCGGCCGTATCGATGACGGGAATCTCCAGCACGTTCAGAACAGCCGTGTAGAATTCCCGACTGAGCTGGAGATCACGGACGACCAGCTGGATGTGGTCTATGAGCCGACCGCGATGCAGTTGTGTCGTTCCCATGGTCTGTCCAGTTTCCCTGGCGTCGCGAAATCCGAGTTTCGAACCGACATGTGTGACGCCGCAGAATGGTGCTCCGCGGAAGGATCGCCTTGATCTTTCGCAAAGCGATCATTCCCCCGGCTCGACCGCGACGGGCGCGGGGCGGGACCAGATGATGCGTTCCCCGACAAAACCCTATATGACGCCGGTTCCTTGCGACGACCGAGCCGAAGACACGCCCAAATGCCCAGCCTGAACGAGATCCGCGCCACCTATCTGAACTTCTTCGCGGCCGACGGCCACGAGAAGGTGCACTCGGCGCCGCTGGTGCCGCAGAACGATCCGTCCCTGCTGTTCGTCAACGCCGGCATGGTGCCGTTCAAGGACTATTTCACCGGCGCGTCCAAGCCGCCCTATCCGCGCGCCACCAGCTCGCAGAAATGCGTCCGCGCCGGGGGCAAGCACAATGACCTGGACAATGTCGGCTACACCGCCCGCCACCTGACCTTCTTCGAGATGCTGGGGAATTTCTCCTTCGGCGACTATTTCAAGGAACACGCCATCGACCGGGCGTGGAAACTGGTCACGCAAGAGTTCGGCCTCGACGCCAAACGCTTGCTGGTCACCGTCTATATCGACGACGACGAGGCCGCGGCGATCTGGAAGAAGGTCACCGGCTTCGGCGACGACAAGATCATCCGCATCGCCGGCTCCGACAACTTCTGGGCCATGGGCGACAGCGGTCCCTGCGGTCCCTGCACCGAAATCTTCTGGGACCACGGCGACAAGATCCCCGGCGGCCCTCCCGGCTCGCCGGACGAGGACGGTGATCGCTACGTCGAGATCTGGAACAACGTCTTCATGCAGTTCGAGAAGGAGAACGACCAGATCGTTCGCACCCTTCCCAAGCCCAGCGTGGACACCGGCATGGGTCTGGAGCGGATGACCACCGTGCTCCAGGGCGTGCATTCGGTGTTCGAGACCGACCTGTTCAAGACCCTGATCGCCGCTTCGGAAGACGCCACCTCGACCAAGTCGGACGGCGAGCGCGCCGCCAGCCACCGGGTCATCGCCGACCACCTGCGCTCCTCCTCCTTCCTCATCGCCGACGGCGTCACCCCGTCGAACGAGGGCCGGGGCTATGTGCTGCGCCGGATCATGCGCCGCGCCATGCGCCACGCCCACCTGCTGGGCGCCGCTGATCCGCTGATGCACCGCCTGGTCCCGACCCTGGTGGCCCAGATGGGCGACGCCTATCCCGAACTGGCCCGCGCCCAGCCCTTCATCGAGGACACGCTGAAACAGGAAGAGGTCCGTTTCCGCACCACCCTGGGCCGGGGCATGGCCCTGTTCGACACGGCGGTTCAGGGTTTCAAGCCGGGCGACATGCTGGACGGCCAGACGGCCTTCACCCTGTCCGACACCTATGGCTTCCCGCTGGACCTGACCCAGGACGAAGCCCGTCGTCGCGGCTTCTCGGTCAATGTCGACGGCTTCGAATCCGCCATGGCCGAACAGCGCCAGCGTTCGCGCGAACACTGGAAGGGCTCGGGCCAGACCGCCAACACCAATGAATGGCTGGCGATCCGCGACCGCGTGGGTCCGACCGTCTTCACCGGCTACGACAACATCGAGGGTTCGGGCGAGGTCCTGGCCATCATGAACGGCGGCGCTCCGGTCGAGACGGCCGAGGCCGGCGACATCGTCGAGATCCTGTTCGACGCCACCCCCTTCTACGCCGAAAGCGGCGGTCAGACCGGCGACCAGGGCAGGCTGGAATGGCCCGGCGGGGAAGCCGAGGTTCTGGACGTCAAGAAACACGCCGGCGACCTGCATGTCCTGTCGGCCCAGATCACGGCCGGGACGCTTGAGATCGGCGCCCGCGTCGCCCAGTTGGTGGACGCCGACAAGCGCACCACCACCCGCGCCAACCACTCGGCCGCCCACCTGCTGCACACGGCCCTGAAGAACGTGCTCGGCCCGGCGGTCGCCCAGAAGGGCCAGCTGGTCGACTCTGAGCGCGCCCGCTTCGACTTCAGCCACGGCGCCCCCGTGACCGAGGACGAACTGGCGGCCATCGAGGCCGAGGTCAACGCCGTCATCCGCCAGAACGTCCCGGCGGAGACCAGGCTGATGGCCCCGCAGGAGGCCATCGAGGCCGGCGCCATCGCCCTGTTCGGCGAGAAATACGGCGACGAGGTCCGGGTTCTGACCCTGGGCCGTTCGCTGGTCAGCGATAACGCTCCCTATTCAGTCGAACTGTGCGGCGGCACCCATGTGGCCCGCACCGGCGACATCGGCCTGTTCAAGATCGTTCAGGAGACCGGCGTCGCCGCCGGCGTCCGCCGCATTGAGGCCCTGACCGGCGAGGCGGCCCGCCTCTATCTGGAAGCCCAGGCCAAGGTGACGCGCGGCCTGGCCCGCGACTTCAAGATCCAGACCCAGGACGTGCCCGGCCGGGTCGAGGCCCTTCAGGGCTCGGTCAAGACGCTGGAGAAACAGGTCGCCGAGCTGAAGAAGCAGCTGGCCCTGGGCGGGGGCTCGGGCGCAGCCGCGGCGCCCGAAGAGATCGGCGGGATCAAGCTGATGGCCCGCGTCCTGGACGGCGTGGACGGCAAGGGCCTGCGCGGCGTGGCCGAGGATTTCCGCAAACAGGTGGGAACCGGCGTCGTCGCCCTGATCGGCGTGACCGAGGGCAAGGCCGCCGTCACCGTCGCCGTGACCTCGGACCTTGCCGGGACCGGGGCCGACCGCGTCAACGCCGCCGACCTGGCCCGCGCCGCGGTCATCGCCATGGGCGGCCAGGGCGCCGGCGGCAAACCCGACTTCGCCCAGGGCGGCGCCCCGGATGGATCCAAGGCCGAAGACGGTCTGGCGGCGGTGCGGGCGGCCCTGGCGGGCTGACCTCGACTTTCGTCATCCTCCGGCGAGCGTAGCGAGATCGGGGGACCCAGCGGCGCGCGATAGCGCGAACCTGTCGCGGATTGCGTGTCTCGATATCGTGCGGCGGAGACATCGCCTTCGGCGCCGCTGGGTCCCCCGGTCTGCGCCGCGAAGACGCGGCTTGCCGGAGAATGACGAAAGGAAAAAGGTGGCGGCGTCAGACAGTCTTCAAAGTTCAGCCTGCCTCAACCCATCGGATCCGGCGTCAGGTCCACGCCGGCCAGTTTCCAGTCGAACACCCCGCGGCGCTCCAGGATCAGCACCAGGGCGTCGTCGGGCCGATCATCGCGCGTCAGGGTGACGGCGAAACGGTCGAACCCGCGATAGGCCCAGGACTGGTGGATTTCGGACTTGGGCGCGGCCGGGGTGTCCGTTGCGGGCACGGGCCGCTCCGGCCGGGGCCTTTCGCCGGACCGGACCATGGCGGCGACGGCCTGGGGGGTGACGAAATTATCGACGGCCCCGTCCACCAGCGACGGCGCCAGCAGCATGCCCAGGGCGGCCAGACCCGTGTCGTCCCCCGCCCGGTGGCGGATCTCCAGGGCGGCCCGGGCGTTCAACTCGCTCTTCAGACTGGCGCGGAAGGCGGGAAAATCGACCCGGCGTTCCAATCCCGCTGCATCCCCGGTGCGCGCCGCCCGGATCAGGCCCTGGGCGGCCACGAAGGGCGAGATAAAACAGGCGATCAGCAGGCCTGCGGCCAGTGCGGCCAGCAGCCCGACGACGATCTTCTTCAGCATAGGAACTCCATCCTCACTCAACGCGGATTCCGGCCGGCCGGTTGCCTCAGCGTGGGGCGGCGGCCGTCTCGCCGGAAACCGCAGCGACAGGCGCGGCCACGGCCGGCGCGGCGCCGTCAGGCAGACCGATCTGGACCAGGATCCACTCAAACGGCCCCCGGCGCTCGAAGGTGAAGATGGTGCGCGATCCGCCCTGGTCCGCCACCGCCATCCGCGCCCGGTTCACGCCCCAGAAGATCGGCTTGGGCCAGGGTTGGGGCGCATCGTCCGCAACGGCGGTGGCGGTCATGCTGGACCGTTGGCTGGCGTACCGGCCCTCGCCGCGCGTCAGGGCCCCCAGGGCGGCCGGGGTCAGATAGGCGTCCACGTCCGGCCCGTTCAGCACCGGGTTCCGCTCCATCTGGCGCCGCACGGCCCCGATGGGGTCTTCCAGGAAGGAGGGCGCGGGCGCCAGGGCCAGGGCCTTTCCGGTCAGCTGCGGCCGCAGCGACTGGCGCACGGCCGTGAAATCGATCAGGCGCGCCAGGCCCTGCACGTCTCCCGCCTCGGCCGCAGACCGGATGGCGAAGAAGCCAACGGCCGGGGCGGCGAAAAAGGCCACGGCCGCGGCCACGACCGCCAGGATCAGAAGATTGCCGAACAGTCGTTTCACGAAGCCTCCCCGACGCTGGAACCGATCATGCACGGCCTCCGCGACGACGCAATGAAAAGCCCCGCCGGATCGTTCCGGCGGGGCTTCATTCTTGTTTGTCCTACCGCGCTTCGCGCTGCTTGAGGACGTTGAGCGTCCTGTCGGCAACGGGTTGCGGCCGGATCTTGTGGCTCAGCCGACGTCGGGCAGGGCGGTCTTCAGGTTCTCGGCGACCTTGTCGAGGAAGCCCTCGGTGGTCAGCCAGCCCTGTTGGTCGCCGACCAGCAGCGCCAGGTCCTTGGTCATGAAACCGGCTTCGACCGTCTGGACCACAACCTTTTCCAGGGTGTCGGCGAACGTGCCCAGGGCTTCGTTGCCGTCCAGCTTGGCGCGGTGCTTGAAGCCGCGGGTCCAGGCGAAGATCGATGCGATCGAGTTGGTCGAGGTGGCCTCGCCCTTCTGATGCTGGCGATAGTGGCGGGTCACGGTGCCGTGGGCGGCCTCGGTCTCCAGCACCTTGCCGTCCGGCGTCATCAGCACCGAGGTCATCAGACCCAGAGAGCCGAAGCCCTGGGCCACCACGTCCGACTGGACGTCGCCGTCATAGTTCTTGCACGCCCAGACGAAGCCGCCCGACCACTTGATCGCGGCCGCGACCATGTCGTCGATCAGACGGTGTTCGTAGGTCAGGCCCTTGGCCTTGAAGTCCTCGGCGAATTCGGCGTCGAACACTTCCTGGAACAGATCCTTGAAGCGGCCGTCATAGGCTTTCAGGATGGTGTTCTTGGTCGACAGATAGACCGGGTAGCCGCGTTGGAGGCCGTAGGACAGCGAGGCGCGGGCGAACTCGCGGATCGACTCGTCCTGATTGTACATGGCCATGGCCACGCCGGCGCCGGGGGCCTTGTAGACCTCGTGCTCGATCACTTCGCCGTCGTCACCGACGAACTTGATCGTCAGGGTGCCGGGGCCGGGCATCAGGAAGTCGGTGGCCTTGTACTGGTCGCCGAAGGCGTGGCGGCCGACGACGATGGGCTGGGTCCAGCCGGGCACCAGGCGCGGCACGTTCGAGCAGATGATCGGTTCGCGGAAGACCACGCCGCCCAGGATGTTGCGGATGGTGCCGTTCGGCGACTTCCACATCTTCTTCAGGCCGAACTCCTTCACCCGGGCCTCGTCCGGGGTGATGGTGGCGCACTTCACGCCGACGCCGTGCTTCTGGATCGCGTGGGCCGCGTCGATCGTCACCTGGTCGTCGGTGGCGTCGCGGTGCTCCATGCTCAGGTCGTAATAGTCCAGATCGAGATCCAGGAACGGGAAGACCAGCTTGTCCTTGATCATCTGCCAGATGATGCGGGTCATTTCGTCGCCGTCGATGTCGACGATGGGGTTTTCGACCTTGATCTTGGCCATGCGTTAGGTCCGCCTCTGAACTTTGGGGAATGATATCGTGGCGGGGATATAGCGGGGCTGGGCGTCCGCGCAAACCCCGCCGTCCGTTAACCCTGCTCGGAAAAAACCTGACGGCCAGGTTGAACCCGCGTCACGGGTTTCGGCTTGTTAGACCCCAAGGGCCTGACCGGTCACAGCGGCGGACGACGGAATGACGGATGAAGAGCGCGAACTCGTCGAGCGGTGGATCATCACCTTCTGCGAGACGCCGCCGGTGATCGATGTGGAACTGATGCGAAGGCTGATCGCTGAACAGCAAGCGACGCCGCAAGGAGTTCCCCCATGCCAGCCAAGACCTTCAGGACCGGCGACCGCGTAAGGTGGGATAACAGCCAGGGCGCATCCGTCGGCCAGGGGGCAGGACGATCACCGCCGAAACCCAAATCAAGGGGCACAAGGCGGCGGCGTCGTCCGATAATCCGGAGTATGTCGTCGAGAGCGCAAAGACCGACGCCCGCGCGGCGCACAAACCTTCGGAGCTGAACAAGGCATGAGGACCATCGATCTGTTGCGGGGCGTCGCCCTTTCGGCGCTGGCGGCGTCTGCGCTCGCCGTCGCGGCCTGCGGCGACAAGGACGCCGCTCAAAAGGCGGGTTCGCCCCAGGCCCCGGCCTCTTCGACGCCGCCTGCCGCCGCCCCGGCGCCCGTGCTGCAGACCCGCAGCGAGACCCGCCAGTTCAAGGACTGGCGCGCCACATGCGGCAATGACGGGACCTGCTGGGCCTTCGGCTTCGCGCCCGAATTCGCCGCGGGCTGGGTCCGCATCGCCCTCCAGCCCGGCCCTGACGCCAGGCCCGAGGTCAGCTTCGGCTATTGGCCCGACGGGGACGCGCCCGCCTCGCGCCAGATCGGCCTGGCGATCGACGGCCGCACCTTTGCGGCGACTCTCAACGACGATGGCGACAGCCAGGCCCCTGTCGGCCTGATCCGCACCGACGCCCGTCCTGTCATCGACGCCATGGCCCAGGGCAAGTCCATGGTCGTTCGCGGCGCCTCCACCCAGGCGGTGTCGCTGAACGGGGCGGCCGCCGCCCTGCTCTGGATCGATGAGAAACAGGGCCGCCTCAACACGCCCACCGCCCTGATCCGTCGTGGCGACCGTCCTGCCTCCACCGTCCCGGTCGCTCCGCCCCTGCCGACGGTCACGCCCGCGCCGGCTGTGGATCAGGCGGGCTTCGGCGACGTGAACCAGCGCGTGCCCGCCGCCCTTCGCGCCCGCACCGAGGTCGGAACCTGCCTGAAGGAATCGGCCATGCCGGCGGTCAGCGACATGGTGATGTCCGCCCGGCTGGACGCCCGCACCGAGCTGTGGGGCGTGCCCTGCGGTGCGGGGGCCTATAACGTCACCCACAACTGGTATCTGACGGGGCCGGATGGTCGCGACCCGCGTCCGGCGATCCTTGCCGGAACGGCCGGACCCGGCGCCGACCCGGTCATGCCCGACAACTCCACCGTCAACGGGGCGTATGATCCCAAGACCCGCACCCTGTCGGCCTTCGCCAAGGGGCGCGGCATCGGCGACTGCGGCTCGGCTCAGACCTGGGCCTGGACGGGCGACCGCTTCGTCCTGACGCAGGAGAGCACGATGGGGGAATGCGCGGGCGTGCCGTCCGACTTGTGGCCCGTCGCCTGGCGCACGCGGTGAACGACCCGGAGGTCCTGATCATCGGCGCGGGTCCGGCCGGTCTGACGGCGGCGACCTATCTCGGGCGGTTTCGTCGGCGGACCGTGGTGATGGACGCCGGCGCGCCGCGCGCCTGCTGGATCCCGCTCAGCCACAATATGCCGGGCTTTCCGGCCGGCATCACGGGCGCCGATATTCTGAAGCGGATGCGCGAACAGGCCGAGGAATACGGCGCCGTCATCAGGCCGGGTCGGGTCGAGAGCCTGGTCCATGACGGCGAAGGCTTCATAGCCCAGGTCGAGGGGAGATCCATTCGCGCCCGCGCCATCCTGCTGGCCACGGGCGTCGTCGATCATCACCCCGACTTGCCGGGCGTGGAGCGCGCGGTGCAGAAGGCGCTGGTCCGCATCTGCCCCATCTGCGACGGCTATGAGGCGACCGGCAAGGCGGTCGCCGTCATCGGCGACAGCGACAAGGGCGCGCGCGAGGCCGCCTTCATGCGCACCTATTCGGACCGGGTGACCCTGATCCACATCGGCCCGGCCGACGCCCTGACCCGTCGCGACGAACTGGACCGGCTGGGGGTCGAACTGGTTCTGGCCCCGCTTGAGTCCATCGATATCGAACAGGACCGGGTGACCGCCCTGAGCTATGGCGGCCAGAGCCGGACCTTCGATCTCGTCTATTCGGCCCTGGGCACGTCGCCCAACGCCGAACTGGCGCAGGGCCTCAAGGCCCGGCTGGCCTCCGACGGCCGGCTGGAGGTCGATCTGCACCAGGCGACCAGCGTGCCGGGTCTCTACGCCGCCGGCGACGTGGTGCGCGGCCTCAACCAGATCGCCGTCGCCACGGCCGAGGCCGCCGTCGCCGCCACCGACATCCACAACCGCCTGCGCCGGATCGACGGCCTGACGGTCGCCGACTAGGCCCCGACTAGACTAAGCCTGGGTCGCCACCCAGCCGTCCACGATCCGCTCCAGCACCGACAGGGGCACGCCGCCGGTGGCCAGGGCCGTGTCGTGGAAGCCCTTCAGGTCGAACCGGTCGCCCAGGCTGGTCCTGGCCTTCTCGCGCAGGCGGACCCATTCGTTGTGGCCGACCTTGTAGGCGCAGGCCTGGCCCGGCCAGCCGCAATAGCGTTCGACCTCGGACACGGCCGCGCCTTCCTGGTCGCCATAGGCCTCCATCATGTACTGGATGCCCTGTTCGCGGCTCCAGCCCTTGGAATGGATGCCGGTGTCCACCACCAGACGGGCGGCGCGGAACATCAGCGACTGGACATAGCCGATCTGGCCGACCGGATCATTCTCATAGGCGCCCAGTTCGTCGGCCAGCTGTTCGGCGTACAGGCCCCAGCCCTCGACATAGCTGGAGAAGCCCAGCAAATTCATTAGCTTGGGCGCGGCCGCGCTCTCCTGTTGCAGGCTGATCTGCAGGTGGTGGCCCGGCGTCGCCTCATGATAGGTCAGGGTCGGCAGGGTCCAGGACGGCCATTCCGCCGTGTCCTTCAGATTGATCCAGTAGATGCCCGGCCGGGTCCCATCCAGGCTGGGCGAGTTGTAATAGCCCATCGGGGCGCCGGCCTCGATCTCGGGCGGGACGCGCTTGATCTGGACCGAGGCCTTGGGCAGCCGGCCGAAGGCGCCGGGCAGACGGGCCTGCATGTCGGCCATCTGCTCGTTCAGCTTTTCGATCAGCTCGGCCTTGCCCGCGTCGGTGTTGGGATAGACGTATTTCGGATCCTGACCCAGGGCGCGGATCCGTTCGGCCACCGATCCCTGCGTCAGGCCCTGGGCCTTCAGCAGGCCGTCGGCGCGGGCGGTCAGCTCGGCCATCTGCGCGCGGCCGGTGCGGTGAATCTCGTCGGCCGTCAGCCGCGTGGTGGTGATGAAGCGCAGGCTGTTGGCGTAGTACTGCTGGCCCTGAGGCAGGCGACGCACCGAGGCCTCGTGGCCGGCGCGGGGCAGGGCGGCCTTCAGCAGGGCGTTCTGGGCCGACAGGGCCGGATAGACCCGCTGCGCCAGCAGGGTCTCGACCTGGGCGCCCCAGTCGCCGGTCAGTCCCTTGGCGCGCGCCCGATCCGCCACCGAGGCGACCAGGGGCGAGGCGGCGGCGTTCGTGGCCAATATGCCGTCCTGCTGGGCGATGGCCTTGGCCAGGATGAAGTCCGGCGGAATGACGCCCAGGGCGTACTCCTCACGCAAACGGTCCGTCTCGGCGCTCAGCACGTCGGCGAAGGCGTTGACGCGCGCCACATAGGCGTCGGCGTCGGCGGCGGTCTCGATCGTGTGCTGGTTGGCCAGGAAGTCCGGCGTCGACTGATAGGCGCCGCCCTGCTGGCTGACCCGATAGGGGTTGGGCCAGCCGCCCTGGCCATAGGGGATGGCGAAGGTGGCGATCACCCCGTCCAGATTGTCGGCGATGGTGTCGTAATAGATGCCGTCCTGGGCGTCCATGGACGTGCGGTCCATGGCGCTCAACGCGGCGCGCTGGGCCTTGGTGAAGGCGCGGAACTTCTCCTCGTTCTCCAGGGTCGGCGCGGTCAGCTGGGACTTGGCGGCGGCGCGCGGGCCCTTGTCCAGGCCGAAGGCGGTGACGGCCTCGGGGCTCAGGTCCAGGGTCTGTTCGAAGGTCTGGTCCATGAAGCCGGCCAGGGCGGCCTTGGCTGCGGCGGCGTCGCCGGCCGGGGCGGTTCCGGCAAAGACCTGTCCCCCTGCGGCGGCCAGGCCCGCCCCGGCTGCGGCGGACAGAAGAAGGCGGCGACGGTCGATCATGGAAGGCCCCTGCGAAGATGTCGGCCGCAATGGAGCGCCGAGAGCCGCAGGCCGCAAGTGAAATTGCAGACAGGCTCGATCCCAACGGGGAGGACAGGCGATCGCGTCAGCGAGCGTCAGGCGGGGGCGACTCGGTGTCTGAAGCTGAGCCGGTCATCACCGCCGTCGGAGTCGCCCCCTCCTGGTCGCTGAGCGACCTGTCCTCCCCACGCGCCTGCGCGCGGAGAGGTGAAGATTATCCCGCCGCCTTCACCGCCGCCGAAACCTCGGACACCACCCGTTTGACCAGGGCGGCGTCGTCGCCTTCCGCCATGACGCGGATCAGCTTTTCCGTGCCCGAGGGGCGGACCAGCAGCCGCCCCTGGCCGTTCAGGGTCGCCTCGGCCTCGGCGATGGCGGTCTTGACCGTGTCGCTCTCCAGCGGCTTGCCGGCGGTGTAACGGACATTCTCCAGACGCTGCGGCACCGGGTCGAACTGGCGGGCCAGTTCGCTCATCGGCTTGCCGGAGTCCACCAGAACGGCCAGCACCTGCAGCGCCGCCATCAGGCCGTCGCCGGTGGTGGCGTGGTCGTGCAGGATGATGTGGCCCGACTGTTCGCCGCCGATGTTGAACCCGCCTTCGCGCATCCGCTCCATCACATAGCGGTCGCCGACCTTGGTCCGCTCCAGCGTCAGGCCCTCGGCCTTCAGCCGGCGCTCCAGCCCCAGGTTGGACATGACGGTGGCCACCACGCCGCCGCCGGTCAGCAGGCCGCGTTTCGCCCAGTCCAGCCCGACGAGGGCCATGATCTGGTCCCCGTCCACCACCTGGCCCTTTTCGTCGCAGATGATCAGCCGGTCCGCATCCCCGTCCAGGGCGATGCCGATGTCGGCCCGGTAGCGTTTGACCGCCTCGACCAGGGTCGCCGGGTGGGTCGAGCCGCATTCGGCGTTGATATTGGTTCCGTTCGGGGTCACGCCGACGGGGAAGACCTCGGCGCCCAGTTCGAACAGGGTGGTGGGCGCGACCTTGTAGCCGGCGCCATTGGCGCAATCGACGGCGATCCTCAGGCCTTGCAGCGTCAGGCGTTTCGGGAAGGCCTGTTTGGCGATCTCGATATAGCGGGCCTGGGCGTCGTCGATCCGCTTGACCCGGCCCAGCCTGTTCGACGGCGCCAGCCCCTGGTCCAGGCCGTCGTCCATCAGGGCCTCGATCTTCAGCTCGATCTCATCCGACAGCTTGTAGCCGTCCGGGCCGAACAGCTTGATCCCGTTGTCGGCGTAGTCGTTGTGCGAGGCCGAGATCATCACCCCCAGGTCGGCGCGCATCGACCGGGTCAGCATGGCCACCCCCGGCGTCGGCACGGGACCGAAGGTGCGCACGTCCATCCCCACCGAGGCGAAACCGGCGACCAGGGCCGGCTCGATCGTATAGCCGGACAGGCGGGTGTCCTTGCCGATCACCACCAGATGACGGCGGTCATCCCCGGTGCGGAACAGTTTGCCGGCCGCCAGGCCGACGCGCAGCGCGACCTCGGCCGTCATCGGATAGGTGTTGGCGCGCCCGCGAATGCCGTCGGTGCCGAAATATTTCCTGTCGCCCACGGGCTGGTCCTTCGTCTGGCGGCTTCCGAACAGGAAACCTTCCGAAACCCCTTTTTAGGTGCGGTCCGTCCTAAGATTGCATAGACGGCCGGTGGGGGCTGGTGCGTGGCTTAGCCCCGGATCGCCGTCTGTGCAAAGCGGCGCCCTTCTGTTTCCCTCTTCCTCGGAGTTCCTGCGCATGTGCGGCATCATCGGCGTCACCGGCAATGGACCTGTCGTTCCCCGGCTGATCGACAGTCTGAAACGGCTGGAATACCGCGGTTATGACTCGGCCGGCGTCGCCGCCATGGTGGACGGCGCGGTCGAACGCCGCCGCGCCCAGGGCAAGATCCGCAATCTGGAAGCCGTCCTGACCGAACAGCCGCTGACGGCCTCGGTCGGCATCGGCCACACCCGCTGGGCCACTCACGGCGCCCCGACCACGGCCAACGCCCACCCGCACAAGGCCGGGCGCGTCACCCTGGTCCACAACGGCATCATCGAGAATTTCGCCGAGCTGAAGGCCGAACTGGCCGCCGAGGGCCATGTCTTTGAAAGCCAGACCGACACCGAGGTCATCGCCCATCTGCTGGACGCCGAGCTGAACACGGGCCGGGCGCCGCTGGAGGCCTTCAAGGCCACGCTGGACCGGTTGACCGGCGCCTATGCCCTGGCCGTGCTGATCGACGGCCAGGACGATCTGATCCTGGGCGCCCGTCGTGGCAGCCCCCTGGTCGTCGGCTGGGGCGAGGACGAGATGTATCTGGGCTCGGACGCCCTGGCCGTCGGCCCCTTCACCCAGAAGATCAGTTATCTGGAAGAGGGCGACTATGTCGCCGTGACCCGCAGCGGCGCCCAGATGTTCGATGTGACCGGCTCTCCGGTCGAACGGGCGGTGGTCCAGGTCTCGGCCTCTTCGGCGATGGTCGAGAAGGGCGAATATCGCCACTTCATGGAAAAGGAGATCCATGAACAGCCCGACAGCGTCCAGCACACCCTGTCGGAATATCTGGACCTGGTGACGGGTAAGGCCAAGCCTCAGGCCGTGGACTTCGCCGCCCTCGACCGGATCCAGATCGTGGCCTGCGGCACGGCCTTCTACGCCGGCCAGATCGCCCGTTACGCTTTCGAGAAGCTGGCGGGCCTGCCGTGCGACGTCGAGATCGCGTCCGAGTTCCGCTATCGCTCGCCGGCGGTGTCGCCAAGGACCCTGGCGGTCGCCGTCAGCCAGTCGGGCGAGACGGCCGACACCCTGGCCAGCCTGACCTGGTGCAAGGCCCAGGGGCTGAAGACGGCGGCGGTGGTCAATGTCCATTCCTCGTCCATGGCGCGCGAGGCCGAGGTGCTGTGGCCGACCCATGCTGGACCGGAGATCGGCGTGGCCTCGACCAAGGCCTTCACCGCCCAGGTGGCGGCCCTGCTGGCCCTGGCCGTGGCGGCCGGGGTGGCGCGCGGCCGGATCGACGCCGCGACCGAGAGCGAACTGGTCAAGGCCCTGTTCGAAAGCCCGCGCCTGATCGCCGACGCCCTGCGCATGGGCGACAGCATCCGCGCCGTGGTCCAGGACCTGGCCAAGGCCGACGACGTCCTGTTCCTGGGCCGGGGGGCCATGTTCCCCCTCGCCATGGAAGGGGCGCTGAAGCTGAAGGAGATCAGCTACATCCACGCCGAAGGTTACGCCGCCGGCGAGCTGAAGCACGGTCCCATCGCCCTGATCGACGAGGAGACCCCGACCATCGCCCTGGCCCCGCTGGACGATGTGTTCGAAAAGACCGCCTCGAACCTGCAGGAGGTCGCCGCCCGCGGCGGCCCGGTCATCATGATCACGCCGGAAAGGGCTCCGGATCTGCACGGCGCCGGCATCCGCCGCATCCA
>Ga0265296_1001511_pt1 | contig 26598 bp, 18 predicted proteins | sample MunlanPumphouse1_FD_189073 | JGI IMG/M metagenome (GOLD analysis project Ga0265296, IMG submission 189073) | Groundwater microbial communities from a municipal landfill in Southern Ontario, Canada - Pumphouse #1 | ecosystem: Environmental > Aquatic > Deep subsurface > Groundwater | place... | reverse complement strand
TGTTCTTCGCCTTTGGCGTGGCCTTCGAGATCCCGGTGGCGGTGGTATTGCTGGTGTGGATCGGCGTGGTCGACGTGCAGTACCTGCGCAAGATCCGCCCTTACGTGATCATCGGCTGCTTCGTGGTCGGCATGATCCTGACCCCGCCGGATATCTTCTCGCAAACCTTGCTGGCCGTGCCGATGTGGATGCTGTTTGAAGTAGGCATCCTGTTTGGCAGCCTGGTGAGCAAGCGTGGCGAACACCCGGATGACCAACCCGCCGATGACGACCAGCCGCCAGCGACACAACCGTGAACCTGCTGCTGCTTGAAGACGCCGACTTTATCGCGGCCGACCGGGTGGTGCTGCGTGACCGACGCCTGGTGCACATGCAGCAAGTGCATCGCGCGGCGGTCGGCGACAGCCTGCGCGTGGGGCGCATTGGCGCTCTGATGGGCAATGCCCAGCTGCTGCGCCTGGAAGCGGACGAAGCCGAGCTGCAAATCACCCTCGACCAGCCGCCACCGGCCAAACTGCCACTGACGTTACTGCTGGCCCTGCCGCGCCCGAAAATGCTCCGCCGGGTGTTGCAGACGGTGGCGTCCATGGGCGTGCCACGGGTGGTGCTGGTCAACAGCTATCGGGTCGAGAAGAGCTTCTGGCAGACGCCCTTCCTGGAGCCCGAAGCGGTTCGCGAACAACTGATCCTTGGCCTGGAACAGGCCCGGGATACCGTGTTGCCCGAGATCATCATCGAAAAGCGCTTCAAGCCCTTCGTCGAAGACCGCCTGCCGGCCCTGGCCCAGGGCACCCTTGGCCTGGTCGGGCACCCCGGCGCGTACCCGCCCTGCCCTCGCGATGTGGATGAGCCGGTGACCCTGGCCATCGGTCCCGAAGGTGGCTGGATCCCCTATGAGGTGGATTTGCTGGCCAAGGCCGGGTTGCAGCCGGTGCAGCTGGGTGCGCGGATCCTGCGGGTAGAAACCGCCGTCACCGCGCTGCTGGCCCGCCTCTTCTAACCCGCTCTGATAGACCACTGAAATCTCTTGTAGGAGCGAGCTTGCTCGCGAAAAACTTGAGAGCCGCGCGTTCATTTAGCAAGTACCCGTTATCGTTGACAATTTTCGCGAGCAAGCTCGCTCCTACAGAATCGCGCGTGCATGCCGATACCCTCAGGATAAGTCCAAGCCTTGTTCAGGGGAGTTCACCGCATGCACCGTTGGCTAGCTGAAAAACTGGGAAATGTGAGCGTCAATCGCAAGCTGAGCGTGGGCTTTGGCCTGGTGTTGCTCCTCACGCTTCTGATCACCTTCACTGGCTGGACGGGCCTTAGCGGCGTGATCAGCCGGGGCGATAAACTGGGCTTTATTTCCAGCCTCAATGAACTGACCAAAGACCTGCGCCAGGCCCGCCTGGACTATGAAATGCGCCGTGGCGAACAGGGTCCCGGGCTGGTCAACGAGCTGATGGAAAAACTCGACAGCGGCCTCAAGACCGCGCGTAGCCAGATCGAGCAGCCGGCCGATGTCGCCTTGATCGACGAGCAACTGGCTGCCGTCGCCAAGTACAAGCAGTCCTTCAGCGCCATGGTCCAGGCCGGTGCCAGCCGCGAAGACGCCCGCAGCAAACTCGGCGCCACCGCTGACAACGCCGTCGCCCGCGTGTCGGAGATCGAAAAGAGCCTGCTGCAAGGTGAAAGCGTCAGCCAATTCAACAGCGTGATCGACTTGAGCAAGTTGATCCAGCAGGCGCGCTTCCAGGTACGTGGCTACACCTATAGCGCCAAGGTCGAGGCCGAGCAGCCGGCCCTGGACGCCATCGCCAACGCCCTGAAAAACGCCGACAGCCTGCGCAGTCAATTGCCGGAGCAATACAGCGCCAACCTGCAAGAGGCCAGCGACTCCCTCAAGGCCTACCTCGCGGCAGTCAGCCAGTTCCGTGATTCCCAGGTGGCCAGCGCCGCAGCCCTCAAGGCCATGGCTGAACAAGGCGACCTGCTGTTCGACCGCAGCAAAAAACTCACAGCCTCACAAACCATCATCCGCGACGCCGACGCTGCACAGGCCAAGTTCCTGTTGATGCTCGCCACCGCCCTGGCGCTGGTCTTCGGCATCGTGGCGGCCTGGGCGATCACCCGCCAGATCGTGATTCCACTGAGCCAGACCCTCAAGGTCGCCGAGCGGGTCGCTGCCGGTGACCTGACCCACGACCTGGTGTCGCAACGCCAGGACGAACTGGGCCAACTGCAACGTGCCATGCAAAGCATGACCATGGGCCTGCGCGACTTGATCGGCGGGATCAGCGACGGCGTGACGCAGATCGCCAGTGCTGCCGAAGAGTTGTCGGCCGTTACCGAGCAGACCAGCGCCGGGGTCAACAGCCAGAAGGTCGAGACTGACCAGGTCGCCACCGCCATGAACGAAATGGCCGCCACCGTGCAGGAAGTGGCGCGCAATGCCGAAGAGGCTTCCGAAGCCGCCGTCGCCGCCGACCAACAGGCCCGCGAAGGTGACAGAGTGGTCGGCGAGGCCATCGCCCAGATCGAGCGCCTGGCCGGTGAAGTCGGCAACTCCACCGAGGCCATGGGCCATCTCAAGCGCGAAAGCGACAAGATCGGCAGCGTCCTGGACGTGATCAAGTCCGTGGCCCAACAAACCAACCTGCTGGCACTCAACGCCGCTATTGAAGCCGCACGCGCCGGGGAAGCCGGTCGTGGCTTCGCGGTGGTGGCCGATGAGGTGCGCAGCCTGGCGCAACGCACGCAGAAATCCACCGAGGAAATCGAAGAACTGATCGTCGGCCTGCAAAGTGGCACCCAACAAGTGGCGACCATCATGGACAACAGCCGCAGCCTCACCGACAGCAGCGTCGAGCTGACCCGCCGGGCCGGCAATGCCCTGGAAAACATCACTCGCACGGTTTCGGCGATCCAGGCCATGAACCAGCAGATCGCCACCGCCGCCGAGCAACAGAGCGCAGTGGCCGAAGAGATCAACCGCAGCGTGCTGAATGTGCGTGACGTGTCGGAGCAGACCGCAGCGGCCAGTGAAGAGACCGCCGCCTCCAGTACCGAACTGGCGCGCCTGGGCACCCATCTGCAGGCACTGGTCGGCCGTTTCCGGGTTTGATACCTGCCCTTCGCGGCGATCCGTCCGGGTCGCCGCTTAAAGCTTGTGAAGTTTCCTACATTCTTTTCAGACCGTGATCCATACGCCCGGCGCCCAACGGAACTAGCGTTCAAATGGGTTCACTGTGTCCACGCCCTTCGGCGCCCCGGTACAGCGAACGCCTTTGTTCACTTGCCGGAGGTTGACCATGCTTCGTCGAATGACTCAACTGCTGGGTGACGCCAGCGTCACCCTCAAACTGGTTCTGGGTTTTGCCTTGGTCTTGGCCCTGAGCCTGGTGATTGCCCTCACCGGCTGGCAGGCCCTGGCCGCCTCGCTCTACCGTTCGCAGACCCTGAGCGTACTGGCGCAACTGGCGGTGACCGGCGAAGAGCTGCGAGCCGACCGCATCGTCTACCGCACACTTGACGATGAGGCCAGCCTGAAAAAACTCAGCCTCTCCATAGAGCGGGTCGACGGGTATCTGGCCGAGGTTACAACACGGGTCAAGGTAGCCAAGCCGCTCCAATACCTGCAAAGCATGGTCAGTATTTCCGGTCAGTTCAAAACCACGCTCAAGGATGTACCGGCACTGGTCAAGCAGCGGGAAACCGCCCGTGAACAATTAAAGCAAAGCACAATCGACAGCGGTGACGCCCTGTCCCAATTGGCCAGCGACCTACCCGATCAAGAAGACCAGAAAGCCCTCGATACCGTCGAGGATTTGCGCCTGGCCATCGAACAGGCCGAAGACCGCGCCACAAGCCCGGCCTGGACCGCCAGTTCCCTGGATGCCTATGCCCAGGCCGTCAGCGACGCGCAACGCAGCCTCGAACTGGCCCAGGCCGCCGTAGAAAAGTTACCGGTGGACAGCGGCGCATTGAAAAATGTCGTACTCAGCATCCGCACCCATCTGACACGCCTGCGCGATACCCAACTCAACACCGAAAAGGCGCAGAACCTGCTGGAGCAGCAACTGGACCAACTGTTGGCACAAAGTGACCTGCTCAGTCAGGACCAGACCGAGCGTCGCAACCAAGAGGCGGAAAATGCCCGCACCCAAACCGTTGCCATCACTGCTGCAGCCTTGCTGTTCGGCGCCCTGGCGGCCTGGGTGATTGCCGGGCAGATCGTAAAACCGCTACGCCGGGCGCTGGCCGTGGCCAACCGCATCGCCAATGGAGACCTGAGCCACGATGTGCAAACCCGGCGCCGGGATGAACTGGGTCAGTTGCAATGCAGCATGGCGCAAATGACCCTCAACCTGCGGAGCCTAATCGGCAGCATCAGCGACAATGCCCGGCAGATCGCCAGCGCCGCCGAAGAGCTTTCGGCCGTCACCGAGCAAACCCGCGCGGGCGTCAGCAATCAGCGCGACGAAACCGAGCAGGTAGCGACCGCCATGAACCAGATGCTCGCCACCGCCCAGGAAGTGGCCCGGCATGCCGAACAGGCCGCGATTGCCGCCAGCCAGGCCAATCAGCAGACCGAATTGGGGGACCAGGTGGTGACAGATGCGGTGGCGCACATTGAACACCTCGCCCACGAGATGGCGCGCTCAAGCCAGGCGATGCTGGGCCTGCAACGGGAAAGCCAGAAGATCGGCAGTGTGCTGGAGGTGATCAAATCGGTGTCCCAGCAGACCAACCTGCTGGCACTCAATGCGGCGATCGAAGCCGCCCGCGCCGGGGAAGCCGGCCAAGGCTTTGCCGTGGTCGCTGACGAAGTGCGCAGCCTTGCCCAACGCACCCAGCAGTCTGCCGAGGAAATCGAAGAACTGATTGGCGGGCTGCACAGTGGCACGCAACAGGTGGCCGATATCATGGACAACAGCCGCACGCTGACCGATCGCAGTGTCGGCCTGACCCGCAACGCCGGGGACGCCCTGACGGAAATCGCGCGCACTGTGCTGCTCATCCAGGAAATGAACCCACAGATCGCCGCCGCCGCCGAGCAGCAAAGTGCGGTGGCCGAAGAGATCAATCGCAGCGTGTTGAAAGTGCGGGATGTGTCGGAACAAACCGCCGCGGCCAGCGAACAGACAGCGGCGGCAAGTATTGAACTGGCCCGATTGGGCAGCAATCTTCAGAAGTGCGTGGGCAAGTTCAAGGTTTGAACCTGCCCCCGCGACTTACAGGACCTGACGCAAGAACGCCTGTGCCCGTGGATCCTTCGGCGAATCGAAGAACTGCGCGGGCGCAGCATCTTCCAGCAGTTTGCCGTGATCGAAAAACAACACCCGATCCGCCACTTCCCGGGCAAAGCCCATTTCGTGGGTGACGCAGACCATGGTCATGCCTTCCAGGGCCAGGGTTTTCATGACATCCAGCACTTCGCCGACCATTTCCGGGTCCAGCGCCGAAGTCGGCTCGTCAAACAACATGACCTTGGGTTCCATGGCCAACGCTCGGGCAATCGCCACACGCTGTTGCTGGCCACCGGAAAGCCGCGAGGGGAACTCGTTGGCTTTCTGTGCAATGCCGACCTTTTCCAGCAACGCCAGGGCCTTGGCCTCACGCTCTTTCTTGCCGCGCTTGCGCACGACTTTCTGCGCCAGGCACAGGTTCTCCAGGACGGTCATGTGCGGGAACAGGTTGAAGTGCTGGAACACCATGCCGACTTCGCGACGATAGGCGTTCACATCGGTCTTGGGGTCGGCCAGTTGCAAGCCGTCGATGCTCACCGAGCCTGAGTCGAACTCCTCCAGGCCATTGAGGCAGCGCAGGAACGTCGACTTACCAGAGCCAGATGGGCCGATTACTACCAGCACTTCGCCCTTGGCCACCTGGGTGGTGACGTGATCCACGGCGCGGACCACATGCCCACGGGTGTCGAAGACTTTTACCAGATCGCGGACTTCAATCACTTTGCGCGAGCCTCCGCTCAAGCCGGCTGGCCATTTTCGACAGCGGCAGGTTGATCAGCAGGTACAGGCCTGCGACACAGAACAGGATTTCAAACGGCGAGAACGAGGTGGTGATGACCTCGCGACCGCTCTTGAGCAGCTCGGTAATGGCGATCACCGAGACCAGCGAGGTGTCCTTGACCAGGCTGATAAACTGCCCGGCCAACGGCGGCAGCACGCGTTTGAAGGCCTGCGGCAACACCACGTGGCGCATCGACTGGCTGGCGCTCAAACCCAGGGAACGGGCCGCTTCGCCTTGGCCACGGGCAATCGACTGCACACCGGCACGCACGATTTCCGCCACGTAGGCGCCGGTAAACAGCGACAGCGCAGCAATACCGGCGAACTCACGGGACAGGTTCAGTACCGTGCCGATGAAGAAGTAGAAAATGAAGATCTGCACCAATAGCGGCGTGCCGCGTACCAGTTCGACGTAGATCGTCGACAGATCGCGTAGGGTCGGGTTATTCGACAAACGACACAGGCCCGTCGCCAGGCCAATCAACAAGCCCAATACCCCCGAGACCAGCGACAGCCACAGGGTGGTCCACAAGCCCCACATCAACGGGCCCAGCGCCCAATGTCGGGTCACACCGATCACATCGCCTTCGGCCACATCGTCGCCACGGGCCACTTGCAGGCTGTTTTCGGCCACCGTCAGGTGCTGCTCGGCGCCGGCGTCGTTGCGCAAGGTAACTTCAGCAACGTCGCCCTTGCGTACCAACTCGACCACGGTGGAAATATCCGCCGCCCGCTTGGACTCTTCAGCCTGGTAGGCGAAGTATTGCGGCACGCGGTTCCAGCGCCATTCGTAGGACATCAGCGAGGTGGCGTAGTACAACGCGCCGGCCAGGCCGACCAGCACCAGCACGGTCAGCAGGTGCCAGGGCCATTGGGCTTTTTTCTGTTTCATTGCGGGTTCCGGGATGTGTATCGGCTGTCAGGCCGCCATCGCGGGCAAGCCCGCTCCCACCTTGGAATGCACTCCAACTGTGGGAGCGGGCTTGCCCGCGATGGGCGCGACGCGATTTCTAGCTTATTCCATGTCCTTGAGCCACTCGGAGCTCTTGAACCACTTGTCATGGATGCGATCGTAGGTGCCGTCGTGCTTGATCTGGTGCAGGAAGTTGTTGATGAAGTTGATGCTGTCGTAGTCGCCCTTCTTCAGGCCAAATGCCAGAGGCTCGTAGGTGAAGGGTTCTTCGAGGTACACCAGCTTGCCATTGCCGACTTTTTTCTCGGCAACCACGTTGTACGGCGCGTCGTAGACAAAGGCGTCGGCCTTGCCGTTGACCACATCAAGCACACCTTCCTGCTCGTTGTCGTAGCCGTGGTACTTGGCCTTGGAGATCAGCTTCTTGGCCACCATCTCGCCGGTGGTACCGAGCTTGGAGGTCAGGCGGTATTTCTCGTCATTCAGGTCTTTATAGGACTTGATGGTGCCTTCCAGGTCCTTGCGGATCAGCAGGGTCTGGCCAACCACGATGAACGGTTCGCTGAAGTTCAGGCGCAGGTTACGCTCCTGGGTCAGGGTCATGCCGCTGCCGATCATGTCGAACTTGCCGGTCAGGAAGGCCGGGATAATGCCGTCGTAACCGGTGGAGACCAGTTCCAGCTTGACCCCCATGGACTTGGCCATCGCCTTGAGCAGGTCGACTTCGAAACCAATGATTTCGCCGCGTTTGTTGGTCATCTCGAACGGCATGTAGGTCGGATCCATACCGACTTTCAAGGTGCCGCGCTTGACCGCGTCGTCAATCGCACCGGCCTGGGCCGTATTGACTGCCAGCAAGGCTGTAACACCGAGCATGAGCATCGAAAGATACTTTTTCATCACCAAGTCCCCTGACTCATTTTATTTTGATGCAGGCCTTAGCACGGCTGCACTATTTCTTCGGGGAGCGATGCTAACCCACTCGCCCACCGGCACAAAGGTCTAGCCGGGATTTGTTGGCGGATATGACAGAAAAACCCCACAAAACCGCCGAGAAAAGCGCAGTTAGACGGTTTGCCACAGGGGGCCAGGCTCTGGAACTTATGTAAGCAGTTGTGACCATCATTCGATCTCCGACAACCAGTCCGTGTCCCGGAACCACTTGTCATGCAGCCGATCGTAGGTGCCGTCCTGGGCAATCTGATTCAGGAAGTGATTGATCCAGTTCAGGCTGTCGTAATCGCCCTTCTTCACCCCAAACGCCAGGGGTTCATAGGTAAAAGGCTGTTCCAGGGCCAGCAGCCCGTGGTTTTGCGGCTTGGCCAGGGCAATCAGGTTATAGGGCGCATCGTGGATAAACGCATCCACCTCGCCGCTGACCACCTGACGTACGCCTTCCTCCGCCGTGGCAAAGCTGCGCAGCTGTGCAGCCCCCAGGAAGCGACGCGCCGCGGCTTCGCCCGTGGTGCCGTCTGCGGCAGCAATGCGATAGCCGGCTTCGTTCAAGTCTTCAATGCTGCCGACCTTGCCGGCCAGGCGCGGGTGGAGCAGGACGGTCTGGCCGACAATGATGAACGAATCACTGAAGTTGAGTTGCAGGTTGCGCTCCTGGGTCACGGTCATGCCGCTGCCGATCAGGTCGAAGCGGCCGGCCAGCAGGCCCGGGATCAGTTCGGTATAGGCCACCGGGATCCATTCCAGCGTCACCCCCAGGGCATTGCTCATCTCTTCGAGCAGGTCGGCTTCAAAGCCAATCACACGCCCGTGCTTGTCGGTCATTTCAAAGGGCACGTAGTTGGGGTCGGTCCCCACTTTCAGTACCCCACGCCGCACGGCCTCATCGATGGCGCCTGCCTGTGCCACCTGCACCTGCAGAAACGCGATAAAGCCCAGCAGCAGTATCGACCAGTAACCCTTGACCATGAAAAGCCCCTTTTTCATTAAGCAGCCGCGCACCGGGCGTTGCGGATTCAGCGCAAACCAGAGGCGGTCTATTCAGATTTGGGGGGCGATCCTAACCCACTGGCAGGCACGGCAATACGCCTTGAGCCAGGGTCTTTTGTATCGAAGTTAGAAGGTTGAGACACGAGCGACAAGCGCTGTAGGACGGGCGTATCAAGCGCCCCCGAGACAGGTCTCGGGGGCGTCTGAATCAGGCAGGTTGCACCTGGGAGGACAGCGGTTTGAGCGGCAGCAACGGCGCATGGGGATCGGCCTTGACCGACTCGCGCCAAGCGCCAAGCCATTCGGCGTGCCCTTCGCTCCAGACCTGCTCATGCAAGCGAGCCAGGGCCACCGGGTCGCTGAGCAACGCCACGCGCTCGTTGTTGTTCAGCCCAGCCGGGCCGACTTTCAACGCATGGCGCACGCGATCGGTACGCAGCCACTCAATCGGCTCCGCCTGACCATGGCGCGAGGTTGCCAGGGCGCAGGCCAAGGCGTTCTGTTGCGGATCGACCACTGCCCGTACAAAACCGTCGTTGAGTGCATGCCAACGGTTTTCGTGGGTGTAGAGGTCGGTCGACAGCAGCGCCTGCGGCGGATTGTATTCCTCGGGGATCAGGAACAGGCTTTCATCACGGGACTTGAGGCCCAGCTTGACCCGGCTGGAGATCACCGAGACCGGGATCGACAGCATCAACGAACCGACAATCGGCACCAACCACCACAGGAAGCTAGGGTTCAACCACACCACCAGCAGGGCCCAGAAGAAGCCCAGCAAGGTCTGTGGGCCGTGGCGCTTGACCGCCTCGCTCCATGGGGTGGAGTCGTCGTCACGTTGCGGCGAATTCCAGGTCGCAGCCCAGCCGAGGAACGCGGCGAGTACAAAGCGGGTGTGGAAAATCATCCGTACCGGCGCCAGCAGCATGGAGAACAACATCTCCAGCAGCATCGACAAGGTCACCTTGAACTTGCCACCGAACTCTTTCGCGCCCTTGGCCCAGATCAGGATGATGCTCAGCAACTTGGGCAGGAACAGCAGCACGATGGTGGTGGAGAACAGTGCCACCGCCTTATCCGGGTGCCATTGCGGCCACAGCGGGTACAACTGGCGTGGCGCCATGAAGTACTGCGGCTCCATCAGGGTGTTGACCGCCAGCAGGGCCGTGGACAGCACCAGGAACAGGAACCACAACGGCGCCGACAGGTAGGACATCACGCCGGTGAGGAACACCGCGCGGTGCACCGGGTGCATGCCCTTGACCAGGAACAGGCGGAAGTTCATCAGGTTGCCGTGGCACCAGCGACGGTCACGCTTGAGCTCGTCGAGCAGGTTCGGCGGCAGCTCTTCGTAACTGCCCGGCAGGTCGTAGGCAATCCACACGCCCCAACCGGCACGGCGCATCAGCGCAGCTTCGACGAAGTCGTGGGACAGGATCGCACCGGAGAACGCGCCCTTGCCCGGCAACGGCGCCAAAGCGCAGTGGTCGATAAACGGCTTCATGCGGATGATCGCGTTGTGACCCCAGTAGTGGGATTCACCCAACTGCCAGAAGTGCAGACCGGCGGTAAACAGCGGGCCGTACACGCGGGTCGCAAACTGCTGCATCCGCGCATACAGGGTGTCCATGCCCGACGCACGTGGCGCGGTCTGGATGATCCCGGCGTCCGGCGTGGCTTCCATCAGGCGCACCAGACTGGTCAGGCACTCGCCGCTCATCACCGAGTCGGCGTCGAGCACGACCATGTACTTGTAGTCACCGCCCCAACGACGGCAGAAGTCGTCGAGGTTGCCGCTCTTGCGTTTCACACGACGGCGACGACGGCGATAGAAGATCTTGCCGAAGCCCTTGGCCTCGCGGCAGACATCCAGCCAGGCCTGTTGCTCGGCGACGCAGATATCGGTGTCGTTACTGTCGCTGAGGACGAAAAAGTCGAAGCGATCCAGATCACCGGTGGCCGCTACCGATTCGAACGTCGCACGCAGACCGGCGAATACACGCGGCACGTCTTCGTTGCAGATCGGCATCACCAGCGCAGTACGCGCATCTTTTGGAATCGGCTCGTTACCAGCGCTTTTCCCGGAGATACGGTATTTATCGTGGCCAGTGAGCAACTCAAGGAAGCCCATCAGTGCGGTCCAGAAACCGGCCGAGACCCAGCAGAACAGAATCCCAAACAGAATCAGGATGCTGGTTTGCAGCGCATACGGCAGCACTTGCGTGGCGGTTTGCAGCAGCGGCTGATGCAGGACTTCTTCCAGATCGACGAACGACCAGCCCTGGTACGGCATGATGCCTTTCATGTACCAGCCGGCAACGATGGTCTGACCGAGCATCAGCAGCAACAGAATGTAGCGGCGGATCGAACCGACGGTGCGCCAGCGCGCGGCCGGCAGGACATTGGCGTCCTTCGGCGGCTGCGGCGGGTTGGTGCGCCCGGTCAGACGGCGCCAGCCACGCACCAGGATATTGGTGCGCCATGGCTCCGGCACGACCTTGGTGCGGCGGATCGGCGGGGTGGCCTTGAGGCTGACCCGACCGCTGGCGTCGAGCACCAGCATTTCCGCTTCAGCCAGTTCTTCGGCAGTGCTCAGGGTCAGACGCTTGCCCACCGAAGCCTGGGCGGCTTCGGCAGGGGCGTCGAATGTCGATGACGACAGGCGTTCATGCAGCTCGCTGAACGACTGGCAACCCGCGAGTTCCGCGCGTTGCTCGTCGGTCATCGGCAGATGCGCCAGATACTCGGACAGAGTCTCTGGCTGTACTGGTGAATTACTCATCGGCAGGCAACTGATAGCTCCAGGTCTCGGTCAGGACTTCTTCAGTCGGCGCCGATTCCGGTGTGGCTGGGGCCGCGTCGGCAGCGACTGGCTGCTTGGCGTCTTTGTTGGCCTTGTCCTTGGCGTCGGCTGCAGGCTTGGCTTCAGCCTGTTTGGCTTCGGCGGCCTTGGCTTCCTTGTCGAGTTTTTCCTGTTGCTTGGCGGCAACCTTGTCAGCCTTGGCAACCGACGAATTGGACGCCGGCACCGATTTGCCCAGATCTGCGGTGACTACCGGCTGAACCAGGGCGGCGCGCATCTCGGTCGCTTTGCTCGGATCCTTGATCTTCATCCGCAGGGTCAAACGCCAGCCCTTGGTTTCCGGGTTGTAGCGCACGCTGTTTTCGACCAGTTCGGCGTTGTCACCGACGCTGACCTGACTGCGCACGTCGGCATCCGGCGTCAGTGCCGCCAGAGATGGACCTTCGAAGTCGACCAGATAGGCCACGCTGCCATCGGGCTGACGGATCAGGTTCGATTGTTTGACGTCACCGGTCGAACGCAGGGTCTGTGCCACCCAGGCGCTGTCCGGCGCGTGGAGTGCTGCTTCGTCCATGGTCCAGTGCATGCGGTAGGCGAAGTCCAGCGGCTGGCCTGGCTCCGGCATTTTTTCCGGGCTCCAGAACGCAACGATGTTGTCGTTGGTTTCGTCAGCGGTCGGAATCTCTACCAGATCGACAGTACCCTTGCCCCACTCGCCCTTCGGCTCGATCCAGGCGCTTGGGCGCTTGTCGTAGCGGTCATCGAGGTCTTCGTAGTGGCTGAAATCACGGCCACGCTGCAGCAGACCGAAACCACGCGGGTTCTCGACGCTGAAGTTGCTCACGGCCAGGTGTTTCGGGTTGTTCAGTGGGCGCCAGATCCACTCGCCGTTGCCGGCATGGATCGACAGACCGCTGGAGTCGTGCAGTTCACGACGGTAGTTGAGCACTTTCGACGGCTGGTTGGCGCCGAACAGGAACATGCTGGTCAGCGGCGCGATACCCAGTTTGCCAACCTTGTCACGCAGGAACATCTGCGCTTTGACGTCGACGATGGTGTCGCTGCCCGGACGCAGGATCAGACGGTAGGCACCAGTGGCACGCGGCGAGTCGAGCAGAGCAAAGATCACCAGGTGCTTGTCGCCCGGCTTGGGCTGCTGAATCCAGAACTCGCGGAAACGCGGGAACTCTTCACCCGACGGCAGCGCAGTATCGATCGCCAGACCACGGGCCGACAGACCATAGGTGTGGCCCTTGCCGACGACGCGGAAGTAACTCGCGCCGAGCATGGTCATGATCTCGTCTTGCTTGTCGGCCTTGTTGATCGGGTACAGCACACGGAAACCGGCATAGCCCAGTTGTTCGGTGGCTTTCGGATCGAATTTCAGATCGCCGAAATCGAAGCGGCTCGGATCGTATTTGATCTCCGAGACGGTGTTCGCAGTGATTTCGTTGATTTTCACCGGTGTATCGAAGTGCATACCCTGGTGATAGAAGGAGAGCTTGAACGGCGTCTTCTGATCGGCCCACTCAGCCTTTTCGGTGAGGAAGCGGATCTTCTGGTAGTCCGCGAACTTCATTTCGCGGAATTCGTTCGGCAGGTTGCTGCGCGGGGCTTCGAACTTCTGCCCGGCCAGCTCTTTGGCCTTGGCCGATACGTCGTCAAGATTGAACGCCCAAAGCTGACCGGCGCTGAGCAGGCACAGGAGCGCCGAACCCGCTACCAGAGCACTTCGCATGCGTTTGGCAGACATTTTTGCTGCATTACAGGGACTAACAATCACGAGCAACCCTCGCCGAAAACAGATCAATAAACCAACGGCCAGCTATCTTTATGCCAGGTTGGCGAGCAATGTTCCGACTCCGCCGGGGCAAAATGATTCCCCAATCGGATCCAGACAAGTCTCTACCTAAGTCAAAACGGATCAACGAATGTCGATCCCCGCAGCGCGCGATTATCTAGTAGCCCGGATGACAACGCATCAGGGGTAACAAAGTATTTATCGCGAAAACAGCCTAAAAACAGTCGAAATTGCCGAAAAACATGTTTCAGGCACTGTCAGGTCTGTAACAGGAAGGTTACCGGGCCATCGTTGACCAGGTGCACCTGCATATCGGCGCCGAATCTACCTGATGCCACAGTGCCATGCACCTGTTTCGCCTGACTCAATAAATAGTCGAACAATTCTTCACCCAGCGCCGGCGGTGCGGCCTTGGAAAAGCTCGGACGCAGGCCGCTTTTGGTGTCGGCGGCGAGGGTGAACTGAGAGACCAGCAGCAACCCGCCACCCACATCCGCCAGGGACAGATTCATCTTGCCCTCGGCGTCACTGAATACCCGATAGTTAAGCAGCTTATGCAGAAGTTTGTCGGCGCTGGTACGCGTGTCGTCGGGTTCTACCGCCACCAGCACCAGCAAACCCTGATCGACCGCGCCGACTACCTCGCCGGCGACCTCTACCCGCGCGCCGCGTACGCGTTGCAACAGCGCCTTCATGCTTCTTCGAGCGGCAGGTCGAGCAGGCGCTGGGCCATTTTGCTCGCGGCGCGCACCAGCGCATCGGTGATGCCCGGCTCGGACGCGGCGTGGCCGGCGTCGCGGATCACCTGCAATTCGCTGTTGGGCCAGGCCTGGTGCAATTCCCAGGCGTTGTCGAGCGGGCAGATCACGTCATAGCGACCGTGAATGATCACGCCGGGCAGATGAGCGATCTTGCCCATGTCGCGGATCAGCTGGTTCGGCTCAAGGAAGGCGTTGTTGGTGAAGTAGTGGCATTCGATCCGCGCAATCGACAGCGCGCGTTGCGGCTCGGAGAAACGATCGACCACCAGCGGGTTCGGGCGCAGGGTCGCGGTGCGCCCTTCCCAGGTCGACCACGCCTTCGCCGCATGCATCTGGGCGATCTGATCGTTGCCGGTCAGGCGTTTGTGGAAAGCGTTGAGCAGGTCGTCGCGCTCGTCCAGCGGGATCGGCGCGATGTAGTCCTGCCAGTAATCGGGGAACAGACGGCTGGCGCCGGCCTGATAGAACCACTCGATTTCCTGCGGACGGCAGAGAAAGATCCCGCGCAGAATCAGACCATGGACCCGCTCCGGGTGGGTTTGCGCGTAGGCCAGCGCCAGGGTCGAACCCCAGGAGCCGCCGAACAGCACCCATTTTTCAATGCCCAGGTGTTTGCGGATGCGCTCCAGGTCCTCGACCAGATCCCAGGTGGTGTTGTTTTCCAGGCTGGCGTGCGGGGTAGAGCGACCGCAGCCGCGCTGGTCGAAGGTGACAATGCGATACAGATTCGGATCGAAATAGCGTCGGCTCTGGGCGTCACAGCCGGCGCCGGGGCCACCGTGGATGAATACGACCGGCAATCCTTCCGGCGAGCCGCTTTCATCGACGTACAGCGTATGGGTGTCATCGACAGCCAGATCGTGCCGGGCGTGGGGTTTGATCTGCGGAAACAAAGTCTGCATTGCGCGCTCCGTAAGGGGTCGAGGTCATCCCTGGGGGGACTCGTATTATTCTGCCGTTGGGCATCATAAACCCGATTTGCGTCAATGAGCATGCTCCGGGGCCTGATCGTTCCCACGCTCTGCGTGGGAACGCCTCTTGGGACGCTCCGCGTCCAGTGACGCGGAGCGTCACGGGCTGCATTCCCACGCAGAGCGTGGGAACGATCAAAGATCGCAGCCTTCGGCAGCTCCAACAGGGGTGCATCAGGCGTTGTGGTGTTTTTCACCCCAAGCGAGCAGTCCCTGCAGTAATTCCCTGAGCACCACCCGCGTCGGTTCGGCGAGGTCGGCGCGGTAGCGGAACGGTTCGAACTCTTCCATGTAGGTGGACTGGCACAGTTCCAGCTGCACGGCATGGATGTTCTGCGCCGGGTCGCCGTACTGGCGGGTGATGTGTCCGCCCTTGAAGCGACCGTTGAGCACATGGGTGAACTGCTCGTGCTGCGCGCAGAGCGCTTCCAGTTGACTGGCCAATTGCGGATCACAGCTGGCGCCATTGAAGGTGCCGAGGTTGAAGTCCGGCAGTTTGCCGTCGAACAGGTGCGGGATGATCGAGCGGATCGAGTGCGCATCGAACAACAGCGCGTAGCCGAATTCGGCTTTCAATCGCGCCAGCTCTTGCTGCAAGGTGCGGTGATACGGCGTCCAGATCTGCTCCAGGTAAGTCGCGCGCTCCTCTTTCGACGGTTCCAGACCTTGCTGAAACAACGGAATGCCGTCGAACAACGTCGCCGGATACAACCCGGTGGTCGCCCCGGCATACAACGGCTTGTCGTCGGACGGCCGGTTGAGGTCGATGACGAAGCGCGAATACTCAGCCGCCAGGGTGCTGGCGCCCAGTTCCTCGGCAAAATCGTAGAGCTGCGGGATATGCCAGTCGGTGTCTGGCAAACTCTTCGCGGCGGGGATCAACCCGGCTTCGACCGCCGGGGTCAGACGCACACCCGCATGAGGCATGCTGATCAGCAACGGCACGCGGCCTTGTTTGAAACTCAGAACCTTGTCCACAACCGCCCTCCTAGAAATTCGATTCGACGCCGTGACGCACGACGCGCTTGCCCAGATCGCCACCGAGCCAATAGGCCAGATCCGCCGGACGCTCGATGTCCCACGCCACGAAATCAGCAACCTTGCCAACCTCCAGCGAGCCATGGGTCTGCGCCATGCCCAGCGCCTGCGCGGCATGGATGGTCGCCCCGGCCAGAGCTTCTTCCGGGGTCATGCGGAAACAGGTGCAGGCCATGTTCAGCATCAGGCGCAACGACAGCGCAGGCGAGGTGCCGGGGTTGAGGTCGCTGGCGATGGCGATTTTCACCTTGTGTTTGCGCAGCGCGTCCATCGGCGGCAGTTGGGTTTCGCGCAGGAAGTAGAACGCGCCCGGTAGCAGCACGGCGACGGTGTCGGCGGCGGCCATGGCGATGGCATCGTCCTCGTCCATGAATTCCAGATGATCGGCGGACAAGGCTTTGTAGCGCGCGGCGAGGCTGGAGCCGTGCAGCGAGGACAGTTGCTCGGCGTGGAGTTTCACCGGCAGACCGAGTTGTTGCGCGGCGACGAAGACCCGCTCGACCTGCTCCGGCGAAAACGCCAGGTATTCGCAGAACGCATCCACGGCATCGACCAGACCTTCGGCGGCAAGGGCCGGGAGCATCTGCTCGCAGACCAGATCGATGTAGTCGTCGGCGCGATCCTTGTACTCCGGCGGCAAGGCGTGCGCCGCCAGGCAAGTGCTGCGCACGCTGATCGGCAGCTCTTCGGCCAGGCGCCGGATGACCCGCAGCAGCTTGCGCTCGTTGGCCAGATCGAGACCGTAGCCGGATTTCATTTCCACCGTGGTCACGCCGTCGCGCATCAGGCTTTTCAGGCGTTTGGCGGCGCTGGCGAACAGCTCGTCCTCAGTGGCTTCGCGAGTGGCGCGCACGGTGCTGGCGATGCCGCCGCCCTGCGCGGCGATCTCGGCATAGCTGACGCCTTGCAGACGCTGCTCGAACTCACCGCTGCGGTTGCCGCCGAACACGGTGTGGGTGTGGCAGTCGATCAGACCGGGGGTGACCCAAGCACCCTGCAAATCATTGACCGCCGGGTATTCGCCGGACGGTAATTGAGTGCGTGGGCCGATCCACTCGATCAGCGTGCCGGACGTCACGATCGCGGCATCCTCGATGATCGAATAGGCGCCGTTGGCCATGGTTGCGACGTGGCAGTGTTGCCAGAGGGTTTTCATCCCGGTTCCTCTTATAGTGATCGTTCCCACGCTCTGCGTGGGAATCCAGCCCGTGACGCTCCGCGTCACTGGACGCGGAGCGTCCCTTGAGGCATTCCCACGCAGAGCGTGGGAACGATCAGTGGGTAGGGTTAAAGGCTCGGCAAAAGCTTCGCCGGCACCAGCTCGGTCAAGCACCGCGACGCCAGCAATTGCGTCGCCGCATTGATGTCCGGTGCAAAGAAGCGGTCCTTTTCATAGAACGGCACTTCCTTGCGCAAAATCGCCCGCGCCTGTTCCAGCTTCGGCGAGGTCTTCAGACCGTTGCGCAGATCCAGGCCCTGCACTGCCGCCAGCCATTCCACGGCGAGAATGCCGCGAGTGTTCTCGGCCATTTCCCACAGCCGCTTGCCGGCGGCCGGGGCCATCGACACGTGGTCTTCCTGGTTGGCCGAGGTCGGCAGGCTGTCCACCGAATGCGGGTGGGACAACGCCTTGTTTTCGCTGGCCAACGCCGCAGCGGTGACCTGGGCGATCATGAAACCGGAGTTCACCCCGCCATTGGCCACCAGGAACGGCGGCAGTTGCGACATGTGCTTGTCCATCATCAGCGAGATGCGCCGCTCGCTCAGCGAGCCGATTTCAGCGATGGCCAATGCCATGTTGTCAGCGGCCATGGCCACCGGTTCGGCGTGGAAGTTGCCGCCGGAAATCACGTCGCCTTCAGCGGCGAATACCAAAGGGTTGTCGGAAACCGCGTTGGCTTCCACTGCCAGCACTTCAGCGGCCTGACGGAACTGGGTCAGGCAGGCGCCCATGACTTGCGGCTGGCAGCGCAGCGAGTACGGGTCCTGGACCTTGTCGCAATTCTGGTGCGAGGCGGAGACTTCGCTGCGCTCACCGAGCAGATCGCGATAAGCCGCAGCGGCGTCGATCTGCCCTTTCTGCCCACGTGCGGCGTGAATGCGCGCGTCGAACGGCGAGCGCGAACCGAGCACGGCTTCTACGGTAAGACTGCCCAGCGCCACTGCACCGGCAAACAGGTCTTCGCCTTCGAACAAACCGCGCAGGGCAAACGCCGTGGAAACCTGGGTACCGTTGAGCAGCGCCAGACCTTCTTTAGCCGCTAACGTCAGCGGCGCCAGGCCGGCGACTTTCAGCGCTTCGGTGGCTTCAAGCCATTCGCCCTTGTAGCGCGCCTTGCCCTCGCCCAGCAGCACCAGCGACATGTGCGCCAACGGCGCCAGATCCCCCGACGCACCGACCGAACCTTTCAGCGGAATGTGCGGATAGACCTCGGCATTGATCAGCGCGATCAGCGCATCGATCACCTGCCGACGGATCCCGGAAAAACCACGGCTGAGACTGTTGACCTTGAGCACCATGATCAGTCGCACCAGCTCATCGCTGATCGGCTGGCCGACGCCGGCTGCGTGCGAGAGCACCAGCGAACGCTGCAGGTTTTCCAGGTCTTCACTGGCGATGCGCGTCGAGGCCAGCAGACCGAAACCGGTGTTGATGCCGTAGGCGGTGCGGTTCTCGGCAAGGATCTGCTCGACGCAGGCGACGCTGGCCTCGATCTGCGCGCTGGCGCTGTTGTCGAGGGTCAGTGTGACCGGGTTCTGATAGACGTCACGCAGTTGGGCCAGGCTCAGTTGGCCGGGGATCAGATTCAGCGCAGTCATTAAAATGCTCCTGTCAGGCATTGTTATTAACTACCAGTCGCTCCGGAGCATTCCGTTATCCGTCGTTTCTCGTCTTGTGAACGATCCACGCCTTGGCACGCTGGTATGGGTAGTTGTCAGTGCAAATTCGGTAGAACGTTGTGCGGCAGATTCGGTTTTTTCAACACGGTCGCAGCGGCAGCGATATCCGGCGCCAGCCAGCGATCCTGATCGTAGGCTGGGACCGTTTCGCGCAGCAGTTTCCACGCGCGGTCGGTGCCCACGCCAAAGCGCTGTTCCTTGAGGAATTCAAACGCCTGCGCCGCCAGCAGATATTCAATCGCGAGGATCTGCGTGCAGTTTTCCAGTGCACGATGCAGCTTCAGCGCGGCGTTGGTGCCCATGCTCAGGTGATCTTCCTGCAGGCCCGAGGTGATGTAGTTGTCGAGCACCGCCGGTTGCGCCAATTGACGGTTTTCCGCACACAGCGAGGCGGCGACGTATTGCACGATCATCATCCCCGAGTTGACCCCGGGATTGGCCACCAGAAACGCCGGCAGACCGCTGACGTGCGGATTGACCAAACGGTCCAGACGGCGCTCGGCAATCGAGCCGATTTCGGCCATGGCAATCGCCAGCAGATCCGCCGCCATCGCCACGGATTGACCGTGCGGGTTGGCCTGCGACATCACCCGGAAATTGTCCGGCGTGCCCAGCAGTAACGGGTTGTCGGTGCAGCCGTTGAGTTCGGCTTCGACCTGTTTGATCGCATGCTCCAGTTGATCACGGGCGGCGCCGTGAACCTGCGGGATCGAACGAATGCTCAGCGCATCCTGAGTGCGAATGCCTTTGCTCGCGGCGATCACTTCGCTGCCATCGAGCAAGGCGCGCAGGTTGTTGCCGACCTGCTGCATGCCCGGATGCGGCTTGAGCGCGATGATCTCGGCATCAAAGGCATCGATCTGGCCGCGCTGGGCTTCGAAACTCATCGCACCAATGACATCGGCCCATTGCAACAGCCGCGTAGCGTCGGCAATCGCCAGGCAACTGAGGCCGGTCATGCACGGCGTGCCGTTGACCAGACACAAGCCATCCTTCGCACCGAGTTGCACTGGTTGCAGGCCTTCTTCGGCCAACGCCTGTTGCGCCGAGGTGATCTGCCCGCGATAGCTGACATTACCGACGCCGAGCAGCGCGATGCCGATGTGCGCCATGTGCGTCAGGTAGCCCACCGAACCCTGCGACGGCACCTGCGGAGTGATGCCGCGATTGAGCAGCGCCAGCAGCCCTTCGACCACGCGCCGATGCAGGCCGGATTTGCCGTGGCTGTAGTTGTGGATCGCAGCGCAGATGATTGCGCGGGTCTGCTCGTCGCTGAGCACCGGGCCGACACCGCAGGCATGGCTGAGCAAGGTGTTGCGCGAGAGTTGGCTGAGCTGTTCGTCCTGCAGCGAGACGTTGGACAGACCGCCCAGACCGGTGTTGACGCCATAGGCGCGCTCGCCGCTGGCGACGATGCGCTGAACGATGGCCTGAGCGTTGTCGATACGCGCCCAGGTGTCGCTGGACAGATCCAGCGGCGCACCGTGACGGGCGACAGCGACCACGTCCTGCCAACGCATATGGCTGCCTGTGATAACGATTTTTTCAGCCTGGGACATCTAAAACCTCATACCAATTCTGTTGATGCCGGTAACCCTGTGGTGAGGGGATTTATCCCCGTTCGGCTGCGAAGCAGTCGTAAAACCGGCCACCGCGGTCTGTCTGACAGATTTGCGAGCATGGTTTGGGGCGGCTTCGCCACCCAACGGGGATAAATCCCCTCACCACAACGGCCCTCAGCGTCACACCACCGCCGCCCGCCGCTGTACGAACCGGTCGACATACTCATCGGCCGGCGAATGCAGGATCTCTCTTGGCGTACCCACCTGGATCAACCGGCCATCCTTGAGAATCGCGATGCGATTGCCGATGCGCACGGCTTCGTCGAGGTCGTGGGTGATGAAGACGATGGTTTTGTGCAGGGTCTTTTGCAGTTCCAGCAACTGGTCCTGCATTTCGGCGCGGATCAGCGGGTCCAGCGCACTGAACGCTTCGTCCATCAGAATGATGTCGGTGTCCGCCGCCAACGCACGGGCGAGGCCGACGCGCTGACGCATGCCGCCGGAGAGCTGGTGCGGGTATTTGTTTTCGTAGCCTTTGAGGCCGACGGTGTTGATCCAGTGCAGCGCGCGTTCGGCGCAGACCTGCTTGCTTTCGCCACGGACTTTCAAACCGTAGGCGACGTTATCGAGCACGGTTTTGTGCGGCAGCAGACCGAAGCTCTGGAACACCATACTGATCTTGTGTCGACGAAATTCGCGCAGGGCGTCCATGTCGTACTGCAGGATGTCCTCGCCATCGACCAGAATCGCCCCGCTGGTGGGGTCGATCAGGCGATTGAAGTGCCGTACCAGGGTGGATTTGCCCGAGCCGGACAGGCCCATGATCACAAAGATTTCGCCGGTGCCGATGCTTAGCGACAAGTCGTTCACGCCGACCACGCAACCGGTTTCGTTGAGCACCTGGTCCTTGCTCTTGCCCTGGCCGACCATGGCCAGCGCATCCTTGGCGCGGTTGCCGAAAATCTTGAAGACGTTGCGCACTTCGATCTTGCTCACGCTTGCGTTGCTCATTTGCTCACCTCATGGCGTGGCCGACCGTACGCTTGAGTGATGCGGTCGATGACCACCGCGAGAATCACGATCGCCAGCCCGGCCTCAAGACCACGGCCGACGTTGAGGGTCTGAATCCCCACCAGTACGTCTTCACCGAGGCCACGGGCGCCGATCATCGAGGCAATCACCACCATCGACAGGGCCATCATCGTGGTCTGGTTGATCCCGGCCATGATGCTCGGCAGCGCCAGCGGCAGTTGCACGCCGAACAGTTGCTGCCAGCGGTTGGCGCCGAAGGCGTTGATCGCCTCCATGACTTCGCCGTCGACCTGGCGAATGCCCAGATCGGTCAAGCGAATCAGCGGCGGCGCGGCGTAGATCACCGTGGCGAAAATCGCCGGCACCTTGCCCAGGCCGAACAGCATCAGCACCGGAATCAGGTACACGAAACTCGGCATGGTCTGCATGATGTCGAGCAGCGGCATCAGCACCGAACGCAGGCGATTGCTGCGTGCAGAGAGTATCCCCAGCGGGATGCCGATCAGCACCGAAATGATCGTCGCGACCATCATCAGCGCCAGGGTCTGCATGAGCTTGTCCCACAGGCCGACCGCACCCACCAGAAACAGCAAGCCGACAATCACGGCGGTGGTCACGACCTTGCGCGTGGCGTGCCAGGCGATGACACCGACGATTGCCAGCATCAACCACCACGGCGCCGCACGCAGCAAACCTTCGAGGCTGACAATGGCCCACAGCAGCGTGTCGGAGATATGCCGGAACACGTCGCCGTAGTTGGTCACCAGCGAATCGACCCAACCGTTGACCCAGTCGGCGATGGAAAAGGTAAAGCTTTCGGGAAACATAAGGGACTCTCAATCAAGGGGTTGCGATCAAGCGTCCGGCTGCCGTGCTGGCAGCCGGGAAACCTGACCTACAAGGCCGCGTCGATTTTCTTGGCTGCGTCGTCGCTCACCCATGCGTGCCAGACTTCAGGATGTTCCTTGAGGAAGATTTTCGCCAGTTTTGCCGACTCGATGCGTTCCTTGGCCATGCGCCCGAGGTTCTGATTGAGCAGGTCGATAGGCAGGTTGACTTTCTCCAGCACGGCGACCAGTTCCGGAGCTTCGTCGTGGAAGGTTTTCGACAGGCCGACCTTGATGCTCACGGTCTTGTCGACGCCGGGTTTCTCTTCCAGTTTGACTGCATCGATCTGGCCCATCAGCGGCGTTGGCGACCAGTAGTAGAAGAGGATCGGCTCGCCACGCTTGTAGCTCGACAGCACCGCTGCATCCAGCGCAGGTCCGGTGCCCGGACGGAAGTTGGTGTAGCTGTTTTCCAGACCGTAGCTCTTGAGCATTTCGCTGTTGTCGAGCTCGCAGGTCCAGCCGGCCGGGCAGTTATAGAAGCGGCCCTTGGACGGCTCTTCGGCGTCCTTGAACACGGCGGAATACTTGCCCAGATCAGCGATGTTTTTCAGGTCCGGGGCTTTCGCCTCGAGCTTGCGCTTGGCGTCGCCTTCGATCACGTAACGCGGCACGTACCAGCCTTCGACAGCGCCCACCACCGGTGCACCGACGCCAACGACCTTGCCGGCCTTCTCGGCCTTGTTCCAGACCTCGCTGCGGCCGACCCACTCTTCGGCAAACACTTGAATATCGTTACTGCTCAGGGCGTTTTCCATGGTGATGGAATTGCCCGGCAGGCTGTCGGTCTTGCAGCCGTAACCTTTCTCCAGCACCACTTGCATAACGTCGGTCAGGAGCATGCCGCTCTCCCAGTTCAGCCCGGCGAATTTCACCGGTTTGCCCGATTCGCACCAGCCGGCGGCTTGCGTCGCACCGGCACTGGCCAACAGGCCCATGGACAGCAATGTGGTCAGCAGGGTCTTGTTCGATTTCATTGTCGTGACGCTCCTAATCATGAATGGGCTTACGGCAGTTCAAGAGGCATCCAGCCTGGTCCACGTCCAGATCAGGCCTGCGCCGCAGCGCGACCGGCCCCGCTCGTTTTTGCTTGTAGGGTGCTGTTCTGCTCGACCGGCAGAATCAGGCGATCGGGCACTGCGCTGTGCCATTTCTTTGCGCAGAAGTAATAGACGGCGGCCGGGAGAACCAGGCCGATGATCCAAGAGATATCCACATCCTCCAGCGCTGCCACCAGCGGCCCGGTATAGAACTTGGTCGAGATGAATGGCAACTGCACCAGCACGCCGAACACATAGACGCTGATGCCGAGCAGGTTCCAGCGTCCGTAGCGACCGTTCGGATCGGCCAGCGCCGGCACGTCGTAACGCTCGCGGGTTATGCAGTAGTAGTCGACCAGATTGATCGCGCTCCACGGGGTGAAGAAGGCGAGCAGAAACAGGATGAACGACTTGAACGCACCGAGGAACGAGTGCTGCCCGAGCAGGGCAATCAGGGTTGCCGCGCCGACGATGAACAGCACGAAGATCAGCCGCTGCATGCGAGTAACCGTCAGGTGCCCTTTGAAACCACTGATGATGGTGGCGATGCACATGAAGCTGCCGTAGGAGTTCAGCGTCGAAATGGTCACCTTGCCGAACGCGATGCTGAAATACAGCAGCGCGGCGGTGGCGCCGGTGCCGCCTAAACCAACGATGTAAGCGACTTCGTGACCGGCGAATTGACCATTGGCCGAAGCGGCGGCAAACACGCCGAGGATCATCGCCACCTGCGCGCCGATCACCGAACCTGCGCCAGCGGCGAAAAAGGTTTTCACCGATGAAGTAGCGCTCGGCAGGTAGCGCGAGTAGTCCGCCACGTACGGGCCGAAGGCGATCTGCCAGGACGCCGCCAGCGACACCGCCAGCAGAAAGCTGCTCCAGCTGAAATGACGAATCTGCAGGAGCGCACCAACGTCGGTCTGGCTCATCAGCCGCCAGAACAGGAACACAAAAGCGATCACGCCAATCACGCTGGCGACGCGGCCGATCCAGTGGATTACCCGATAACCGAGCACCGTGACCAGCACGATGACACTGGCGAAAATCAGGATGCCAACACTGTCGCTGACACCGAACAACTGCCCCAGCGCCTGCCCGGAGAGCACCGTACCGGTGGCGGTGAAACCCAGGTACATCAGGCACACCAGCACGATCGGAATCGCAGCGCCATAAACGCCGAATTGCACACGACTGGAGATCATCTGCGGCAAGCCCAGTTTCGGTCCCTGCGCGGCATGCAGCGCCATCACACCCCCGCCGAGCAACTGACCGATCAACAGACCGATCAGCGACCAGAACACATCACCGCCGAGCACCACAGCCAAGGCCCCGGTGACGATCGCAGTGATCTGCAGGTTGGCGCCCATCCACAGGGTGAACTGACTGAACAGACGACCGTGTCTTTCCGCTTCCGGGATGTAGTCGATCGAACGCCTTTCGATCAACGGTGTACTGCCTGCACGTTCGTTGTTAACCGCCATGATTCAACCTCTGTGGATTGCTATTCGGGTTCACTGAAATTCCTCTGTGGGAGCGAGCCTGCTCGCGAATCGGGTGTATCAGGCACAGCAGTAGCGACTGACACGACGCCTTCGCGAGCAGGCTCGCTCCCACATAAACCAGAGCGTGTTACCCGCCAGTGATCATCGGCAGATTCAGCCCCTGCTCTTTCGCGCAGTCGATGGCGATCTGGTAACCGGCATCGGCGTGGCGCATGACGCCAGTCGCCGGGTCGTTATGCAGCACACGAGCAATGCGTTCGGCAGCCTCATCGGTACCGTCGCAGACGATCACCATCCCCGAATGCTGCGAGAAGCCCATGCCGACACCGCCGCCGTGGTGCAAGGAGACCCAGGTCGCGCCGCTGGCGGTGTTCAGCAGTGCGTTGAGCAGCGGCCAATCGGACACGGCGTCGGAGCCGTCCTGCATCGATTCGGTTTCGCGGTTGGGGCTGGCCACCGAGCCGGAGTCGAGGTGGTCGCGACCGATCACCACCGGGGCCGACAGCTCACCGCTACGGACCATTTCGTTGAAGGCCAGACCGAGCTTGGCGCGCTGGCCCAGACCGACCCAGCAGATACGTGCCGGCAGACCCTGGAAGCTGATGCGCTCGCGGGCCATGTCCAGCCAGTTGTGCAAATGCGCGTCGTCCGGGATCAGCTCTTTGACCTTGGCGTCGGTTTTGTAGATGTCCTGTGGATCACCCGACAGCGCCGCCCAACGGAACGGGCCGATGCCACGGCAGAACAGCGGACGGATGTAGGCCGGCACGAAGCCCGGGAAATCGAAAGCGTTTTCGACGCCTTCTTCTTGGGCCATCTGGCGGATGTTGTTGCCATAGTCGAAGGTCGGGATGCCTTGCTTCTGGAACTCCAGCATGGCTTTGACGTGCACCGCCATCGACTGCTTGGCGGCTTTGATCACAGCGGCCGGTTCGGTCTTGGCGCGGGCGCGGTATTCGTCCCAGCTCCAGCCGGCCGGCAGGTAGCCGTTGAGCGGATCGTGGGCGCTGGTCTGGTCGGTGACCATGTCCGGGCGCACGCCGCGCTTGACCAGTTCCGGGAGGATTTCCGCCGCGTTGCCGAGCAGGGCGATGGAAATCGCTTTGCCTTCTTTGGTGTATTTGTCGATGCGCGCCAGTGCGTCGTCGAGGTCTTTGGCTTGCTCATCGACGTAACGGCTTTTCAGGCGGAAATCGATGCTGACCTGTTGGCACTCGATGTTCAGCGAGCAGGCGCCGGCCAGAGTGGCGGCCAGCGGTTGTGCGCCACCCATGCCACCGAGGCCTGCGGTCAACACCCAGCGACCCTTCAGGTCAGCGTTGTAATGCTGGCGGCCAGCTTCAACGAAGGTTTCGTAGGTGCCCTGAACGATGCCCTGGCTGCCGATGTAGATCCAGCTGCCGGCGGTCATCTGGCCGTACATGGCCAGGCC
>Ga0265296_1001510_pt1 | contig 26602 bp, 19 predicted proteins | sample MunlanPumphouse1_FD_189073 | JGI IMG/M metagenome (GOLD analysis project Ga0265296, IMG submission 189073) | Groundwater microbial communities from a municipal landfill in Southern Ontario, Canada - Pumphouse #1 | ecosystem: Environmental > Aquatic > Deep subsurface > Groundwater | place... | reverse complement strand
TGATCCCATTGACAGAACGGTAAAAACTAAGATCGTTTACAGCTATATTGGTTGTTCCTATACTGCTTGGTGGACTGATAAATCCGGGGATGGTGATGGATAGCGTGAAGCTTGCTGGAGAGATAGACCCCGCCAATAATCCTTGCGTGTAAAAGCTGACATCATCTGTAAATACCCCAGAAGTCCAAGTCTGGCTCGCAGTAGCAATACGTGCATTGGCGGTTACCGCGCCCGAAGCGACGCTAGCTACAGCCGCATAGAGTACACCGCCACTAGTTGATAGGGCGACTTCATTATTTGTGCCCAACCCAAGTAATACAAGACTGCCAATACTCGAAAGTTTCATGTGCACTAAACTGGCCGGAAAGCTTCCACTTGTCGTGCTGGTAAAATTTGCTGCAGTGGATTTTACGGAAAAAGAAGGAAGTAAGGTGATGACACTGTTATAGGTCCCCGCATTAATAGTCGTATTATAGTCGGTTCTAGCCTGTATGTTCGCTTGAGGTAAGGTGATGGAAGTCGTCGTCTGTGCATAAGTACGATGCCCATAGAAGCTAAATAAGCCTAGGAAGTAAACCGCAAAATTCCGCTTAATATGTAATTTCTTTCTCTGCAATTTTCAAATCATATTGGCTGCCCGCGTCTAATATTGCAACGGCAAGATAGCGGCCGGCAGCAAGTTTCTCTGGAAGGTCTATTTGTACCCACTGTCCCGAATTAGGGAGCATCGCGATAGCGACGGCTTTAATAGGGATTTCCTCTCCCGTTTCTGTATTGGTTAGCTCAAAACGTACATATGCATCCTTGTTAATTTGTCCGGTGTTTTTAACGTGTACATCCATGCGGCGCACAGACTTACCCGTCTGAGTCGGAATCAAATGTCTGTCCTCAAAAGCAAGGAATTCCAGATCTCCAGGATTTAATCCGGAAGGGGTATGGTAAACCTGAATACCTACTTCAATAAGCACGTTCATATTGAGGCCATTTTGCAGTGCGGCCTTTTGTTCTTTCACTTGTGTAAAAAAAAGCATGGTGTTGCTTAGCTGCTGCGGAGCTGGGTTTTTGGGGATCGTCATGGAAAGATTCACCGATTTGGTCTCCCCCGGAGCCAGGCGCACAGTATTTTCTGATAGCGTAAGCCAGGCCGCATTTGATTGCTCTTTTTGACCCGGAGAATAATATTTTTTTACCCCAATAGAATCGCGGTCCCAATCTTTCAAGTTGGCGACAAAATTGAGCTCAGCGTTCGAGGTGTTGCTAAAAGTAATCACCTGAGAAACTGTCTGTCCCGGTTCGCCAGTAAAAAAAATGCGGGAGGGAGAAATTGAAATACCCTGTCCATAGGTCAGGGTATTACAGATATAAAGGACTAATAATGTTAAATAATATCTCACAAGCGAAAATTATTTTTCTAATTAGAGTTGCGTCGCTGTATAAGTGACCGTAGTACTGTAAGCAGATGCCCCAAGATTCAACAGGGATGCAGGATTGGCTATGGTATAATCCACTGTGTAGCTTGCTCCTGTAGAAGCTGTTGAATTAGTAACCAATGATGCAGCAGTAGTGCTAAGTGGTACGTTCGCCACTGGGGTACCTCCATTGGCACTCGCTGCCGGAACTGTAACTGTTACAACATTTAGGGCAGGACCTCCGGCAGGTGTAAATGCTCCCGTGGCGACAACGGTAAGGTTATACGGCTTATTGCTAACGACGGTAAAGTGGCCTGCTTTTTCAACAGTTTTCGATGCGGTATAGTCGGCCGCAGTGGTGTATGCAAAATTGACTGTTGGGCTTGCGCCTAATGTGATTGAAATAGCATCTGTCAAGTTGATATTTACAGTAACAGGTTGGGAGGTCGCTGTCACTTGGGCTTTGGCTTGATGTCCAAAACATATGGCTGCAAGTGCAATGAGGGGTATAAATAGGTTCTTTTTCATAATTTCCTCTATTTTATGGGATTAAACTCTAGTAAAGTTACTCAGCAACCGCGCTAAATGCAATGTAAACAAGTCACATAATGATGTTATAAAGTTGAGTGAGAGCAGGCGCTTTTTGCCGGTGTCTTTTAATAATAGCTGTTATATGGCATCTGTTATATAGCGAGTATATTGCTCCTTAAAATTTTCCGGAAACAGCGTATATTTGCTCTCAAATGTCCGAGTCCAAAAGAATCTATCAAATCGATCTGTTTCGCTTTATCGCAGCATCCGCCGTTGTATTATATCATTATTTATATCGGGGGTATGCAGCCGGGAATATGTCGCTATTGGGTTTCGATGGAGTCGGAGAATATTTTAAATACGGCTATCTAGGGGTAGACTTATTTTTTATCATTAGTGGTTTTGTGATCGCTTTTTCCATTAAACATCTTTCGCTACGTAAGTTCTGCTATTCCCGTTTCAAGCGTTTATATCCAATGTATTGGATTTGTTTGCTGTTGACTTTTATCGTTTCTTATTTTTGGGGCGCACCACGTTATCATGTCACATTTACCCAACTATTGGCCAATCTGACTATGGTGCAAAAACTATGGGGACAGGGGGATGTCGATGGCGCTTATTGGTCACTTTATGTGGAGTTGAAATTTTACCTGATCATCGCTTTATTTCTAATTCTAAATCGATTTAAAAAAATAAGCTTGGATTACTTGGTTTATTTTTGGCTGCTATTGTCCAGCTTACGCTTTTTTGTTGGGCCTTCGGAAATTTATGATGGGCTCCACGAGTTTTTTTTACTCGACTGGAGTGCGTATTTTATTGCGGGAATTATATTCTGTCAGATTTTTCTGCATGGACCAAAAGTCCAGCATTTTGTCGCTTTACCTTGGTGCTTGTATATTTCCATCGATGGCGCTATAGGTCGGATCCATTGGTTGGAACGTACTTTTCACAGTGATTTTTCCCCTTATATTATTGGGGCTTCCATTGTTGTGTTTTACCTGCTTATGTTACTGGTTTCCTGTAAAAAGCTGCAGGCGATCAATTCGTCCAAATTTGTTAAAATTGGCATGTTGACTTACCCGCTGTATTTAATCCACCAACACATAGGCTTTATTATTTTTAATCACCTTTACCTGCATGTCAAAAAGTACTTGCTCCTTTCAGCTGTTATAGTGCTTATGCTCGCACTTGCCTATTTCCTGAGCGATCGGATTGAACCATGGATTATGAGGCGTTTTAAATATAAATAAAAGGTCCGAAGGTATTATACCCCGAACCTTTCTGGTTTTCATAGGAGATGTTTTCTGCCTGCGTCGTTTATTGGCTTGTCTTACGGCTAGAAAACAAGATTTCCTTGATAGATAAGTGATTTTACGGGCGATATTCTTGAAATAGCTTCCGCTGAGCAACTTGCGTCAAGGAATGCAATATCTGCACTGTCTCCGACTTTTGGCCATTGCATATTGCCTTTGTCATCCAATGGAGTAGGGCCTGCAGTAGCAAGTTTCAGCATACGGGATAGTGCATATTCTGTAGCCTGGCCGTATACCTGAGCTGCAAGATTAGCTTTTTGTAGCACGCTGCCTGTTCCGAAAGTATTCCAATGATCTACAATACTGTCATTCCCCGTCATGACTTTAACATTATTTTCCATGAGCATCGGAATAGGCATAATCAACCCTCCAAATGGGATCGTAGAAACGATACCGATTTGTGCGGCACCCAGTTTCTCGGCCATTTCTTGTTGTTTGGCTTTTTCCAGTCGACCAAGCACAAAACAATGGCTGAGGTAGGTCTTGCCTTTGAGAACAGGGTTCTCGTTTACCTTATTAATTAAGTATTCTACAGTTTTCAAACCCGATTCTCCAGACTCGTGTAAGTGAATGTCAATTCCTTTGTTGTTGTCCAATGCCAGTTGAACCGTAAAATCCATTGTTTTTTCAATAGCGCCATCGATGGAAAAAGGATCGACCCCACCGATAAAATCAATATTGGTTTTAGCCGCTTCCTTGAGATAAGGTACCGAATCGGTATAGAAGACACCGTGTTGTGGAAAAGCAACCAATTCAGCTCCAAATCCATTTTTCTTGTTTTCAAGTGCCAGTTGCAGATGATGTAAAGAGTCTAGTTTGGATGTCGGTTCAATATTGACATGACTACGTGCAAAGGCAGTTCCCTTGGATTGTAACAGTTCAATTAGTTTTTCTGCTTTATGGGTAGAGTTTTTGAGCAGTTCGGGCAAAATTTTCTGTTCAAGAGCAATCATACCCTTTACACCTCCGGGGCCACGTCTTACTGCCTGCCATTTGTCGCCATAATAGGTCTTATCCAAATGGATATGCATATCTTTAAAAGAAGGCAGCATCAAAAGTCCTTTTGCATCGATCGCATCAACACTGTTGCTGTTGGTACTTATATTTTTGATTTTGCCGTTTGCTATCTGAATGGAAAAAAGACCGGTCTTTGTTGCGGTTACATTGCCATCACCATCGTACTCAAATCCGGTTTCCAACAACACGTTTTTCAACGTGTAACTTTTTTTGCCTTGGTAGCCGCTCAAAAGTGCTTGATGAACCGCATTATGTTGATTTTCTGCAAATAGCATTCCTGGGATAAATGTTGCACCCGCAAGAGCCAGAGCAGAGTTTCTGATAAATTCCTTGCGTGTAAGGGCCGTTGATTTCATTTGATTTCCTATTATGTTATTTTGTGACCGGAATAAAAAGTCTACCAGTCTTTTACAAAGTTACATAGCTGGTACCCTATTATTGCTGGGAGATTTCTGCCATTCTTTGTGTGATTTATCTTTTTTTCAAGTTGCTTTCAAGGGACTTGGAGTTTCCCCCACATGAATGTTTTCTCTAAAGTCACTTGGACTTGCCCCAGTTTGCTGTTTAAAAAAGTTCGAAAAATAAGCTTGATCTGCAAAGCCCAATTCAAAGGCAATTTCTTTGATGGACCGCTCGGTGCTTTGCAAAAGACGTTTGGCTTCAATGCTGACCCGTTGGTGAATAAGTTGTGTAGCGGATATTTTCAGATGTTTTTTACACAGTATATTCAGATAATTGGGTGAAATATGAAGCTTTTCGGCATAAAAGGCGACGAGCTTTTGCTCCCTAAAAAATTCATCAATGAGCATATTGAACTTGGCAAGTCGTGGAACAGATTGATAGACTTTGAATTCGGTGAAGGAAGACTCCGCCTCTCGACTTACAATCGCTGCGATGACTCCCGCTCGGGCAGTTATCAATGGAATAAGTGAATTTTCTCTTTTTAACTCCTGCTTGACAGATTCAAATTCATAATGCAATTGTGCAAAAGCATCCGCGGTAAGATCAATGACAGGATGGTTTTGGTAATTGGTGAATGAAAAGCGGAAAAAAGGAGCAAAGTGCTCAAAAAAAGATCGTTCAATCATGAGTTGATAGCCTATTGTACCCGCATAGACATGCCATTTGTGCATTTGCCCCGGAAAGAGCACATGAACCTGATGGTCTTTTATGATATGGTCAATCGAATCGATGGTATGGACGCCTGATGCTTTATCGAACAGATTTATGATAAAAAAATCATGTTTATGCGGTTTGTCGATGAGCCGTTCGCCATGCAGTTCATTAAATAGGAGTTCGTCGCGCCCTGCAGTCTGTTCCTTGCGGAAACCATCCAGACTGATCACTGGTGCCCAAATTTTTGAATTTCGTTTATCCATAGTAGATCATATCGAATCTAAAATACAAATTACCGAGGAGTAATCGATCATAGCGAGCTGAGTTTGCGCATGTTTGTATCTTCGTAATATATTGGCGTTTTTTACCGCTCCTACGGGGGGGAGGGGTTGTGGCCCCATGGACGGCAGTCGACGCGATACACCTTAGTTAAAATCTGGAGAATATCGGCTAAAATAAACCTATGTATAATGATGTAGAGTCATTAATTTTATAAATGTCAAATAGACAGCAATGCGGAAAATGTTCTTCGACTTTGGAAGCTTATTAATTTGGAAGCTTATTAATAGGCATTGCTTTTCTTTTTGATTGTCATCTTTTGAAGACAATCAAGGAAAAAGGATACGTTAATAGCTTTTACCTGGCTAGAAGGTGATCTTTAAACAATAAATCATTAGCGAATAAAAGATAGCGATATGAAAAGATATACGATATATTTTGCGGCAATTCTTACGATTTTAATCAAAACGACAGCTATAGCTGTGGCACAGGGTGGGGATCAGATCTTGGATGGTATCGGGGAGACAGGCATGGTGGCCCGTTACGTCTTTGATGGGGATTTTAAGGATTGGTCGCGCAATGGACTACATGGTAAATTCCAGGGGACAAAAGCGTCATTTGTGTCAGATAAGCAATTTACAAAGGTGCTTTCTCTCGCTGGAGGAAAGGACGATTTTGTCGTACTTCCACCGCAAGTACTCGCTGATCTCGAGTCGATCAGCATTACAGGCTGGATGTACTTACGTGCAGCGCAGTCTGGCCAGTATTTATTCGATTTTGGACAAGATATCACCAGGCATTTTGCTGGAACACCAACAGGTACAGCGCTACAAAATGGCTATATGGGGATAATCACGCAAAAGAAGGCCGAAGTAAAAAATGCGGTCTCTTCGGCAGTGCCTTTAAACAAATGGGTGCACTTGGCCATTGTGGTTGATATTGCTACGGGGACCATGCAAACGTATTTAGATGGTATGCCTACCGGAGAAGTTAAAGGTATCCCACAGGAGTTGACCGAGGTTTTTGGACAGACAGGTAGTAAGAGGACACTATACATTGGAAAATCCCTGTTGGGTGGAAATGTAAGTTTAAATGCACTGTTGCATGATTTTCGCATTTATCGTGTGCCACTGAATCGAAACCAGATCGGCATGGTGTACAGAAATGCGCTGAAAGGTGTGCGTGAAGATGTTACTTCTAAAGGTAAGGCTGAGGATGACTTACCGCGATTTCCAATGAACAAAGCAGAGCTTTATAATGCCTTTTTAACCGGAGTTGCAGATGTCACGGTAGAAACAGAGGTAGGCGAGCTGCCACGATTGCCGAGTTATGTCGTCGGTACATATAAAGACGGTATGGTGGGACCAAAAGTGCGTGTGTTGTGGCCTGCACCAACCGACAATAGTGCCGTCGCGCAGCAAACAGCTTACACCGTCGCGGGGCGTGTTCCCGGGACTGATCTGAAACCCAAAGCCATCATTACAGTCAAAGGGAAGGTAAAGTCCAAGATGCCTAGCTTAAAATTGGACGCATTTCACTTGGATCAGGTTTCCCTTAATACAGATGTAAAGCAGCATCAAACGAAGTTTATTGAAAATCGCAATAAATTCATTGATACATTGGCAAAATCGGATCCCAATTCATTCCTCTATATGTTTCGTCACGCATTTGGGCAAAAACAACCGATCGGTGCGCAACCTTTGGAGGTATGGGACAGCCAGGATATCAAACTGCGCGGTCATGCTACAGGACATTACCTGACGGCAATTGCACAAGCTTATGCGAGTACAGGGTATGATAAGGTACTCCAGTCAAAATTTTTGGGAAAGATGGATACCATGGTCAACGTGCTTTATTCCTTGTCAAAGTTGTCGGGTACGCCGAGACAAGCGGGACAGGCTTCTATTGCGGATCCTGCTGCGGTACCTTATGGCCCCGGTAAATCAGCTTATGATTCTGACCTGAGTGACGAAGGAATCCGTACAGATTATTGGAACTGGGGACTTGGGTTTATCAGTGCCTATCCCCCGGATCAGTTTATTATGCTTGAACATGGCGCAAAATATGGAGGGCAGAAGAACCAGATTTGGGCACCTTATTATACCCTGCATAAAATTCTGGCCGGTCTGATGGACGTTTATGAGGTAAGTGGGAATAAAAAAGCATTGGAGATCGCAGAGGGAATGGGCAATTGGGTGTATACACGTTTAAATAAAGTCCCGACAGAAACATTAATCAAGATGTGGAATACGTATATCGCGGGTGAATTTGGGGGAATGAATGAAGTGATGGCAAGGTTATATCGTATAACGGGTGAGGAGAACTATTTAAAAACCGCCCGCTTATTTGACAATATTGATATGTTCTACGGCAATGCCGCGCACACACATGGACTGGCCAAAAATGTAGATACTTTTAGGGGCTTACATGCCAATCAGCATATTCCTCAAATTGTGGGTAGCATGGAGCTATACCGGGTGTCCAATGAGCCCCAATATTATAAAATCGCGGACAACTTTTGGTATAAGGCCACCAACGATTATATGTATAGTATCGGTGGTGTGGCTGGGGCCAGAAATCCGGCCAATGCCGAATGTTTTATTAGCCAGCCGGCGACATTATATGAAAATGGATTTTCTGCAGGCGGGCAGAACGAAACCTGTGCAACCTATAACATGCTGAAATTGACAAGTGACTTGTTTATGTTCGATCAGCGCGCAGAGTTGATGGATTATTATGAACGTGGATTATACAATCATATCTTAGCTTCTGTTGCAGAAAATAGTCCAGCAAACACGTATCATGTGCCTTTACGCGCAGGATCTATTAAGCAGTTTGGAAATGCCAATATGAAAGGCTTTACCTGCTGTAATGGTACGGCTATTGAGAGCAGTACTAAATTGCAGAATACAATCTATTTTAAAAGCAAAGATGACCAGTCGCTGTATGTCAACCTGTATATTCCTTCTACCTTACATTGGACGGAACGCGGAATCAGCGTCGAGCAACAAACCAGTTTTCCGAAAGCGGATCAAACAGCGCTGACCATACGGGGGAATGGCAAATTTGAACTTCATTTGCGGGTGCCAAGCTGGGCAACAAAGGGATTTTTTGTTACAATAAATGGAGTCGATCAAAAAATTAAAGCTGAGCCGGGTACTTACCTGACCTTAAACCGTACCTGGAAAGATGGGGATGTGATCAACCTCAAAATGCCATTTCAGTTTCATCTGGACCCGGTTATGGATCAGCCCAATATTGCAAGTCTGTTTTATGGACCAGTCTTATTAGCAGCCCAAGAACCTGCAGCAAGAAAGGACTGGCGTAAAGTAACCTTAGACGCAAAGGATATTGCTAAGTCTATTAAAGGGAATCCCGAAACATTGGAATTTTACATTGATGATGTGCTTTATAAACCTTTTTATGATACTTACGGACGTCATTCGGTTTACCTGGATGTCAGCTTAAAATAGGAGGCTAGCAGTGTATTCTTAAATCTTTCCCAAATTCAAGGTACCTTTGTCATAAACAATTGTGTATGTAAATTGTCATTTAGCATGGACAGATTACTATTGTTTACACAAGTTTTCCTCTAAATAGAATTAAGAAGATGAAAATATTGGTTATTGAAGACGAAGCGGATTTAAGGGAAATTGTGAAGGCATCTTTACTTAAGGAAGAATATACGGTAGAAACTGCCGCTGATTATGGATCAGCCCTTGAGAAAGTCGCTGTTTATGATTACGATTGTATCCTGCTCGACATCATGCTGCCTGGAGGCAATGGTTTGCAGATCCTCGATCAGCTCAAAAATGAGGGTAAGTCCGATAATGTGATCATTATCTCCGCAAAGGATTCTTTGGACGATAAGCTAAAGGGACTCGAACTTGGAGCCGATGACTATTTGACAAAACCCTTTCATATTGCTGAGCTGAATGCACGGATTAAAGCCGTGTTACGAAGGAAACAACGGGAAGGTAAGCATACATTGGAAATGGGAAACATCGTGCTGGATCTCAATGAACGCTGCTTATTTATTGCACAGGAGCCTGTGCCTTTAAATCGGAAGGAGTTCGATATGCTCAACTACTTCTTATTGAACAAAAATAGACTGGTCAGCAAAAGTGCGCTGGCAGAACATGTATGGGGCGATAATACGGACCAGGCGGATAATCTTGATTTCATCTATTCACAGATAAAAAACTTGCGCAAAAAATTCTTGGCTAGTCATGCTGATGTGGATTTTGAAGCGGTATATGGAATCGGTTATAAACTTGTCGAAAAATGAGATTAGCCAACCAAACACTAAAGTACCTTTCTATCTCCGTGTTGGTGGTCATCGCCCTCTGGTCAACAGTGTTCTATCTATTTATGTTGGAGGTGATCCACGATAATATCGACGAAGAACTCGAAAACCAAAAACGGCTCATTATCCAGGAACTTTCTAGCAATCCCACCGTAGCTCCAGATTTAGAGTTTGGGATAAATAACTATAAGGTGCGCCAGATCTCCGAAGAACAAGCTCTTAAGATGCAAAACGTTTATAAGGACACCATGTTGTATATGCAGGACGATGATGATCCCGAACCGGAGCTGGAACCAGTCCGAATGTTGACGACAGCATTTGAACATCAAGGACATTATTATGAACTTTCGATCATCAACTCGATGATCGAAGAAAGCGATCTAATCAAGAATCTCTTTTATTCTGTTGTTATTTTATTTGTTTTGTTGGTCATCAGTATCGTATCCATCAATAAAGTCGTAATAGAACGTTTATGGGGACCATTATATATTTTCTTGGATCAGTTGACACGGTTTCGTTTAGGCAAAACCAAGGAGAAGCCTACTATGGATACGCAGATCCAAGAATTTAAAGATCTACAGCTTGCTGTGGCTACCTTAATTCGCCATAACGAGGAAAGCTATGAACAGCAAAAACAGTTTATTGGCAATGCTTCGCATGAATTACAGACACCGTTGGCCATTATGATCAACAAATTGGAAATCATGGCGGAAACAGAGGGGTTGAACCAGGAACAGTCTGAGACTGTTGCAGCGGTATTGGCAACTGCAGAGCGGCTTGTTCGCCTCAATAAATCCTTGTTGCTGTTGAGTAAAATTGAGAATAAACAATTTTTGCACAATGAGGATCTTTCGTTCAATACGCTTGTACTAAATATTGTGGCGGAGTTTGAGGCTATTGCTGAATTTAAACGGGTAAAAATCAATGTTGTACAAGAAGATCAGCTGAGTGTACAGATGGATGGTGCTTTGGCAAATATAGTGGTATCAAATCTCCTACGAAATGCTTTGTTCCACAATAGATTGGGCGGCGAGGTGAATATCCATATAACGAACAAAGGGCTGGCCGTGTCCAATACGAGTACACATGCTGCGTTGGATGCTAACCTGGTATTCTCCCGTTTTTATAAATCAGATGCAGCATCCAAAGGTACTGGCTTGGGGCTTGCCATTGTGCAGGCCATCTGTCACCTCTATGGTTTTGCAATCGTCTACCATTATGAAAACAATCAGCATAGCTTTCAGCTCAATATGGTCCCTTAGAAAATATTCCAGGAGCAGGCATGTGTTCCCAAATCTTTACAGATTCGCTTTTTTACTTTGTAGTACACTAAAAAATAGAATCATGAACTGTAAATTAATCTGTAGTGCTTTCGTACTTGCACTGACAACCACAGGAGCTATTGCTCAAGATATACCACAAAGTCAAGTTCCCGCTGTCGTGGTGAATAGTTTCCAGCAGAAATTTCCAAAAGCCAAAAAAGTAGATTGGGAATTGAAGGGGAATGTTTATGAAGCGGAGTTTGAAACGGGTTTATTTGGCATTGACCAGGAAGCTTGGTTTCAGCATAACGGAAAACTTTTGCGGTATAAAACTGAAATTAACAAAAGAGAACTACCGAAGAGTGTGCTGGACCGGGTGAAAAGAGATTTTCCGGGCTATCGCATTGAAGACGTAAAAAAAATTACCGCCGAGCAGAAAGTGAGTTATGCGTTTGAAGTGAAAAGTCGAAAAGAAGAGTGGAAGTTGGTACTCGATCCACAAGGAAATGTTCTTACGAAAGTAAGGGACTAAGCCAGTATTTTTTTTATTGTTACAAAGTGTTACTAAAAATAGAGTTCTATATGCCTTTTTTAGTAACACTTATTTATTTTTATAAATAAGTGTATTTAATTTAACTTGTTTATTTATTTTTATAGTTATTTATTGGTGTTTTGAAACTAATGTCTAACTGATTTTAAAAGTAATTATGAAAAAACTTATTTATCTAATTTTAATTGCATTTATGTTCTCTTGTGGGAAAGATGGTGCTCTAGGTCCACAGGGAGAAAGAGGAGAACGGGGAGAAAAAGGAGAGAAGGGTGATCAAGGGATAAATGGAGTGGATGGGAGTACATTATTATATGGTGTGGTAGACCCTAAGATTTCGGATGGTAAAGTTGGGGACTTTTATTTTAACACTGTAAAAATGACAATTTTTGGTCCAAAGTCCGCTTCGGGATGGGGTACAGGAAGTAGTATTAAAGGAGGGGATGGTAGGGATGGTACTGATGGTAAGCCTGGTGGGAAGATTTTAAATGGAACGGTTAAACCCGATACGACAATCGGCGATATCGGCGATTACTATTTTGATACACAGTTAGGCAATTTTTACGGACCTAAAAAACTGATAGAATTTGATCATGGCCATGGATATTACGAAAAATATTTAGATTGGGGCACTCCCATTAATTTACGGCCTACAAAACCTCAGAATGTCAAATTGTATTTACTAAAACCAGAATTTAAAAATAATATTAAATTAAATGGTTTAGAAGTAGAAGCATTTAGTGACAAAAAGGATTTTTCTGAACCATACTGGTCTACTTTTTTAGAATTCTTTTATCACGAAAGGCAAGCGAATATTTCTTACCCAAGCGAGATTTTTTTATGGAATTGGAATCAGTTGTGGACAGATGAAATACAAGTTAAAGATATTGTCCTTCCTTCGGGTAAATTGTTGAAAAACGTTAAGTTAACGATGATTTTGGATAAACCTTCTCCTAATGAGGCAAATTATAAGGTATCGTTCAAATTAAACGCAACATTGCCTGATACAGATACAAGTGAGATCTCGGGGTACTTATTTGATGTTATGATAAGGGTTTATTACTATTCGATATGATAAGAAATATTATAAGTTTTTATAAGATAATGTCGGTAAGTATTGTCCTATTTTTCATAGCTAGTTGTGCTAAGGATGGCGCTATAGGTCCGCGGGGCGAACGTGGTGAGCAAGGTCAAAAAGGAGATCATGGAATACAGGGGATAAAAGGAAAGGATGGGAATTTCCTTTTAAGTGGTTCTTCCGATCCGACGATAGCAGTAGGAAAATTAGGCGATTTCTATCTAAACAAATCCACAACTGTATTGTTCGGGCCAAAATTAGATTCTGGTTGGGGAAATGGATTTAGTTTAAAAGGAAGTAATGGAGCGAATGGCCAAACAGGACCTGCGGGAGCTGAAATATTGCACGGTGAGAACGCCCCCGCTAATACTTTAGGCAAGGTTGGAGATTTTTATTTTGATACGAGACAAGTAGTCTTTTATGGACCAAAGACGGAAACCAGAGGTCCAAATGGAGAGGTGGTATATGATTGGGGTGGCGCGATTAGTATCCGTCCCGACAATCCTGCAAATGTTTTGTTGAAACGTTTTAATGTTATATTTGATTACAATATCTCTTTAGTTGGAAATGAGATAGAAGCTACCAATGAAGGCCATATATATGGTTGGTTGCCGCACGAAAATAAAAGCGCCGATAATATTTTTATGGAATATTATTATACCGTTGAACAAGCGAATGTAAGCTATCCTTTAACAGCATTAGAGCGGAAATGGAATAAATTAGTTTTAGGACAGTCTGCAATAGAAGATGTTAAGATTAATTCTGCGCAATCACTAAAAAATGTTAAATTGACGTTTACTGTTGAGAAAATGAATAATCCTTATGTTATTGCTTACAATTATAGTTGTAAACTAAACGCAACTGTTCCAACACCTGATTTTAGCACTATTTCGGGTAGCTTCGTGAAAATTTTGGTTAAAATACATAATGTGTCACCTGTTAGAATAGGTAAGGTAAATCCTACAGAGCAGGAAATAAAACGCTTTTTAAGGATACAAGATTAGATAGAACGCCAAACGGCTATTTAGACAAAAAACCACCCTTTCAAGATACGCTTGATTACAGGGTGGTTTTTCTATGCAGTAAATCGCCTTCCTACACTAATCTTCTCCTTCCTCTGCGTGGATTTCAAAAGATAGCTTTATGAGGTCTTGACCAGCAAACTTAGTGGCATAATCCGATAAGTTCCAGTCAGTACGGGTAACTTTTGCCTTTGTGCTGGCATCGTTAAACTTGCGAAGTATAAAGAATACATTTTTCTCGCCTTCATTATCTTTTCCTGCCGTAAAATAAGTGATAATCCCTGTCGTCTCCGTTGCTCCGTTGACTGCAGAGCCATCACCGTAGGTCGTTTCTTTCGTTTGAAAGATCGCACCATTTCCTGTACTGCTATTCGGATTTAAAATAAAAGAACCACCCGTAAGGAATGCTTTGTAGTAATCTGCAGTTGCTTTATTGCTGATGTATTGGCCCTGAATTTCTTTTGAAGAAGCATCAAATTGTTTTAATTCAATTTTATAGATACCTGCAGGATTGAGGTGAGCATGTCCTCCAGCCAATGCTGTTCCCTTCTCATCAAAGCTGATAGCGATTGGTTCTACTTTTTCTTTGTCGGCAAGATCATGGAAATGGTCTCCATGGGCTTCGCCGGCTACTTCCGTAAATACAAGCTTATAAGCAACTTTGGCATCTGAACCTTGTATGGTTAATGGAGATTCTACGGTGGTTGTATTTCCGGCTTTGTCGGTTACCGTAAAATGAAAATGATATGCCCCGGCGGGAGCATCAGCAGGAACATCGATGTGTTCATGAAATGTTGCATTTTTCACGCCAATGTATTTCCCATCCGTATAGGCTTTTGTAAACTTATACTGACCGCCACCTTCTTGATGAACCTCAATTTCGATTTTAGCAATCAGTGCTTCGGCAACAATATCGCCTTCAAGATGAAGATCTGATCCCGCTTGGACAGTTTTGTTATTGCCACTGCCGATTTCAAGTGTGCCTATCTGGGGTTTTGCAAGTGCTGGAATTTCTTCGTTATCTTTCTTACAGGACGATAGGAAGCCTAAAAGAATTGTACTTAACAGGAAGAAGAAGCGAATGTTTCTAGTTTTCATGTAAAATGGATTTAATTAAATTGAGTTGATAAATATGTATGGTATTACTCGAGTATACGGATGCTGATTCCCTTCTGGCTGCTCCATCCCGCCAGGTCAGTCACCTGAATCATAAAGTGATAATTACCCGGATCGATATCTGCTGGTACATCGATTTTTAATTCAGCATCATATTGCTGTGGCTGCCCCGGAATATTAACTGTCTTGACCAAGGTGAAGGGCTTGATGGGAGTTTTGATCGCTTCAACCGTGCATTCGCCGATTTCTGTACTATGCGAATGATGGTCAAAATTATGGTGTACGTCGATGCTATAGCTCCCGAGCGCTACATTATCAGATAGCTTACTGTGGAAAGTAAAACTTGTACCTCGTTTAATTGTGCTGCATTGTTTTGGGAAAGCCGTTTCCGAATCGATGGCGATGGTCGGTTTTTCGGTATCAATGCTTTCCTTATCTTTTTTACAGGCAACAGTCATGGCAAGTAACACTGTAATAAGTGTGTATTTTTGAAGTGTTTTCATATATAAATTTTATTCATTCGTGTATGTGTTAAGCGATATTCATGAGCTTGCGATGCTCGTATATTGCTCAACGGTTGTTTATAGGGAGCAAAGGGTTTAGTTTTAATAATCTTATGATCGGGACTGTTTCCCAAAGGGAACTCCAATGGATAGAATAAAATTCCTTCCCTGTTCAGGCAAAGAGATCAGCCGATAAAAGCTGGTATGATCCATATATTTCTTGTCAAAGAGATTTTGAACCTGTAAGCGCAATTGGAGGACAGATCCCGAAAACCGAAGTTGTGTTCCTGCCCGGAAGTTGAAGACTTGATAATCTGCTGTGGACTCTTCTGGTGGAACAACGTGATACTGCGCTGCTGTCCATTTGCAATCGACGGAAAGGTAGGTCTCTTTAAAATGTTTGCTATTTTTTGCTGTCCAGCTGATGTCCATCAAAGCTGAAGGTGCCGGAGAGAAAGGAAGTGTATATCCTTTCTTTGCACCCGATAGTTGTTCCGATCGAACATATTCACCCAATAATTCTACTTTCCATTGTTTCAGAGGCTGGTAGCTGAGCTTCAATTCTGCTCCATAACGGCGAACACGGCTTTCCATATATTCAAAGATTTGATTGCCGGCGCCATAATATTGATCGTAGCTTGACGTGGGATTGAGATAGATATAATTGGAAAAGTAATTAAAGAATGGCGTAAAGGCGACAAAGACTTTTCTGGGACTCCAGGTCAATGATAAATCCAGTTGATAGGACTGTTCGGGAGACAATGATTGATTGCCTCTTTCATAACTGAAGTAGTGATAGTTGACACCATTGGCGCCGAGCTCCTGTGCAATGGGGGCCCTGAAACTTTTTCCTACATTGATTTTTGTTTCTAGATCTCCGAATTGATGTGCCGCTCCTATAGACCAAACCAGACTATTGAAACGGCGACTGAGCGCCGAAGCCCGGACTATTCTGCCCGACTGATTATCTTCCAGCTGTGATTCGAACCAATCCTGATACGGTGAGGTCTGAATATGGCTGTAATCGTAACGCAATGCCCCATATAGCATGGTTTCGTCCGCGATCTTGTATTGATCGTAAACGAATAGGCCCATTGCTTTTTGGCTAAAAGTGGGGATGAGAAAGCTCCAACCATCAATCCGGTTATCCTGATACTCTCCATTTGCACCAATGGTAAGTCGATGTGTGGCCAACTCAAATTGGTCTTTTACAGTGATACTATAGACCTGTTTGTCATATAACCTTTCCAAATTGATTGGGATAGTCATATCTTTTGGATAAACAGGTGGCATATAACCATGCGCGGTGTAATTGTTATATTCTTGCCGGTAATTTTTCTGATAGCCCAGGTCTATCCAAAGCTTATGCGTATTCAGATCGATAAAGTTGCGGTTAATAAGCTTCAGGTGATTGACCGTCTGGCTTGGGAAACCAATGTCACGACTGGATTTGTCATAAAGTGCTGTATCTACGCCCCTTGGTTCCAAGCCGTGCGCATTGGCAAAGAAGCCAAACTTTGTATGATAATTACTCAGGTAGAAAATCGAAGAAAAACGATCTGATAGATATCCGCCACGTAGTTGAAAATGTGTCTCTCGTCCCGCAGTGTTGCGAACATGCCGATCTTTCAGACGTACCGCATAATTGTAAACATAGACTGTATCTGTGGGGACACGGTAATCGCCATATTCCAGATGCGTGAATCCTCCTCCAAATACCCAATTCCCTTTTCGGCCCTGTGTTTGCAGCGATCCGCCAAAAGTCGCGTTGTTTGACTTTGTCAATAGGTTAAACTGCCCCTTAAAACCTGTCTCCTGTAGTTCCGCTGGCGGTGATAGCCGAATGACACCGCCAATGGCATCTGAGCCATACAGAAATGAGCTGGACCCCTTTAGTACCTCGGCACTCCCCACACTGAATTGATCGATTTCCGATCCATGATCCAGCCCCCATTGCTGGCCTTCATGTTTAATGCCATTTTCTACCGTGGCCACACGATTAAATCCGAGCCCTCTAATCTGCGGTTTAGACTGATTGGCACCTATGCCTATGGCACTGACACCGGGAAGTCTGCTTAATGTCTGCATTAAACTACCTGCTTGGTATTTTTGTATAGAGTCGGCAGTTAATAGCTGGATCGATAATGCTCCTTCTGCTGCCCGGTGATAACGTCGCCCTCCAACTTTTACTTCTTCAAGCTCGATATTCTTCTCCTGTCCATAACATGGGAAAAATAGCTGTTGTGCTGCGATAAGTGAAAAAATGATATACCTATTCATCTATGTGGATTCGATTCGTAAAGAGTAATCAGTGCAATCAATATGTATTACAATTAATATGTATTGCAATTAAGTTGCAACAAATATAAGTAAAAAGATTTTAAAAGCAATATAGTTGCATTATAATAAACAGAATTGACTGTATGATACAGTGGCAAAGTTTTTGTTGCTTTTTGGCGCCTAAAGAGTATAAAAAGCATGTTTTACAAGTAGTACATACGATGATATATGAAGTTAAGTGAAGAATATTCTATTAAAGTTGCCGCATTGCAATCGGCTGAACATCAATTGACAGTTGACCTTTCGAAACGAATTACGCCCGATATATGGCTTGATGTCCTGATTTATTTTGAGCACAACTTGGAGCAGTCCAGTGCGGCTGCACTTTATGATGCATTATTTGAAAAAGGAACTGATTTTGCCGTAAACGTATATCTGAACGAAGAGGATTATACCTTTTTTATCGATAAAATACGAACAATATTAGAGCGCTATGCTGCGATCAATCCTCATGCATGGGTGGAGCTTGGCTTACAGCATATTTTATGTCGCCGACATGTGGTAGAGAAAGAAAAGGCTTCCCTTTATTTGAAGAGAGGCATCGATGCTGGGGTTGAATGGGCAAGACCCCTTTATCTATACTACAATTATTTAGGTTTGCTGGCCGATATCGACCGCGATATCGCCAAGGCCGAACTGGATGCACTCGCTTTGGGCGGATATCTTTGGGGAATTGCATATGCTGCCCATATTGATGTCTGGACCGATAAATATGAAGAAGTCTTTGACCGTATTCAGCTGCTCAAGCAATCTCCGGAAAGGAAAATACTGCGCCATTATTATGAGGCGCTCCAATTTTACTATGCGCGTAAAGAGGATAAGAGCAAACGCTTGGAAGCCCTGGAAGAGGGTATCACGATGGCTGAATCTCGTTATTGCAGATTTGTGCTGAATGAAATAAAACGTGCGGAGGCGGCTTCCATAGGTGAACAGGAGCTTCTTGTACCGGAATATCGAGAACTGTTTGAATACGGAATGATGGACGCCGCGGTGCAAATTGCACTTATCAAACTTCAGGCACTGGCCAACAACAATCAGGAAAAACAGGATTTCGAAGAACCGCTGTGGTATCTTCAGAAAGCATACGACTATAATAATAATTATGCGGGTTATCGTCTCGCCTGTCTGTATCTCTATCAGGAGGCTGTGCAGGACATCGAAAAGGGACTATCTTTATTACGTCTGCTCGACGAGAAAGACGGGTATGTGGAAGCTCAGGTTGAACTCGCTGAAATTCTCCTCGAAGGTAGGTTCCTCCCAAGGGATGAAAAATTAGCCTTTCGGCGCTTCAGCGCAATGGCGGAAAAAAACATTGCTTACGCCAAGTTGCGCATGGGTAATATGGTCGAATCTGGCTATGATGGAGTTGCTCCGGATTACAAAACCGCCTTTGCTTACTATCAGGATGCAGCAACAGATAAATTGCCTCAAGCTTTATATCAGGTTGGTAGGTACCTAAAATATGGTATCCATGGAGAGGAACCAGATTTGGCCGCTGCATTGCCTTATTTTGAAGAAGCGGCAGGATATAATAACGCCACTGCGCTAACGGAAATGGGTTTAGCTGCTGAATTAAAGTCCGAACCGGATTATAAATTGGCCTTTGATTATTTCTCGCGTGCGGCAGAGCTTGGTTATCCATATGCGTATTATTTAAAAGGTATTTATTTGGAAAATGATTATCACCAGTCCGGAGCTCCCCAACCGAAAGCAGCTTTTACGGCGTTTGAAATTGGAGCCGATATGCAGGAGTTAAATAGTATATATGAACTGGCGCGCTGCTATCGGGGGGGCATAGGTACGGAGATAAATCTGGACCGGATGATTGCTTTATACCAACAGGCTGCTGAACGAAATCACATACAGGCTTTGACTGATCTGGGTCTCTGTTATGAATATGGTTATGGATTGAACCAAGATACATTTAAAGCACAGGAAAATATTAAGAAGGCTGCTGATCTGGGGTTCCCTTATGCAACTTATGTATTGGGACGATACTATTTGACCGGATTGGTGCAAAAGGATGCAGCTCATGGTCTTCAGCTTTTGGAAGAGGCCGCGCAAAAAAATGTAGCTGAGGCGCTCTTGCTGCTTGGCGACTACTTTTTCTTCGACTATGATCAGCTGGAAGAATACGACAAAGGCTTTGATTACTACACGCGTGCCGAAAAACTTGGCTATCTGACGGAGGGAATTGGCATGTGTTATGAGTTTGGTATCGGCGTGGAAGCACAGCCAGCGAAAGCTTTTGGATATTATAAACAAGCTGCAGAGCGACGAAATCAGGAGGCGAGCTACCGATTAGCCCGTTGCTATTATTTTGGAGTAGGTACCGAGATCGATAAAGCAGCTGCCTATGGGTATTTTATGGAAGTAGCACAGCAAGGTAATGTGTATGCCTGTTACTTTGTTGCGGTTCAGCTGCTGGAAGGAGATGGCATACCGATGGATCTTCGCGACGGTGTAGAATGGCTTATGAAGGCCGCTGAAGCCGATCATGCTGAAGCACAATATAAACTGGCCAACTGTTATCTTATGGGTGATGGGGTAGAAGAAAATGAAGATCTTGCCCTGGAGTGGTTTGAAAGGGCGGCAGACAATGGACATGAAGAAGCTATTCGATTGACAAAGAAAACGAGAAAGTAAGAAAAACATGCAAGAAGAAAAATCCTATTCCTTTCAGGTCAATCTGAAAGGAATGATCGCACTGCTCTCCGAGCACCTGTATAGCGATCCCAATACATTTATTCGGGAATTGCTTCAAAACGGCGTGGATGCAATTACAGCATTGAAACACTTGGATGAACAGCATCAGGGTAAAATAACGATTGAGCTGCCAAGCATTGAACAACCGAAGTTTCTGTTCAGCGATAATGGGATAGGCCTTAAGGAGACCGATATTCATCAATTTTTGTCGGTTATAGGTGAGAGTTCAAAGAGTAAAGACATTAAGGATGCTCAGGATTTCATTGGTAAGTTTGGTATTGGACTACTTTCTTGTTTTGTGGTCAGCGATGAGATAATTGTGGAAACAAAATCGGCCCTTGAACAACTGCCTCTACGTTGGACCGCGAGAGCTGAAGGGGACTATAAAATCGAGCGGCTTACTGAAGATATTCCTGTCGGAACACGTGTTATCCTAAGCCCTAAAAAACAATTCAACTATATCTTTGAAGCGGATTATCTTGAGAAAAAAATCAAGTTTTATGGAGATGCGCTGCGAGAAAACATTTCGATTGTAGTTGGAGCTACCGAAAAGATTATTCATAAAGAAGAACCCCAATGGCTTGCTTCATCAGTTTCGAAAGCAGAATTGCTGGCTGTTGGAAAAGAACTCTTTCATGTCAACTTTTTAGATGCAATTCCATTTGAAACGACGGCGGGAAAGGCAAAAGGGGTGTTGTATATTTTACCTTTCCGTACGCAGTTTAGCAGTAAGCAGCGTCACCGTATCTACTTGAAGCGCATGTTTCTCGCTGAAGAAGATCAGTCTATTTTGCCAAATTGGGCTTTTTTTGTCCGGATGCTTGTCAACACAGAGGAACTTAGTGCCACCGCCTCACGGGAGTCTTTGATGAAAAATGATCTACTACGGCAGGCGCGAAAAGAAATAGCTGCTGTGCTGAAAACGTACCTGCAACAGGTGAAGAAGATCGATTTCGATATATATATTCGCATTATCCAAACTCACTATCTCCACTTGAAAGCTTTTGCGCTTGAAGATCCGGACTTTCTAGCGATATTTTTGGCAGATATTCCGTTTGAAACCAATCGCGGACAACGAAGCTTTCAAAATATCATTGATCATCAGCAACAGCTCTATTACTGTGCTGATTTTGAAGATTTCAAACAGATTGACCGTATGGCCGATACACAGGGGATGATTCTTGTGAATGCGTCCTACACATTTGATACCGAGTTGCTCCGCAGGATCAAACAAAAATATAGCGATTATAAGATAACAGAGATGTCGCCCAATCAGCTCCTGGAAACGTTTCAGCCGATTCATGAAGATGAGCACAATCACTATGTTTCTTTTCAGAAAGAAGTGCAGCGCATTTTAGACGATTATAGCTGCGTCCTTGAAATTAGACGGTTTAAACCGATTGATACGCCGGCTATTTTTACAAAAATGGAGCAAAATAATGTAGAAAATACGATTAGCCAATTAAAGGAAAATGCAAATCCTTTTGCGCAAGTACTCAAGACATCGAGGCCGAATAAGATCCAGAATACGTTATGTTTAAATGCTGACAATGCGTTGATCAAAACGCTAATGGATATAAAAGATGTCTACATGCTTCGTTCAGTTATGGAAGTGCTTTACGTGCAGGCGCTAATTTTGGGCAAGTACCCTGTCCAGGAGCGGGAAATGAAGGTCATGAACGAGGCCTTGAAAAGCCTCATCGTCATGGGGTTGGATAATTTTGTGAATCTTTAAAGCGGTTGAGTATACTTCTCCGCGTAAGGATTTCCTTTTATTGCATAAAAAATATATTAAAAAGTAAATATACTCAAAAAAAAGAGGGAGTAATTAGATGTACACACTTAAAATTCAGAAACTTCGCAATCAGGTTGCACGAGTAGACAATACCTTGGAAAAGGTTAACCTGTTGACACAGGCTATTCGGATTGCAGATGAAAATCAAGATATTGAATGGGGATATGACCTTCGCTTAGATTTAATCAGCGAAGAGATAGACCTTGCTTTTTCAGCCGAGTCATTACCTGCGTTTGCGTGGATATTACAGGCTTACGATGAAAATCCTGAACTCTTTAATGAAGAAGACTTCTTGTGGCAATACAAATGGATGATGTCCGAATTATACGATAATCCTGCTGTCAGCCGTGAGCAGATTGAAGCGGCTTTGCGCGACTTTGAACAACGATTGATCCGCAACGGTTATGGTAAGCGTGCCATATACAATGAGGAGCTGAGTGATGCGCTGGCGCAAAAAGATATTGTCGCTATCGAGCGCGCATTGAAAAACGTAAATGCTATGCAAAGAGATGACATGAGCGATTGTGAAGCCTGTGAAATGGATGCAGAAGTATCAGCAACACTCATACAGGATGGCTATAGCCCAGCAGTCGATAAAGCCTTACCTTTAATTGAAGGCCAGTTTACCTGTTCGCATGTGCCTTTGCGTACGGCAGTGAACCTGGCTTATGAAGGTCTTAAGCAAGGTGATACTGAACAGGCCGATAAAATGGCGCTGCTGGCAGAAAAGGAGGTGTTTAAGAAAGAAAAGGACTCCGCAATTTTGATTTCGGCAATTAAACTAGCAACCTATTTTTCCTATACCAATATTGGTAAAGCGAAGGAATGGATCGAACGATTTTTGCCTTGGGCTGATGGTCCCGACAATCGATCCATGTTTCAGTTGGCCTGCTATATCTGTGAAGCCATGAGGAATTTTGGCCCTGATGAATCTTTTATGCTTGAGCTCGGCAATCAGCATAATTTTTTTCAAGGGAAAAATACCTACACCGCAAGCGAATTGGCCAATCATTATGGAAAACTGGCGGATCAACTCGCAGACCGCTTTGACCAACGTAATGGCAATCACAACTTTCGCAATCAGTTAATGTCCCTTTAGCTTGGAATGGCTGCAGAAATCCCTGATTTCCGTGATGAAATTCAGTTGTTTTGAAGGCTATCTTTGTGTAAATGAGCATTAAATACTGAAATACATCAACAAAATAGATCAATATGATTAAACAATTTATTACGGGCATGATGACCGCAGCGGTTCTGAGCCTGTCAAGTTGTGGTTCGGGAGAAAAAGATCCTGCAGCATACAACAATTCAATTATTACCGTTATAAATAGTAGTGAAAAACATGTGACAGACATGAATGCCGCCATGAATGGCTCCGATTATACGAAAGCCGAACAGGTCCGCGCAGATTGGGAAAAATCTTTGAATGATGATATCAAGAAAGTCGAAGATCTGGGAGATTTTAAAGGCGATGCGATATTCCAAAAAGCAGTTCTTGATGGCTTAAATGGGTATAAAAAAATCGTTACAGAGGATTATCCGAAATTGATTAAACTCCGAAAAAATAAGACACCTGATGCTGCTAAAGAGTCTGAATTGCTTGAAAATATCAATAAAGCATTTGAAAATATGAGCAATGGTGTCAATCAAGCATCTACAGCATTTGAAAGTAAATATAAAAGTTAACCTTATTGCATGAGCAATTGGGTAAGCCACATCACCAAGAAATGATGTGGCTTTGTTTTTTGCAGTACAGCTGTTGCTTAAGAAATACGGCTGTATTGACTTGTATTGTTAGAGATCGTTTTTAGGGATCCTAAAATCTTTGCGCAATATTGTAGGAATGCGCCTAGCAAAACAAAATGCTAACAAACGTTAAAACTCCGAAGGCCGAACTTGAATTTCATATTTTTATGTAGTTTTACATGAAGCTTGGACGGAGAGTGCCAAGTATATCATTAATACAATCAAAATAGGTTAATAGGTGCATAAGCTATTGACAAATACAGAGTCCAATGAAAGCCATATCAATTTTAACTGCCGTGATTTTGTCTTCCTGTGTAGGCATCTCGATCACAGCTCACGCACAGGAAGTCGCCAAAAATTTAGACTACTTAGTGCTTATGAATGCAGATACCCTTTATGGGAAAATCTCCTCTGTAAAAGATCAAAAACTCAAATTTGAGAATCAGCAAAAAGAAAAGTTAACGTTTGAGCCGGGCGATATCTATCGTGTATATTGGCAATCCAAAAAGAAAGTTTATGCGCCCTCTTATGTAGAAGATGGACTAGAAGTGGTGCCTGGAACATCTCCAAAGATGTATCGAATTCAGAAGGGGCTCAATCAAAATCCCACTTTCGCAGAAGTACTGGCTGATGGAGAAATTATTGCATATTATGTTTCGGAAACGAAGGTCAGTGGTGGGGCCGGCATAGCTATTGGTGGTGGTGCAGGTACGATGGGAAATATCATGGTCAATAAATATAAACATGCTTATGCATTGAAAAAATCAACTGGCGAGGTCATTGAAATCAATAGCAACCATAATGGGTGGTTTAGTGATGTGAAAAAGAAAAGACCCATTACTTTTGGTAAATTGATCAATGACGAACCGGAGTTGTTTGCTGAGTTTGAAAATGAAAAAAAGTATGATTATGATCTTTTTATTAAATACATCATGCGATATAACGAATTACAAAAATCGAAGAGCTCTCCGGAATCAACAGAGCGATTCTTTATTTATTAAAACGAATTTATGATACTTATCATCTTTATTGTATTGACTATAGTCGCAGCCTACGGCTTTTGGTTGCTATTTGAAAAGGCAGGGCGCAAAGGCTGGGAGGGAATTGTTCCCGTCTATAGTCAGTGGATACAATCGCGTATACTCGGCAAGAAGACCTGGCAGCTTATCCTTTTGCTTGTTCCGATCGTCAATGTTTTTGTCTTTTATAATCTCTACCTTGATTTTATTCATTGTTTTGGAAAAAGAAGATTTTGGGAAAACTGCGCCGCGGCGCTGCTTCCGTTTATCGTACTGCCACTTTGGGGCAGAGATAAAAACGTGCAATTTCTGAATGGGCTATATGCCAAAAATCTGAAAGCAGCGCATGCCGAAGGTCGCGTGGCGACAAAGGAATCTGAACTGAAAATTGCGCATCAATCGTATATAGACTATAAGAAAAAATATCCCTATAAAAAATCGATGGTACGAGAATGGGCGGATGCGATTGTTTTTGCGACTGTCGCTGCAACCTTGATTCGTGGTTTTTTATTGGAGGCATTTATGATTCCTTCGGGGTCTATGCAACAGTCTCTCCTCATAGGAGATTATCTTTTTGTCAGTAAACTAAATTACGGCCCCCGTATTCCAAATACACCTATAGCGTTTCCTTTTGCACATCATACGATGCCATTAGTAGGAGGAAAAGCATTCTCCGAACTCATTAAAATTCCTTACAAACGATTGCCCGGATTTCAAGAAATAAAACGGAATGATGTGATCGTTTTTAATGCACCTGCCGGTGATACTGTTGCTGTCGAAAATCAAGACTTGCCCTATTATGACTTGGTGCGTAGCATGGGGCGTGAAGCAGTACATCAACAATTTACAATTCAGACCCGCCCAGTCGATAAACGCGAACATTTAATTAAACGCTGTGTGGGAATGCCCGGGGATAAAATTAGCATGACAGAAGGAGTATTGTTTGTGAACGACCAACCAGGTTTTGTAGCCCCGGAAAGTCAGATGGATTATACGGTGATCACAGATGACACAGGTCTGAACGAACAGCGCCTGAAAGATATGGAAATAGAAGTCTCTTTAATTCAGCCTGGAGTTTACCTAATCTTTCTAACAAAAGACCAGGCAGCCATGGTAAAATCTTGGTCCAATGTCAAATCCATGCAAATGAACTTGGAAAAACCGGGAGTGGCTCAAGCAAATACCTTTCCGAACGACCCACAATACAAATGGAATTATGATAATTTCGGCCCCTTTGTTATTCCTCGAAAGGGCATGACTATTCCACTGAATGCACAGACCTTACCACTCTATGAGCGAGCCATAAGGGTGTATGAAAATAACCTGTTGGAAAAGAAAACGGATGGGCTTTATATCAATGGAAATCGAACAGATTCCTACACCTTTAAAATGGATTATTATTGGATGATGGGAGATAATAGGCACAACTCGCTCGATGCGAGGGATTGGGGGTTTGTTCCTGAGGATCATATTGTCGGAAAAGCATTATTTACCTGG
>Ga0265296_1001509_pt1 | contig 26620 bp, 24 predicted proteins | sample MunlanPumphouse1_FD_189073 | JGI IMG/M metagenome (GOLD analysis project Ga0265296, IMG submission 189073) | Groundwater microbial communities from a municipal landfill in Southern Ontario, Canada - Pumphouse #1 | ecosystem: Environmental > Aquatic > Deep subsurface > Groundwater | place... | reverse complement strand
GACTCATAGACCTGCCGCCAATCACCCTTGGAGGAAAAGATTCGCCTCACAGGCTCTTGTCTTAACAACAGCTAACTAGGACATTTCTAAATCCCTGGAAGTAGGACATTTCTATTTCCCGTTGACATTCATTCGTGGCCGGTTGACGAAACCAGTCATTTTTTCTACACTCCCAGTCTGTTCTTTACCTTTGGAGGTCTCATGTATCCTCTCCTTTCTGAAGCCTTTGAGTTTCTTCGTCTCATTCATGATGTTCCCGCAAAACGGACGGAAGCGATCATCCAACTTGAAGAAGAACAGGACGGGTATCGCATCATTTGGTTTGGAAAGCGTGAGCCGGATTTGGAAGAGGAGTTTGCCAGACTCGTTTCCACGGCAGGTTTTGAACTTGCCAACGTTTCCGTTTGGAACATGCGTTACCTGCGGTGGGTGCAAAAAGGAAGAAGAGGGGCCCTTTCGATCCCCCTTCTGTTTATCAAAGAAACGGACAAGATTCCTTCCGCGGTTGACTGGCGTCACATCGCACTGGGCGCAGGCTTGAGGATCGACTTTGCGCGGTCACCCCATCTTCTTAATGTCTTTGAGGGAGTGGATCTGCGTGAGCTCAACGCCAATGTGCTCACCCCCTGGACGCTTCCCGGCGACGGTCGCAAACTCGTCGCCGACATTCGAGGGATGAGTCCTCTGCGTCTTACGATTCTGGAGCGATTGGATCTTGCGCGATCCGTACTTGATAGCGGTCAGATTCGTGAGATCGTCAACTGGGTGGAAAAACATCCTGACAGAATCGCAACCCTCGGCGGCGTTGTTCATCAAGATCAGACACAGGCTGATGATATGACGCTTTTGGCCTGTACGTTGCGAGACGCTCCAAAGCTTTCTATTGAAACGCAACGGCGGTTCTATCAAGCGCTTTTGTGTGCCCCAAAGACGTTCTCGACTCTTGCTTTTGATCTTTCTGTTCGTCTGCCTTCCGAGTGGATTGAAATATTCCTCGGCTACGAAGATTTGCGAGCCGACGCACGAGGATATCTCACCAGTCGACAACAGCTTCTCGAAGCTCCTCACGCCTCCTAACAAACGACCTATGACAGGTCGTTTTTTCTGTTTAGGAGCGCAAAGCGATGGTACAATGGAAAGGTATGAATAAAACGTTTTTGGTTCGCAAGCGTGACGGACGCATCGAACCTTGGTCAGAAAAAAAATTAGAGACAACCGTCGGCAAAGCTTTTCGTTTAACCCAACATCACAATGGTCAAGAATTACGTCGATTGGTTTCTCGCATCGGACGCATCATTCATACACGTTTTGTGGAACAGATTATTGCTTCTGATGAAATTCCGTCCGTCGTGGAAGAAGTGTTGGTGGGGCAGGGGTATGTGGAAACAGCCAGTGCCTATCTTTTGTATGTGCGTGAACCGAGAAAACGTTTGCGTGCGCGTGAATATTTTGGGATCCCCGACGATCTTCACTTGGGGATGAACGCGCTTTGGCTTTTGCAAGAACGTTATTTTTTACGAGATAAAGACGGTAAGGTGGCGGAGACGCCGCGTCAGTTATTCCATCGCGTGGCAAAGACCATCGCGCAGGGTGAACATCACTACAAAGAAACACCGGAGGACATCGAACGTTGGACTCAATGGTTTGAAGATCTTTTGTCCAATCGTGTTTTTCTTCCCAATTCACCCGCGCTTATGAATGCGGGCACAAAATCTTCTCAACTCTCCGCGTGTTTTGTGTTGCCGCTTGAAGATTCCATTGCAGGCGTTTTTGACACGCTTGCGTGTACCGCGCGCATCCAACAAACCGGTGGAGGAACAGGATTTGATTTTTCTTCCCTGCGTCCGCAAGGCGATCTTATTCGTACGACCGGAGGACAAGCGTCCGGTCCGGTGAGTTTTATCGAATTGTTTCATCATGCCACCGAAGTCATGAGGCGCGGAGGAAAAAGAAGCGGTGCCAATATGGCGGTTTTGCGTTTTGATCATCCGGATATTGAAACCTTTATCACCTCCAAGCGTGATCCCCGACATCTCACTAATTTCAATGTCTCCGTTGGAGTGACCGACGCGTTTATGCGCGCCGTGCGACGAGGAACATCCATCGCCCTCAAACATCCTCGCACAGGAAAGATCGTGCGAAAGATTTCCGCACGAAAATTATTTGAACAAATCGTGCATGCCGCTTGGGAAACCGGGGACCCGGGATTGTTATTTTTGGATGAGATCAATCGAAAAAATACAACCAAGCATTTGGGAGAAATCACGGCGACCAATCCTTGCGGGGAGCAACCTCTCCATCCGTGGGAAGCCTGCACGCTAGGATCCATCAATCTCACCAAAGTGTTGAAAGGCATTCCAACCAAAGGGGATGTGGATTGGGGACTTTTGCGTCAGAGTATTCACAGCGCCGTGCGCTTTTTGGATAACACGATTGATAAGAGTCATTATCCGGACACACGCATTACCAAGATGGTGCAAGGTAATCGTCGTATTGGATTGGGCGTCATGGGCTTTGCGGAATATCTGATTCATCTTGGCGTCCCTTATGCTTCCGCTCAAGCGCTTAAAGAAGCAAAACGCTTGGCGACTTTTTTGCGGGACGAATCACATCGCGCTTCGGAGCAGTTGGCTCGCGAGCGCGGCACGTTTCCTTTTTACAAAGGGTCGGTGTGGGAGCAACGGGGGATTCCCATGCGTCACGCATCAGTGACCACGATTGCGCCCACGGGGAGCATTTCTCTTATTGCCGGATGTTCTTCTGGGATTGAACCGCTGTTTGCCGTAGGGTTTGTCCGCGAGACAGGTCAAGGCATGCATTTGTTTGAAGTCTCTTCTTTTTTTGAAGAGATCGCCCGACAGGAAGGATTTTGGAGCTCCCATCTTTTACATAAAATTTTAAAAACCGGTTCGGTGCAAAAGACGTCCGAGGTTCCTCATGCCATTCAAGAATTGTTTCGGACAGCCCACGAGATTCCTGTTGTCCAACACATCCGCATGCAGGCGGCATTTCAGGCGGCGACCGATCATGCGGTATCCAAGACGGTGAATCTTCCCGCCAATGCGCGTGAGGCTCATGTCCGGGAAGCCTTTTTGTTGGCATGGAAACTTCATTGCAAAGGGGTGACCGTGTATCGGTATGATTCCAAGCCGCAACAAACGCTTCAAAAAGGAATTGTCGTCGGTCTTAAACAAAAACATCCTTTGCTTGTGGCACATGCCGGATATACGGGAAGTTGTTCCAACGGGACGTGTCTTTCTTCTTGATATGACAAAAGAAGAGGCGTCCGCTCTTTTGTGGGCGGCGGAAGAGGGAGACATCCCAGAGATTGATCTTCATGGGATGAAGGTGATGGAGGTACGACATGCGTTAGAGACTTTTTTACATCACACCTATCTTCAAGGAGAGTCTGTTGCGCGTATTGTTCACGGAAGAGGGGATGGTGTGTTACGACAAGAAGTGCACAAGGTACTTTCCCAAACGGATTTTATCGATCAGTTTCAGGATGCCACGCATCCCGCCTTGTCGGGAGCCGTCACGGTCGCGCTTTTTTGCCCGCTCAAATAATTTCGCAATCAGGTGGTTCATCCACCTTTTTTGTTTTACAATACAACCACCTATGACTTTATTTGGTTTATCTCCAAAATTTCCTCAATCTTCTGAAAATAGAGAGTCTTTTTCCGTTTCCCTTTCCGAAGCGGTGCTAGATTCTTCCTCTTGTGACCGCGCTCGCGTTTCTCTTCCAAAACAACATCGTGCTCGCTTTGATGAACTGAGAAGAGGTATCCTTGCTTTCTGTGATGAATTCCATATTCCCGTCTCCGCTCTTTCAAACAAAGCAACCTTTGAAAGGGAGCTTACTTCCAAAAAAATTCCTTCACCGCGCATGGCAGAAGTGGTTTTGCTTTTTCAACGTCTTGAATATCTTCTTGTCCATAAAGAACCTCTCAAAGAAGAACCCACGGAATCTCTTGAGTATGCGGAACAATTTTATAACCTCAGCGAACAATATGAGGATCAAGTCAACCTTCTTAAGGATGCGGGGATCCTTGATAAAGATGACGCAATGACAGGGATCGATGGTCAGAAGTATCCGATTCCAACCCTTGAACAGATCGCGGAACATCTCTGCTCCCCTGAACAAAAAGAAATTCTTCGTACCAAACACGATCAAGGATTTACAAAACTTCTTCTCGTTCCCTTTGGAATGAGTCTGACTACTCTTATCTCTCTGTTCAAACTATTCCTTTTAGACTACCAACATGACCATCCGGATTTTTCTTTGGATGATAATGAACCTCTTTGGACAAGGGAAGAAGTGACTCAAGGAATTGACATGGGAGATCATCCCGAACTCGTCTACTTTCCCAAGTCTTATATCGAAGAAGAACATCAAGGCAAAACAAAAGCTCAGATTCTTAAAGATCAAACACAAGATTTTGATGCTGTCCACGGTTGGAGAATGCTCCTTTTACAATCTTCTGATCCAGGTGACCCTGCCAAAGGTATTGCTCCCATTCCCAGAGAAAATAAAAGAGAGATTCGAGGAAAAGAAATGCCTCGTCCGGATTTGAAAGCCGATACAATTTCAGACGAGTATCTCTCCAGTCTTGTAGAAGCGAAAGATGACCCTACCTCTCCTTATTATTATGAATCGGGGATGACCCCTGAAGATTGGTTTGTTGCCTTTATGACGCATTTGAGAGAAACCGGACAGCCTTTGGATAATCACAGAAACGGGAAGGACAGTATTGCTCATCTGACAGGATCTTTTTTCCCTCGACTTGTTTATGCGCCGAGTGCATGTTGGAACGAAGACTTTCACCAGGCGGGTTTGGACTTGAGTCCTGCAGGGGGTCATTGGAACAAAGGCAATGGAATCCGTTCCTCAGTGGCGATTTAATTTTGTTATGTCTTTCTCTCCTCATACATCTCCGGAGTCTTCTCGTCATGAAGACGATAGACCCCTGCCTCCGCAGGGGTTGCAGAGTGAAGCGGTAGAAACAAACAGCCGCCATCCCCGCGAAGGCGGGGATCCATCGTCTTTAGGTTTTCTTTCCGAAGCTTTTTTGGATTCCTCCGCCTCCCGTATTCGCGCGGAAATTCCGCAGGAGTATCAGAAACACTTTGATGAACTACGGAGTGCGATTCTCTCTTTTTGTCACACGTTTGAAATTCCAACCGAATCTCTTTCCAATGTGGAAGCGTTCGGAGCCCAACTGAACGCTAAAAAAATATCTCATAAAAAAATGGGTGAGGTTCTCCTTTTATTTCAACGTCTGGAATATCTGATTGCCCATAAGGAACCTTTCCAAGAGAAACTATCGGGAGAAGTCATGGAATATGCGGAGCGTTTGTATCATCTTCAAGAACAATATGCGGCTCAAGTGCATCTTTTGGAAGATGGGGGAATTCTTGAGGATGGCATCATTACGGGGATAGACGGTCACGCGTATCCTGTTCCCACATTTGAACAAATCGCCCTGCGTCTTTATGAGCGCAAAGAAGAACTTCAAACCAAACGCGATCAAGGATTCACAAAACTTCTTCTTGTTCCTTTCGGGATGAGTTTGACGAATTTTTTGGATGTCCTCAATCAATCTCTTTTTACAAAAGGAGGCAAAAAACAATTTGTATCCACAGAGAATATTTTTTATACAAATGCAGAGATAGACCTTTTTTATCATCCGACATCTTTTGACCACGATGATGGAGGTCAGACAAAACAGCAGATTCTGGATGCAGAGATGTCTGATCCCACAGCAGCATCTTTTGCTCCCGGGTGGCGAGTGATTCTTCTTCAATCCGCCGACCCCAAAGAGACTCAGGATAAAGGCGTTATGACCATTCCTGCGCGAGGGGAAGAAGGAATATGTTGGGGGCGACGTGATCTTTGTACAGGGGATCCTCCCAGAGAATATCTAAAAATTCTTCAAGAAGCCCAAAAGGATTTGTTTTCTCCGTATCATGGGGAATCTGGAATGACGGTTGAAGATTGGATCATCGCTTTTTTAACGCACTTTGAAGAGACAGGTGAATTTCTTGATACATTTTCAACAACCAACGGGGCGACACCCTACCTCATGGGAAACTATTTTTTTGGGTATGTCCCGCATGTCTGTTTTGCGGAAGGAAGAGTTAATCTATTTAGGAGAGGTGTTGATGGAGCATTTGAGGATTCAGGAACACGTTTTGTCGTCGTTGTTTAGATGTGAGATTCTTGTGCTTTTGGAAGAAGCGCAAATAGCGTAAAATACGAATACTATGTGGCGATCGACATCCTCCACACCTTCAACACAAACGGAGTATTTTGAAACGATCATGCGTCGTATTGTTTTAAACGATGCATATCAAAAAAAGGCGCAAGCTCTCATTAATAGCTTGGCGCAAGAAGAACCTCTGTTTGCAGAATCTCTTTTGACTCCCCAGTCGCCTTCTTATCATGGAGAAGGACCTTTCCTCCGTGATCATCTTGAGAGTATGCTCATGGTATTTTTTGCGATGGTGGAAGGAGATCTTCATTTGCTGGATGTTGAGGAACTGTGTCGTCTCAAAGGATTTGAGGGGGAGATTCAGGAAGTGGAGGAAACCATTCGCGAGCATGCGGCACTTTTTGAAGTGTTTATTCTCGCGCATGATGTTGGAAAATGGGGGAGTGTCTTTTTTACCGCTCCGGCGGGAAGTCGGGGAGAAGGAGCGGGGTTGCAGATGAAGCTCTCGGATCGTTTTACTCCCGAAGGACCTTCGGAGCGGGCGAAAATTCGGTGTCGCTATTTGGAAACCTATCGCGAGTTTTGCAAACAATATCCGCAAGAATCTCCTCAAGCCCAGCAAATTCTTTTTGCCGACACGTACGAAGTGACGACGCATTATTCCGGACACGAGTATCTCATCCATGCTCCTGTCTATCGAGAGTTTCTTTTCCGTTTGGCAGAGGCGCGGCGTTTGAGCGATCGGGATGTGGCGCTTTTGGAAGATTTGATCGTGCATCATATGCAACCCGTGCGCGGATATCGCAAAGGTCCCGCGCCCTCTCGCATAGAAATTTCGATGGGGATCGCGCACGCACGAGGCTATGATGCGGATGATTTTTTGGATCTTCAACAAGCGGGATTATTTTTGGATCTCGCCTGCGGATCACGATCGTATCGTCAAGGACGTTATCATCGAGACCTCGAAACCTTTATTCATTTTTTAGAGAGTGAACACGAATATGCTCCTTGGAAACGGGAAGAAAAACAACACAAGCGAGAGGAACAAGAAAAAAGAACCAACAATTTTTTCTTTCAACAAGCGGGACTTGATGGGGTGGCGCTTATGGATTTGCTCAAGATGTCTCCCGGGCCTGCGTTTGGAAAAATGTTGGGTGTTATTCATGCGGCCATTTTGGGAGAAGCGTCCATGCCACGTTTTGCCAAAGGAGTGAATGAAGAGTTGGGTCGCCGTATGAGCCAGTTTTATCAATTGAAACTTACCAAGGAAGTTTAAAGTATGATTGCATCACTGCAAGGCACCGTGACCTATCGGGGAAAAGGATTTGTGATTGTGGAAAATGCCGGGGCGGGGTATCAGGTTTTTATTCCAGATCTTGCTGCGCCTCATGAGGGGGCAACTATTTTGCTTTATACGCACGAGGCGGTGCGAGAGGATGCTCGAGAGTTGTTTGGATTTTTTTCCATGGAAGCCTTGGAACTTTTTTGGAATCTTTTATCTGTTTCCGGAGTGGGGGCACGCAGTGGACAAAAGATTGTGTATGCCGCGACCCCGCGCGAGGTGCGCGAGGCCATCCAAAAAGAAAATCTTTCTTTTTTTACCAGTGTTTCCGGGATTGGAAAAAAGACGGCGCAAAAAATCATTTTGGAACTGAAAGGAGTGCTTACCGATGGATCGGGGACGTCGGTTTTGGATCAAGATGCCGTGGAAGCACTGGTGAGTTTGGGATATGCCAGGCGACAAGTGGAAGAAATTTTGGCCATGGTCGATGGAGATCAAACCGAGGATCGTGTACGACGGGCATTACAATTATTGGGAGGAGCGCGTTAGCTATGTCGTGGACTCTTTGGGAACACACACCATCTTGGAATACGTTTTTGACACAAAATGGCCCGCGGTCCGGGGCGTTTTTGCAATCCTTCGAATGGGGGAAGTATCAGGAAGCGCTTGGGGATCGGATCGTGCGTTATGCGTTTGTGCAAGAAGGGGAGATGAAAGCGATTGCCATGCTTGTCTGTGTGGAGCGACCGCTTGGTGTGCGTTTTGTGTATTGTCCTCGCGGACCGATTTTTTCTTTTGACCTTTCTTTGACGGATCGTTTGTCCGCCATCCGATCTTTGGGATCACTCTGCTCTGTAGACTTTTTGCGTTTTGAACCTTCATGGGAAGGAGGCGAGATCAAAGGAGTCCATAAAAGTCCAACCATTCAACCGCCGGAAACCTTGCTTTTGGATTTGTCACAGTCCGAAGAAACGTTGTTGTCCGCCATGCATCACAAGACCCGTTATAATATTCGGCTTGCGGAGCGCAAAGGGGTGAGGGTGGAAAAACGGCGGGCGGAAGAGTGGAAAGAGATCTGGCCGCTTTTTGAAGAGACCGCGAAGCGGGACGGATTTCGTCTGCATCCGTGTGAACATTATCAAAAACTTTTAGCGTGCGTGGATGAATCCCTGGGCGGAGCATCCACTCATCTGGTGACCGCGTCATTTGAAGGAACCTTGATTGCGGCTGCCATTTTTGTAGACATGGCCGGCACACGCACCTATCTTCATGGCGCCACGTCCAATCTGTATCGAGAAGTGATGACTCCTTACCTTTTGCATTGGCAGGAAATCTTGGAGGCAAAAAATAAAGGGATGTGTTGGTATGATTTTTGGGGCATCTCTCACACCCATCCGTCGTGGGCGGGATTTACACGCTTCAAAAAAGGATTTGGCGGGGAAGAAGTGTCTTATCCGGGGACCTATGATGTGGTTCTTGATCACCCCAAGTATCTCTTGTACGCTGTTGCCCGTCGGTTCTTGTATGGCCGTCGGCATATATAGAGAAAATTTCCAATTTCTAATTTCTAATGAAGGAAGAGTTCTAATTTTTGATATCGCTGTAAGGCTCCAACATTGTCCGGCGAAGCCGGATCTGCCTCTGGCGGAGAAATTAGATATTAGAAATTAGGAATTTTTTTCAACATGCGCCCGTAGCTTAGCTGGATAAAGCGTCAGCCTCCGGAGCTGAAGACCGCAGGTTCAAATCCCGCCGGGCGCACCACCGAGCTGAGCTCGGTTGGTCGTGCATAGCCAAAGCTGAGCTTTGGCCCGAAGACCAACATCAATATTTAAGCTCAGCGAGGTGAGGCCAGTTCAACTGGCCCATCGAAGAATAATGAATGGAGTGAGTCGAAGGGCTTTGAAACGTTTGTGATGAACAACCGCTCTCTCCGAGTCTGAGCGACGAGGTTGTTAGACCTCAGAGTCGAAGACATGATCTTCGACCGCACAACAGATATAGTTAGAGCGAGGTGAGGCCAGCTTAGCTGGCCCATGGGTATTCCTTAAAGACAAATAATTTTCTTCGGTGAAAATCTATTGATGAAAAATATGAAAATGAAAAAATACATTTTTATCTCCGGTGCGGTGGCATTCGCGGTGGCAGGAGTCATTTTTTACAGTCTCTATCGTCCCACCCCTCCTTGTTGTGATGTTCCTGTTGTGAACGAAAATAACGTGACGGAAAAAGACAGTCAACCTTCCGCTGATTATATTTTTTCAGAAAAAAATAATTATGAGGAAGAGACGACGGGTGCGACCAGACAGGTTGCTCTTGAAAAGACCGCCGTCTACGACATGAATGACTATTTGGGTTTTCCAAAGGGGAACACACTCAAGACACACAGTGTTTGTTATGACGAATCCATCGGGCAAGGATATATTGCGGGGATTTTAACTTCAGAGGTTGCGGTTTTTAAAAATGATAAGGTTTTTGCTTATGTGGATACCGGCATGGGGGTTGGAGATTTTTTATTGAAGGAACTGTATTGTGGCGGCGGAGAAGTGCTCGTGGTTTCTGATAATGAGACCGTGAAGATAGATGGGGCGACGCTAGAGGTATCGGATTCGGTTTCCTTCGATCCTTCGGTACATGTAAAAAGCGTTTACATGAGTGCTGATTTCGGACTTGTGGCTTTCGCTATACCGGATACGAAGAGTTATGTTTTTTATGATTTGGATACCATGAAAGAGGCGGGAGAAATTTCCATAGACCGGGGAAAGATGTTTTATAAAAAAGATGGGACGATTCTGATGGTGGACGCTCTTTCAAACACCAAAGGCTACGAGGTAAAAACAATAGGACAAGATTTTTTGGAAAAAGATTCTTACACGATCGAGAGCAAACCGGAGACGATCGATATGGATTATGATGAAGCCAATAACGATCTTTGGGTGTTGGTAAGAGGCGGAAAAATATTGATTTTTGATCTTGATGATTATGAGAAAAAACCTTTTGTCATCAAGACCGAAGTTCCGGATCCAAAGGCGATCGTGTTCGATCCGGATTACACCGTCGTCATGACTGAAAACGGGTATGATGAAGACGGGTATGGAGATTTTCTTGGCGGGATCGCGATTTTAGATACTCAAGCGCGTGAAGTTTCCAAGATCGTCCGCATTCCGTCTCATCATACGTCGATCGAGTTGGATCCCGCGGCCCATATGGCGTATATCACCAACAATGGAGACAATTCCGTGAGCCGTGTGAATCTTGTCACAGGAGAGATTGAAGCGATTATTAAAGCCGGAAGTTCTACGGAAAGTGGCGCCGTTGCAAGCGATGGAAGTTTATACTTAAGAAACAGACTTGGGGGAAACTCCATCATGCATCTCAATCCCGCAACGGGTGTATTTTCGAATATTGCTTGTGCCTATCCCTGGCCGGTGGGGATCGCTTACAGTTTGTCTTTGAATAAAATTTTTACGTTTGATTTCTTGAACAGTTCCATCAGCGCCATCAATCCTGAAACGGATGAGATTGAGGCCGTGTACAATTTACCTGTGCCGGACGGATCTACGGATGCGGTTGGAGATATGACGTATGATAACACGCGTAATGTGGCCTATGTTGCCATCCCCGAGCAAAATGTTGTGGTCGCGGTTGATCTGGTGACAGGAGAGACGATTCAAGTTGTGGAAGTTGAAGATTATTTAACCGAAGGCACCTATGGGGAGTTGGGAGGGCCCGGAGAGTTAGTGGTCGCCACCTATGAGCCGACGGCAAAGTTGTTTGTGTATGCAAAACAGGTTTCCCAGATTTTTGTGTATGACGGTTTGAATGATTTTGCGTTAGTGGGAACAATCAATGTTTCCAAGACGGGGAATGAAAAGGAAAATTTTCCTTACGCCCTTGTGGTGGATCAAGCGCACGATCGTCTGTATATCGGATCAAATATTTATGATGCAAAGACGTACGCCTGGGTAGGATCGTTGGCCTATGGGGAGAGTGTGGCTTGGGCTGATTGGGAGGATGATATATTGTTCACGGTTTCCGTGAATGAGAAGGCAAACGATCAGGAGACACTCTATGCACTGAATAATCAAGGTGAACTCCTTGATCAAATTGATCTTGCTGAAGGTCAATACGTGAAAGCAAGGTTTGTCCATGATGATGCAAGAGGAGTGATGTACGTACTTTATATGGTGGATTCAAAGGTGTGGGAGATAAAGGTGTTCGCTCAATAAAAGGATTCTGAAGTAAAAAAATCTATGGAGCCAAAGAAAGACATCAAGCAAATCGTTAAGACATTTTACGGTAATGTCGCTACAGGAAAGCGTTGTTGTTCTTCTTGCGGTTGCGGAAAGAAAGATGGAAATGATCGCATGGCAAAAAGTATCGGGTACTCGGATCAGGATATTGCCCGGGCGGGGGAGGCCAATCTTGGATTAGGATGCGGGAATCCTACCGCCTTGGGAGAAATCAAAGAAGGAGACGTTGTGCTTGACTTGGGTTCCGGGGCCGGATTTGATTGTTTTTTGGCGGCAAGAAAAGTTGGACCATCCGGAAAAGTGATTGGCGTTGATATGACTCTTGAGATGATTGAGAAAGCCCGGGCCAATGCTCTCAAGTATGGATATACAAATACCGAGTTTCGTTTGGGAGATATAGAACATCTTCCGGTGGAAGATCATTCGGTTGATGTTGTCATCAGTAATTGTGTCGTGAATCTCGCTCCGGATAAATCCAAAGTTTTTGAGGAGGCGTATCGTGTCTTGAAGACGGGCGGCTGCATGTATCTTTCCGACATCGTTTTGCTTGCGGAGATTCCAAAGGAGCAAAGAGAGAACGAAGCATTGATTGCCGGATGTGTGGGTGGAGCTTTGCTTTTGGAGGAATATATAAACTTGATTCTGAAAGCGGGATTTAATGTAAAGATTTTATCTGAAGACACCCAGATCAGTAAGAGGCAGTATGAGGGGATTGCGCTTGAAAGTCTGAAAGTGGAAGCGACAAAGCGATAGAAGTGTTTTTTCATCAATCAAGACAATCCTGAACATATTTTCAGGATTTTTTGTTGGGGAAATAGGCATTTTTAGGCCAAGACCGTTGACTTTTATGGCACAATAAGCTTCCCTTAATGGAAACCTGGACAGAAAGTTCTAGGCAGGAAAACAGCACCTTGAAACAAAAAGGAGTCAGGTGATGCCAAATCCACCGGAGTCTTATCTTGATCAAAGAAGACCACCCCTTATGGAAGCGATTCAGGCAGAGGGAGAAATACCCCTCAAAGAAGCGGTAGCCTCACTGAAACGCAAGGGCTACTACACGCCCCGACCTCGTCCATGGAGCCTCGGCTTCCGCGATCGAGGTCTTGGCCACGGTGACTATGGTGTTCTCGATTGTTTCGGTGATCCCGTCGTTGAGGATATCGAGCGTGAAGACGCCGAGTTGATCGTCGCGGCAGTGAACGCGTACAAGCCGTGATCTGTCCGCAAGGTTGGTAACTTTCTTACGTCAGCGTGTCAAAAACGTTCCTTTCACAAGAAAGAGGAAAACAACATGGGAATCCTTGAAAATTTGATACTTCTTTTCATAGCCGTAGTTGTTGGGATGATCCTGTTTGGTTTTCATAAAACTCTCGGGAAGAAGAAATCCTTCAATCTCATCGTGGGATTTCTCTCCCTTGGAGCGGCAATTGCTAGTGCCTATTTGTTTTTCACTAAGGGGGAGTTCGTTCACCTTGGTGTGACCGTTGTTTCTCTCATTACGAGTGTGATGTTGTTTTGGAAGGCTGCTCGTCTTCCCAAATAAGAGGGAATACCTTGGTCTTGTTTTACGGGCCCCTTGCGGAATGCGTTTTCGCTCGGGGCTTTTGTGTTTTATAAGGAAAACGAGGATTTTCGTGCCTTCACGATTGACAAAAGGCCAAAAAAAGACTACACTTGCCTGTTATCAAAATTCTAAAAACCGATAACTTTGTCACGACAACGTGGCAAAAAACGTTCCTTCTACAAGAAAGAGGACAACATGGGAATCCTTGAAAATTTGATACTTCTTTTCATAGCCGTGGTTGTTGGAATGATCTTTCACAAAATCCTCGGGGAGAAGAAATCTTTCAATCTCATCATGGGGTTTCTCGCCGTTGGAACGGCGATTGCCGGTGCCTACTTGTTTTTCACTAAGGGGGAGTTCGTTTACCTTGGTGCAATCGTCGTGTCTCTCCTCACGAGCGTTATAGTGTTTTTGAAGGCCACTCGTCTTCCCAAATAAGAGGGAATACCTCGGTCTTGTTTTACGGGCCCCTTGCGGAATACGTTTTCGCTCGGGGCTTTTGTGTTTTATAAGGAAAAACGAGGATTTTTGTGCCTTTACGATTGACAAAAGGCCAAAAAAGGGCTATTCTTGAGCGTCGCAGACAAAGGCGACCCGGATGGTTTCCGTCCGGCTCTCAAGTCCGGAGGTCCCATGGACCGTCAAAAAATGGGTGGTATCGCCTTTCTTCTTCTGCGCGAGCTTATCCTCAAGAAGGGGAAGGATGACAAGAATGTGCGACGGTTGACCGAACGCATCAACCAGATCAATGTCACTCATGATGAGTTCTTTTCCCTCATGGCAAAGCTCTTCAAAGAGATCGTGGACAGAACGTTTCTGGGCGAGTGGATCAATGTCACGATCAAGAGACCCATCAGTGAAGAAGCATTGGGTGAGATTGCCATCAAGCTTGCCAAGGATATCATTCGGCGTAAATCGGTCAGTCTTTCTGGAGACCCCACTCGTGATCTCTTGATTCCTTCTGGGGTTTCTCGCGAAGAGGCCCGTGAATGTGTCTGTGCGATCATGCGCGAGATGATCGACGAGATGGCCGCAGGCAAGACACCCGCGAAGAAGTAGTTCCTTTCCCGTCTTTGAAGGCAAGGTTTGAGTACGGCCCGGTGCTGTGCTCACAAAAGGGTAATTGCTCCCCCTTAAAGCTTCCAAAGCTTGAGGCTTGAGCAGAATAAGAACCTTTCCTCCTTTCCAAGACGGACGAGCCGTGGTCTTCCAAGATCACGGTTTTTTCGTATGCAAAAAATTATTTTTAAAAAAACTGACGAGAGGATTTTACAAGAGAGGGGGGTTCCTTGACCACCCGTCAGATTTGATATATGATATTTTCATACTTAAATATCCTATGTCTACATTATCTGTTCCGCTGACACAAACGCTTGAGATTTTCATTGATGAAATGATTCATCGCGGTATTGCTTCCAACAAAGCTGAAGTTGTTCGGCAAGCACTTCTTAGCTATGCGGAAGATCAAGCGGTCGAAGCTGTTCTTCGATCCGAGCAAGAACTGCGCGAAGGCAAAATTTTACAAGGAGATCTTCGTAAGATTGCCAAGCAACTCCCATAAACTTTCATTATGGAAGTTTGTTATTCGCCCACCTTTGTAAAAATGTTTAAGGTGTTACCAGACGCTTTACAAGAGGAAGTTGTGGAAAAGATAAAACTATTTAAGAATCCGATACATCATAAGTCTCTCAAATTTCATAAACTTTCCGGTCGACTAAAGGATCGTTATAGTTTTTCTGTCAATTATAAAACAAGAATCGTCTTCTGTTATTTGGCCACAAAACCAAGGTTAGCCTATCTTCTCGCTGTAGGCGACCATGCTGTGTACGAGTAACCGTATCCAAAAAAACCGCTCTCGGGGGAGCGATTGTAGGGGGGTAATTTCCAATTTCTAATATCCAATTTCCAATGTCGGAGTCTGACGACGATATCCAAAATATTCTTTCCCTCATTAGAAATTAGGAATTGGAAATTAGAAATTTTCCAAACTATTCCATCGTCGTTCTTTCCACTTCATCAAAGGTAGTCACCCCATCCAACACTTTAAGCATGCCGTCTTGGCGCATGGTGACCATGCCTTGTTGTTTTGCCAATTCATTCATTTGATACTCTGAGATCGTTTCGGAAAGTGCGGCTTTGATCACATCATCCATGGTAATGATTTCGTAAAGTCCCACCCGGCCTTGATAGCCGGTGTGATTGCACGCCTCGCATCCTTTTCCATGATAGAACTTCCATTGTTCTTGCGGAGGCATTACTTCCCCGGATTTTTCAGGAAGATCGGAAAGAATTTGTTTGACCGTCGCGATTTGTTCCGGAGTCAGTGTGACTTCTTCTTTGCAATCCGCATGAATACGACGCACCAAACGTTGGGAAATAATCGCGTTGAGGGAAGGGGCAAGAAGAAACGGTTTGACGCTCATGGAAATGAGACGGGGGATGGCGCCGGCCGCTTCATTGGTGTGAAGGGTGGAAAGCATGAGATGACCCGTGAGTGCCGCATTGATGGCAATGTCCGCGGTTTCTCCGTCGCGAATTTCTCCGACCATGACCACATCCGGATCTTGGCGAAGGACAGAACGCAGGCCGGTCGCAAACGTGTACTCGCGGGTATGATCTATTTGACTTTGATTAATGCCTTCCAGTTTATATTCGATAGGATCCTCAAGCGTGATCACTTTAACATCCGGTTTGTTCAAGAGACGCAGCATGGCATAGAGGGTCGTTGTTTTTCCCGATCCTGTCGGACCGGTTGTCAAAATCATGCCATGAGGTTTTAATAGTTCAGCCATCAATTTTTTTTCTACCAAAGCGCGGAAACCAAGACCGGAGAATTCCACTTGAATGGCGTCAGATCGCAAAATACGCATTACCACAGATTCTCCCCACGTCGTAGGAATCATGGAAACACGGACATCGGTATTGCCGCCGGAAAGGAAAATGGTAAAGCGACCGTCTTGAGGTTTATCAGTGACATTAATTTTGAGACCGCTGATGAGTTTGATGCGAGAAACGATTTTTTTCCAAAGTTCATGATCGAGTTTTGCCACATCTTGGAGGACACCGTCAATGCGAAAGCGCACAATGATGGCTTGCTCTTCCGCCTCGATGTGGACATCGCTTGAATTGAACTGTAAAGCGGCGGCAAGGGCGATCGTCATGATATCCGTGACCGAGGAAGAGCTCATTACTCGTTGGATGTCGGCATAGGAAGTAATTTGCTCCTCGTATTTTTTGATTTCTTCTTCTTGGATGGTGACTCCTTTGACAATAGGTTTGATCGTGGGAAGGGTGTCATAGGAGGCAAGACCCACACGTAAACTTTCTTCGGAGATTTGATAGATCGCTCCATGCGCTTTTGTCCGCTCTTCAAGCTGATAGAGAAGTTCTTTGATCGCAGGCAAAGCAGGATTGGTGGAGCCAATGCGGATATCCGATCCCGTGTTAATAAACGCAATCACGTGAAGCTCTTTTGCCTGCGAAAGAGGAATCAATCGTAACGCTTCGGGACTGATGGGGAATCCTTTGAGATTGAGATAGGGGACCCCGGAGGTTTGTGCTTGGCGCTTGATATCTTGTTCTTTTTCTTTGAGAAGCAAGATGGCCATTTTCTCGTCCAATTTTTCAGAGACCGTTGGTTCATGATCAGTTTGACCGTCTTTCATGCGTCCGAGTAAATCTTCGATACTTTGAGAAGTTGTCATAAACAAAAGAGGGATAATGTCCCTCTAGTGTAGCTTGTTTTTATAAGGAAAGGCAATCATTTTTTAAGCCAGCGCAGGAAACGCGCTATGGGTTGTTTCCCTAAGGTCTCATGAGAAGCATGTTTGTAAAAAGAAATCCAAACGGTGTATTGGAATGTGGTGGAAGATCCGACAAACAAAAGAGTGACAAGACCGATCAGGAACAAACTCACACTTTGACAGATCATAAATCCCACCCAAGAGTCCGTTGACATAAAAAAAGAAGAAGCAAACGCGAGAGGAAGAAGGAGAAGAAAGAGAACGAGACACAAAAGTCCTGCCACGGCGGCAATAAGGAGAAAGACACTGAGTCCCAACTCTAAGGTTGCCAGCCAATGAGATCGGAAAACAGACAACGCGCGTTCCACACAGGAAAAAAAAGAAGCCTTTGTTTTGACCGCATGAATGCTTGCCAACATGGAAAGATTTTGAAGGATGATGAGGACGGGGATCAGAAGACCGAACGCGACAAAAACAAAAAAGGCATGAAGAGATCCTGGATCGCGCAAATAAAGGACAAGGATCAATGTCGCCAAGAGGGTTGCAATAAATCCTCCTATTTTTGTAAGGACATTGATGCCGGCGAGACGTTCAAAAATTTCCAGTTTTTCATACCTCGTTTGCTTGGCGGATTTTTTTTCTTTCTGATCCGTATGCCCGATAAGGATTTGTTGAGAAAGGATGGAAAGAGCGAAAATTCCTAATAAGAGAAGAAGGATAAGAGTCAGAAGAAGCGTGGTTTGCCAAGAGGGAAGAGTGGCAATGTGGGCAAGATAGGTGCCAAGGGTGCGAAGCCCTATAACAGAATCTTGGAAAAGATCGGAAAACCACTGTCCACGATATTCCACACGCCGAACCCCGCGTAAAAACGTGTCACCCAAACCACCACTTTGCAAGATGGCGGCAAAGAGACCAAAAACCCACAGTGATTTTTGTTTCCAAGTACGAGACCACGCGTCTCGAAAAAAGGAACGGTAAATCACAGTGGGTTGTTTTGTTTTCATACTCCTATCCTCCAAAGAGGAGTGTTTAAACGGTTGTTGGTTGGAAGAGTGCCTCAAAGGCTTCTTTTTCAATTGTCTCTTTTTCCAAAAGAGTCGTCGCAATTTTTTCCAACATGGCACGTTGTTCCTTTAGTATAACACGTGCCTTCTCTTGCGCACCATTCACTAATTTTTCCACCTCTGTATCAATGAGCTCGGCCGTCTTTTCGGAATAGTTGCGATTCTCATGAATTTCTCTTCCCAAAAAAATCATATCTTCCGCTTCCCCAAACACGCGCGGTCCGAGGGCTTCACTCATGCCATAACGCGTGACAACTTCCCGAGCCATATGGGTGCATTTTTTTAAATCATCCGAGGCGCCGGTCGTCACATCTCCAAAGACTTCTTTTTCCGCAAGGAATCCTCCGAGCATGGCGGCCATATCATCGAGAAATTCCAGGCGCTTATAGAGTCGGCGGTCTTCGGTGGGAAGTTTTAACGTATACCCGCCTGCGGTTCCGCGACTGATAATGGAAATTTTATGGACAGGATCACAATGGGGGAGGAGATGAGCGATCAGAGCATGACCGGCTTCGTGGTAAGCGGTAATTTTCTTTTCTTCCTCGGAAAGGACCGCGCTTCGGCGCTCCGGACCCAGGAGAACTTTTTCAATGGATTCGAGAACATCTTCTTTTGAAATTTCTTTTTGATTTGCTTTGGCCGCACGGATGGCCGCTTCATTGAGAAGGTTGCTCAAGTCTGCTCCGGAAAATCCCGGAGTGCGCTCCGCAACACGACGGAGATCCACGTCTTTTGCACACGGTTTATTTTGTGCGTGGATGCGAAGGATCGCATCACGCTCTTGAATATCGGGAAGATCAATCACCACACGACGATCAAAACGTCCTGGGCGTAACAATGCCGGATCCAAGACATCTGGCCGGTTTGTCGCGGCGATCACAATGACCCCAATATGCGGATCAAAGCCGTCCATTTCCACAAGGATTTGATTGAGGGTTTGTTCTCGTTCATCATGACTTCCTCCAAGACCGGTGCCGCGTTGACGTCCGACCGCATCAATTTCATCCACAAAGATAATGCAAGGAGCGGATTTTTTGGCACGCTGGAACAAGTCGCGCACACGGGAAGCGCCGACTCCCACAAACATTTCCACGAATTCCGATCCGCTGATATGAAGAAAAGGGACATCGGCTTCTCCGGCAACCGCGCGGGCCATCAGGGTTTTTCCTGTGCCCGGGCGTCCCATAAGAAGCACCCCTTTTGGAAGCTTGGCCCCCATATCCACAAACTTTTTCGGATTTTTAAGAAACTCGACAACCTCCAATAATTCTTCTTTTGCTTCTCTCGCCCCCGCAACGTCTTTAAAGGTGATTTTTTGTTTTTGATCTTTTGAATCACGTGCGCCGGATTGTCCAAAGGATAATGCACGGTTGTTTGCTCCTTGCATTTGTCTAATCATGAACCAGAAAATCACGACAAAGAGCACCAAAGGAAGGAGAGAGGGAAGGAGAATACTCAAAAAGTAGGCACCACCCCCTTGTTCTTTCATGGTGATATTGGCTCCTTTGAGTTCTTCCGCACTCACACCATATTGGGTGAGAAGTTCGGTTAAAGAAGCATCGGATTCTTTTTGTGTGACCTCGGTGGTTCCATCTTGAAGAGTGACGGTGACCTTGTTTCCCTCCACCGTCAAAGAAGAGACACTCTTGGATTGGATTTGTTCCACAACCGTCGCAAAGGAAATATCCTTAGGGCCATCACTTTGCAGATTGTAAGCGGAAAAGATCGCCAAGAAGGCCAAAAAGATAATCACCGAGACGATGACATTTTTAGGCAATGGTTTCATAACGTTTCCTCCTCAAGAATTAATAAGCCGCTTTAGGCTTGAACATCAGCAGAAGGTGTTTGACTCTCCGCTTCCGGCTCCGCGGTTGGTGGAACTTCTTCCGTCAGAGTTGTTTTTGCAGGTTCCACCTCAACCGGTTGTGCTTCCACGGTCACGGTTTCACTTGACGGTGTTTCCACAAATTCCGTTTTCTTTCCTGGATTTTTTGTTGATTTGAGAGAAAGACCCAAACGATGTTCTTGCGGTTCTACGGATACAACCTTGAAGTCCAAGATGTCTCCGGGATTTGCGAGTGTTTTTACATCAGCCATGGGGGTATCGGATAATTCGGAAACATGGGCAAGACCATGGATTTCGGGATCCAACTCTACAAAGAATCCAAACGGATTGACTTTGAGCACTTTTCCCTTGACGACATCACCCACTTTGTAGCGTTCCCCCACACTCTTCCAAGGATCTGCCAAAAGTTTTTTCATGGACAAAAAGATTTTACTTCCTTCAATACCGATGATTTCCGCACGGACATGTTGACCGGTTTTGAGAACATCGCGAGGGTGATCAATACGCTGCCAAGCGATTTCACTGATGTGGACCAATCCTTCAAGTGCTTCGAATTTTACGAATGCGCCAAAATCCGCGACCGCGGTCACCTCGCCTTCCACCACATCACCGATTTGATACTTGGCAATGACATTCTTTTGTTGATCTTCCCATACGGCTTTTTCAGAGACAATCAGTTTATCGTCGTTTTCATTGACATCAATCACACGCACCTTAATGTTTTGACCGACAAAGGTGCGCAATTTTTCGAGGATTTTATTTTTATCCCCGCCGCTGACGCGTGGATAATTTTCCGGAGACAATTGGGAAACAGGAAGAAATCCCGTGACATGATGAAGACGAATAAGCAAGCCGCCTTTGTTGGCTTCCAGGACGCGCGCTTCCACAATGTCGCCAGAGGTAAAGAATTGCTTGAGTTCTTCCCAAGCCTTTTTCTGGCCGGCAAAACGGAAAGAGAGTTCCATTTCACCGTTCTCATTTTCGAGATCCACGACCGTGGCCTGGACCTCTTCTCCCGGTTGGAGATGAGTGAATTCTTCAGACTCCGCGAAAAGCTCGCGGCCGCGGACAACACCGGTCGTAAATCCACCGATGTCCACGCGGACTTCCCGGCGATTGGCAGACAGGACGGTTCCGTTGATCACGTCACCTGCTTGGGGAAACTGTAAATAGGGGCCTTCCTCAAGGAGTTTGGCTAACTCCGAAGGCGCTTGTACTTGCGTCATAAAAAATGATCCGGCAGACGGCAAAGATTTTCTCTTTACGGTCCAACGGGGCTAAGAATAAAAGCGTGCTCAGTGTAGCCAAAAAGGCCTTTTTTCGCAAGAGGGAAGGGGGGTTATGTAATAGGCCTATTGGTCCTAAGGACACATTTTATTAAACAGAAAAAGCATCCTCTAGGGGGTGCTTTGATCAAGATTCAGAATGCTGTCTTACTTTTTAAGGCCAGATGATATTCCCCCTTGATACGGAGAGGGTACAACGGTTTCTTGAAATTTTGCGATTCGTTCCAATGTTTCTCGATGAGCTTCAGCGACCTCCTGTATAAAAGAGGAGACTTGTTCTCTTGTGATACCATATTCTTTAAGCGCCGCATCTTGAATTTCTATGATTCTTTTTTCTTCTAAATTTGGGTAATCAAAAGCAGCAATTCCATGAGCTAATTTTAATAAACGTTCTTGGTACCTAGAAAAGTTGGGATACTCTGTAAGAAGTTTTTTTTGAATAGCCAGAACAATAGGTTTTAAATCCCTCTTAAGTTCTTCTTCGTCTGCATGTGATTTCGTCATATTTTTTTTAAAGATTATAGACACAATTTATCACCCCCTCCTAGTTTTGCAAGATGTATCTTAACTTACGCAGTTGAGATTCAGGTTGTTACGGATATAAAAAGACCGTAGAATAATGGCATATGCAACATTCCCATCACTATCTTTTGGAAGAGTTCCAAGTCGCGATTCGATCGTTTGAACCGGTGATTCCTTCCGAAGTAAAGGAAGAAGCGCAAGGCCTTCATGATCAATACCTTGCCAATCCAACCGTTTCTCGCGAGGAAATTAAAAGAGGAATGTATGAGATCGGACTTAAAACCTATGCGGATCGCAATGCCTATCATATTTTGATTGATGAGGTTGCCGGACGCAAACGGGATGAACTTGTGTTTCAAAAATTACCCGTGGATTTGGCAAATCGGGTAAAGGCTTTAATAGGGCAGGGGCACACCTTGGATGATTTACTTCACAGCAAGGCCCTTGAAGAAGATTTCAGTGCTGAAGATCGTTTGATTTTAGAAGGAGTGGTCTTAGATGCAAAAGATCAAGTTCCCGAACTTGTGCGATCCATTGTTGAAGAAGAGAAGGACCGGTATCACGTTTTACAAAACATTTGGGAGGGGCAAAAGCAGGCGATCTTGGAAGCTTTGGAACAGTTGGAAATTTTGAAAGGGCAAAGTAAAGAGTGGGGTGCGGAAATCGCCGGTCAGATTGATCAGTTTAAAGAAGGTTTTTTGGTGACCGAACCGGATCCGAAACTTTCTGATGTGGAGCAAGCGGTAACGTATTGGAAAGGAGTGATTAAAGAGGGGCGGTAACGCTCCTTTTGAATTTCTAATTTCCAATTTCTAATGGTGGTGCCCAACGGCGATATTTTGGAATAAATATTCCCCATTCCATCATTGGAAATTAGACATTAGGAATTGGAAATTTTCCCATAGTTTTCCCTTGTTCCCTCCTCCTTCTCATGCTATACTTTGAGCGTCTTTTTTGAGATAAACATGATATACGTATGAACATTTCTTGGCATGGACTTTCGTGTTTTGAGATCTCCACCAAAGGATTAAACGGGGAAGCGACATTAGTGATTGATCCTTATCAAAACAGTACGGGATTACGTTTTCCTCGCACACTTGAGGCGCAAGTGGTGGCGGTTACCCATGACGCGGAGCACGCGAATAATATCGAGGCGGTTTTGGGAAATCCGTTTGTGGTCCATAATCCCGGGGAGTATGAAGTAAAAGGAATTTTTCTTTATGGGATCAGCGCTCCTCGAGCACAGGATCTCAAAGGAGAACCTAAGGCAAATACCATCTATCGTTTGGAAATTGAGGGAGTGAGTCTTGCTCATTTAGGGGCACTGGATCGTGAACTTACAGATGAAGAACTGGAACATTTGAAAAATATCGATATCTTGATGTTGCCTGTGGGCGGAGGACGCGTGATGAGTCCAAAGGTGGCGGCGGTCGTCATGACGCAAGTGGAGCCTCGCATGGTTATTCCGATGACACATGCGATTGAAAATCTCAAAGAAAAATTAGCCAGCGTAGATGATTTCTGTAAAGAAATGGGGTTGTGTCAAAAAGAGGAAACAACAAAACTCAAAATAACCCGCAAGGATCTTCCGGAGGAGGAAACAAAAATTGTGGTTCTCACACGCTAACTATGTCGGAGCGTTTTCCTTCCCCTTCTTCCCAAAAACCCCCGCACCCGTTGATGTGGGGGATTATTGTTGGGCTTATTGTCCTCGTTAGTGTGGGATGGTGGTGGAATATACAGACCATTCTTGCGGAGGGGGGCGGCGGACTTCAAGCACTTTGGGAAGAAGTGCAAGGCACGGGTCAAGAGGTCAAAGAACAAACCCAAGATTCACGCGCACAATTATCCGAATCTTTTGACACGATAAAAGAGACCATGGAAGGAGTTGTAGATGAGGAGGTGAAGACACAAATCACCACCAAGGTTGCCGAGGATATGAAACAAACGATTGAGGAGACACAAGGACAAGAGGGAGAGGCGGCCAGCGGTGAATCTCCTCAAGAACAAACAAATCCGTAAGACTATTTTATGAACAAGAAGAAAAAACTTCCATTTAAACCATCAGAAAGAACACAAGAAGGAGAACCTATTTCAGCTCTTTCTGAAACTGGTCGTGGACAGGTAATTCCGATCAATATCACGGATGAAATGCAGACGTCTTATCTCGACTATGCGATGTCCGTGATTGTAGGGCGCGCGCTTCCCGATGTGCGTGACGGACTCAAACCCGTACATCGTCGCATTCTCTATTCCATGTGGCAGACGGGGTTACGATCGAGCGCCAAGTTTAAAAAGTGTGCCACCGTGGTGGGAGATGTGCTTGGAAAATACCATCCGCACGGAGACAGCGCTGTGTATGACGCTCTCGTGCGTATGGCACAGAATTTTTCTCTGCGCTATCCGCTTGTCCGTGGCCAGGGAAACTTCGGATCGCTCGATGGCGATGCGGCAGCCGCGTATCGATACACGGAGGCCAAACTTGAAAGTACGGCCGAAGAACTTTTGTTGGATATTGAAAAAGATACGGTGGATTTTGTTTCCAACTTTGACGGGACTCACAAAGAGCCGCGGGTCTTGCCTGCAAAACTTCCCAACCTTCTTATCAATGGAACGGTCGGTATCGCTGTAGGGATGGCTTCCAACATCCCTCCTCATAATTTGGGAGAAATATGCCAAGCGACTCTTCATTTAATCAAACATCCCAAGGCAACCATAGATGAACTCGCCGAGTTTGTTTTAGGACCGGATTTTCCTACGGGAGCGATCGCGTATAACGTCAATGATATAAAACAAGCGTTTGCCACAGGCAAAGGGGGAGTCGTCGTGCGGGCAAAGACCGAAATCGTGGAAGACGCCAAAGGAAATTATGTGATTCTCGTGACGGAGATTCCCTATCAGGTCAACAAAGCCGCATTGCTCGAACGCATTGCCGAGCATGTCCATGAAAAGAAGATCGAAGGGATTCGCGATTTGCGCGATGAATCCACCGAGGACGGGGTGCGTATTGTCATTGAACTTAAAAAAGACGCCTTCCCCAAAAAAGTGCTCAATCGTTTGTATCAAACCACTCAGTTACAGGAGACGTGTCATTACAACATGTTGGCTTTGGTGGACGGGTTACTGCCGCGCGTGTTGAATCTCAAGATGATTTTGGAAGAATATATCAAACATCGACAAGAGGTTGTTCGTCGTCGCACCCAGTTTGATTTGGATCGCGCGCGCGATCGCGCTCATATTTTGGAAGGCTTGCGCATTGCCATTCTCAAAATCGATCAAGTCATTTTGACCATCAAGAAGTCAAAAGATAAAGATGATGCCCGCATCAATTTGATCAGCAAGTTTAAACTCTCCGAGCGACAAGCCGTGGCCATTTTGGAAATGCGTTTGCAACAGCTTGCCAACCTTGAACGCTTAAAGGTGGAGCAAGAGTATGACGAAAAGATAAAACTCATCAAAGAATTGGAAACTATTTTGAAGTCTCCGGAAAAAATGTTGAACGTGATTGCCGTCGAGGTGAAAGAACTTGGAGAAAAATACAACGAACCGCGTCGCACGCAAATCATCAAACACGGCATGAAGGAGTTTTCCATTGAAGATGTGATTCCCGACACTCCCACCATGGTGATGATCACCAAGGCCGGATATATCAAACGCATTCCACCCGATACGTTCCGTCAGCAAAAACGCGGAGGCAAAGGGGTCATGGGACTGACGACAAAAGAAGAAGATGCGGTGGAACAGCTGTTCTCCACAACCACACACAAAGATCTGCTGTTTTTTACTTCTCGCGGGCGCGTGTTCCAACTCAAGGCTTATGATGTGCCCGAGGCTTCTCGCATTTCAAAGGGGCAAGCGCTTGTCAACTTTCTCCAATTGGCTCCGGGAGAAACCGTTTCAGCCGCTTTGTCCATGGATGATATCGAAACCTACAAACATCTTCTGATGGTGACCAACAAAGGAACGATCAAGAAGACGGACATCAGTCAGTTTGAAAATTTACGTCGTTCCGGACTCATCGCCATCAAATTGCGCGAAGGAGATAATCTCCAATGGGTGCATCCCACGACAGGGAAGGATGATATCGCCCTTGTGTCTCAACAAGGTCAAGCGATTCGATTCTCCGAAAAGAATGTGCGCAGCATGGGGCGTGTCGCCGCCGGTGTACGCGGGATGCGGCTCAAAGGTTCTGACAGTGTGGTGGGAATGGGAGTGATTCGAGAGAGTCAGGGAAAGAAAGCCGGAGCATTGGAACTTTTGGTGGTCATGAAAAACGGGTATGGGAAACGGACGGACATTACCGAATATAAACTGCAAGGACGTGGAGGATCCGGCATCAAAACGGCAAATATCACCAAGAAGACCGGACCGATTATGGCCGCTCATATTGTGGATGCCGGGGATGAGCGAGATTTGTTTGTGGTTTCACACGCAGGTCAGGTGATTCGTTCACCCATAAAATCCGTTTCTGTTCTTGGCCGAGCAACGCAAGGAGTGCGGATCATGCGTTTCAAAGGGGAAGACGATACGGTTTCCAGTGTGACACTCATCTAGAAAGATAAAACAAAACACCACCCGATTTGGGTGGTGTTTGCTGTGAGACGGATTTAGAGAGGGGCGATCTCAAGTATCCGTTTCGTTATGTCTATTTGAATATGAAGGAGATCTTCCTTTGTCGCAAAATGTTTAAGATCTTCTTTTGTGATCATGTACTCTCTCAAGAAATCCATGATCTCGATTGTTTTAACTGGTCTCAGTTCGTTAGCTTAAGCTACGCCCTTTTAGGGCGAGGACTTTCAGCCGCTACCCACCATCTGGTAGGCTGAAGAGGTATGACTTACTATAACC